>Ga0208507_1001852_pt1 | contig 11346 bp, 8 predicted proteins | sample CryBogCBH12Aug01_FD_184626 | JGI IMG/M metagenome (GOLD analysis project Ga0208507, IMG submission 184626) | Freshwater microbial communities from Crystal Bog, Wisconsin, USA - CBH12Aug09.1 (SPAdes) (version 2) | ecosystem: Environmental > Aquatic > Freshwater > Lake | place: Crystal Bog... | reverse complement strand
GCGCAGGCGGTTGAACAGCGCGGGCAGGTCGTATTTGCGGACGCCGAGTTCGTTGAACAGTTCTGGCACCTCGGTTTCGGCTCCCGCTGCCAGCCGGTTGCCACCGACTTTTTCAAAAATCGGTTCGCCCGTTTTCGGCGGCGGCGGCGGCGGATTTTTTTCAGCTGGGCGGGAAATGGTTTCGCTCGGCGGCATGGCGGTGGAGCGGAATTTCGGCTCGGTTGATCGTGATAGTTGGGAATCGAGCTTTTTGATCTCAGCTTCGAGCGCGGCGATTTCGACGTTCAGCGCGCGCGCCTTGTCGGTAATGGGGTCGGGATTTTTTTTCAGCAAACCCATGCGACCTCACTTTCGCGCAAGAATGGCGATGAAAATTCCTAGCGCGCCGAGCGCCACGAGCAGCAGCGGCCATGTCATCGCCAGTCCGATTTTGCAAAGCTGGCCGAAGTTCAATTCCGCCAGCGATGGCGCGGCGGCAGCGGGCGCGGCATTTTTGTCGAGCGGCGCAGTTGCGTTTGTGGTTTCGCCCGCCAGCGCGGAAATTTTAAGCCGCGCGGAATTCCATTCCATCCGCGCATTTTCAATCGTGGTCAATGCCCGCGTGAGTTCCACCTGAAAATTTTCCTTCGTCCACGTCGAATCCTGAATGGTTTGCACCTTGGCCAGTGCGGCGCGGAAATCGCCGACGGTTTTGACCATCTGCTCGGCGTCGCGGCGCGCGACAAACTCCGCTTCTTCCAGCAAGCCGAGTCCGCGTGTGAGATTTTGGATGACTTCGTCGCGGCCGGTCTGAAATTCATTCTGCCGGCGGCGCAACTCCTCCAGACCGGCACGTTCCCGCTCTAGTTCCTCCTGCGCGCGCTTGAGTTCGACGAGTTTCTGCTGCGCCTCGACGACCTTGCGGTTCACGTCGTCCGGCGACGGCGCGCGGCCATGGCCAGATGCAGGCACGGTGGCGGGTGATTTTTGCGCGAGAAAATCAGTGTCAATAAATTCCGTGGAATCGTATTCGCCAGCCATGAGGCGATTCTAGCCCCGCACAAAAAAGAGTAAAGCGGCTTTACGCTTGAGTTCCTGCGCGCGATGGCGGAAATATAGGCATGATTGTACTCGTCCAGCTTCCTTGGAGCCCGTTCTGCATTGTACAGCGGCGCATATTGGAATTTTCTGGCGCGAAATTCAAAATCACCAATCTGCCCAAAGCCTACGGCGACCGTTCGCTAGTCTGGAAGCTGACGAAAGAAAAATGCTATGCCGTGCCGATCATTCGCGACGGCGCGAAAGTTATCTATGAATCAGGCGACGACACGCAGGATATCGCCAAATATCTCGACACAAAACTCAAACTCGGTTTGTTTCCGGTGGCACGCGAAGGTGAGCAAGCTGTTCTTTGGCGCTATTTCGAGCATGAAATCGAAGCGGTCGGCTTCAAGCTAAACGATATTTACTGGCGCGAGTTTGTGACGAAAGCCGACGAGCTTCCGTTTCTGCGCCACAAGGAGCGTAAGTTCGGACGCGGCTGCGTTGACCAGTGGCGCGCCCAGCAAAAAGACCTGCTGCATCAACTCAAACAATTGCTTCGCCCCTGCGAACAGATGCTCGCTCGCGCGGAGTTTCTTCTGGGCGATCGTCCGCTGTTTGTGGACTTTGAACTTTTCGGGATGATCGGCAATTTCCTTTTCACCGGACACTACACGTTGCCTAAGTCGCTGCCGAATCTTCGGGAGTGGCATCACTGCATGAAGAGCATCCGCATCGTGCGCTGAAAAGCAGATTAGACGAACCTTGCCGGTCGTGGCACTCTGTTCTCAAGTACAGATGTCCTCGCCCATCACAACCGAATTGCGCGTCACCGGCATGACGTGCAGCAACTGCGCCCGGAAAGTCAACGAGGCCGCGCAGAAAGTCCCCGGCGTCTACAGCGTCAGCGTCAACGTCGCGGCGGAACGCGCCAGCGTGCGCTGGAACTCCGGCGCCAGAAAAAACATTTCCGCCGTGCTGGCCGCCATTTCCCAGGCGGGTTTTTCCGCCCAAGAAATCTCTGTGGAAAATTCCACCAGCCGCAAACAAAGCCGCTGGCGATGGAATTTGATCGTCGGCCTTGCCGTCACTGTCGGACTGATGGTCGGTGAATGGATTTTTAATCTAATGATGGCGGATTGGTTCCGCTGGTTGTCGTTTGCGCTCGCCATCGTGGTGCAAGTTTTCTGCGGTGCGCAATTCTATCGTGGTGCGTGGCGGCAGCTCAAAGTCGGCCAATCCAACATGGATGCGCTCGTCGCGCTCGGCTCCACTGCGGCGTTCGGCTACAGCGCATGGGCATTGTTCAGCGGTCACGGCGGACACGTTTATTTCATGGAAGCTGCCGCCATCATTTCGCTCATCAGCGCCGGCCACTGGCTTGAAGCCCGCGTCAGCGACAAGGCTAGCGGTGCTTTAAAATCATTGCTCAATCTCGCGCCGCTGACAGCCCGGCGAATCCAGAATCTAGAATCCAGAATCCAGAATCTTGGCAGCCAGCCGCTCAATCTCAAAACATTCGCTTTCCAAAAAACGGAAATCGGAAATCGGAAACCTGAAATTGAAATGGAAGTTTCCGTGTCGGAGTTGAAAATCGGCGATCACATCGCGCTCCGCCCCGGCGACCGCGTGTCGGTGGACGGGGTGGTGATCGATGGCGAATCCGCTGTGGACGAGGCCATGCTCACCGGCGAATCCATTCCCGCCGACAAAAAATCCGGCAGCGAGCTTTTCGCCGGCACGGCAAACTTGAATGGTCGCCTTGTCATGCGTGTCACTGCCACCGGCGAAGCCACGGCTCTAGCGCACATCATCACCGCCGTGCAACGCGCCCAGACCAGCCGCGCCGACATCCAGCGCCTCGGCGACCGCATTAGCAACGTCTTCGTGCCGGTCATCGTCGCCATCGCGCTCGCTGCCGGAATTTTCTGGGCCATGCATTCCGGCGCGGAAAAAGCCTTTGTCATCGCGGCGGGAATTTTGATTGTCGCCTGCCCGTGCGCGATGGGTTTGGCGACGCCTGCTGCTATCATGGCAAGCGCCAATGCTGCCGCGCGACGCGGCATTTTGATCCGTGACGGTGTGGCGTTGGAAAAAGCCGGCAAAATCACGGCGGTATTTTTCGACAAAACCGGCACACTGACGATGGGAAAACCGGAAGTGACGGCGGAACAAGAATTCAGAAGTCGGAATTCAGAAGTTAGAACTCTGGCCGCAACGCTGGCGAAGAATTCTGCGCACCCAGTCAGTCAGGCCATCGCCAAAGTTTCAAACGAAACAGTCGCCGTTTCCGATTGGAAAGAAATTCCCGGTTGCGGCGTCGAAGCCAAATTGACAATTGAAAACCAGAAATTAGCCAGGCTTCGTCTCGGCTCACTCCGCTGGCTCAAGGAATCTGGCGTGGATTTTGGGGCGGGTGAAAGCTTCATTGCCAAATGGTCGCAGCAAGGCGCTTCTATTGTCGGGCTGACCACCGATAATGATTTGCTCGGCCTGTTCGCCATCCGCGATGCGGTGAAGTCCAACGCCGCCAAAGTGGTCGCCCAGCTTCAAGCGGAAGGACTGAAAATCTTTCTCGTCACGGGCGATAACTCTCTCACAGCGGCGAGCATTGCCATGCAGGTTGGCATCGCGGCGGAAAATATTTTTGCCGAAGTGCGGCCGGAGCAGAAGGCGGAGTTTGTGAAGCAGCTACAAGCGCGCGGTGAATGCGTGGCGTTTGTGGGGGACGGCATTAATGACGCGCCGGCGCTCACACAGGCGGACCTCGGCATTGCCGTCAGCCGCGCCAGCGATGTCGCGCGCGAGGCGGCGGACATCATCCTGCTGAAATCGGAAATTGAAGCCGTGCCGGAGGCGCTGGGACTGGCGCGCGCGACGCTGCGGACCATCAGGCAAAATTTGTTCTGGGCGTTTTTCTACAACGCGCTGGGTGTGCCGCTGGCGGCTTGTGGCATCATCAGCCCGATTTTCTGCGCGGCGGCGATGGGCGTTTCAGATTTGGTCGTCATCGGCAACGCGCTGCGGCTGCTGCGCTGGCGGCAGCGATGAAATTCATTTTCACCGCGCCGGCTTTCGTTAAACTCCGCGCATGAATTTGTTGCCGTTCGGTAAATTAACGCTCGCCAAACCACGTTCGTTCGTCCCGCCCGCTATTGACCTTGGCGATTGGTCTCAGATTGCGCCTCTGTTCGACCAACTGGAACGGCGTGCCACCGAAGCCAAAAGCACTGCCGCATTCGAAAAATGGTTGCTGGACTGGAGCGAGCTTTCTGCCGCGCTGGACGAGGAAGCCAGTCGCCGCAATATTGCTATGACCTGCCACACGGACAATGCCGAGGCGGAGCGGGCGTATCTGCATTTCGTCGAGCATGTCGAGCCACAGCTCAAACCGCGCCAGTTCGCGATGGAGCAACTTTACGTGGCGCATCCGCAGCGGATTAACCTGCCCAAGGCTCGTTACGAGGTTTTTGACCGCGACGTGGCGAACCATGTCCTGCTATTCCGCCCGGAAAACGTGGCGCTGGAAACCGAGGAGGCCAAACTCGGCCAGCAATATCAAAAGCTCATCGGATCGCAGACGGTGAATTTTCGCGGCGAAGAAAAGACGCTGGTGCAGATGGGCCGCTTTTTCGAAGAACCGGACCGCGCGCTGCGGCAGGAGGCATGGCAGCTTGTCGCGCAACGTCGTTTGCAGGATGTGAACAAATGCGAGGAAATCATGGACGAGATGATCACGCTGCGTCATCAGCTAGCCAGGAACGCGGGCTTCAACAATTATCTCGAATTCAGTTTTCGCCAGAAAGGCCGGTTCGATTACACGCCGGCGGACTGCGTGAAATTTCACGACGCCATCGAAAGCGAAATCATGCCCGCCGTCCGTGAAATCCAAAGCGAACGCCGGCAGAAATTGAATTTGGAAAGGTTGCGTCCGTGGGATCTGGCAGTGGATCCGCAGAACCGCGCGCCGTTGAAGCCGTTTGCCAATGTCGGCGAAATGGTTTCGCGCACTCAGAAGATTTTTAATCACCTTGACGCCGAGTTGGCGGCGAATTTTCAGGAGATGCAGGACAAGCGATTGCTCGACCTCGACAACCGCAAGGGCAAGGCGCCGGGCGGCTACCAGTCCACTCTTGCCGAGGCGCGCGTGCCATTTATCTTCATGAACGCCGTCGGCGTGCAGCGCGACGTGGAGACGATTTTGCATGAGGCCGGCCACGCGTTCCACGCGCAAGCAACGCGCGGCGAGGATTTGTATCCGTATCGCAGCGCGCCGATCGAATTTTGCGAGGTCGCCTCGATGGCGATGGAGCTGCTCGGCAACGAATTTATCGAGGAATTTTACGCGCCGGCGGAAGCAGCCCGCGCGCGCAAAACGCACCTCGAAGGCATCATCGGTTTTTTCCCCTGGATGGCGGTAGTGGACGGTTTCCAGCACTGGATCTACACGCATCCCGGTCACACGCGCGCCGAGCGCAAGGCGGCGTATCTGCGACTTATGGATCGGTTCGGCGGCGATGTGGATTTTTCTGGCTTCGAGGAAGTGCGGGCGCACTCGTGGCACCGGCAGTTGCACATTTTTCTGTATCCGTTTTATTACGTCGAATACGGCATCGCTCAGCTTGGCGCGTTGCAGGTGTGGGCGAATTCCAAGGCGAACAAGGTGAAGGCGCTGAACGACTACAAAAATTCCCTGACGCTCGGTGGCTCAAGACCGTTGCCGGAATTGTTCATAGCGGCTGGCTGTAAGCTTGAGTTTAGCGCTCAGACCATCCGCCCTTTGATTCAACTGGCGAGTGGTGAAACGCAGAAGCTGTGAGGAGGGTACCCATTATTGCGTGGAACGGCTGCTGCGCAAGGGGTTTGCTTCAGAAAACGGCGTCGCCTTGACATTCTTAACATTCAGCCAAGATGCGTATCGGATACCGCGGTCACCGGCAGTGCCGTAATCGCGCAGCCGCACCGGTTTGCCGGCGGTGTCGTTAATTTCCAACAGCAACATGGGCGGCGCAAGCTCCCCATTGGCTGGCACGATTTTTTCCTTCATCATTGCGGTGTCGAATTCCGGCTTCGTCTGGTCACCGTTGCGGGGAAATTCATAAACCAACAAAAGAGGACCGCGGTAGATGGAGGTCTTGCACGTACATTCTTTTTCGCCCGTCCAGTAATGCAAAGACATATCGAGGTTCATCTCAATGGTGTCGCCGGGTTTCCATTCGCGGTCCAAAGTAAGGTAGGCACCGGGCTTTACCTCTGGAACTGGCTGGTCATTCACCAACACACGGTTTTGGGTCGACCAGTGGGGAATGCGCAGTTTCAGCGGGAACTTCATAACGTGCTCGGGTGAAACATGGAACACAATCCGACCGTTACGCGGATAATCGGTTTCTTGATGGATTGTCACCGTCGAGCCGTTCAGCTTGGCACTCAGGGTGGACGGGCCATACCAGTTCAACACCAGACCTTGTCCATCGGTCATCAAGGCCCAGTCGCTGATCAGGCCGAAGCCTCGCGGCGCATTCGCACTGCAGCAGTTGATCTCCTCGCTGCCTGGGCGAATCTGAAAGGCGATGTCTGTTATGCTGGGGATTCGCGCCCCGTCCATGGGAGTATTGTAAGTGACCCACTTACCGGAACGATGCTGGTAGCCCAGCACCTGATTGAGCGTGGAAAGTTCCAGTTCATCCGCCACGACCGGGTTGCCGGTCAGTCGCAGCATATCCACCCCCAGCGCGATCCAGGCGACAGTGCAGCAGGTTTCAATCGGTTTTGGGTCATATGGATTTCCCTGAGCTTGCTCGCCCGATGAAAAGCCGCCGTTATTGTGGCGGTCGAATTTCACAATGCTCCACCAGATTTGTTCAAAGGATTTGAGGTAATCTTGATTGCCGGTAATCCGATATAATTCAGCCAGCCCTTGGATTGAGTGCAAACTTTCCCAGCGCGGCTTTGGCCCCTGATAGAATTCCTTGCCGGCCAGCGCTTGACGCAGGTAATCACCGGCGCGCGGATCTTGAAATTCTTCATCAGCTATCTGCCGCGCCAATTCCAGATAAGCCGGCGTCTTGGTGACTTGATAGAGCAGGCCCAATGAATGAACCGCCGAGTGGTTCATCTCCACACTGCCGATATCCACAATGCGTTTATTGGCATGGAGGAACTTTCGGCAGAGCAGATCACCAATCTTCGTGGCACATTCAAGCGCCTTCAGGTCGCCGGTTTCCTCATGCCAGAGCAACAACCCCAGCATGACATGATAATGTCCCCAAACATCCCACATCCACTGCAGCCGCTCGTTTTTCGCAAACGGTCCAAGATAACCATCTTCAGTTTGTAGTTTCACCAGATTCGCGACGAATTTGGCAAGGCAATCTTTTAGATTTGGGTCGTGCGTGAGCCTGAATACCTGGGTGCCGCCGGTAAGATACTTGCCGGCGAACTCACCCGACCAGGGCAGTAGATCGCGGTGCGGCTGCTGGTCGCGGTCGGCAAACATCTGCAAAACTGCCGGGTTTCTTTGCGGCAGCGGCAAGATCCAGTCTTCGGTGATGCCGCTAATATATTCCTGAAAAACTCCATTCAACTCGTAGCGCGTGTCGGGAATGCGGCCGAGTTTGTCAGCCGGAGCGGTTGGTTGCTCGGCGCCGGCTTTCGCGGCGATGGTCAAAAATAGCAGGGCGCTTAAAATCGGCTGTTTGAATATTAAGTAGGCTGGCATCCGCGGATTCAATTTTTTATTTGAACTAAAAAATTACCTGGTGTCACCAATTTTTCCGGAGAGGTCTTCCACCGTCCAGTTCGTGCGGGTTGCTGACAATTGATCCGCCGCCGCCCCGTGCTGCCAAACGGCGTAGCGTAGGGTTTTTTCCAAGTCCGCCTGCAACGCCGGCTGTGCCAGCAGCCCGGCGATGAAGCCCGCCAGCAAATCGCCGCTGCCGCCTTGCGCAAGCTGCGCGTTGCCGGACGGATTTACAAAAATATTCCCCTCGCTGCGGCCGATCAGCGTCTGGTGGCCTTTCAAGACCACCCAGCAACCGCCGAATTTTTTTGACAACTCGCGCAGCGCCGCCGGGCGGTTCGCTTGGACTTTTTGTGGCGGGGAATTCAGCAGCCGCGCCGCCTCGCCCGGATGCGGTGTCAGCACGCGGATAAAATTTTTCTGGAATGGTTCCGCTGCCAGAAAATCCAGCGCGCTGGCATCGATTATGAACGGGGTCTTCAGGTCGCGCCACCAGTGCCGCACGGCCTTGCGCAGCTCGTCCGGCAGGTTCGGCGCGGCCAGCCCCGGCCCGACCAGCACGGCGGCAGTTTTTTCCGGCAATTTTATTTCCGGTTTCCAGAGGTTCACCATCGCGGACTGCAATTGCGCGGCGACTGGATGAAAAACCTCTTCCTGCGTGAACACCGTCACCAGCCCCGGCTGCGCCCGTTGCGCGCCGCGAGTGGCCAGTACCGCCGCTCCGTGAAAACCAAAGCTGCCGGCGACAATCACCGCGTGGCCGAAATCGCCTTTGTGTCCGGCTACATTGCGCGCCGGTGGAAAATATTCAAAATCCTCCGGCTGCGTCCAGTTCAGTTCCGCCGTGAGCGGGCAGGGGATGAGGCCGACGTCTTCCGTCACATCCAGCTTGCCGACGAACGGCCACGCGGCGGGCGCGAGCATTCCCGTTTTTGGCGCGCCGACGGTGATTGTAACCCTTGCTGCTATGGCCGCGCCGAAGGTGCCGCCGGTATCGGCGTTCAGGCCGGAGGGCACGTCAATCGCCAGCACGGGAATTTTGCTGGCATTGATGGCAGCAATGATTTGCTGCCACGCCTCGGAGAGCGGCCGGTTCAGGCCCAGGCCGAACAGTCCGTCCACGATGAGCGCGGGTTTTTCCTGGAGAGCGGATTCCAGCGGCATCAGGTCGGTTTCCGGCAAAAACATCTCCAGCACCTCGGCGCGGCGGGCTTCGAGCTGCTTGGCGGCGGCGCGGGCGTCATCGCCGTTGTGGCCCTTGCCGACGAGGAAAAGAATCGTGTCGCCGGCACGGGTGAGTTTGCGGGCGCGGCGGGCGACGCGTTTGCCGACGCGGCGGATGACCTCGGCTTCGGTCTGGCCGGTGGCCCAAGTGGCGGCTTCCCATTCGCGCATCTGCGCGCTGCTGATGACGGGTATCGGCATTTGGCGAGCGTGTCAAAATTGTCCTCGGCATAAAAGAAGAATATGGCTGCGACTCGCGCCCAGCCGGCTCGACGTGCCGGGAAGCTGTGGCGGGATGGAAAAATGCCCGCTACGATTTAGAATCGGAGACCTGCGATTGGGAATCGGAGGCCTACGATTTTGAAAAAGCTCTGGCAGATTCCCATTCGGCCCCGGCTTTTTCCAAATCAGCCGGCTCCGATTTCAAATCGGCTGTCTCCGATTCCAAAAAAGCCGTGGCTTTTTCCCGTCCGGAGCCCGCAGATTTCAAATCGGCTGTCTTCAATTCCCGTCCAGAGCGCTTCGATTTCCATTCGGAGCCGGCTTTTTTCAAAAAAGCCCCGGTCTTTTTCAAATCGGAGCCGGATTATTCTGAAAAAGAGCCGGCTTTTCGCCATCCCGCCGCCGCCAAATCCGCTCCAACTGGTTTGAAATCAGGGTTTTGGCTTGAAAATGGCAGTTGGGGTGGATTTTAACCGCATTTCGCACGACTGGAATCGGCATCAGGCGAGCATGGAATTTTTTTGGGCCTGAATGCTATTCAAGAAGCATTTGAGTTAGGTCGAGTTTCAAAGCTAGAATCCGAGTATTACCTTGCGATGAGCGAGAAACATTACATTAATGGAACTTTCTTTCACGTTCTTCGCCCAACAATTCATTTCGTCACCGAATTGTCACAGGGTTGTCACCTGAATGAAATTGTGTGACGAATTGCCGCGTGACACACTGGCGGTGTGAAACCGCGAATTTTGGTGGTGGATGACGAGCCGGATATCATTGAGCTCGTCGAGTTTAATTTGAAGCAGGCCGGTTACGCCGTCAGTACGGCGACCGACGGCGCGGAGGCACTAAAGAAAGCCCGCACGCAGACGCCCGACCTCATCATCCTCGACGTGATGTTGCCGGAGATGGACGGCTTTGAAATCTGCAAGACGTTGCGGCTGGATCCGGTCACGGCCAAGCTGCCCATCATCATGCTCACGGCCAAAGCGGCGGAGATTGACCGCGTGCTGGGACTGGAACTCGGCGCGGATGATTACCTGACCAAGCCGTTCAGCCCGCGCGAACTGCTGCTGCGCGTAAAAAAAATTCTAGCGCGTTCCCAAACCGAGGAGAAACCGAAGGAACAAGTGCGCTTCGGCGATTTGCTGATTGATCTGCCGCGCCACATCGCGAGCTGGAAGAACAAGCCAATTGAACTGACCGCGACGGAGTTCAAGCTGCTCACCGTGCTGGCGCAGCGCGCCGGCCGGGTGCAGTCGCGCGACCAGCTTTTGCGTGACGTGTGGGAATATGACAGCCTGATTGACACGCGCACGGTGGACACGCATATGCGCCGTCTCCGCGAAAAGATCGGCCCGGCGTCCAAACACCTCGACACAGTGCGCGGTGTCGGTTATCGGTTTGTCGAATGATGACAGCAGAAACTGGTTCCGCCCGTTTCTGCCGCTTGCGGTTAGTTTCGGTATTCTGCATTCTTACTTCTGCCTTTGGCCATGTGGTTATTCCTATTCATCCTCGCGCTCGCGGCGCTCGCCGGCCTGCATTTCCGATGGCGGGCGAAATTTGACGCGCTGCAAAGTCGGCACGCGGCGGAGCTGGAAGCTTCCCAACGCCGCCAGCAGCAGACTTCCGTGGATGCCCAAGCGCAGCAGAAAACCCTGTTTGATTCAATGCTGGAAGGATTGCTACTGCTCGACCGCAGCCGGAAAATCTTCCTCGCCAACCGCGCGTTCAAAAACCTGTTCGATGTCAAAACCGAACTGCGGGGCAAAACCGTGGTTGAGGCGCTACGCTTGCACGAGTTGGATGAATTGCTTCAACGCGCGGAAACCGAGAAGCAGGTGCTGGACTACGAAATCAAACTGCCGGGTCTGACTGAACGGTGGTTGCAGGTCAACGCCGCCGCCATCACAAACGCCGCCGGCGAGCGCGAGGGGACGATTTTGGTTTTTCATGATCTGACGCGGCTGAAGCAGTTGGAGCGGCAGCGCGAGGAATTTGTCGCCAACGTCAGCCACGAACTGCGCACGCCGCTTTCGCTCATCAAGGGTTATGTCGAGACGCTGTTGGACGGCGCGCGCGATAATCCCGAGGTGGCCGAGCGTTTCCTGAAGATCATCGAGCGCAACGCGAACCGGTTG
>Ga0208507_1001850_pt1 | contig 11350 bp, 9 predicted proteins | sample CryBogCBH12Aug01_FD_184626 | JGI IMG/M metagenome (GOLD analysis project Ga0208507, IMG submission 184626) | Freshwater microbial communities from Crystal Bog, Wisconsin, USA - CBH12Aug09.1 (SPAdes) (version 2) | ecosystem: Environmental > Aquatic > Freshwater > Lake | place: Crystal Bog... | reverse complement strand
GGGGCTGGGGCCGATCAAGGCGGTGCCGATCGCCTTGCAGCGCGCCGGGCTTAGCCTCGCCGATATCGATGTGATCGAAGCCAACGAGGCCTTCGCCGCGCAGGCTTTGGCGGTGGCTAGGGAGCTGGGCTTCGATCCCGCCAAGCTCAATCCCAATGGCAGCGGCGTGGCGCTGGGCCATCCGGTCGGTGCCACCGGCGCGATCCTCACCGTGAAAACGGCCTATGAGCTGAAGCGTACCGGTGGCCGCTATGGCCTCATCACCATGTGCATCGGCGGCGGGCAGGGCATCGCGCTGGTTATCGAGAGGGTTTGAGCGATGAAGCTGGGACGCTTTAACCACATCGGCGTGGCGGTGCCCGATCTCGATGCCGCCATCGCTTTCTACCGCGACGTGATGGGGGCCACCCATATCACCGAGCCCTTCGTGCTGGAGAGCCAGCAGGTGCGCGTGGCCTTCGTGAACACGCCCGGCGAAGGCGGTACCGCTGGCACGCAAGTCGAGCTGCTGGAGCCGACCTCGCCCACATCTGCGGTGGGCAAGTGGCTGGAGAAGAACCCGCTGGGCGGGCAGCACCACATCTGCTTCGAGGTGCCCGATATTCATGCCGCCAAGGCGTGGTTCGAGGCCATGGGCAAGCGCGTGCTGGGCGAGCCCCGCATCGGCGCGCATGGCACGCTGATCTTCTTCGTCCACCCCAAGGACATGAGCGGGATGCTGACCGAGATCATGGAAACCCCAAAAGCCGCGCACTGAGCTGGCAGGAGATCGCATGAGCTATTCCCGCATCCAGCTCGACATCAGCGAGGGCATCGCCACCCTCACGCTGAATCACCCCGCGTCGCGCAATGCCCTTTCCTGGGCGATGGCCGAGGAGATTGGCGATGCGCTTGACCGGCTATCCGGCGCGCGGGTGCTGGTGCTGCGGAGCGAGGGCAAGGCGTTTTGCTCGGGCGGCGATATGGCCTCCGCCGTGCCCGAGGGGCTCGATTTCGGGCAGATGCTCTACAATGGCATCACCCGCGCGGTGAACCCGATGCTGCTGAAACTGGCAAACCTCGATGTTCCGGTGATCGCGTCGGTGAACGGTGCGGCGGCGGGGGCGGGGGCCCCCTTGGCGCTGCTGGCCGATTTCGTGATCGCCGCCGATAGCGCGTTTTTCTACCTCGCCTTCACCAATGTCGGCCTCGCGGTAGACGCCGGGGGCAGCTTCCTCCTGCCGCGCCTGATCGGCACCGCGCGCGCCATGCGGATGATGATGCTGGCCGAGCGGGTCTCCGCCGCGCAAGCCGAGGAGTGGGGCATGATCTACAAGGCCGTGCCCGACGATCAGTTGGCGGGCGAAACAGCAACTTTGGCCGCGCGACTGGCCAGCGGGCCGAGTCTTGCCTATGGTCTCATCCGCAGAAATGTGCGGCTGGGGCTGGAGGGCGATTTCGCCACGACCCTGCAGAACGAGGCAGTGGCGCAAGGCATCGCTGGTTCGAGCAAGGATTGCGGTGAGGCGGTCGCGGCATTTCTGGAAAAACGCAGCCCGGTATTCCGGGGCGCATAAATCACGGGCTGGCGCGGGCCAGTGCTTTGCAACTTTCAAGGGGTTACAATGAGCGATAATTCACAGGATCAGGCTGGGCAAACGCTGGATCAGTGGCAGGCGGCGGCAGCTAAGGAAGTAAAGGGCAAGGACCTCACCTGGCACACCCCCGAGGGCATCGCCGTGAAGCCGCTCTACACCCCGGCGGATGTGACCGCTGATCCGGGCCTCCCCGGCTACGCTCCGTTCACGCGCGGCGTGCGCGCCAGCATGTATGCTGGCCGCCCATGGACGATCCGCCAATATGCCGGTTTCTCCACCGCCGAGGCCTCGAACGCCTTCTATCGCCGCAACCTTGCTGCCGGGCAAAAGGGCCTATCGGTGGCCTTCGATCTGGCGACGCACCGTGGCTATGACTCGGATCACCCGCGTGTCACCGGCGATGTCGGCAAGGCTGGCGTGGCGATCGACTGCGTGGAGGACATGAAAATCCTCTTTGACGGCATCCCGCTCGACAAGATGTCGGTGTCGATGACGATGAACGGCGCGGTGATTCCGATCCTCGCCTTCTTCATTATCGCCGCCGAGGAGCAGGGCGTGCCGCGCCACCTGCTTGACGGGACCATCCAGAACGACATCCTCAAGGAGTTCATGGTCCGCAACACCTACATCTACCCGCCCGAGCCCTCGATGCGGATCATCTCGGACATCTTCGGCTACACCAGCCGTGAGATGCCCAAGTTCAACTCGATCTCGATCTCCGGCTATCACATGCAGGAGGCCGGCGCGACGCAGGTGCAGGAGCTGGCCTTCACCATCGCCGACGGCCTGGAATATGTGAAATACGGCGTTGCCTCGGGCCTCGATATCGATGCCTTTGCTGGCCGCCTCAGCTTCTTCTTCGCCATCGGCATGAACTTCTTCATGGAAGTCGCCAAGCTGCGCGCAGCGCGCGTGCTGTGGCACCGCGTGATGACCAAGTTGGGCGCAAAGGACGAGCGCTCCAAGATGCTCCGCACCCACTGCCAGACCTCGGGCGTGAGCCTGCAGGAGCAGGACCCCTACAACAACGTCATCCGCACCACCATCGAGGCGATGGCCGCGATGCTCGGCGGCACGCAGAGCCTTCACACCAACGCGTTGGATGAGGCCATCGCGCTGCCCACCGATTTCTCGGCGCGCATCGCCCGCAACACCCAGATCGTCATCCAGGAAGAGACCGGCATGTGCAATGTCGTCGATCCGCTGGGTGGCTCGTATTACATTGAAAGCCTGACCCAGAGCCTCGTCGACAAGGCGTGGGAGATTATGGAGCGGGTCGAGGCCGAGGGCGGCATGGCCAAGGCCGTCGCCGCCGGCTGGCCCAAGGCGATGATCGAGGAAGCTGCCGCCGGAAGGCAGGCCCGCGTGGACAAGGGCGAGGATGTCATCGTCGGCGTCAACAAGTATCGCCTCGCCACCGAGGATCATCTCGAAACGCTGGACATCGACAACCACGCCGTGCGCGAGGGGCAGATCGCCCGGATCAAGGCTAGCCGTGCTGGCCGCGACGAGGCCAAGTGCCGCGCCGCGCTGGCCGCTCTCACGCAGGGCGCACGCGGAGATGGCAATCTGCTGGCGCTGGCAGTGGATGCCGCCCGCGAGCGCGCCACGCTGGGAGAGATCTCGGCGGCGATGGAAGAGGTGTTTGGCCGCTATGGCACGCAGCCGGTGCCGGTGACGGGCATCTATGGCGCGGCTTACGCTGGCGATGCCCGCTACCAGCAGGTAATCGATGGCGTGGAGGCGGTGAGCCGCCGCCTTGGCCGCACGCCGCGTATGCTGGTTGCCAAGATGGGCCAGGATGGGCACGATCGCGGCGCCAATGTCATCGCCTCGGCCTTCACCGACATGGGCTTCGACGTAACCAGCGGCCCGCTGTTCCAGACGCCCGAAGAAGCCGCCAAGTTGGCGCTGGAAAAGGGCGTCGATGCCGTGGGCGCCTCCTCGCTTGCCGCCGGGCACAAGACGCTGATCCCCGAGCTGATCAACCTCCTGCGCGAGGCGGGCCGTGCGGATATCAAGGTGGTGGCAGGCGGCGTGATCCCCCCGCAAGACTACGACTATCTCCGCGAGGCCGGCGTTCAGGGCATCTATGGCCCGGGCAGCAATGTGGTGGAATGCGCCGCCGATATGCTGCGCCTGCTGGGTCACAACATGCCCCCGCCAGATGCTGTGGGCTCCAGCGAAATGGACGCCGCCTGATGAGCCTTTCACCCCCCCGTTTCGACTGGACCCGCGCCGAAATCGCCGCGCTGTTCGACCTGCCCTTCCCCTCACTGGTGTTTCAGGCGGCCAGCATCCACCGCGAGCGTTTTGATCCCAGCGAGGTGCAGCTCTCCACGCTGCTCTCGATCAAGACCGGGGGCTGCGCCGAGGATTGCGGCTATTGCAGCCAGTCGGCCAGCGCGGACGCGGGGGTGAAGGCCACCAAGCTGATGGATGTGCAGGCGGTGCTGCAGAGCGCCGCGCAGGCGCGCGACAATGGCTCGACCCGCTTTTGCATGGGCGCGGCGTGGCGCAATCCGAGGGATCGCGATATGCCTGCGATCATCGAGATGGTGAAGGGCGTCCGCGCGATGGGTCTGGAAACCTGCATGACGCTGGGGATGCTCACCCCGGCGCAGGCCGATATGCTGGCCGAGGCGGGTCTCGATTACTACAACCACAACATCGACACCTCGCCCGAGCGCTATGGCGAGGTAATCACCACCCGCACCATGGATGATCGCCTCGACACGCTGGGTGAAGTGCGCCGCGCGGGGATCAACGTGTGCTCTGGCGGCATCGTCGGCATGGGCGAGACGCGCGAGGATCGCGTCGGCTTCCTGCACACCCTCGCCACGCTGCCCGATCACCCGCAAAGCGTGCCGATCAACGCGCTGGTGCCGGTGAAGGGCACGGTGCTGGGCGATATGCTGGCCGATACCCCGCTGGCGCGCATCGACGACATCGAGTTCGTCCGCACGGTCGCGGTGGCGCGGATCGTGATGCCGGCGAGCATGGTGCGCCTCAGCGCCGGGCGCGAGAGCATGAGCGAGGCCACGCAGGCGCTGTGCTTTATGGCGGGCGCGAACAGTATTTTCACCGGCGACAAGCTTTTGACGGCACCCAATGCTGGCGACGACAACGACGCCGCGATGTTCGCGCGGCTGGGGCTGAAGCCGATGGCGGTGTCGCAAACCCACGCTGAGGTGGAAGCCGAGCGGATGCCGAAAGGGTGTGCGAAGCTGGAGGCGGCGGAGTAGCGATGCGGTTCATCGTGCCGATCTTGGGGAGTGCCCTGTTTTGGACGTTCGCGCTGGTCCTCTCGTGGCTCGCCACTCTGGCGCCCTGCGGGTTTGCACCGGGGGCTTGGTGTGAGGAGGAAGGACCCAACTGGTTCGGCGCAACGCTGGACTTTTTGCGTCCCGAAGGCGTCCTTCTGGTGGCCGGATTGATTTATATAGTTGTGATCGTTTTTAAATTACGCCGCCGGAGGGATCGTTAGTGTTCAAGAAAATCCTCATCGCCAATCGGGGTGAAATCGCCTGCCGCGTCATCAAGACGGCGCGCCGCATGGGTATCGCCACCGTCGCGGTCTATTCCGACGCCGATGCGCGCGCGCCGTTTGTGCGGATGGCCGACGAGGCGGTGCATATCGGCCCGTCGCCCGCCTCGGAAAGCTATCTGATCGCCGACAAGATCATCGCCGCCGCCAAGCAAACCGGCGCGGATGCCGTCCACCCCGGCTATGGCTTCCTTTCGGAACGCACCTCCTTTGCCGAGGCGCTCGCCGCCGAGGGCATCGCCTTCGTCGGCCCGCCGGTGAACGCCATCGCCGCGATGGGCGACAAGATCGAGTCGAAGAAACTGGCGCTGAAAGCGGGCGTCAATGTCGTCCCCGGCTTCGTCGGCGAGATCGACGACACCGAGCACGCCGTCCGCATCTCCGCCGAGATCGGCTATCCGGTGATGATGAAGGCCAGCGCGGGCGGCGGCGGCAAAGGCATGCGCCTCGCCTATAGCGAGCAAGACGTGCGCGAGGGCTTCGAGGCCACCAAGCGCGAGGGGCTGAACAGCTTCGGCGACGACCGCGTGTTCATCGAGAAGTTCATCCTCAACCCGCGCCACATCGAGATCCAGATCCTCGGCGACCAGCATGGCAATATTCTCTACCTCAACGAGCGCGAATGCAGCATCCAGCGCCGCCACCAGAAGGTGGTCGAGGAAGCGCCAAGCCCCTTCGTCACCCCCAAGATGCGCAAGGCGATGGGCGAGCAATGCGTCGCCCTCTCCCGCGCGGTGGGATACTATAGCGCGGGCACGGTGGAACTGATCGTCAGCGGCGCCGATCCCACGGGCGAGAGCTTCTACTTCCTCGAAATGAACACCCGCCTGCAGGTGGAACACCCCGTCACCGAGGCGATCACCGGCATCGACCTCGTCGAGCAGATGATCCGCGTGGCGGCGGGCGAAAAGCTCACCATGACGCAGGACGATGTGCGGATCGACGGCTGGGCCATCGAGAACCGCGTCTATGCCGAAGACCCCTATCGCGGCTTCCTGCCCTCCACCGGGCGGCTGGTGCGCTATAATCCGCCGGTCGAGGGCTGGGAGGATGACGGCAGCGCCAATGGCCGCCGGGGCCTCGATGGCGTGCGGGTAGACGACGGCGTCTATGAAGGCGGCGAGGTCAGCATGTTCTACGACCCGATGATCGCCAAGCTCATCACCTGGGGCGAAACCCGCGACGAGGCCGCCGACAAGCAAATCGCCGCGCTCGACGCTTTCGAGATCGAGGGGCTGGGCCACAACATCGATTTCGTTTCGGCGATCATGCAGCATCCACGCTTCCGCAGCGGCGAACTGACCACCGGCTTCATCGCCGAGGAATATCCCGATGGCTTTCACGGCGCGGCCACCTCGGACGAGCTTAAAGCCAACCTCGCCGCCATCGCCGGTTTCATCGCCACCGCGCGGCTCGATCGGGCGCGCTCGGTCGATGGCCAGCTGGCCGGTCATCTGCCCCCGCCGGGCGAATGGAGCGTGAAGATCGGCAAGCAGCGCTTTGTCGTGGCGCTCAGCGCCAACGAGATCACCGTGGATGGCACGCTGGTCGATCTGACGCTGGAATATACCCCCGGCGACCGCCTGGTGCACGCCGAAATCGGCGACGAGCCACTCTCCGTGAAGATTGAGCCCACCCGCAACGGTCTGAAGATGACCACGCGCGGCGCGATCCACAAGGTCGAGATCCTGCCCGCAGGCCTCGCCTATCTCGCCGAGCATATGATCGAGAAGGTGCCACCCGATCTCTCGCGCTTCCTGATCTGCCCGATGCCCGGCCTGCTTGTGGCGCTCCACGTGGGCGAGGGCGACAAGGTCGAGGCTGGCCAGCCGCTCGCCGTGGTGGAGGCGATGAAGATGGAAAACATCCTGCGCGCCGAGAAAAGCGCCACGGTGAAGAAGGTTAACGCCAAGGCGGGCGAGAGTCTGGCGGTGGATGCGATTATTCTGGAGCTGGAATAAGAGAGCCGGAATAAGGGATAGCAGCAGGGGGTGTTACACCCCCTGCACCCCCAGACCTGTCCGCGTGGGTGCCAAGGGTTCGACGATGTGCAATGTCTCACCGCCGGAGGCCATAACAGCCTGCATCGCGGCGACCTCGCGCTAGGCCGAATGGCGCGCCAACGCTGACAGTATTGGGGTCTGGGGTGTAACACCCCAGCCGCCGGAGGCCCTTAAAGCCCTTTACCCCTGCAACTCGTCACTGAGAAACGCTGAAACCTCTTCCAGCGTCGCATCCTTCGTCAAAAATGCCTCGCCAATCCCGCGCAGCAGCAGGAACGCCAGCTGCCCGGCGTCCACCTTCTTGTCGTGGAGCATATGCGCCGCAAGCTGCTCGCCCGAGACATTCAGCCCCAGCGCACGGATATCGGCAGGCAGGTTCACAGCGGCGATATGCGCGGCGATGCGCTTCGCCTCCGCCATCGGCATCAGCCCCCGCCGCGCCGAGAAGCGCGCCGCCAGCACCATGCCCAGCGCCACCCCCTCGCCATGCAGCAGGCGCGAGGAAAAGCCCGTTTCGGCCTCCAGCGCGTGGCCGAATGTGTGGCCGAGATTGAGCAGGGCGCGCCGCCCGGTGGTTTCGAACTCGTCTTCGGCCACGATGCGCGCCTTGGCGGCCACTGAGGTGGCAACGGCATAGGCGCGCGCTTCAGCATCGCCCGCCAGCATCGCCGCACCATGCGCCTCGCACCACGCGAAGAAGGCGGGGTCGTCGATCAGCCCGTATTTCACCACTTCGGCATAGCCCGAGGCCAGCTCACGCGCGGGCAGGGTGGCGAGCGCGTCGAGATCGGCCAGCACCAGCGCGGGCTGGTGAAAAGCGCCGACGAGGTTTTTGCCGGCGGGGGTGTTGATCGCGGTTTTCCCGCCCACCGAGCTATCGACCTGCGCCAGCAAAGAGGTGGGTAGCTGGATGAAATGGCAGCCGCGCTTGAGTATGGCGGCGGCAAAACCGGTGAGATCACCGATCACCCCGCCACCCAGCGCCAGAATATGGTCGCCCCGCTCCACCTCTTGCGCCAGCAGCCAATCGACGGTGGCGGAGAGCTGCTCCCAGCTTTTCGAACCCTCGCCCGGCGGCAGGATGCGCCATAAAGCTTGCTTGCCAGCGGCGGCCAGCGAGGCCTCCACGACACTTCCCCAAGCGGCATGGACATTGGCATCGGTGACGATCGGCACTTGGCGCTTCCGCAGCCGCTCGCCACATTGCCCGGCAACATCGGCGAGCAGGCCCGCGCCAATCCGCACCTCATAGGGGCGTCCGGCGATATCGACGGGGATGGTGGTCATGGCTTGCTCTCTGGGGTGGAGGGAAGGGCGATACCAGCCTTATCGAGCCAGAGCGCAATTTCCTCCAGCACCTGTGTCAGCGTGCGGCTGTGGGGCCCCTTGCCGCTGATAACGTGGATCGGGGCCTGCGCGTAAAACGGCCCGCGCTCGGCCTTGAGGCGGGCGAGGATCTGACGCGGATTGCCCTGCCGCAGCAGCGGGCGGTTTTCCTTGCGGCTGGTACGCTCCACCAGCGTATCGATATCGGCGTCGAGCCACACGGCGATGCCGCGTTCGAGGATCAGCGCGCGGGTGGTGGGATCGCAAAACGCCCCGCCGCCTGTGGCTATCACCCTGAGGGGGACGGCATGGCCCTGACTGGCCGCAGCCGCGCCATCCTCGCCATGTTCTGTCGCGCCCAGCAGGCGGGCGATCACCCGGCGCTCACCGTCGCGGAAATAGGCCTCGTTGTAGGCGGCGAAGATCTCGGGGATGGTCATTTGCGCCGCCCGCTCGATTTCCTCGTCGGCATCGACAAACCCCGCACCCAGCGCCGAGGCGAGGCGTCGGCCAAGGCTGGTCTTGCCCACGCCCATCATACCCACCAGCACCACCGGGCGATCCATGCGGCGCGCTAGAGCGGCCCCATAGGCGTTGGGTTCCGCATGGGGGCCATGGCTCGCGGGTTCGCTGGCCGGAAGGTGATTTTCGTCATCCATTGCAGCTTGGCCTATAATTGCGCTAACCGGCAGCGCAAGCTTGACGCTCGTTTTGGGCGGATGGCTTTTTTAGGCTGATGATCGGGCGAATACGGTGGAGACAGGTGTGAGCGGGATCAATCAACACCGGCAAAACAGCGCGCGGCAGAGCGGCGTATCCCCGATCGGGGTGGCACGCTTGGCTCTGATGGGCGCGGCGGTAGCGTTGGGGCCGGTGGTGCTCTCGGCGTGGGCGCTGGCTCAGCAGGCTCCGGAATCGTTGCTTCCGCCCGGTTTTGACCGGCCAGTGGCGCATCCTGCCCGGCCCGCTCCAACGCGGGTTGCCGCTCCGGTTCCGGCCCAGATGCCAAAACACAGCGTCGCTTCGCCAGCCGCGCACGCCCCTGCGCCGCCGCGCGCTGCCACGCAAACTGCGCCCAGAATCATCGCGCCCAGCATTCTCGCCTCCCCGCTGATTGTGCCCGAGGCGGGGGCAACAGCCAGCGCGACTCAGGGCCCCGGCCTCCCCGCAGGGATCACCTCTTTCGAACAACTCGCCGCCCTGCCGCAGGATCAACTCGACGCGCTGCTGGGATTGCGCCCATCCTACGAGATGGCGGCTGGCGGTCGGCATACGCTCTCGCGGGTGGGGGTGATCGGCGCGGACGAAGGCGGATTGCCACCCTTCTCGCTGGCGAGGCAGGATGGCGCGCTGGTGGGCGCGGCGCTGGCGGGCAATCATGGCGCGATGGTCTCGCGCTGGGGGCATATTCTGCTGCGCCGGGTGCTGGCCTCGCGGCTGGATGCGCCGCTGGGGATGGATCCGGCAAGCTTCGCCGCCCAGCGCGCTGCGTTGCTTTCGCGGATGGGCGAGGGCGAGGCGGCCCGCGCGCTGGTGCAGGATGTCGATCCCGGCTCCTATACGCCAGAGCTCACGCAGGCGGCGTTCGATGCCTATGTCGCCACCGAGGATTTCACCGGCATTTGTCCGGTGGCTGCGGTGCAAGGGGCAGAGCGGCGCGATGGCGGCTGGCAGGTGTTCCGGGCGATCTGCGCGGTATTTTCCGGCAATGGCTCGGTGGGTTTCGCCCAACTCGACCGGCTGACCTATCAGGGGGCCATGCCGCATATCGATATGCTGCTGGCGCAGAAATACGCCGGGGCCGCCGGGCGTGGCCGCCGCGCCGTCACCATCGAATGGAGCGAGGCCTCCGACATGACGCCCTGGCGCCATGCCCTCGCCATCGCCACCGGACTGACCCCGCCCGCCGCGCTGCTATCCAATGCCGGGCCGTCGTATGACTATGTTTCCGCCACCGCGCCAATGCTGGGGCTGGGCCTGCGCGCCGATGCCTCGGATCACGCTGGCGGGGCGGGCATTCTCTCGGCGGCGGCGATGGTCGATCTTTACAGCCAGATCTATGCCGACGACGGCGTTTCGGGCGGCGCGGCCGATCGGGCGCTGCTGCTGCGCGATGCCTATGTCGCCGAGGACCCCGCCGACCGCCTCAAGGCGATGCGGAAATTGTGGGATGGTGGGGCCAGCCCGCTGGAGCGCTATGCGCGGCAGGTGCTCACCGCCTATGCCGCCGCGCGCTTGCCGGCGAGCAGCGGCTTCTCGGGCGACTCGGGCGATATCATCGCCGCGATGCTGGCGGCGGGGCTCGATGCCAATGCGCTGCGCTGGGGCAATGCGGTGGACAAGGGCTCGCAGGGCTGGGCGCTATTGGCGCTGGCTAGCCCCAAGGCCGCTATGGTAGATAGCGGCACGCTCGACACCTACCGCCATGCCGATAGCAGCACCGATAATCGCAAATCTGCTTTCCTGCTGGCCGGGCTGGCGGGTCTTGGCCGGGTGAGCGATGGCACGCGGCGCAGCATGGCGGGCACGCTCTCGCTCGATCTCGACCGGCAGAGCCACTGGACCACGGCAATCGATCAGGCGGCGCAAGCGGGCAATCCCACGCTGGTGGCGCTGCTGGCGGGTCTCGGTATGCAGGGTGATAGCTGGCAGAAGATGACCCCGCGCTACCTTTATCACATCGTCGGCGCGCTCAACCGGGTGGGGCTGGGCGCGGAAGCGCGGATGATCGCCGCCGAGGCCGTGGCGCGCGGCTAGTGCCGGAAGTTGCGCAGACCGGTTCCTCCCCCACGCGCGCCGCAATCGACGGTTTCCTCGCCATGCTCGCCGCCGAGCGCGGGGCCGCCGCCAACACCCTCGCCGCCTATCGCAACGACCTTGGCGGGGCGGCCACGCTG
>Ga0208507_1001848_pt1 | contig 11353 bp, 9 predicted proteins | sample CryBogCBH12Aug01_FD_184626 | JGI IMG/M metagenome (GOLD analysis project Ga0208507, IMG submission 184626) | Freshwater microbial communities from Crystal Bog, Wisconsin, USA - CBH12Aug09.1 (SPAdes) (version 2) | ecosystem: Environmental > Aquatic > Freshwater > Lake | place: Crystal Bog... | reverse complement strand
CACTACCCGACAAGGCCGTCACGGCATCAATCGAGTCGTCACCGTCGACCCAAACCACTTGCCCCACAGACGACAGCAAGTGAGTCGCTGTGGCGCGGTCGTGGGCACTTAGTTGCTCGGGTGCGGCCATACCAGTCACGCCTGCTGCAACCAGAGCCGGCGTATTGGGCATGCAGCGCACTACTCGCTGATGCGGAACGCCGTCACGCGCGAGCCAGGCTGACAGGGACGCAATCGAGATGCCCGCTGCAATGCTAATCACCAGTGTGTCCTGTCGCAGATATGGGTGTGCTGTCTGAACTACTGCCCGCATTTGCTGTGGCTTCACGGCGAATATCCAGACGTCGAAACCAGACAAAGCGGCATCAGCAGAAGCGGAGGTCATAACCCCCCTTGTTTGCCAACTCTGCCTGAGCGACTCATCAATCTCAATCACAAGCAGATGGGATGGCGGACATCCTTGCGCCAGGAGACCTGAGGCCAGCGCATTGGCCATATTGCCGCCACCAATCATCGCAACTTTAGGGAATGTCGACATATCTTCTCAATTAATTTTAGGGAGGAAAACGGTTTGACCAAAGATACCCGCAAACACGGCAAAGCCAAACCAGGTATTGTGTAAAAATGCTTTGAAGCATAGCGCTCGTTCGCGATGGCGTATCCAATGCAGATGCAAAAGAGCGATGCACGCTGCGACGGATAATCCTAGCCAATACGGCCAGGCATAGTTCAGTAGATGTCCGCAACAGGCAAGCAACACTAAACTAGTCAAATACGAAAGCGCAACCATGGCTATATCCCATTGACCAAACGTAATAGCTGACGTTTTCAGGCCCAGTCTTCGGTCATCGTCGCGATCAACCATCGCATATTCGGTGTCGTAGGCAATTGCCCAGAACACGTTAGCCAATAGCATCAGCCAAGCCACAGTTGGCACGCTATCAGTTATCGCTGCAAAGCCCATCGGGATCCCAAAGCCAAAGGCGATCCCGAGATAGGCCTGAGGGATAGCAAAAAATCGTTTGAATAGCGGATAGGTGGCTGCCAGGACGACAGCCACTACAGATAATTCAAGCGTCAACCGGTTGAGTGGCAAAATGAGCAAGAAGGCTGCGATCGCTAGCACGCCAGCAACCAGCAACGCCTCGCGCGGTCGAATCAGGCCACTAGTGAGTACTCTATTTTCAGTTCGTTTCACGTGTTTATCCACGTCGCGATCAAAGTAATCGTTGATTGCGCAACCTGCTGATCTCATTAACGTCGTACCAACGCAAAAAGTCGCGAAGATCCCCCACGAGGGCAAGCCGTTAGCGGCAACAAGTAACGCCCAAAGTGTTGGCCACAGCAGTAGCAAAATACCAATCGGTTTATCCAGACGGACAAGTTTGGCGTAGAGCATTAATCTAGTCGAAAGAAAATCCATCAGACTACACCTGCACTGGTAAGTGAGAGAGCATTTTCACGCCCTCTAATCCGCATTCAAAAATAGCTTTGACAAGAGATTCAATGGCAACGGTTCGCGGGAAGCTTTTGCGCCAAACCAACACCACACGCCGGTCCGGGATTGGCCGCTCAAAGCTCACATATTTCATAAACTTGCTATTTTTGTCGTTGCCAAGGATGGATGTGCTTGGCATCACGGTGATGCCCACGCCGGCGGCGACCATATGACGAATGGTCTCAAGTGAAGAGCCTTCAAAGGTTTTCTGTATTCCTTCACTCGCCGCGGAGAATCTCGACAACTCAGGGCACACCTCAAGCACTTGATCTCTAAAACAATGACCATTGCCGAGTAACAACATCGTTTGCTGTTTTAGATCACTTGCCGGTATGGCCCGGCGATTAGCCCATGGATGGCTCGCAGGGACAGCAACCATAAAAGTTTCGTCGTACAGCGGCTGAATCGCAAGTCCACTGTCAGGCAAGGGCAATGCCATGATGGCACAGTCGATTTCACCGAGTCTCAATAGCTCGATCAATCTGACCGTAAAGTTCTCTTGCAGGATCAGAGGCATTTGCGGGGTTTGCTCGATTTGCCTTGGGACGAGTTTCGGTAACAGATACGGCCCAATCGTGTGAATCACCCCTACACGCAAGGCACCCGCCAGAGGATCATGACCGAGCCTTGCAATCTCTTTGAAGTTAACGCTTTCTTCTAGAATTTTTTGGGCTTGATCCACAAGCTGTTGCCCAATATTGGTTACCCCGATTTCGGATCCGCCTCGTTCAAAAATCGTCACCCCTAGTTCATCCTCAAGCTTTTTGATCGCGACAGACAATGTGGGTTGGCTCACGAAACAGGCTTCAGCGGCTCGTCCGAAATGTCTTTCGCGTGCAACGGCGACGATGTACTTAAGTTCAGTCAGGGTCATAGTGTGGCCTTTTCATGCACTAACTTCGTAAAAAATCTTCACGGCCTCGCATCCAGCGAGACAGATGCTGTTCGACAATGCTGGGAGATGCCTTTCTGAGTTCTTGCGCAACGTCGCGAGCGCTGCTGACTAATCCGCCATCTTCGGCTAAATCAGCAAACTTCAACAAGGCAACACCAGATTGCCTTGCACCGAGTAATTCACCGGGACCGCGCAAATCAAGATCACGCTGGGCGATTTCAAAGCCGTCCTGACTTTCATACATGGCACGAAGCCTTGAACGCGCCAGCTCCGAAAGAGGTGTCTGATAAAGCAAAACGCAAACTGACTTGCTCTGCCCTCGTCCGACGCGACCGCGAAGCTGATGTAACTGAGCCAAACCAAACCGTTCGGCGTGTTCTATCACCATTAATGAGGCCGTCGGTACATCTACGCCTACCTCAATTACAGTTGTAGCTACTAGCACCTGAATCACACCATCGCGAAAATCTTTCATGACTGCAGCTTTCTCTGCTGATGACAAGCGACCATGAACCAAGCCAACGTTGACTCCTGTTAACGCTGCAGAGAGACTCGTGTGCGTATCAACTGCAGTCTCAAGTTCAAGAGTCTCGCTTTCTTCAATCAAGGGGCAGACCCAGTAGGTTTGCTGACCAGTTGTTACTGCGTTAGCGATATGCTGGATCACTTCATCGCGCCTGGCCGCTGACAGTAATTTAGTCGTGATCGGACTACGCCCAGGAGGCAAACCGACAATCGAAGAGACTTCCAGATCTGCAAAAAAAGTCATCGCGAGCGTTCGAGGGATCGGCGTCGCACTCATTGCGAGTTGATGAGGCACGAGATTAGCTTGCTCCGCGCCCTGCCCTTCGCCTTTACGTGACAAAAGCAATCTTTGATTCACACCAAAGCGATGCTGCTCGTCAACAATTGCCAAACCAAGATTTTCGAATTCAACGGTATCTTGAATCAATGCTTGCGTGCCGACGATGAGACGAGCTTCACCGGATTGTATTTTTAGCGTCGCTTCGCGTTTAGCCTTTGGACTCAAGCTACCGGTGAGCCAACAAATCGAGACGCCTAATGGTTCACACCATACTTTCATTTTTTGAAAATGCTGTTCTGCCAAAATCTCTGTCGGTGCCATCACAGCTACCTGAACGCCGTTTTCGATAGCTTGTAAAGCGGCCATCGTGGCGACAATCGTTTTACCGCTACCGACGTCGCCCTGAAGCAGGCGATACATCGGATAGGTTTTACCCAAATCGGCAGAGATCTCAGCAATCACCTTATCCTGTGATTGTGTTAACTCAAAAGGCAAGATACGCTTCAATTTTTGCGTTAATGACTGACGCGGTTCAGGTAATCCCGGTAACGGAGGTGCACGCTTGCTGCGTCTGGCATCGCGAGCCGCAGCAAGCGAGAGTTGCTGTGCTAACAACTCGTCAAATTTCACCCGCGTCCAGGCTGGATGAGTGTGTTCGAGCAAAGCATTCTCGTCGTCATCGGGCCTCGGCGAATGCAACACCCGGATAGCGTCTGCAAAAGGCATCAATTGCAACCGCTCGACCAAGTCACTGGGCAGAGTATCCGTAATATCAACTTGCGCCAACGCCTTACTAATCGCCTTGCGTATAGTTGGCTGGGTCAAACCCTCTGTCGCGGGATAAACTGGCGTTAGGACAGCGGATAAAGGACTATCCGCCAACGTTAGGCGGGGATGAATGATCTCAAGACCATGATAGCCGGCGCGCACCTCCCCACGTATGCGCCAGCGTTTGCCAATTTGCATTTGCTGGTGCTGACTGGGATAAAAAGTGAGCCAGCGCAGATTGAGGGTCCCCGTATCATCTTCAACTACGGCGGTGAGCTGTCGACGTGGCTTAAACACCATGTCAGAGCGAACGACTGAGGCCTCGATCTGCGCATTCATGTGGGGACGCAAGTCTGCAATCGGCAAGATTCGGGTTTCATCTTCATACCGGATCGGCAAATGCATCACGAAATCTTCGGGAGTTTTAAGTCCGAGTTTTTCAAACTTCTGCGCCATCAAGGATCCACCCGTGGTTGTCGCCTTCTTCGATGAGCGGGGACCTGCACGAGTGACCATAACCAGATTTGCGTTTAGGAAGTTAGACGACTATCACCGCCTCGATTTCGAACTGCGCACCCTTTGGCAAGCTGGCTACACCGACTGTTGAGCGAGCGGGATAGGGTTGTGGCAATGACGCCGCCATGATCCCGTTGGCAATGGTGAACTGACCAAGATCAGTCAGAAACAAGGTGAGTTTGACGATGCTGGCGAGCGAGCCACCTGCAGCCTCGATCACGGCAGTCATATTGGCGAAGCTCTGTTTGACCTGATCTTCGAAACGATCGGAAATCATTTCACCAGTGGCCGGCAGCAGGCCGATTTGGCCTGACAAATAAACTGTCTTACCTGCTGGAGCAACAATCGCTTGTGAATATGGGCCAACTGCTGCTGGTGCTGATGCAGTGTGAACAACTGTTTTGGTCATGGCATATCCTTGAGATAAAAAAATGGCTATTGAATTTTACCTTTCAATAGTCATTTTTAAAACTCAGTCTGCTTATGCTCCACTCTCATTTGTATCGCCGACCGGATCAAGGCCAAGCTCTCTGAGCTTACGTGTGATGGTATTACGCCCCATACCCAAACGCGAAGCTGCCTCGACACGACGACCGCGGCAAACCTCTAACGCAGACTGTAGAAGCGTGCGCTCGAACTGATCAGCCAGCGTAGACCAGATTTCTCCCTCTGACTGCGACAAACGATGGGTAGCATCAATTGCCAGTAGCTCTTGCCAGGTCATTGTGCCAGTAGCGACCGCCGTGGCCGGACTGAATTGACTAGCTGGCAAGCCTGCTGCGCGGATTTCCGGTGGTAAGTCCTCAGATTCAATCGTCTGACCAGGAGCCATCACCGTTAGCCAGTGGCAGAAATTTTCGAGCTGCCGAACATTTCCCGGGTAATCAAAACTGTAAAGCGCTTTCAGCGCTGCGTCAGACAAGCGTTTAGGCGCAACGCCAAGCGCTCTTGCGCTAACGCTCAGAAAATGTTTCGCTAGCTCTGGGATATCTTCAATGCGTTCGCGCAAGGGTGGCAAACGCAATCTAATCACATTTAAACGGTGGAACAAATCCTCGCGAAACCTGCCCTGCAAGACTCGCTCTTCAAGCGGCTGATGAGTCGCGGCGACAATTCTCACGTCTACCTTAACGGGCTGTGCCCCGCCGACTCGATAAAAGGTTCCGTCGGACAAGACTCGAAGTAGCCTGGTCTGCAACTCGAAGGGCATATCGCCAATTTCATCCAGAAATAAAGTACCGCCAGCAGCTTCCTCAAATCTCCCCCGCCTCAGGGTATTCGCACCCGTGAATGCACCTCGCTCATGACCAAACAGCTCGGCTTCGAGCAAGTCACGTGGAATTGCTGCAGTATTGATGGCAACGAACGGGCCTTTGGAGCGAGCGCCGTGATTATGCAAAGCACGCGCAACAAGCTCTTTACCTGTGCCGGACTCACCAGTAATTAATACCGTCACATTCGACTGGGCAAGCCTTCCAATGGCACGAAACACCTCTTGCATCGAGACCGAGGCGGATTGTGTCAGCATGCCCTTGTCACTAACCTGACCAGCCTCTATCGCATCTTCAGACTGATCCGCTGGTTCTCCGCCCTCATTCACTGCTCGACTGATCAGATTAACCGCATCATTGATATCGAATGGCTTGGCTAGATAATCGAAGGCTCCTCCCTGAAAGGCCGCGACGGTACTGTTCAGATCGCTGAAGGCCGTCATGATAATCACGGGCAGAGCTGGATACTTGTCCTTGATTTCCTTCAGCAGTGTCAAGCCGTCCATTCCTGGCATTCTGATGTCAGAAATCAGTGCTGCAGGAATCTCTTCTTTCAACGCGTAAGACACATCCTTGGCATTAGAAAAACTGCGCGTCACAATACTTACTTTAGCAAGTGCTTTCTCGAGTACCCAGCGAATCCCTTGATCATCGTCAACTATCCAAACTGGCTTCATAAGTCAAGGCTCCAAGGGTAATAACAGTCGAAACTCAGTATGTCCGGATCTCGAATCGAATTCAATCACACCACCATGCTGTTGCATAAAGTCTTGAGCAAGACTTAGGCCAAGCCCCGTGCCGCCTTCTCGTCCGGTCACAAGGGGGTGAAAAATACGATCTTGTAATGCGACGGGAACACCGGGGCCATTATCGATCACTGTCACCACGACGGCCATACGATGCTGCTTGTGCCGCAACAACACTTGCCTTGCAATGCGGGTACGAATGGTAATGTGAGGTGAAACCATCGCTGCTGTTTGCGTCAGAATCTGTGCAGCGTTTCGTACTACGTTAAGTAACGCCTGCATCAAACGAGCCGGATCCGCCTTAAGTTCTGGCATAGATGCGTCGTAATCACGCTGCAGGGCAATTTCTCTGAATTCAGCGCGAACGAGTGCACAAACCCGTTCGCAAATCTCGTGAATATTGACGCTCTGCCATTGAACTGGCATTCGTTGAGGTGCGGCGAGCCTGTCAACCAAAGCCTGCAAACGATCTGCCTCAGAGATGATCACGCGTGTGTACTCGGTCAGTGAGGGATCCGGTAGCTCAGCTTCCAGCAACTGAGCAGCACCACGCAACCCTCCGAGTGGATTCTTCACCTCATGCGCCAGGTTTCTAAGCAACTCATGTTGCGTCTCGATCTCATCACCCAAACGCATCGATCGATCCACTAACAAACGCTGTTCGATATCACGGATCTCGATCAGTGCGGCCCATGGTTGGTTAATCAGGGCGAGAGAGGTAACCGCAACTTCAATCGTGTCCGAGCCACGCCGGACTGAAGCAAATTGACGGCAATCAGGAACTGCCCCGGAACAAGCCTGAATCAGTGTATGTTCAAGATCAGTGTCTTGGTCAAAGAGATAAAAAGCTGGCTGTCCGATCACATGCCGGCGAGATCGCCCAAACATATCTTCGGAAGCTGAGTTGGCTTCGACCACTTCCCCCGCCTCATTCAGAAGCAAGACAGTGGTAGCGAGAAGTTCGAAAGCTTGTACGGAAATCATGGGAGTCGGGCCGGGTGGCCCGACCCCAAGTTTTGGTCAGCTATTCAGATTACAGGCTGTAGTACATGTCGAATTCTGCGGGATGCGTCGTGACACGCATACGCTGAACTTCTTGCATTTTCAGCTCAACGTATGCATCGAGCATCGAATCGCTGAACACACCGCCACGAGTCAAGAACTCACGATCCTTGTTCAACTCTTCAAGAGCTTGCTCAAGCGAGCTGCAAACGGTTGGGATCTTTGCGTCCTCTTCTGGGGGTAAGTCATACAGATTCTTGTCAGCTGGATCACCAGGATGAATCTTGTTCTGCACGCCGTCCAGACCTGCCATCATCAAAGCCGAAAAGGCCAAATATGGGTTAGCAAGTGGATCTGGGAAGCGGGTTTCGATACGACGAGCCTTAGGGTTAGGCACGTTTGGAATACGGATCGAAGCCGAACGGTTACGGAACGAGTAAGCCAGTTTGACAGGCGCCTCAAAGTGAGGAACCAAACGCTTGTAGGAGTTCGTGCCTGGATTGGTAATCGCATTCAAAGCGCGAGCATGCTTGATGATGCCGCCGATGTAATACAACGCAAAATCTGAGAGACCAGCGTATTTGTCACCCGCAAAGAGGTTTTGACCGTCTTTCCAGATGGACTGGTGAACGTGCATGCCAGAACCGTTATCGCCAACAATGGGCTTGGGCATGAAGGTTGCTGTTTTACCGTAGGCATGAGCAACGTTGTGAATAACGTATTTCAGGGTTTGGTTCCAGTCGGCGCGCTTAACCAGGGTGTTGAACTTGGTACCGATTTCCATCTGACCAGCACCTGCCACCTCATGGTGGTGAACTTCAACAGGAATGCCGAGTTCTTCGAGAACCATAGACATTTCAGAACGCATGTCCTGGAAAGAATCCACTGGAGGAACTGGAAAGTAGCCGCCTTTGACACGGGGACGATGTGCCAGGTTACCACCTTCGTACTCAATCCCGGTTGACCAGGCAGCCTCTTCAGATTTGATTTTGACAAAACAACCGGACATATTCACGTCCCAGGTTACGCCATCAAAAACGAAAAATTCAGGCTCTGGACCAAAGAAAGCCGTATCGCCCAACCCGCTTGATTTCAAATAGGCCTCGGCCCGCTTGGCCAAAGAGCGTGGATCGCGGTCGTAGCCCTTGCCATCCGAAGGCTCGATCACATCGCACGTCAGAATAATCGTTGACTCTTCACGAAAAGGATCCAGCTTCGCACTGTCCATGTCGGGCATCAGCATCATGTCTGAGGCTTCAATGCCTTTCCAGCCCATAATCGATGAACCGTCAAATGCCTGGCCCTCGCTCAGTTTGCCTTCGTCGATCTGGCTGACCGGGACGGAAATGTGCTGCTCTTTGCCGAGGGTGTCCGTAAAACGGAAGTCAACAAATTTGACCTCGTTTTCGGCAATCATTTTCATAACGTCTTGGGGGGTGCTCATGGTTGAGTGAACTCCGGAGTTAAAGAGATTTAAGTAATGGCCAGCTATCCAAAGCTGCCATGGATTCGGACATCTTCTGACGGATAACTAGCAAATATTGTGCCAGACCATCCGACCTAAGCTGCCCCAATAGTGAACAACATAAAGCGACATTTTAGTGCAAAGAAAATATTTTTCGCCTCATAAACGTGCATTTACAGAAATAATGATTGAAGATCATTCAAAAATCGCCAACCAAGCGCCGTTGCCTGAAAGCGTCCCGGACTTGAACTTAACAAGCCCCGGTCCATTGCACGCTCCAATTTACTGCGAATGCTGTCTATTTGCTGTCCTGTACGCTCAGTGTACAGCTTCACATCAACCCCCTCCCGAAGCCGCAATACGTTGAGCATAAATTCGAAAGGAAGCTCTTCAGCACTGAGTTTGCGCTGTTCGGCAAGGTGGCTATTGTCGCGCAGCTTAGCCTGCTTGATCCAAGATTCTGGTTGTCTTAATTTGGCGAACCGTTCGATGCGATCAGGGAAAGACAATTTGCCATGAGCACCAGGTCCGATACCGATGTAATCACCGAACTCCCAGTAATTAAGGTTGTGCCGAGCCTGCGCACCTGCTCTAGCAAAGGCAGAGACCTCATAGCGCACAAGACCGGCCTCTTTCGCCACTTGTTCAAGGCCAAGCTCCATGTCAGTGACGGTATCGTCGTCTGGCGTCAAGGGTGGATACTTCGCAAAAACGGTGTTCGGCTCTATTGTTAACTGGTACATGGATAAATGTTCGGTGCCAAATGCCAGCGCTTGGCGTGCATCATCCAGGGATTGAGCTCTGGTTTGGTTCGGCAAGCCAAACATAAGATCCAGGTTCACCCGATTAAAATGCTTGACAGCTAATTCGATGGCTCGGTTGGCTTCAGCGACATCATGCACTCTACCCAAGGCTTTTAAGTGTTGATCATTAAATGACTGAATGCCCAGTGATACGCGGTTAATGCCGCTAGCAGCGTAACTTTTGAAACGATCTGCTTCAACGGCCCCAGGATTAGCCTCCAGGGTGATTTCTGCATCAGGCCATAGATTCAAATAACTGCGGATCAGCGCCAATATGCTATCAATCGCTCGACCTGAAAGCAGGCTCGGTGTACCCCCACCAATAAATACAGTGTGGATCTGCCGCCCCCAAATCAGTGGCAAGGTCTGTTCAAGATCAGCGGCAAGCGCTTCGAGATAATCCGCCTCAGGGATCTCGCCTATTTGCTGATGCGAGTTGAAATCACAGTAGGGGCACTTGCGAACACACCAGGGCACGTGGATATAGAGAGATAAAGGAGGTAAAGAATCAAGCAATGCACCTCGCTTAGCCTGCTCTGCAATCGGCCCTCCCCTTGAAGACACCTGAGCGATAGGAATAATGCGTGATGCAGGTCTATCTGTTTGGCTCATCGTATCGATCAACTGAATTCTGGCGACGACAGTTTGCGGATGAGTTCCCGGAATGCTTGTCCGCGATGACTCAGCAGATTTTTTAAGTCTGGTGGCAATTGCGCGACTGTCATTTGTTGATCTACCAGCCAGAAATGCGGGTCGTAACCGAAACCATGTTCGCCTTGGGGTTGATCTACGAAAACACCCGACCAGTTCGCCTCTGCTATCAAAGGTTGAGGATCGTCAGCATGCCGAACCAGAACTAGCACGGCGACATAGTGGGCACCACGATCCACCCGGCCGTCACCACAGTCAAGAGCGGACAAGGCGGCAATGACTTTCTGGTTATTCGCATGGTCGGATCGGTGGCCTTGCTCAACTTGTGCATAGCGCGCTGAATGAACCCCGGGTTCACCATTCAATGCGTGCAGGCAAATCCCCGAATCATCAGCAAGTGCGGGCAGACCAGAAGCTCGACTGGCATGTCGTGCCTTAGCTAGTGCGTTCTCAACAAAAGTCAGGTATGGCTCGGCTGCTTCACTGATACCTAACTTGCTCTGTGGAATAAGTTCAATGCCGAGTGGTTGAATTAGCTGTGAAAACTCTCGTAGCTTGCCTGCATTACCGGACGCGAGGACGACTTTTTTAAGCTTAGACATCGTGCTTGATCATCATTAATTGGTTTTGGCATCTTCAATCAGCATCGTTACAAAGTCTCGAGTGAAACCGGGAAGCTCTTTCATGTTGCGCACACAGATATGCAGATTTCTGAGGGCCCATTCATCTGAAAGTTGAACAATCTGGATATTCAGATTTTTGACATACCGACGAGCCACGCGGTCAGGAACAACGCCGATGCCGACACCAGCTTCAATCATGCGACAAACCGTCTCGAAATTACTGACTTCCACCCTGAACCGAAACATGTGTCCAAGCCTGTCGGCATTTTGAATAAGAAAAGCATGTATGGCGCTCCACTCTGATAAGCCC
>Ga0208507_1001844_pt1 | contig 11367 bp, 16 predicted proteins | sample CryBogCBH12Aug01_FD_184626 | JGI IMG/M metagenome (GOLD analysis project Ga0208507, IMG submission 184626) | Freshwater microbial communities from Crystal Bog, Wisconsin, USA - CBH12Aug09.1 (SPAdes) (version 2) | ecosystem: Environmental > Aquatic > Freshwater > Lake | place: Crystal Bog... | reverse complement strand
GCTTCCGCCCGGACTGGCCGAGGTGCGCGAAATGCTCAAGCGTCACCCGGACGACGCCGACCGGCAGTTCGTCAAGGTGCTGGGCGCCGTGCTCGACCACGGGCTTGGCGCCGTCGAGGCCGCCTGTGCCGAAGCCTTGGCAGCCGGCATCGCCAGTGGCGATGTGATCCTTGCCATCCTTGCCCGGCAACGCCAGCCGCCACCGCCGCCCAGCGTCATCACCCCAGACGCCCTGCGGCTCAAGATCGAGCCCATCGCCGATTGCGGCCGCTACGACAGTATCCGGAGGGTCGCCTGATGGAACGCCAGGATATTCTGGAGGCGATGAGCGACCTCAAGCTCTTTGGCATGCGCGCCAGCTTCGACGAGATCACCGGCAAGGGGCTGGCCCGGCGGGATGAACTCTATCCACTGCTGGCCAGCCTGATCCGTGCCGAGCACGTCCACCGCCAAGCCAAATCGATCAGCTACCGGATGAGGTGCAGCAAGTTCCCGGTGTTGAAGGATCTCGACAGCTTCGTATTTGCCGACACGCCGATCGACCAAGGCCTGGTCCGCGAATTGGCCACCGGCGCCTTCCTCGACGCCAAGCGCAACGCCATCTTCATCGGCGGCACCGGCACCGGCAAGACCCATCTCTGTATCGCCGTCGCCGCTGCCGTCGTTCGCGCCCATGCTCGGGGGCGGTTCTACAATCTGGTTGATCTGGTCAATCAGCTTGAACACGAGAAAGCGGCAGGCCGGGCCGGACGGTTGGCCGAAAATCTGCTGCGGTTCGACCTCATCGTCATCGATGAACTTGGCTATCTGCCGTTCAGCCAGTCGGGCGGGCAACTGCTGTTCCATCTGATCAGCAAGCTCTACGAAAACACCTCGCTGCTGATCACCACCAATCTCGCCTTCGCCGACTGGCCGCAAGTGTTCGGCGACGCCAAAATGACCACCGCCATGCTCGATCGCCTGACCCATCATTGCGACATCGTCGAAACCGGCAACGAAAGCTGGCGCTTCAAGCACCGAAGCTGAAAATCCCTCCCCCAGACCCCCACCCCGGCTTACCCACCGTGGGCACACAGGAACCTCCCGCGCCCTCCACTCCGCGCAACGCCACGGCGCTGCACTTCGGGCGCGGGTCCCTCCTATGCGCTACGGGGATAAGCACATTCCTCAGCACCCAGAGGGGTCAAAATTGGACGCGAAAAGGGGGTCACGTTTGGATGCGAATTGACACACGAGATCGTGGTGGAACGCGATCAGGCGGCTTGCGCGACGCTCCGGCACAACAAGGCGCGTGGCCATCGCCTGGTGAAGGATTGGGGAATCGTCGAGGCGGATGTCCGGTCAGTGGATCTGAGCGCAGTCGCTCCTGGGGTCGACCTTCTGTCGGGTGGCCCACCCTGCCAGCCTTTCTCTGTCGGCGGCAAGCATCGCGGCGAGTTCGACCCGCGCGATATGTGGCCCTGGTCCGTCGCGGCGGTGCGGGCGCTAAAACCGCGAGGGTTCCTGTTCGAGAACGTCCGCAATCTGGCCTCGGCACACAGCGAATACCTGGAATATATCAAACTGCAGCTGCGGTTTCCGGAAATGGTCCGGATGCCCGACGAGACCACCGAGGGCCACCGCAATCGCCTGCAGCGCTATGACCGTTCAGGTACCCCGGACGGTTTATTTTATCGCGTTCGCCATGTGCTTGCCGACGCGGCCGATTATGGCGCGGCGCAGTACCGCCAGCGGGTCTTCATTGTCGGATTGCGGTGCGACCAGAAGCGGCAGTGGGAGGCCCCGGCCGCAACACATTCACGGAGCGCGCTGGACTCCCAGAAGTGGCTGACCGGTGCGTACTGGGATCGTCATGGTATCGCCTGGGGCCAAGCGAGCGGGGCGGAGATGCGTCGGATCCGGATGCACAACCGCCAACCCGCCGCCGACCGTCATCTGGCGCCACACCGCACTCTGCGGGACGCCATCGCCGATCTCGGGGAGCCAACCGCCCTGGGCCATCCGAGGATCTCGGCGCATGTGCGGCCGCCACGCGAGGCCCGCGCCTACGAAGGCCACACCGGATCTCCCTGGGACGCCCCCGCCAAGGCATTGAGGGCCGGGGATCACGGCGTCTCCGGCGGTGAAAACATGATCGATTTCGGCAACGGGCGCGACTACCGGCATTTCACCATCCGCGAGGCCGCCCGGGTGCAGGATTTCGAGGACAGTTACGATTTTCCCGGCAACTGGTCGGACGGGCTTCGGCAGTTGGGCAATGCCGTGCCGGTGTCCTTGAGCCGGGCGATGGGACAAAGCATGCAGGCCGCTCTCGCCGCCTGACCGGGCAGTGGTGGACAGGGTGCATTGGTGGATTTACCGGCTAGACTCGACAATGTCGAAGAGGAGATGCGGCGATGAAAAAGGTCGTGGTCAAGGACAGGCACGGGAGCGTCGTTATTTCAACACGGGCGTTGCCGGAAAACTCGCCGGAATTCCAGCAGGCGTACCGGCGGGAGATCTTGGCCGCCGAACTGCACAACCGGATGCGGCCTCCCGGCAGTTATGGTGGCTGTGGCTCGCTGACGGTTTTTGTCGAGGATGCGGCCTCGGCCTGACCGGTGCCGTCGCCGGTCGCTCAACGGCGGATTTGCAAGCCCGCCGCCGACCTGTAATTTGGGTCGGTGTTTATCGCCCTTCTATCTGGAGGTTGCCATGTACCTGGAATCAACAACGGTCGGTCCTGCCGCCAGGACCCTTGCCACACAAAGCAAGCCCCTGGGCCCGGCCTTCCCGGGCTCGCTCGCGGAAAAGGTCGAGAAGATCGAGATCTGGTGTTCGTCCTTCGCCGATGGCGGCGACGATTTCTGCCTGTTCAAGGCTTTTGACGGTGGCGCCCGGTTGCTCGCCGAGTCGCGGGTGGCCGGTTACTGATCGTCCTGCGATCCTGGGCGGCGCCCGCCGTCCCAGCGTGATGGACCGGCGCCGCCGACGGGAAGATTGACGGCGGCGCTAAAGACCAGCCGCTTTCGCGTCGTCTTCGGAAAGGGAGACTCGCCGGACCAGCCTGGTGAGCACCGTGGCGTCGGCACGACGGAGCAGGGAAGCCACGCGCTGCAGGATGTCGGCGGCTTGCTCGGACAGCCCGGTCCGCAATTCCGCCACCAGGCTCTCCGGGAGTTCCGGTGTGATCCCCACGCCTTCCTTCGTCTGCCGCAGCGCCCTGGCATAGCCCTGGATCGCCTTGCGGTGGTCGTCTGACGGCACAATCATGTCGATGCGAACCCAACCCTCCTCAAGGCGCCGCTTCTTCGACGCGCGGGCCATGGACGCATTACGGGCCGCGAGGGTGCCATTGGCATGTTGAGACACGATGCTTCTCCCCGGTTAAGCGGTCCTGCAGCAAGAGCAGGTGGCGATCGCGGAGCTTCTGCCCCGCCACCAACCCGGAAGCAATCGTAATTCCCACCAACCGTGTTGGTCCAGTTCTTTCTTGATCTTGGATCTGGCCCCGCCTCCCGGCCGACGCACAGTTCCCTCGCAACCGGGTATTCCTGGGATCTCTCTCCAACCGGGTTGGTCTTCCGTCGTTGGCTGGCGGCGACGTTGCAAGCCTTGTGTCTTGCGGGACACTGCATTCAACCCTTGTGGAGGCCTGCAATGTTTGACGCCGGTGCGCTTTCTTTGGACGAGGATGATTGGCTGTCTTTGCCATCCCGGGCGCTGACAGATGAACTCCTCACGGCGACCCGGGCCCTGCACGCGTCCGGAGCCGAGACTTACCGCCCCCTGGGGCACAAGATGAACCACCTGGTGGAACTGCATCTGGCGCTGCGCGACATCGCCCCACGGGGCGGCGCAGCCGGTTACAACACCCAGGCTGTGCATGGGACACCCATCACGCCGAAATGGCTCCTGGCACAATTGGCCGGCGGATCGTTCTGCGTTTCGTTCTTCCATCCCGAGCAGTTGGACCTGGTTATCCCGCTGCTGGGCCCTGACTCCATCCTCATTCTGGATAACGGGGCCTTCTCGGCGTGGAAACAGGGATTGACGATGGATGATGCCTATTGGGACCGGTTCTGGGCCTGGGCGCTGCCGGTCCTCGATGCCATCCCTCAGGCGGTCGCGGTGATACCGGATGTGATCGGCGGCACGGTGGAGGAAAATCGTCGGCAATATGTCGAACTGCCTGTCGCGGCGTGGGGCCGAGAGATTCAATTAATGCCGGTGTGGCATTTGAATGAGCCCTTCTCCGTCCTGGAGGACATGATGACCGCCGGCTATGGGCGGATCGCCTTCGGATCCGCCGGTGCTTACCGGTCGGTTGGGACCGGACTTTGGCGGGCCAGGGTCGCGGAGGCCTTCGCGTTCATTGATGGCCTGGTGGGGGATGGTTACAACGGCTATTTCCGCCCGCGAATTCACATGATGCGCGGCCTGGGCCAACTCCAGGTGGGGGAATTCCCGTTCGACTCCGGGGATTCCACCAATATCGCCCTCAATCATTTCCGGCTGAAGGGCACGCCCGACGAGGCTTCCCGTGTCACGGTGATGCGTCGACGCATCGAGACGGGAGCGTTTCCCACTGCCAAGAGCCGGATGTGGCCATCTTGCTCGTGGGAGGCGACGCCGATGGCGGTGCTGCCGTTAAGCACCCGGCCTCTGCAGGGCGATCTTTTTGTCCGGTGATGGCCGCCGTTGCGGGGCCCGGTTGCAACAGATGGGCCGCATGGAAGAATGAGTCATAGAAAACAAGCGGTTCTTCTCTAAGGGTTGGAGGGTGTCATGTGCAATTACCAGGAAGTCGTCGACAAATTCAGCAGCATGACCTTGAAGCAGCGCGAGGCCTTCATCGCCGACATGGCGAGCCCGGTCACCGGCCTCATGCGCACGCTGTTCCTGCGGACACCGCGGATCCCGGTCACCGAGGACAACGGCACGGACGAATTCGTCTTCGGCGGGATCAGTGGTTCTGGCCGTTTCGCCGGCGGGAATGATGCTCGCGCTGTTTGAGACGGGGGGGCGACTGGATGCCACATTCATCCCGACACGGGTGGTGCCGAGACTCCCTTCCTCACAACAGCCAACCGGCCCGTATCCGGCCAGGTGGCGGCGATGCTGTCGCTGCCGGCCGGGGGCGCCGGAGTGTCGACCACCTGTGGCGATCGCCGTACGATCACCCAGACTGCGCCACGGTCGCATAGGCCGTTCACCCTGGTCCAAGGAGAACATAGATGGTCACCAAGGAAGAACTTGATCTGGCGTTCTCGGAACTTGACGGGGCGGCTCGGGCACACCTACGCCAGGTCTGGCGCAAAGATGATGACCTGCAGGCCGCCGCCGCCGCTTATGACCGGATGGTGGCCGCACGCACGCGGTTTGACCTGTTGGTGTCGTCCTATCTCAATCGCCACGCCCGGGATTTCGCTTTCGCCTAACACCGCGGAGTGCCATTTCGTCGAACATTGGTTCGACGCTACGGGCACCAGGCGGTCGCAAGCAGATCGCGGATAGGCACCGGGCCTGCTCTTTAACCACCAACCCTGAGGAAGACGCCGGAATGGGAATTCGCAACCCCTCCCCTGGAGAGGAAGATGGTGACATGGCCAATGACAGCGCCCCTGATCGCCCCGCGTCGGTCGCCGCTCGACCGGCGATGGACACCCTCTCGGTCCGGTGCGCCGACGGCACAATGTTTCGGTTCGAACTGCGCCGACACGGCATGTTGATGGTCGGCACGGGCGGTGCCGTCAAGATCCGCGGATTCCGTGAAGCTGTCGGGCATCTTGGCCGAAAGGCCTTGGATGCTGTTCCCTCAGGGCCACGGAGTTTTCTCGTGGCATGGCAGAGAGCCGTGGCGGATAGGGATCCCGGTTGGTAAGCCCGCCCCGCCCCCTGCCCTTTTTGGCCGACGTTTTACGCCAGGAGTAACCTTCCGCTTCCTGTGCCCTCAAGAGGTTCACGGGCGCGGTGCCGCCGCTCCACTGCCGGCAGGTTCAGCCCGACCGTCAGCCTTTGTGGCAGTTCGAGAGAGATCGGGCCGGCGGGGGTCGTCGCGGATTCGATCAGGTCCCGGCTGAAGACGGTTGTTACCTTGGTCAGTTCGCCTTCGGTGTCGGTCACGTTATAGGTGACAGCGCGCACTCGCCAAAGGGCAGGCGTGCGCCGGATCAGCGTTTCAAGCCGTTGCGGGATCCTCGTGACAAACTGGCGACTGTCTGAATAGAGCGTCTCCGCCGGAAGCCCGTCTTCCTGGGCGATCATGTCCCATTGCTGCTGAATGAATTGTTCCATCCGGCGGCCCATCCGACTCAAGTCGACCAGGTCGGCGCTTGGCATATCGGTGAGCGTCAGGCGGGTCAGCGGTGGCTCTCGCACCAGGATAGACACATATACAGGCCAGGCGGCTTTTCCTCTTTCCCTGGCTTGACTCTTGGCGGCCAGAAAATTGCGATGAGCATTCCGCCGTCCGCCGGAGTAGACAGTTATTCCCGCCGCCGGTGCCACGACCGCCGCCGGCAATGTTACATTTGACAAAACGACCCTCTGAGGGAGAGCCATCTTGTTTCGTGTTTCCTCGAAGTAGGACTGCAAATTTATGCGAAGCATCGGGTCACCGTCTTTCTGACGCCGGGTGTTCATAACATCCTTCTTATTCAATATTCCATCACATTGTACAACTGGCTACCACTTTTCTGGCACATCGTGTCACATGGCGCACGATTCTTTCTCCGCCCTGTCCTTCACACTTTTCGGTCGGTTATATCTTTTGATTTAACCTCACGCCGGTGGACATCATACTTTTAGATAGGGACCGCCGGCGCCGGGGTTCTTGGTCTTTACACTCATTCCAGGCTCCCGCGTTTTTTTTCCCCTTCATTTTTCTGGCCACACCAGGCCGCTCCCCGCCGATCTCGCTGGCGATCGGACGAACCTCCCCTGCTCCGGTTTGGCACTCAATGGCATCTTGCCCGTTGACTGGTAGAACTGTTTTGAGGCGGACGCTGCACCGCGTGCCAGTGGCCCGACAAGGCGCAGGTGGTAGGAGGTTTTGTATGGGGTTCCGGTTTCAGACTTTGGACAGTTCAAGCCTTTCCGAGATCGGCTATGACCCCGATACCAAACTCCTGGCGGCACGGTTTACGAGCGGGACCTGTTATGTTTACGGGCATGTCCCTGAGGACATCTTTCTCAAGGTGGTTGGCGCCGGTTCTGTCGGCCGGTCCTTCGATGCCTTGGTGAAAAAGGGTGGCTTTGGCTGCCGGCCGATCTCTGACGCCGAGTGGGTTTCTCTTCACAATACCCCGTCGCCCGTACCGACCGTTTCTCCGACCTTTGTCGACTTCATTGCCGTTGATGGGGATACCATCGTTTCACTTGGATTTGATCGGCTCTGCGGCGCCCTGTTGGTTCGGTTTCGAAGCGGAGAGCGGATAATCCACCAGGGGCTGCCAGGTCCTCTCCTGTCGCGCCTAGAGAAGGATCCCCACCAGGAGGTGGTATATTTACAGATGCTGCGGGATGGTCCTGGCACGCACTGGCCGGTCAGTGAAGAGCAATGGGACGCCTATTGTCGGACGCCTCAACATCTCACACCCATGGCGTTTGATGGCGACAGTCGGGCTGTCTTTTCTTGGTAGATGGGAGATAGCACGCCAACTGTCCGCCGTGCGGTTTTCCTCTTGCCGGGGTATCACGGCCTGGCAGTGCGGTTCTGGTCCGGTTTGGTCAACGCGGATGAAGAAACCGATATTCCACTTCGATCTTGGCACTGAACACCCTCAGTACACGATTCAGAATGTCGAGGTTCACCCGTGCGATCCGCCCCTCGCTGATCTCCATGATGTAGGAAATCTCACACCGAGATCGTTCTGCCAGTTCCCTCTGGGTTAATCCACCGTCCCGCATCTGGCGGCGCACATATTCGGACGCCTGCCTCTTCATGGTTTCTAGGCTGGTATCTTGCGGCGGTCTGACTTCAACGCGGAGGTCTTTGGTGATGTTCATCGCGGGGTTTGTTTTCGCTCAACAGGAGACCACCTGATATTGCACCCGAAGGACCCTTTCCGTCCAGCGTTCGTCCAATCCCAAGACGCGGTGGTGGCCCCAAGATGCGTCTGGAACAGGGCTGTTCCTTCCTCGTCTCGGCCCACCGAGATTCCTGTTTTGTTCTCGGCGGGGGCGGCGGGCTGGGGCTTGCACCAGGTGCTGTCGATGAGACAATCCTCGTTATAAAGGGGCTGTTAACTGCCTCAGGCCGTTGGGTGGAGTGATTATGTATATTTCCGCGAAGGAGGGGCGACGGGGTTTCATAAGCGGACTGGTTGATCGCTTTATGACCGACAGTGCGCCGGATGCCGCGATTGAAATCACCCGCAACGGGCAGGTCGTTCGCCTGAACTCTGGGCAAAGCGAGGCGGTGAGAAAAGGGGCCGACTGGCTTCGTTCGCGACGCAAGCGGTGTGAAGGCAACTTGTTCTTCTACGTCGAGGGCCCAGCTGGTACCGGCAAAAGTACGCTGGCCGATGCGTTGGTCGCCGTGGCGCGGGACGAAGGCCGATGCCGGCGGATTATTGGTATGGCGTTTACCGCGAAGGCTTGCCAAGTGCTTAAGTCGAAGACCAGTCTGGACGAGGTGATGACCGTTCACCGGGCCCTGTACCACTGGGTTCGCGATTCCCAGACCGGTAAGGGCCGGTTTGAGGTCAACCCGAACGGGCCAGCGGCGTCGGCCGATCTTATCGTCCTGGATGAATGTGGGATGATCAACAAGGCCATGGGGCGGCAACTGATGTCGCTTGGTGTGCCTGTGCTGGCCCTGGGCGATGTCTATGGCCAACTCGCGCCGATCACCGGCGACGCCTTCTTCGCTGACGTTGAACCCGATGTGTACCTCTCCGAGGTCCAACGGCAGGCGCGGGAAAGCGGCATTGTCCAGTTGGCCGAGATGCTGAGAAACAAGCAGATGCCCAGGGTTGGGGTTTATGGGGAAGGTGTGGTGGTCCTCCCGCTGACCAAGGAAACCCAGATCCTCCTTTACCGGCCGGAGACGCAACCCCTTTGCGGCGTCCATCGCGTCCGGTGGACCTATTCGCAACGCATCAGGCGCCAGCGCGGTTTCTCCGGCGCGCGACCGATGCCTGGCGAGCGTGTGCTGTGGCGCAAAAATCTCCATGATGTTGGAGTGTTCAATGGGATGCTTGGTCGGACCGTTGAGGCTCCCACCGAGCAGGATGATGGCACGGTCCGCCTCTCGATCGACTATGACGACCTTGATCAGACAATCACCCTCCCGACCCACCCATACCTGTTCGACCAGCATTTCGGTGGGACTACCACGGCGCCGGAACTCGGCCGCGGTGTCGGGGCTGCTGACTGGGGCTATGTCCTAACCTGCCACTCCGCCCAAGGGTCCGAATGGGCAGATGTGTCCGTTGTCGATGACTCCCAGTCATTCGGTGAACAGCGGTGGCGGTGGCTGTATACGGCGGTCACGCGCTCCAGTCGTAATTTGACGTTGCTCGTGCGCCAATAGGCTGGCATCTCGGTCAGTGATCCCGGTGGACCGCTGGTGTGACGTCGCACCAAGGGATCGTGGGTGGTCAATTGATGGTGACGTGGGTGCCGTCCATTTCCTGGCCGTTGCGGGGAAACGCCACGCGAGCGAGGCCTCGACGCACATCGCGTGGCAGGGACATCGAGACGAGGAGTTTCTCCGCTATCTCCGTATGCCCTTTGTTTGAGTGCTTAATCAGGTCGCATGCATCACACCATGATGGGGTCAGATATCCACTATGGTCATTGGGATGGCCGAGGCTGGCTAGAGCAGCCAATTCGATCAAACTGTCTGTCGACAGGGCAAGCAGATAGGTCTTCAGGGCCGCTTGCTCTGCGGTCTTGGGTTCAAGGAAGAGGATCGGGGAAACCGACCCCTGCCGGTCAGCGAAGAGATCCCGCCAGACCCATTCGGACATCGTGGTTACTCTGGAAATGGTGCTGGTCGTCAGGGCCTTAAAAAGGCAGGGAGAGTTATTTTCCATCTGAATGGTCCTTAGGCGAAGAAGGTTGCGGCGTCGGCAAGGATGGTCGGCATGTCGGAGGCGTGCGGTTTCGTGACCTCGATGCCAGGGTTACGGTGCGACGCCTTGTGGCATTGGTAGGCGTTCCAGGCGGCAGTGACAACAGATTCGCCAAAGAGATTTACGTGTTTGTACTGAATGCCAAACGGAGTGACCATCCTGACATAGCCATAATCACGAACGGATCTTCCTGCGACACGTGGATCCTTGGTATTGGCGAGGATCACACGGTACCCAGAGAGTTGTAGGCGGTCGGCTTCGGTGATGCGAGGCCGGGTCCGCTTTTTGCTGTCGATAACGAGCAGATCTCCCTCTGGCATCAGGTATACCTGGTCTGGAGCCCCAACGAGGGGCACTGGAGTTGCTGTCGTCAACAGTTGCTCAGAAAGCAACACGGTTGCGTTCCGCAACTCGTGAGGCATGCGTTCGTCCTGCATCCAGAACTGCCGCCTACATTCCCAAATACCCCGCCTGATGGCATTGATAAATGACATGGGATGCCTCCTTCCGTCCCTAGACGAATTCCTCGCCAGTCCCCTCACCAGTCCCCCTAACAGTTCCCCCACCAGTTCCCCTTATTTTATTAGGAAAAGGTAGGACAACAGATTGGTATTTAGTCACTTTTCCGTGGTGACGTTGATGTTCCTGGATCCCATCAAGGCGATAGTCTTCATTGTTCATTATCGGGTAGGGCTCCGATGCGACAAACTCAACGAGTTTGGTGATGCCGACCTGATGCTGTCTTCCCCATCTCGACCCCTTTCCTGTCAGCGATAACTTCCGCAATTCCGCGAGTGGGTCCTCAAGAAAGGCGCTGAGAGAAACCCGGTTATCGGCAAGATGACAGGCTGCGTAAACGCGTCGCCAATAGGATGCATGTTGTTCCGCGTTGACCATGGGGCTCTCCTTTTGCACTGGTCGTATATCTGCTCAAGTCAAGTTTCCCAGATCATCCCGGTGTTGCAACCCCCCTGCCCTACGCCCCGATATGGAACCGAGATGTTTAGATCATATCGTCTCGTCGCCCTCGTCTTCCTCCTTCGCCGCGCGTCCCCGTACGTCCGTCGTGGGATTTTTTCCCAGTTCCGTTTTGATTTTTTTGATGTGTCTCTTCATCTCCATGAACATCGCCATTGCCTTCCTAAACCTCCCCGCCTCCAGTTCGATCTCCTTGATTACCTCCCATTGGGCGTCAGAGGCATACCGAAAGTCTGATCGGCGAAGACAGTACCTATCCCCGCGCGCCAGACTCTGCCGGTTCCGCCACCGCTTCTCGCCTGGTCCGCGGTAGCCCTTCACCCATCCG
>Ga0208507_1001836_pt1 | contig 11412 bp, 5 predicted proteins | sample CryBogCBH12Aug01_FD_184626 | JGI IMG/M metagenome (GOLD analysis project Ga0208507, IMG submission 184626) | Freshwater microbial communities from Crystal Bog, Wisconsin, USA - CBH12Aug09.1 (SPAdes) (version 2) | ecosystem: Environmental > Aquatic > Freshwater > Lake | place: Crystal Bog... | reverse complement strand
GCGCGCCAGGGAGAGATTGAAGTGCGGTTGCAACTCCGATTCATTGCGGGCTTGAAGGATGCGTTGCGCCTCGTTTTTGTCGGCCGTCTTGAGGCTGGTTTGAACGCCGGTGACTTTGTTTTTCAGGTAGAAGACGCCCCACGGGCGCCGGACCAGACCGAATGCTTGTTTCATGGGATCACACATGGTTATGAGTGTGGCAGGAACGGCATCCGTCGCGTAAGCGAACTCTGGACGAGCGATAGCCGAACAAAAACAAAACTTTGAACGGGCAGCTAATTAGGTGAAGAATCCGGTGAAACTTTGACCCCCGAACCACATAAACCCTTGTTAAATAAAGGGTTTAACATGGAGGCGAGGGTCGGAATCGCTCAAGGCAAGCTCCGATTTCAGGGCTATTTTACCTGATTTTACAGGGGAATCAACCACTTTGTGCCCACCCTATTTCACCTTATTTCACCCTAGTTTGTTAGCCATTTTGTTAGCCATTTTTCCACTGCGTCGGTCGGAATTGAATCCGCCACTGCCCGGAGCGGAAGAAAATCCGATATTGCGATTTAGGGGGCATAACTTCATAGTCCAAGGGTGAGCCATTTTGGAAGACAATTTTCATGGTTTCGGCGGTGCGCCGGCCTGTTGTTTTTAGCCACAGCGATGGCGGTTCAATCAGCTGAAAAGAATGGCAACCCCGGTTATTTGGTAAAAACCTGGGGAGTGGATGAAGGCATGCCGGTGGCTTCGGTCACGGATGTGGCCCAAACACCTGACGGCTATCTTTGGATTGGCACGATGCTAGGCGGTTTGGTGCGCTTCGATGGCGTGCGATTTGTCAGTTTCCTCGGAGTCAAAACAGTGCTTAATCTCGCAGTGGATTGTGAAAGGACGCTCTGGATTTGCCAGCAACGTGAAGGTCCTCATGACGGTGATTTAATCACTTGGACGCACAGCGGGTTCACTGTGGCGGGCACGCATTTGGGCGTGCCGCGGCGCTTGTTGTGGTCGGCTCCGGGGCGGGTGGTCTTTCTCAATTCCGACGGGCGCCTGCTGAACGGGGCGAAGCAGCAGAATACTTGGCAATGGCAAGCCGTCACGCTGACCAATATTGCATCAGGATCAGAACGAATGGTTTGTGCCGATAAGGAGGGCCGGGTTTGGTATTTGACCCGAGAGCAGAAACTAGGCACCTGGCAGAACGGGGTGTTTCAGAACTTTGATTCCTTGCCCGGCTTGGAAGGCCAGCAATTGTCCGCACTCACCACCGACCAACTCGGCCGCGTCTGGGCGGGAACCGATCAGTCGCTGGCCTGCTGGCAGGCAGGAAAATTTCTAAACATGACGCCGACCAATGGCGAACCGAACTTGAAGGTGAAGCGCATTTTTTCCGCCGGGAATCACGGTCTGTGGGTGGAGGCCAATAACCGGATGCGCCGTTGCGAAGAGCGCGCCTGGGTGGCTGAATCAGAAGCGTGGGTGCGGAAACTGGGCCGGTTCTCCACCCTTAATTTTTCGCAGGCGGACACGCGCGACGGCGTGTGGGCGGGGCGTGAGAAGTCGGGCCTGATTCATTTGGAGCTGGACGGCACGGTGCGGACGCTAACGACCCGCGACGGTTTGGCCAGCGACGCCGTGCCGTTCGTGTTTCCAGATCGCGATGGCAATATTTGGACCGGCTATCTGCGCGGCGAACTGGCGCAGATTCATCCGCAATTATTTTCGGTATTGGGCTCAGCCCAGGGCTTGAGCGATACGTTGGTGACCACGGTTTGCGAAGATAAAACTGGGGCAATCTGGATGGGAACGGTCGGTGGAACGGTCGCCCGATACCAAGATGGTCAAGTCACCAATTTTACGTTGGAAGGAGACTCCATTCCCCAAAACTCCACCGTGGCTTCGGACATACATGGCCGCATCTGGGTCGGCACTTATGTGAACGGCCTGTATGGTTTTGAAAACGGCCGGTTCCGGCAAAAGTTGGACGTCCATCAGGTTGGTGGCAAGATTCGCCTGCTGTTTCCCGCGCGGGATGGACGGCTCTGGATTGGCACCGTCAATTCCGTGGCGGTGCTGGATGACGAGGGAATCAAGAGTATTTCTCTGGATTGGGTTAAACGTGGGAATCCTTTTGCCTTCGCGGAGACCGCCGACGGCACGATTTGGCTGGGCACTTTGGGAGGTGATTTACTCCGCTGGAATGGCACGGAGTTTGAATCCGTCGAGTTGCCGGAAGACGGCACCTTGGGACGCATCTGGTCGCTCTGTCCGGCCCCGGATGGCGGACTCTGGATTGCGACTTCCGAAGGCGGCCTGTTCTGCTGGCGTGCCGACAAGATCCGGCATTACACCACCAGCAGTGGTCTGCCTTCCAACACCATCAAGCAGATCATTACCGATGGAAGCGGAAATCTCTGGCTCGCCACCAGCGTGGGTTTGGTGCGCATTGCCCAGGAAGAATTTTCCCGCTATGACTCCGGTCAAAAGTCCGCGCTCTCCTGCAGCGTTTATGGCCGGGGCGACGGGCTGCAAACCATCGTGGCCATGGCGGACTTCCAACCCAATTGCTGCCGGGCGCACGATGGCACGCTCTGGTTTGCCATGGTGAGAGGCGTCGCTGCCGTGAATCCAGGTGAAGCCAGCCCCATCCCGCTACCACCGACCCAGACCATTGAGGAAGTGCTGGCGAATGGCAAGAGTGTATGGCCGACGAACATCGCGGTAGTAACCGGGGCCTCAGGATCCGCCAAAGTTTCAGGGGGAATAGTCCCGGAAGAGGTCGTGCAAATTGGCCCGGGGCGGAGCAGTCTGGAAATCCACTACACTGGCCTGAGTCTGACGTCACCCCAAAACGTGCGCTTCAAATGCCGGCTGGGAAATTTGGATAAAGATTGGGTGGAACAGGGTAGTGCTCATGTGGTGGTGTATCGCGCGGTGCCGCCCGGGGAATATGATTTTGAGGTGGTGGCCTGCAGCCGCGACGGCGTCTGGAATAACCAACCGGCGAAAATCAGGATCGTGGTGACGCCACATTTTTATGAGCGTAATGATTTTCTCGCCGCCCTGTTGCTGGCCGCCGCCACCGGTCTGGTGTTGGGAGTGCGCCAGGTGTTCCGGCGGCGAATGATGAAGCGGTTGGGCGAAGCCAAACGCCGGCATGAACTGGAATTGGAGCGCGCCCGCATTGCCCGGGATTTGCATGACGACCTGGGGGCGGGCTTGACCGAAATCAGCCTGATCGGTTCGCTGGCCCAGCGCCCGGAAAAATCGGAGCTGCAAATGAGGCAACACCTGCGCCATATCACCGACAAGGCCAAGGAGATGTTTCTTTCGCTGGACGAAATTGTCTGGGCGCTAAATCCGAAAAATGATTCGGTGCTGGCCCTGGACAAATATTTTCGCGAATACGCCCAGCTGTTTTTGCAGGCGATCCCGCTGGCCTGCCGTCTGGAGACGCCGGATGAATTGAGCGACCACCCGTTGAATTCGGAGCAACGACAGCACCTGCTGCTGGCTTTCAAGGAAGCGTTGAGCAATATTGCCCGGCACGCCCAAGCGACCGAGGCGCGGGTCTTGATTGCCACCGAAGCGCACCGGCTGATTATTCAAGTGATGGATAACGGCCGTGGTCTACCGAAAAATCCGGCGGGCAGCGGGGCGGACGGCCTGGACAACATGTCACGCCGGCTGGAGAGTCTGGGCGGTTCCTGCCAGATTCAGAGCCGCCCGGAAGGTGGCACCTGCGTCCGTTTTGATTTGCCCTTGACGCGAGAGGGCGGAAAATGAAAATCACTGGTAACGGTGATGGCCATCAGGCGGGAAAAAAGTATAATCAAGTTATGATTTCCGTAGCCGTCGTGGAAGACAACCCGGGACTCCGGCGCAGCCTTGAGCTGCTGCTGGCCGAGTCGCCCGGCTTTCGCTGCGTGGGCGCGTGCGGCAGCGGGGAAGAAGCGTTGCAGAAGCTTCCGAGCTGCGCGCCGGACGTCGTGCTCATGGACATCCATCTGCCCAATCTTTCGGGGATCGAATGCACGGCGCAGCTCAAACAGACAATGCCCAAAGTGCTGATCATCATGATCACGATTTACAACGAGACCGACAAAATTTTCAAGGCGCTGCGGGCCGGTGCTTCGGGCTATTTGTTGAAACGATCGTCGCCGGATGAAATTTTGCATGCCATCGCCGACGTGATGAAGGGCGGCGCGCCCATGTCCCCGGAGATTGCGCGGCAAGTGGTGGAGTTTTTCAAAACCACCGGGTCGGGGGCGACCGAGAAGGTTGAACTGGGCCGGCGGAAAGAGGAGATTTTATCGCTGCTGTCCCAAGGTTATGCCAACAAGGAAATCGCGCAGACCCTTTCCATCAGCCTGGACACCGTGCGCACTCATCTACGGCAGATTTACGAATTGCTCCACGTCCGCTCCCGCACCGAGGCGGTCGCCCGGTTCATTGCCGACCGCGAACACGACGTGGCGGCCAAACATTCGGTTCGCTAACCACTGCGGCTGAGCGGCTTGCCTCCATTCCTGCGACCATTCCAACGGCTGATTCCCCTCAACCAGGCCGTTTTTGCCTGAAACTATGCCCGGTGCAAAATCACCGCTAACGGTGATTCCAAAATCATCCGCCGGTGGTAAATTATTTTCTTAATTCACCATTTCATCCGGCTCCGTCCCGTTGGCGGAATCATCAAATGTGAAGTGGTGGATTTGAAATGACCCAAAACCTGAATCCAAATTGGTTGGTCTGCGAGAGAACTGAAAGGCGAACCCCTTCCCAGTAGAATTGGAACAACGCCAGCCCTCAACTATTGCCCATGAAAACCAAACCATTCCCATTAAAACTGAACCTTGCCGCTCTGGTAATGGCGGCCATCACCCTGCTTGCGACGCCCGGGGTGTTCGCCGCGACCTTATACTATGACAACAATGGCACGACTTCCGGTTTTGGGACTACTCCTGGAACTTGGTCCTCCAGTGGAAGCAGCTTTTGGAACCAGGATCCCCTTGGCGGTTCAGCCAGCGGCGGATTTGAACCAGCCAACTATGTGACCCTCATAACCGACGGAATTAATTTTGGCAGCGGTTCGGGAGGAGCGCTGGCGACCGGAACCATTACTGTCTCCGGCACGGTCGCTGCCGCCGGCATAACCTACGGCAATTTTTCCGGGCAGGGAGACATCACGCTCACCGGTGGCACCATCAATCTGGGGTCGTCTGGCATCTATTCCTACGCGGGGAATGACACCATCAACTCTGCAATTGCTCTCCAAGCCAGCACCACCATCATGTCGCCGACTCTTAACAATGGAACCCTGACCTTGGGCGGCGCGATTTCGGGCAACTTCGGCGTGACCTTTGGCGGTCTGAACACGGCCGGCTCGAGCCAAAAGATTCTGTTGAATGCGGCGAGTTCTTACACCGGAACGACGTCTATATCCACCGCTGCTAATTCCGGTGCCAACAACATCGTTCAGTTGGGGATTGATAATGCGCTGCCGACGACCACGTCGGTCAATTTGGGTGGCAACAACGGCAGCAGCACCACCGTCCGCTGGACGCGCTTGGATCTCAACGGCCACAGCCAGAGCATCAGCAATCTCACCGCCAGTAGCATTCTCTACCGGCAGCTCGGGGTCATCAACAGCAGCGGCACCCTGGGCACGCTGACCGTGAGTAATGCCACTGCCGATAGCTTCATAGGTCAAATTGGCTATTACGGTGGCCCCTTCACACCGGCGGCATTAGGGGCTGGCGGTTCTACCTCCTACCTTGGGCTGACCAAGCAAGGTGTGGGCACGTTGACGATCAACCCGAGTCGATACAACAATTACTACACCGGCCCGACCACGGTCAGCCAAGGCACCTTGGAATTCGCCGGTGGTGCGCAGTTGGCTTACGGCAACAATTACAGCGCCACCATCAGCATTGCCAGTAGTGCGACTTTGCTGTTCAGCGGCACGGCGGCCAACCCATTGACCGGAGCAATCAGCGGGAGCGGAACACTAACCAATTCGGGCACCGGCACAGTCACCCTCGGCAATGCAAATAGTTCGTTCACTGGCACCATGGGGGTTGGTGCCGGCAGCACGCTGGCGTTGAACGCCAGCGGTGACGTCGGTGGCGGCACGGTGGTCATCGGGGCCGGCGGCACGTTCGACGTCTCAGCTTATTCGTCCACCTACACCTTGGGCAGTAGTGCCAGCTTGACGGCCAGCGGCACCGGCACGACTGCCGGCACCACACAGGCCACGCTCAAGGGTGGCACTACCGTCAGCCTTGGCTCGCAGTCGATTACTCTAAACTGGGGCGGCGGCACTTCCGGCACGGACACCACGCATCCGTGCCTGGTAGTTTCCCAGGGCGCGCTCACGCTGAGCGGCAATGCTTTTACTATTAATGGCTCCACGCTGGGCGTGGGCACCTACCGGCTGATTCAGGTGGGGACGGGTTCCGGCGCCAACACCACCAGTGGATCGCCGAACGCCACACCGACGGGCACGGCCATTGACGGGACCAAAAGCAACGTCGTTTCTGTTGACGGCAACGGCAACGTGATTTTGACCGTCAGCGCGAGCGGTTCATCTGATGCGAATCTGACGTCGCTGTCGCTTTCCCCGGCCGGCACGTTGTCGCCGAGTTTCGCAATAGCTACGACCAGCTACACCACCACCGAGGCTGCCGGTGCCACGCCGACGGTGACGGCGGTTCGCGAGGAATCGCACGCCACGCTCCAGTTGATTGTGAACGGTGGTTCGCCGGTCACGCTGACCTCGGGCGTTGCGAGTGCCGCGCAGTCGCTGACGATGGGGACGGCGAATACCATCACGGTGAAGGTAACAGCGCAGGATGGAACCATTAAAAATTACACGGTGACCGTGACCGTGCCGAGCGGCTCGCCTTACTATTGGGACGCCAACGACAACACGGCGGGCTTCGGCACCGCCGGCGGCACCTGGTCCGCGACCACTGCCGGCACGACGACTTCCGGCTGGAGCCCCGATTCCACTGGAGCAACCACTGTGAACGGCAACAGCGTCCTCACCGGCACCGGCGACACCCTGAACTTTGGCACGGCCACGGCGGGATTGGCGGGCGGCACCATTACCGTGTCTGGCACCGTGAACGCCGGGAGCCTGACTATTGGTTCCGCGTCCGGGAACATTACTTTTAGCGGTGGCACCGCCATTAACCTGGCCAACAGTTCGACCATTGATTTGGGTGGCACCGCCCCGACCTTTACCACACCGCTCTCCATCTCGGGCGCGACCCCGAGTTTGCTCATCACCAACAGCGGGACAATCGTGTTTAACGGCGGCACCGCTGGCGCGGGCGCGGGCGGGACGGCAACAATCTCGGGCGGGGTGACCGCGCAATTCAAGAACGCCAATGGCTTGGGCGGCAGCACGGGTTTCACCGTCAACCTAGGCGACGGCACCACGGCGGGTAGTATTCTTATCGCCAATTCCGTCGGCCTGGCCAATCCAATTGTGGCCGTCGCCGGCACGGGGAACCGAACGATTACACTAAACGACAACAATACGACGCCAGCCATTTCGGGGAGCATCACGGCGCACGAAAACCTCACCATTAATTTCTTGGGGTATGCTGCTGGAAAGACCCCGTCTGTCAGCGGCACCGGTTATTCGATTGATGCCAACAAGACCGTGACGTTTAACATGCAATCCTCCGGGGATGTCTTTACGGAAAGCGCGGTTTGGGGTGGCAGCGGGAACATTCTTTACACCATTTCTGGTGGGGCTACTTCAAGCAGCGGCATCTTTAGCATCTCTGGCGCAAAGACGTATTCCGGCGGTTGCGCTATCAACAACTTTACCAATGGAGGCAGTTGCGCCGTGTCAGCCGCAAGCACCACGTGGCCGGGCACTGGCCCGTTTGGCACTGGCACCTTGACTTTGGGTCAGGACGCTGTTTTGCGCTCAACCATCAGTCAGGATACCATCGTCGGCAACGCCGTTGCCATCAGTGGTAACGTCACGTTCCTGACCTATGCTGGTGAAAAATCCCTCATATTCTCGGGCAATGTTGATCTGGGCAGTGCCACGCGCAATATCACCAACAACGTGGGCGCAACGGTGGCGGGCAAGATGGTGGATTTTCAAGGCGTGATATCCAGCGGCACCGCCGGCGTTGGTCTGACCCAGGCTGGCACGGGCTGGTTACAGTTGGACAATGCGAACACTTACACTGGCCCGACGACCATCAGTTCCGGCATGCTGGCGTTGGGCAGCAGCGGTTCCATCAACAACAGCGTCACGTTGGCTATTGGTGCCGGCGGCACCTTCGACGTGTCGGCAAAGACAACCTATACCCTCAGCAGCAGCACCGCGTTGAGCGCCAGCGGCACCGCCAGCGCGGCCATCATCAAGGGCGGCACCACCGTCAGCCTCGGCGCGCAGGGCATCACCTTGAACTATGACGGGTCCCACGCGGCACTGACGGTTTCCCAAGGCGCGCTCACGCTGAACAACAACGCCTTCACCGTCAACGGTTCCACGCTGGGGAATGGCGTTTATACGCTCGTTTCCGTGACGGGCGGCACCATCAATCAGAGCGGTTCGCCGTCCTACGCGGTGTCGGGCACGGCCATTGACGGATCCAAGCATAACGTGATTTCCGTTAGCGGCGGCAACGTGATTCTGACCGTGAGCACACCGACCATCGCCACCGCCGGCAGCCTGGGCGCGGTGAACACTACTTATGGCACGGCCTCGCCTTCACCGGCCAGTTTCAGTGTTTCCGGCAGCAGCGCTCAATAGCGCCCCGGGCAATCTCACCGTGACGCCGCCCAGCGGCTATGAAGTTTCCTTGAGCAGCGGTTCGGGCTACACCACCAGCTTGAGCGTTCCCTATGGGAGTGCGACGCTCGCGTCAACCACCGTCTATGTTCGTTTGGCGACTAACACCGCTGTTGGCAACTATTCTGGAAACATTCAGGTGAGCGGTGGCGGCGCCTCCCCGGTAAACGTGGCGACGATCGCCAGCTCGGTTGGTCAGGCACCGCTGACAATCACGGGTTTGACCGGAGCAAACAAGGTTTACGATGGGACTACCAACGCCAGCTTCACCGGCACGGCGGCATATTCCGGGTTGGTCAACAATGAAACCTTCACGGTTAGCGGCATCCCCAACGCGAGTTTCGCCACGGCTGGAGCTGGTAACGGCAAAACGATTAACGTGACAGGCTACACCGCCCCTTCGGGAAATTATTCACTGACGCAACCGACGCTCACCGGCAACATCACGCCCGCCACGCCGTCAATCACCCTGATCTCCAGCCTGAACCCGGCGGGATATCATGACAGCCTGATCTTCACGGCCACCAACCTGCCGGTGGATGTCAGCAGCAACGTCGTTTTTACCGCCAATGGCGTGGCGTTCAGCACGAACGGCTTGAGCAACGGCGGGACGGCGAGCCTGGTGATAACCAACCTGCCGCGCGCCACGACGAACCTCATCGCCGCGACTTATGTTGGGGATAACAATTATGTCTCCGCCAGCGCAAGCCTGACCCAGACCGTCACCAATCATCCACCGGTGGCGAACCCGACGACCTACAGTCGCAACGCGGCCGTCAACCAGATCAAGATTGCGGTGACCAATTTGTTGGGCAACGCGACGGATGTGGATGGCGATAACCTTACGTTAGCTTCTGTCAGCGCCACCACGAATGCAGCGATCTTGATCGTGTCAGGTGATTTTGTGATGTATTCCAACACGAACGCAGTCAATGACGAATTCACCTACACCGTCAGTGATGGATTTGGTGGGACAAATAGCGCGACGGTGACACTCACGGTAGACAGCACGCCGTTGTTCGGCCAGGTGACGCTCCCGGCCGTGAACACGGCGGGCGGGACAGCGACCTTGAACTTTGCCGGCATTCCAAACTACAGCTACAGTGTGATGCGCGCCACAAACTTAACCAGCAGTTGGACGGCGATCTGGACGACGAACGCCCCGGCCAGCGGCGTGTTCCAGTTCATTGACCTAGCCGCCCCGCAGCCCAGCGCTTACTACCAGTTGCGCTATAATCCATAAACCGCCAATCCCCAATGCAAACCATGAAAACCAAATCCATCATTTTAACCCTTGGGCTGCTGGCGTTGAACGGCTGGGGTCAGACCCTGACCACCAGCAGTTTCACCAACAGCACGGTCACGGCGATCCCGGACGGCAGTCCGGTGGGGGTGATGGAACAGTTCAACGTGAGCGGAGCGGGTGGTTCCGTCAGCAACGTGCAGGTGACGCTGGACATCACGGGCGGGTTCAACGGGGATTTGTATGCGTATCTGGTGGATCCGCAGGGGCAGATGGTGGTGCTGCTGAACCGGCCGGGCGTCACGAGCATCAATCCGTTTGGCTACGGCGATGCGGGCATGAACATCACACTAGACGGCTTGGCGGCGAACAACATCCACGATTACGCCAGCGGCGGCCCGGGCAGTTACAGCTTGAGCGGGACAACGTGGGCGGCGGACGGCCGGAATGTGAATCCCCAAGCGGCGGGCAGTATACTTTACGGCACACCCACCACCGCAAATTTAAGCCTGTTTCAGAACACGGATGCGGACGGGGTGTGGACATTCTTCATCGCGGACTTGGGCGCAGGCGGCGGCGGCGCCAGCTTGAACAACGTCATCCTCACCATCATGACGGTGCCGGAGCCGCAGACTTGGCTCATGCTGGGCGGCGGGCTGGCGCTATTTGTGGTGATGCGGCGGAGAGGAAATCGTTGAGCCGCTGAACTGGTGACTGAACTTCGTGACGGGTTTGGGTTCCCGCCACCAAGAACGGATTGTGGAATTCGGTTTGGGGTGGGTGGCGGCGCTTTGGGATTGGCGTCGTCACCTGTTTTTTAGGCCACAAATAAGCTCAAATCGGCTGGTTTTGCGGCAAAATACGCCCCACCAAAATCACCGCTAACGGTGATACCAAAATGTTCAGCCCGTGCTAAATTGTTGCATAAATTCACCATTCCATTTGGCACCGTCCCGTTGACGGAACCTTGAAGATTGGGGTCGTGGATTTTCCAACATCCCAAACATGAGCGTAACAAATTGTCGGTCTGAGAGAAAACTGCAGCGCGAAACCCAACTCGGCAGAATTGCAACAATGCCAAACCACCCCATGCACATGAATACCAAACTATTCCCCTCCAACCTCAGTCTGGCCACCTTGCTGGTGGCGGTCATCACCCTGTTTGAGACTTCCGGGGTGTTTGCGGCTGGTCCCTATTACTGGGACGGCAACGACAGCGCGGCCGGCTTCGGCACGGCGGGCGGCACTTGGGCGGCCCCCACCATCGGCACGACGACGTCGGGTTGGAGCACTGATGCCACCGGCGCCACGACGGTCAATGGCAACAGTGTCACCACCGGCATCGGTGACACCGTCA
>Ga0208507_1001832_pt1 | contig 11420 bp, 8 predicted proteins | sample CryBogCBH12Aug01_FD_184626 | JGI IMG/M metagenome (GOLD analysis project Ga0208507, IMG submission 184626) | Freshwater microbial communities from Crystal Bog, Wisconsin, USA - CBH12Aug09.1 (SPAdes) (version 2) | ecosystem: Environmental > Aquatic > Freshwater > Lake | place: Crystal Bog... | reverse complement strand
TGTATGGGGTGCTGCTCATCACGTTGACCAAACATTGAAGGCCACAAGGTTTGCCAGAGCAAGGGCCGTTTACCTGACAAACCTGACAAAATTCTCGCCGTTATAATAAATTCCGACCCTGTTATAAAAATTCAGGGGAGGTAGTTGCCAGCAGGGAGTTTTTTTATGAGGCAGAGAAAACCATTGTGAACAAAGGCGATTGTGAGCGACTTATTATATTTCAAAACAACGTGTTTACTTTGAGAAATATAATAAACGTTCTCGAAATCAGAAGTACGGGTAACCGTACCGTGGGTTCGAATCCCACCCCTTCCGCCAAAAAATTATCTCCGGTTATGGAGCTTGCCCAATCAACCACTATTTATCCTCAGTTTGTTTCAAACAGAGTTAATCGGAAAATTGCCATCACGCTATTATTCGTTCACGGTTGTTCCGGATTAGCGAGCGGCCGTTGCCGAGGTAACATCGAACGGAAATCGCCGAGATTTTTTGGCCCGATGTAAGACCGGCTCAAATCGACTTCGGCGACAGCAACCGTGCCCCAATTTCCGGCCCAGGCGATGGGTTTGCCACTCTGGTCATAGATCGCCGAGATCATCCAGCCGTCCTTCGGTTCCTCATAACAACTGCTAACGAGATAGACGTGATTCTCGCACGCACGAGCCTGAGCCAGCAAGGGATTGCAACCCCAGACCGGCCAGGCAATAATTTCCGCCCCATGGTTTGACAGTTCGCGGGCAACTTCGGGGAAAAATCCGTCGTAGCATATCATCATGCCGACCTTGCCAAATTTCGTGTCAAACACCGGATAGTCTTTACCCGGCGCGATGCCGTCGGCAACCTCGCTGGGCGGAAGGCACACCTTGCGATACTTGCCAATCAGCTGGCCATCAGGGTCAAGTAGAACAGCCGTATTATAAATCAAGTGGCCGTCCCGTTCATACAGGCTTAACACGATATAAAGTTTATTTTTCCTGGCAAGTTGCCCAAAGTAGCCGGTGGTTGCACCGGGAATGACTTCCGCCATTTCGGCTGTCTTTTGCCGCACCCCCACGGTGGAAACCGTTTCTCCGAGCACAACGAGATCAGCCTTTTTCTGCGCGGCTTCCGCTATGAACGGCGCAAATTCCTCGCAGTTTTCCCGCGGTGATTTACCCTTCGGTTTGTAGTTAATGGTGGCGAGGCGCACCTGGCGGGGCGGCGGCGGGGTGGTTTTCTCAAACTGAACACCGCTCCATTTCACCTGTCCGTCAGGCGCCCATTGCAAATGCAACTCGACGACGGCGCGCGTGGCCTTGGGGGGCACGCGATAGACCCCGGAAACCATGGTCCAGCCTTGCAGATCGGTTGCACCGTCGGTGGGATATTCGGGCTCGGCACTCGGAACGTGGCCAAGTTCTTTGATTTGCCGGTCGGGAACGGCGGCGGATACCGTGCGTCCCGCCTCGTCCCGCCAGAGCAAGCGCACGAGCGCGCTGCGCCGAGGCACGGCCACGCCGGAAGTCTTCCGGACCGCGTCAAAGCGGCAGTAATCTCCACCGCTCACCGTGAACGACTTTTGGAACCAGCCATCCAGGCCGGCGCGATGGTCGGCTGTAATCACAAGACAGTCAGCCGCTTTGGGCCCGCCGCCCGGCTCGAACAAGAATGCCGGGCGAATTTCATTTCGTGGCGCAACCGCTTGCCAGCCATTGGTGGGCTGATTATCAGCATGGGCAAGCGCCGACAGGAGCAAGCCGGCAACGGTGGAGGCCGCAGTTTTTTTGATTGCTTTTGTTTTCATATTCCAAAGCAGATTGTAGCTTTGAAATTTTCAGGATTCTTTGGCCAGAACCCTTTCGAGCAACTGGTTGAGCCGAGTCAACATGGCCCGAGGGTCTTCCAACAGGCCAGCCGCAACCCGGGCATTGTCCAGAATCTGCTCCGCCACATTGGTTGCCAAATCGCTGTCTTTTTGACGGATATCTTCGAGCCGCGTCACCAAAGGATGAGCCGGATTGATTTCCAGGTCATGGGTCACGGGAGTCGCCGGCGTGGAATCCTGTTTCATGGCCTTCATCATCCGGCGCATGCTTGCCGTCATGAACTTATCCGCATCCACCACCACCGCCGGGCTGGCCACCAAGCGTTTGGAGACCCGCACCTCGCCCACTTTATCGCCTAGCGTCTGCTTAAACCATTGAGCCAGCGCTTTGGCCGCGTCTTCCGATAACGCCCCCGCTTTCTTCGTTTCGCTCAAATCCAATTCCACCTTTTCCGCCAGTTTGATGGGCTGGCCATCAAATGCATGCAAATGTTCGATCACAAATTCATCCCAGGCGTCGTAAAGAAACAGCACCTCAAATTTCCGCTCCCGGAACACCTCGTAATAGGGACTCGCTTCCGCCGCTGCCCGGTTCGGTGTGAGCAGGCTATAAATTTCCTTCTGGCCGGACGGCATCCGCTTCACATAATCCGCCAGGGACGTGAGCCTGCCTTTTTCCAGCGTGGAGGACTCAAAGCGCAGCAGTTTGCCCAGCGCCTCCTTGTGCGTGAAGTCGGTGACCACGCCCTCTTTGAGAAACCGCTGATATTCTGCGTAAAACTTGGCATACACCTCCGCCGCCTGTTCGGATTGCTCATCGAGAAACTTCAGGAACCGGCTCGTCAGCACCTTGTTCAGCTTCTGCATCAGCGAGGTGTCCTGCATCGTCTCGCGAGAGATGTTCAGCGGCAGATCTTCACTGTCCACCACGCCTTTGAGGAAACGCAGCCATTCAGGAAACAACCCTTTCGCCTTGGCTTGAATGAGAACTTTCCGGCAATACAGATTCACTTCCGAATCAATGCGGCCCATGCCGAGCGTTTCAAAATTGCGCGGGGGCACAAACAGCAGGGACTGGATGGCCAGGGGCGCGTCGGCACTGAAATGCAACCGGAACAGCGGTTGCTCATGGTCATGCCCGATGAACGTGTAAAATTCATTGTATTCCTCTTCCTTGATCTCGTTCTTGTTTCGCGTCCAGATCGCTTGCACCGTATTGAGCCGCTTGCGGTTCAGTTCAATCGAGAACGGCACGAAGCTGGAATACCGCTGGATGATGCGTTCCACGGTGTTTGCCTGGGCAAAGTCTTTGGCATCGTCCTTGAGTTCGAGCGTAATCCTGGTGCCACGCGGCAAATCGGTTGCCGGGGCAAGTTCATAGCCGCCCATGCCTTCACTGATCCATTGCCAGCCTTGTTCCTCCGGCACAAAGGAACGACTGAGCACCGTAACTTTTTTTGCGACCATGAAGGCGGAATAAAAACCCACGCCAAACTGGCCGATCAAGCCAACATCCGGCTTCCTGTCCTCTGCGAGTTGCCTGAGAAAAGCCTTGGTGCCGGAATGGGCGATGGTGCCGAGGTTTTCCACAAGTTCATCGTGGGTCATGCCGAGGCCCGTATCCGTGATGGTTATCGTGCCAACTTGGTCGTCCGTCATCACGCTGATGACCGGGGCGACTTCCGATTGATAGACCGGCTTGCCCGATGACTGGCTGAACCGCAGCTTTTCGCACGCGTCGGCCGCATTGGAGATCAACTCGCGCACAAAGATCTCTTTGTCGGTGTAAAGCGAATGAACGACGATGTTCAGCAGTTGCTGGATTTCAGCCTGAAAATGATGGGTTTCGGTTTTGCTCATAAAGAGAAATCCTTAACCAACGACCAATCTGCCGTCAAGGGCCCGGTGACAAAATTATGCCGGCGGGTGAATTCTAAATTAGGGAACTGCCAGCCACTACCTCGACTTGACATTCACCTGTCACTCAGTCAAAACTTTTATTTCAACGTCAAAACCACATCCCGCCACCAAATATTCCGATGAAACTTACCACCTTATCCGGTTTTCTGGCCGTGTCCCTCTTCCCCACGACCTTCGCGTGTGTTGCCTCCACTGGCCAGCCATTCTATGGCGACCCGCCCGACGCTCATCATGCCTGGTGCGTTCATGATTGGAACCGGCCACAGCCGCCCCGCGTTGAGCCCAAGCCGTTGGTCGACGCCAAACCGCCAACGGATGCAGTCGTGCTGTTCGACGGTTCCGAGGCGGCGTTGGCAAACTGGGAAGCGGACAAGCCCGGCAGGGAGGCTACCAAGTGGATCGTTAAGGACGGCGTTTTCCAGTGCGTGCCAAAGTCCGGCTACGTTCGCTCGAAGGCGAAATTCGGCGATTGTAAATTGCACGTTGAATGGGCGTCCCCGACTCCCCCGCAGGGCGAAAGCCAGGGACGCGGCAACAGCGGCATTTTCCTCATGGGCTTGGTCGAGATTCAAGTGCTCGACAATTATGACAATCCCACCTATGCCGATGGTTTCGCCTGTTCGGTATATGGCGTGAATCCGCCGCTGGCTAACGCGTTGCGCCCGCCGGGAGAGTGGCAGCAGATTGACATTGAATATCGCCATCCGGTTTACCGGGATGACCAGTGCGTGAACCCCGGCTTTGTCACCGTTTATTGCAATGGCGTCCTCGTGCAGGATCACACGCTGCTTGAGGGTCCTACCGGCCACAAGACCCGCAGCAAACCCGGTCCATTTCCGGAAGCCGGTCCGCTTAAACTTCAAGACCATGGCAACCCCGTTCGCTTCCGCAACATCTGGTATCAGCTATTGCCACCGCGCGCCGACGACGAGGTGGTCAAATCAGGGCAGCTTGGCACTGAGGCAACCCTGGCCAAACGCAAGGAAATCGCCGCGACCATCCGCGAAAGCGCCAAGAAGATGCCGGAACAATCGGTTAATCAGATGCTGCGCCTCTCTGAATCGCTGGTTTATGAAAAAGACGAGGCGACCTACAACAACCTCAAGCAGCTTGCAGTTGCATATGCCGCTTCCATCAAATCATTGACCGCAGAACAACTTCAGGCCAGAAAAGATGAAGTGAAGGGCGTTTTCAAGGCATTCCAATATCTCGCCAAATTCAAGGTTTTCGAGGCAAATGATGCCGCTTGGACGGAAATCGCTAGTATCGCCAAAGCCCATGGCTGGGAAAAATAATAGTCCGGCAATATAAGACGAATTGAAATAAATTGATTGTTTGGCTCATTTGTGGAAAACAAAAGCCCCGGCACTTGTCAGGGCTTTTGTCGGAGAATGAGGGTGAGTTATGCCAGTCCTATAAGCGGCTGGCACCAAACCAAAACACAAGGTCTTCGTCATGGGTTTATAACACAGGAAGGAGGACTATTGCGCAGTGCCTAACTGAAGCCACGGATTTTTCGATTCCCGTTTACACGGCGGTGTCACTGCGCTAAACCATCCGACCTTTTAAGAGATGAACGAAGCTCACATTCAAAAAATCGCCGGCGAACTCAAGGTTCAACCACGCCAGGTGCTGGCCACGGCCAAGCTGTTTGCCGAAGGCGCGACGGTGCCCTTCATTGCCCGCTATCGCAAAGAAGCCACCGGTTCGCTGGATGAAGTCGTCGTGACCAACATCCGCGAACGGCTGATCGGCCTGGCCGATCTGGACAACCGCCGCGACGCGATCATCAAATCACTCACCGAGCGCAACCTGCTTTCTGACGAACTCAAAGCGGCTGTGAATAAAGCCGATTCCGTCATGCAGCTGGAGGATATTTATCTGCCGTATCGCCCGAAACGCCGCACCCGCGCGACGATCGCCAAGGAAGCCGGGCTCCAACCGCTCGCCGACATATTGTTCCAACAGCAATCCACGGCGGAGCCGCAGGCCGAGGCCGCTAAATTTGTCAGCGCGGAAAAAGGCGTGGCCGACAGCGCCGCCGCGCTGGCCGGCGCACGCGACATTATCGCCGAACGAGTGAGCGATGACGCCACGGCCCGCGCAAAACTGCGCGAGCTTTATTGGAGCGAAGGCGTAGTGAAATCAAAAGTTCTGTCGGACAAAATGGAAGCGGGCGCAAAGTTCAAGGATTATTTCGACTGGAGCGAACCGGTCGCCAAAATTCCCAGCCACCGACTGCTCGCGATCCGGCGCGGCGAAACGGAGGGCTTCCTGATGCTGCGCATTTCCGTGCCGGAAGAATCCGTGCTGCCGCGGCTCGAACCGATTTTCGTCACCGGCAAAGGGCCGGCGGCGGAGCAGGTTCGCCTCGCGGTGCAGGAGGGCTACAAGCGCCTGCTCGGCTCGGCGATTGAAGTCGAGCTGCGCCTGGAAACCAAGAAACGCGCCGACGTCGAGGCCATCCGCGTGTTTGCCGATAATCTGCGGGAGCTGCTGCTCGCCTCGCCGCTCGGCAGCAAAAATGTCCTGGCGATCGATCCCGGCTTCCGCACCGGCTGCAAAATTGTCTGTCTGGATCGCCAGGGTAAATTACTGCACAACGACGTGATTTATCCGACCGCTGCGAGCGCCGGTGAAATTCGCGAGGCCGCCGCCGCGCTATTGAGCATGATCAAAAAATATCAGATTGAAGCGATCGCCATCGGCAACGGCACGGCCAGCCGCGAGACGGAAACTTTCGTCAAGGCGCTCAAGCTGAAGATGCCGATCGTGATGGTGAATGAAAGCGGCGCCTCGATTTATTCCGCGTCCGAAATCGCGCGCGAAGAATTTCCGACGCAGGACCTCACCGTGCGCGGCGCGGTTTCGATCGGCCGCCGGCTCATGGATCCGCTCGCAGAACTGGTGAAGCTCGACCCAAAATCCATCGGCGTCGGCCAGTATCAGCACGACGTGGAGCAGTCCGCGCTCAAGCGCAGCCTCGACGACGTGGTGGTCAGCTGCGTGAACGGCGTGGGCGTGGAACTCAACACCGCCAGCAAACAATTGATGGCGTATGTCTCCGGCCTCGGCCCGGCGCTGGCGGCGAACATCGTGAATTACCGCAATGAAAACGGGCCTTTCAAGTCACGCGCGGAATTGAAAAAAATTCCACGGCTCGGCGAAAAGGCGTTTGAGCAGGCGGCCGGCTTTCTCCGCATCCGCGACGGCGGGCATCCGCTCGACGCCAGCGCGGTGCATCCGGAGCGCTACGAACTCGTGGACCGCATGGCGAAAGATTTGAATTGCTCCGTCAGCGACCTGATGCGCGACGCAGGCTTGCGCCAGAAAATCCAACTGCCGAAATACGTCACGGAAACCGTGGGTTTGCCGACATTGACGGACATTCTCGGCGAACTCGCCAAACCCGGCCGGGATCCGCGCCGGCAGTTTGAAGTTTTTTCATTCCAATCCGGCGTGGAGCGGATGGAAGATTTGAAACCGGGCATGAAATTGCCGGGGATCGTCACAAACGTCACGGCGTTCGGCGCGTTCGTGGACATCGGCGTGCATCAGGACGGACTCGTTCACGTCAGCCAATTGTCCGACCGATTCATCAAGGATCCGGCGGAAGTCGTGAAGGTCGCGCAACGTGTCACCGTGACCGTGACTGAAGTGGATTTGCCGCGCAAACGCATCGCACTCTCGATGAAGGCCGCGCCGGTGATCGGTGCCAGCACGAGCGGCACGCGCACAGCACCGGGCGCGCCGCGTCCGGCGGACGGTGGATTTAACCGCCCGGTGCAGCCGACAAAACCACAGCCGGTGGATTGGTTCACGGCGGCGTTGAACAAAAACAAAGTGTGAGTTAGCTACCGCAAACGATCTTCATTTTCCGGGCAAAGCAAAGGGACTAACGAACTCCAAACCGGATGAACAGGTACAGTTGCTCGACTTATGTAAACCATTTTGCCCAAGGTGGCCTGACCCGGGCTGAGTTGCACCGGGGATTGAACAATCGCAGCCTCGTTCAAGGTTAATAGGGGTCTGTTGCGAGGCAATAACGGCAGATGCAAATCGTCAATTTCAAACACGGACAAACGCGCGGGATACGGAGAATTACGGGGTGGGGGGATAGGTGTTAACTTTTGCGATAAATAAACATCCCCTCTTCTACAAGTCGTTGATTATGAAGAATGGGGTCGCAAACGGTTGCCGGTTGGAACCATATTCTGGATTCCTTGAGAAGATTCAGTTTACTACGGGAAGACGCGCCCTGTGTTGCAGGCTTGCCGCGTAAGAGATACATACAACCAGTGGTTTTATCTGCTTCCCGCCACTCCCTACCAGTATTGGAATCACCAGAGCAGGAATAGTGATTCAAAGTGGCTATTATCGAATCCTAGCGTATTTAATTATACCTTCCTGATGGGCAGTCACGAGCAGCGATAATCGCAAGAGAATTGGCTTAAGACGCGAGCATTGTAAAACCGCTCAAGTGGTGATACAATGTTTCCAGCATCAGGAGTGACAGCCGTAGAGCTGTCCGGCAACCGAGCGCAAGCCACGGTGCCTAGAGCCAGAGCGGATGTTCTGGTTCGATGTGCGGGACTCACAGTTCCGACAACTCTGTAATTTGAAACCGCCCTGATGTTATGTCGGGCGGTTTTTCATTTACAGGCTTCTGGTGTGTTTGAAAGCAAGCACACATGAAAACAACACTGAAACGATTGAGCGTATGCGTATGCGGATTTCCTACGCTGAAGGATGGAATCCAGCTTGGTGCGGAATACGACATTGACCCCGACCGGACTGTGGAGGCCACCTTTACCTGCGGCGGCTGCCAAGCCACCCAAAAAGTCAAGGCCGTGTGGGTCGAAGCCCGTAATACCGGCACCGCAGGCTTTTTGCCGTTGCAGATTTTTAAGGAGCCAACCTATTCGATAGCTTGGAATCTACAACAGCAGCGGGGTAAAACTGGCTTTGCCTCGTAATTCTGGCAGCAGCTTTATGTAATATACATTGGTCGCGCGTTAGGGAACAAGACGCCAAGGAAAAAAGTTGCTGGAAAGGCCGTTTTCACGATGGCTGAAACGCCAAGCAGCTTGATGACCAAGAACGCATCAGAAACGCGTCTCACCATACAGCCACGCGACGGAAACCTTCAAAGCGCGAGCGATTGCGGCAGCTTCGTAATCCATTGCGTAGCGTGATTGGTTTTCAATTCGTGAGACAGCCGACCGGTCTAGGCTGACGCCCTGCACGGCGAGCCTTCCGGCCAAGTCATCTTGGCTTACAGCAGGGTTGCTTTTCAGGCGGGCTTGACGCATTCGTGCGCCAATAATGTTCCGTCTCGCTGATTTGATTGTTTTTTTCATCGCGTGTGTTTTCCACACGCTTGACTTTTATCGTGTTCGGGCGTCGAATGTGTGTGAAGTCCGCACAGGCTCCGAAAGAAGAAAGAACACGATATGAAAAGAACACGACTGGCAGTTGCAGCTACCGCACTTACCCTTTTGACGGCTTTTACCGTGTTCAGTCAGAGCATAGTTTTCGACAGCTCATCATCCCCTAGTGATGGTAATTGCAACATAAGCACCCTGTTTTATCAGGGGCAAAGCTTTCGCACAGGTGGCGAAAACATATTTTTGGAACAAGTGTCACTCAACATGGCGGGGTCGTACGCAAACATTACAGTCCAACTCTATAACAATGGCTTTCAAAACGACCTCGGCGGCTTTGTCACGACGTTGACCGGCGCGAGTTCCGGTTCCGCTGGGGTTTCAATATACACGCCCAGCACCATCATTCTGCTTCATTCCAATACAACGTATGTGGTGGTCGTTTTCGGCGATAGCGGTTATTGGAAAACTACCGCTGCCAGCCCAACAATCGGCACCGGAACATGGAACGAGTTTTATGTTGGGTCTGGCTGGATTGGCAGCGGCAATCCTGCTGACACCTTGCAGATGCAGGTAGTTGGTCTCCGGCCTAAATTAACAGCCATGTCTCCATTAAATAAAACCAACTTTCAATTCAGCGTCTCGTCACTCATACCCAGCAGGACAAATTTGATTCAGGTTTCAACGAACCTTTCGAGTTGGACATCAATTTCCACAAATGTTGCCGTCACAAATAGTTTTAATTTCACTGACCCGACGCCGATGACAAACAGCAAAGTCCGGTTTTATCGCGTTACGGAGTTGCCGTAGGCAAACAAATCATGCCAGCGGTCAGTTAGAGAATTTGTTAAGTGCGGCGATTGCGATTTGAAAATGTTGGTGGCGGTCTATGGACGTAAAATTTGATTGCACCAGTTGCGGACAGCATATCGTGATTGACGAGGCTGGTGCGGGAGCATCTGTGCGATGCCCTACTTGCAACCAGAGCTTGTTCGTGCCGACGAAAGAGAAGTTCTCCAATAAGCCTGCCCTCACCGCCAATCTATCTGGCGTTGTCCGGCAGGCTGTCACGCAGCTTGCAAAAAACATTGATGAAGGTTTGTTTGAAGACGACGAAAAACTCGACGCATTTATGCGGGAGAGCAAGCCAGAAGTTCTCGAATCAGTGTATGGCAAAAAGGCGGCGGATGCTTTCAAGTGCGGGGAAATATCAGCGAAACAACTATTGCGGTCGAGTGCGGGCGGCCATGAACTGAAGCCGGAGTTGCTGGCGGAAATAAAAAAAATCTGGCGGGAAACAAAGTAGCCAATCAAGCAACTTCTGGTTTGTTGTCAAAGAAGTGATATATTACTTATTATACGATGTTCGTTCATTTTTGACTTGAAAAGTCTTTTAGGCGTGGTAGGCTATGCGATGTGAGGGTAAGCCCAAAAACATCGCCGAATAAAAGCCGAGTCAGAAACTTCAAGGCCAGCGACATTTTGAAGCTGGCGGGATTGTCTTATCGGCAGCTCAACGACTGGGAGGAACGGGCAGACATTTCGCCGCCCCAGCGAACAGGTGCAGCGGGTTGGAGGCGATTCTCGGCAGCCGATGTTTTTGTTCTGATGGTGTGTGTTGAAATTCGGCGGCAGTTTGGTGTTCCGCTAGAATCGCTGACTTGGGCATTTAATTCAGAAGAATCTCATTCTCAATACGAGTTTGCATCCTCTCGCGTCTCGGCGGGGAGAGAAATTTGGCTGGCTACCGATTTGCGAACGGTGTTTGCCGTCAGCCTCAATAGCAATTTCAAAGGGGTGCTTGAACGCAACAAACATGGCGTTATTTTGCTGCGGCTGACCCCGTTGTTGAAGCAGTTGCACAAGCACCAAAAAGCTGCACAGGAAAAACCCACACGCCGCAAAAGAATTAAGCCATGAACCACCTTTTTCTCATCATCGAAATTACCGTCATGTTCGCTGCTCTGCTCTGCTGGTTACGGCACCTGTGGAAATATCGCGGTGCGGTGCAAATGGCCAATACCCTCCCGCTAGAACGGTGTCGGCAGAATCTCGGCAAAGAGCGTGATTTTACGGACGCCGAGTTGATTTTATTGCGAGACCAATTTTACGGGTTGGCTCGTGTGATAGTAGAAGCCTGTCCGCACCAGCGGCGCGGGAATGGCTCACAGAACGCGCCAAATGCCCCACAGCAAGCGATTGACCGCGAGACAGGGGAATCGGAGCCAAAAAAGCCTGTAGGCTTCCCTGACGCCGTGGCAACGCTGCCAGAAGATGAATGCTACGAAATCGAAGAAAGAGCAGCTATCATG
>Ga0208507_1001830_pt1 | contig 11429 bp, 9 predicted proteins | sample CryBogCBH12Aug01_FD_184626 | JGI IMG/M metagenome (GOLD analysis project Ga0208507, IMG submission 184626) | Freshwater microbial communities from Crystal Bog, Wisconsin, USA - CBH12Aug09.1 (SPAdes) (version 2) | ecosystem: Environmental > Aquatic > Freshwater > Lake | place: Crystal Bog... | reverse complement strand
TTTACTGATATGATTTTACCGCTAGAGTCTAGAATAGCCATATGCTCTGGTATGGACTGAAGAATAGTTCTGTTAAACGCCTCTTCTTCCGACAAAGTCTTTTCTAATTTTTTTCGTTCAGTAATATCAGTGTTGACTGCGACGTAATGGGTGACAGTGTCATTCCGGTCCTTGATTGGCGCTACGTGACTGTCCTCCCAGTATAACTCCCCATTCTTATTTTGATTGACAATTTCGCCTGACCAACTCAGACCTTCCCGCAAAGCGCGAAAAAGCGCGTGAATCATCTCTTTTGGCATGTACTCTGACATGGTGGACCGTACATGCTTTCCGATAACTTCGGAAGAGACCCGGCCCGATATATTACAGAAGTGAGGATTCACGTACTCGATATTTCCAGACGAATCAGAAATTATTACAGATGCCGATGTTTGCTCAACCGCAGAAAAAAGCTTCCTCAAATTATCATCTTTTTTCTTCCGTTCCGTTATGTCTCTTTCTATTGAAATAACCTGATATAATTTGCCATTGTCATCCAGAACAGGAAAAATTTGCCTCTCAATCCAAACTGTATCTCCATCTTTAATGTTACGCCGAAGCTCTGTGCGGTATGTCACCCCTTTTGCCAAAGTCTCCCAAATGACATCGTCTTCGGCTTCGGTTGTTTCCGAGCCAAGCAAATTTTCTTTTTCGTGGAATTGGAGTTCATCATTGTTATAGCCGCTCAGTTTTTCAAAAGCAGGGCTAACCCAAAGAATTTTTGGACTGCCACCGTCCCGCGGCCGGGGTTCGGTAATGCGGATGGCTTCATTCAGGCGAGACAAGACCGTCTGCAGGGCGTCTCGCTCGGCCCGGAGGCGATGCTGAATCTCGATCTCGATCAAGCTACCTAACTCTGCGGCCGACCCCAGTTCCTGCGCATCCCATGGCAGACACTGCCCACGGATATTCTGCAAAAATTGCACGAAAGACTTACGCGGGGAAATGCGACCGATTTCATCGACAATATGCGACTGTTGGGGGTCGCCAGCCCAGCGAACCGAAAAGTGTCGCTCTTTGCGGAACCAGATCATCGTGAGGTCCTGTTTTTCGCGAAGAGAAACAAATATCCCTCCCGCAACCCCATCGCCGGACTCTTCAAGTTCGAGGTCGTGAGTCAGGCAGTTTGACGCAAAAAGAGCCCCGTCGCCGACCTTCTCAAACCTTTGCCTGTGAAGTTCCAGGATCCGGTTGGTCTCGGGAACATACCCCAGGGTCTCAACCGTGTTTTCCGCAATCAGGGCGAACCCATCCGCACCCACGACGTCCAACAGATCAGATTGCCCTCCGTGACGCATGAAGGATTTAAAATCCACCAACCCAATTGCCTCTACCAGTCGCCGACGGCAATTTGCCAGACGATATTCCCGTTCCCGTCTTCGCCTGATTTCCGTCGTTTCGATCAAGGTGGCGATGTCTTCGCAGAGCCATTCCAATGCTTCCCGTGCAGTCGGACCTAAATATAGGGGGCCGCATAAATGTTGGCAGGAAAGGAGGCCCCATAGACGACCCTCTACAACCAGCGCTCCGACCAGCGTGGCTCTTACCCCCATGTTTTTCAGGTACTCGATATGGATTGGCGAAACACTGCGCAGGCTGGATTGCCCGAGATCAATGGGAGGCGAACCGTTGCGGGCCAGCAAGGTCACGGGGGTGTAAAAAACGTCAGAAATAAGTCGCAGTTTGTTGATCTGGAAAAGGTCTCGCGCCTGCTTCGGAATATCGCTTGCCGGATAATTAAGCCCCAGAAAGGGCTCAATGCCTTCGATACACGATTCGGCAATGACTTCTCCATTCCATGCTTCGTCAAAGCGATAGATCATCACCCGATCATAGCCGGTAATCGCACGGACGAGTTCCGCAGTTCCCTGGGTGATCTTCGAAATTTCTGTCAAGCGACGAAGCTTTGTCAAATCGCGCCGGAAGTCATAGATCATTTCCCGGATCGAAGAAGAATCGCTGGCGGCCCTCTCGATATCCACCAGGACTTGTCCGGCCTCATTCACTCCGAGACGGGCTTTCAGTTCCCGGTCCGCCAAGGCGAAATGCATTACCGGGCCTAGGCCAAGCCCACGGGCGCTGGCGAGTGCGGCGTCCGCGTCCGCACCGAAAACCTTGTCCAAGCTTTGGCCAAAAAGACTTTCCAGCTTGTAACCGATCACCTCATCGCATGTTTCGCTGGCGGCCTCGATCCTGTGTGTCCCCTCCTCAAGTACCAGCAACGCACCGAAAGGCATTATCGAGCCCGGGAATCTTATGGGCTCACTCTCGCAGTTGTAGACATCAATTTTGTTCATGCGCCAGGGCACAATATAAGGGAATTGCGAAATCTAAAGAACTGAACACGCGTGTGAACACAGGCCGAGAACCGGACTTCATATCCGTCTGCGGCCGCGACGCACACATTGAAAAAGGGAGCTTCACACATCTTTTTCCATCGGCCCCGAATAGAAATTATACTAAAGGTTATCTCCTTTCTGGTAATGGAACCAACTGTTTTTGAGGACAGAATTTTGCGCTTCCTCGGGCAAAACACAGTTAGTCCGCCCTCTATAACGATTCCGCTGCCCGTCATGACCGGGCTGCCTGGTGCGAATGGTAGCGGTTCGGGATGCGGCAACGCGGTGGCGATCGGCACGGCCTTTACCACTGGCCTCGGGGCAGCAGACGGCGGCGGCGGTTCATCTCCTCCTGCCCGAGGAACACGAGTGGCCTCAGTGGGGTGCTTTAGAACAGGAGCAGTTTCCTTTGGCTGTTCCTCAATATTCGGCGGCGGCTCCTTCGGCGGTTCCTTTTGCTGCTCCTCGACCTTAGCTGCCTTGGCCTGTAACGCACCTTTCGGATCAACTGTCTTCAGCCAAGCGGCCATCGCCTCTGCACGTCCGATCTGACCCCGATCCGCATATAGCCGCTTCGCCATGAGCCTTGCATCAACACCTTCCGCTTTCTTACCGCTGGCCCACCCTCCGTGCCAATGAAGATCAGACATTTCCCGACCGGGGAGTTTAGCCTCGAGGGATTAGGAAACTCATCTCATGGTTATGCCCAATAAAGTTACCCAGGCACCAGCCGCCGCCGGCCCGGAAACTGAGGAAGGCCGTAGGCCGACGATAGTACCCGGGCCGGCGGCGGCTTCGCCAGAGTTATCCGATCGCCCGCGATACTACTATCTATCGGCCACCGAAAACCTGCTCGGCACTACACTGACGCCCGTTCAAGGATGGCAAGCCGTTGCCTAACCTGCTCATAGATTTCGACTACACCCGGCATGGTCAAGGTTACCGCCAGACCGAAAGGGATCGCCTCGTCAATAGCCATGCCTTGATCGGGATCGCGCTGGATGACGAGTTGAATTGACATATTGGAACCGACGGCCGGCGCCTTGCTCCCGCTCCAGCGACGCATAAACAAGGTTCCCCTGTTCGTCTGATTGCTGTCCGGCTGGTTTGGATGTGGCTGGACGCTTAGCACACCAAGTTCCTCCGGCTCCAACAATTTCAGACGGACGGAACGATAGCTTTTCCGTCCCGGAGATACGGGAGTGAACCAGGCAAGGGTCGCCGACAGGGAATGGGGGCGGGCTTGGCCACCAATCACCGCGGGGACAGGAACGGCAATGGTCGCAATCTTATCTCGCCCCAGCATGCCGACGGCCCAAAAGGTGGCGCGGTCCGCAGCGCATGCCACCGCTTCGTCACCATCGACAACGCCGTAACCGAGAAAGCGCCGGATATTGTCCTTTTGCCGGGCATGATGCTTTCCTTGGGGCGGGCCGATGGTCGCGCGGATCAGGTCGGCAGCTTGATCCGGCCATTTCGCCGGATGGGCAAGCAGGGCCTTCAGAAGGACGGCCCTCTGATGATGCGGGAGCGCACGGAAACCCTCGCCATAGGCGGCCTCCAGTGCATCATGAATACGGTGGCAGGTTCTTGACGCCAGCGCCGTTGCGGCGCTGGTGCCGTTAGTGAAACCATCGAGATTTTCGCGGCCGCCGCGAGGCGGAGCGGCAACCTTGAGGCCGGCCGACCGCGCCGCCCTCGCTGGTGCCACGTCGATATGGGCGTTATTTCGCACGACGCGAAGATGCTCGCGCGCCCCCGGCATGAGAATGTCCGGCTTGACCGACAGGGCGAAACCGGGACCAGGCATGCTCGACGGATTGGATATTGTCAGGTTGGGATAAGGGTCGACGTTGACGTGCGCTGATCTGCGGTCGGCTGGCGAAACCGCGTCCTCATTGCACGCCCCGACTGTCACCCCGTTAACGGTATCAGCCGGCGCGAACAGCCGGCGGTCGGCCATGATGTTGCCGATCGCGCGCAGTGTTCCCCGCGCCCGGTCGTCGCCAGGGGCGTCCTCAAAAGCGGTTCGCGTCGCGAATTGCGTCACGGCGAAGGGGTCGGTGTTGTTCCCGGCGCTGACCAGAAACAAAATGCCGAAGCGGTAGGCCAGTCTGTCCAGCAACCGCGCCCAGGGTGATAGTTGCCCGTGGAACGAACGGCGGCGGTTCCCCAGCGACATATTGACGATCAGAACGCCGGGTGCCGTTGGCGCCGCAGTGTCTCGCAGGGCGATGATCGCGGTATAGATGATGTCGATGACCAGACGGTCGTCTGGAAATGCGTCGCGCGCGCCGAGAACCGGCACGACATGGATTTGTCTGGCCAGCGGTAGTTCAGAGCGGTTCCGGTCACCGTGAATAATGAGAGACGCCATCGCCGTACCATGGACGCGATCCGTCACCGGCGCACCCGGCTCCAATCCAAACTGGTCATCGACGATGAGATGGCGGCCGAGAAGAGGGTGGGCGGCAACGGGCACCCCATCGAGCAGCGCCAGGATTGGTTCGCCAAGCGGACCGGCCTCCGCAACACGGTCCGGCTCGGATGGATCGGCGACCTCGATCATCGTCGCGACACTCTGAGCCCGGAGATGCATAACCGGGTCGAGTCCGGCGATACCGTCCGGCGCACGCTGAATGATCTCGCGCACCGTGGACACCGGCAACTCGGCGAGAAGGGCATGATAGGCGATATCGTCAATGCGGGAGCGCGACAGGACCCGGCCGCCACGCGTCACGATCGCCAGCCGAACGTCTTCCTCCCGGTCCTGCGCGATTGATTCGTTTGCGCGGAAGACCAACTCGATTTCCAGCTTCACCAAATCATTGTCAGCCCGGCCTTCAATCTCTTCTTTGAGAAAATCGGTATCCGCGGACTCGACTCTATCAGTTGGTCCCCAAGGCCGGAGATCGCGGAGAAGAGCGAAAACATCACGCCAGGGTGTTTCACCTTGAACCAGCTGATCGCGCTGCCACCGACGCCACAAAGACTCGATGTTTTGAAGAGCCAGGATGTCCGGCACCATCAGGTAGACGACGGGCTTCTTGTCATTCTCGTCGGCGGCAAGGTCTTCTTCGTCGATGAGTTCGAGGCCCGGAACCCGCTGAACGGCAGCGGCGAAGGCGTCGATGGAACCGCGAACCTCGAAGACCAGCAGGCGCTCCGGCGCCAGCGCGGTCGGGTCGGCCCGCAGTTCCAATCCGGTCGGGTCGCGGCCAAGAACCTCGGCCAACCGACTGAACTTGGGAGAAAAGGCACCTATTTGGCGAGCCGGGGGGAAGGCCTCAGGCTTGGGGATGACTCTTTGCCGGCCGACGGGACGATCTTGCTGGGATTGCTTCGTCAGCCACAGGAGCGGCTTGTTCGGATCGCTCGGCATTCAGGTGCTCCGGCCGAACGCGCGATGACCAAAGATCAAGTTCCGTTGCCAGCGCATCATCAATTTCAAGTGCCCCCAGTCCGAGAATATGCCGACGCCTGACGTTCTGGCAGAAATCAAGTGCTTCGGCATAGCTGACCATCCCCAATTTGGCAGCTATCTTCTGTATCGGCATCCTGGGGAATTTGGGCCAGTTCGCAACAATTCGGTCAAGGAAGACTTCAACCTGGGTTCGGTCGGGAGCAGGAAACGCCAGTCGCATCTGGAAACGGCGCCAGACAGCCCGATCGAGCAATTCGGCATGATTGGTCGCGGCGATCACCACGACATAGCTCGGCAGCTGGTCGAGCTGCATGAGCAAGAAGGAGACGACGCGCTTGATCTCACCGGTCTCATGCGTGTCACCGCGTTCCTTGCCGATCGCATCGAACTCGTCGAAGAAAAGGACGGAGGGCTGCGTCCGCACATAGTCGAACAGACGGCGGAGCCGGGCATTGGTTTCGCCGAGATAACTGCCAATCAGCGCGTCATAGCGAACGACAAAAAACGGCAGGGCAAGCGCTTCGGCGATCCCTTCGGCGAACGATGTCTTGCCGTTACCGGGCGGCCCGGACAGCAAGATGCGGTGCCGGGCCTCATACCCATGAGCGCGCAGAACGTCAGCGCGGACATGTTCTTCCACCAGTTGGCGCCCATTTTCCCGCACCGGTAGCGGCAGCAGCAGATCGTCCAGGCGCGTTTGCGGCTGGACCTCGATGATCGCCTCTCGGCCGTTTCCGCCGTTGGCCGTTGATGTCGTGAGGGCCGGCGGCGTAACCGGAACAGCCGTCAGCGCACGCTGAAGGCGGTCGGCAAGGACGTGATGCTTCTTCGCCCTTTCGTCAGCCATGAGGGCTTCCGTGGTCGATTTCAGCATCTCCCGATCGCCGGCGGCGCCAGCGCGAACAAGGGATACAAGAAGATCGCTACGAGCCATGACCGACCAAATTGTTGGAGTATCCACCGCCCTCGGCGGCACCTTGATATTTTAACGAAAAAGCATCCGGATGTCGCCGGAAATGGAAAATACGCCGGAGCCCGGAAGGGCGACTGGCCGCTGGCGGCACGATATTCATGTCTTTCGGGATCGAGCCGGCCATGTCCAAAACACCGATTGAGGCAACGGGTAGGCATTCCCTGGTATAGGCGGAGAGCGCCCTCCACAATGTATAGCGTAATTTCAATAAGATAGTCAAATCTAATCTAGATTGATATATATTAACCTTGATTATCCATGGTTGATGGTGGAACCGACTCGTGTCACGGCATTTGAGCACCGGCGCGACGTTCAAATGGCTTGGCGATGATCTCATCGCCGACCTGGTGGATTATTGTGCCTGCCACGGCGACATGTCCGTAACCTGGGCAATTCGCAAAGCGGTCAGGGATTTCCTCAAAAACGAACTCGGCGATAAGCAGAAGGAAGCGGCGTTTCTGGAGGCGCGCCGAAACAGGCTTGGATTGGAGAGTCAGAGCAAAGTGACGCTGCTACCGCCACGCAAGAAGTAAGCCCAGGTTTTCTCCAGATTATCGCGCCGCTGCTTTCCGCTGTTTCTTTCCATCCGCCGATTTTCCCGCCAATGCGGCGGCAATTTGCTTGGTCACGCGATTGGCCGCGCGGCGCGACGGATCGTTCTGCACATGGGCGTAGATCGCCGTCGATCGCGGGTTGGCATGGCCGAGAATGGCGCCGGTCAGGGCCAGCGCCTCGCCCATGGAAACGGCGGTCGATCCGATGGTATGCCGCAGCGTATGTGGGGTCACGCCGGGCAAATCAGCCTTCTCGATGATCTTGCCCCAGAACCGCTTGGTTCCCTGGTAATGGCCGTCACCCTTTTCAGCGGGGAACACATAGTCAGAGGTTTCGTCTCGGACGAATCCCTGGAGCAGAGCAACGGCGGCGGCTCCAAGCGGACGGATGGATTTGCCTGTTTTGCTGTCGGCAAGAATCAGCAGGCCCCGTTCAAAATCGACCTCGGACCAGCGCAACCCGGCGATTTCGTCGCGGCGGCAGCCGGTGAGCGCCCAAAGCCTGGCGATACCCATGGCCTTCGGGTTAGCCCCGGCCTCCTCCATCGCATCGAACGCGGCGCCGAGCCGGGTCACTTCCTCAAGCGTCAGGAATCGTTCGCGGCGATTGTCTGTTTTGCGGATCGACGCCCTTTCCACGGGATTTTCGGCAACGATGCCCCGCCGAACGGCGAAACTGAATACCGCAGATAGATCACGGACCACCTTTCGGGCGGCGCCTTCGCCGCCGCGAACAATGATCCGCGTTCGAGGTCCGGTCTTTTCGTCGCGTGCTGACTTGCCGGCGGCGACATCACGCACGAAGCGCTCGATCTCGCCGACGTCGATTTCGGATCTCGTGAGCGATGCCAGCCGCAAGGTGACCGACGAAAGCAACAAAAGTAGTCTCGGGAACGACCGTGATGGGGGTGCTACCCCGTTATCCGGTCGAGAGGCCAAGATCGGTGTCCGGTCATGGTTGGCAGTTGGAGTAAATATCGCCGGAACGGAGGCAATCGGGCAGTTTACTGGGCATCAGCGCTTTTGGCGCGCAGGGCCATAACAAGTCCTGATCGGTTACGACGCGTATGAAAAGGCTTTCGACCGTCATCAAGTAAGCCTTTTCCGTCGCCGCGACCACGCTATTGTGTCCGGCGTTTCCCTTTTTTATGCTTACAAGGAGCTTACATTCCCGAATGTAGCGGGCAGTGTAAGCAGAAAATGGTCCCGAAGGACCGCTCTTAACCGTCAGATATTCTTTAGAAAATTTGGAGCGGGCGAAGGGATTCGAACCCTCGACCCCAACCTTGGCAAGGTTGTGCTCTACCCCTGAGCTACGCCCGCTCGGCGTCAGGTGCCGCCAGTTTTGGCACCCGGAAGTGCCGGATCATACGCAACGGCAATCTGTTTGCAAGCGGGATTTTCCCGTCAAACGGCCATCCGATTTCGTTTGCACTTGCCACCGGCGGCATCGCGGTCCATCTATTGGCGACGGTCGCATTCGTGATTCCGAGGGTCGAGGCATGGATTTTCTTCTAGGCGGCGCCAAGGGCGGCAAAGGCGAAGCGGCACCTGCCGGCGGCGGCAGTCAATGGATCAAGGACGCGGACACCGCGACCTTCGTCCAGGACGTGCTGGAAGCCTCGATGAAGGTGCCGGTGGTGGTCGATTTCTGGGCACCCTGGTGCGGCCCGTGCAAAACCCTGGGTCCCCTGCTGGAGCGTCTGGTGACGGAAGCCCGTGGCGCCGTGCATCTGGTCAAGGTCAATGTCGACCGCAACCAGGAATTGGCGGTGCAGATGCGCATCCAGTCGATTCCAGCGGTCTATGCCTTCAAGAACGGCCGCCCGGTGGACGGTTTCGTCGGTGCCGTGCCCGACAGCCAGGTCAAGACCTTCGTCCAGCGCCTGATCGGCGACCAGGCCGGCGCCGGTCCCGGTCTGGACGAGGTGCTGGCGGAAGCCAAGGAATTGCTGGCCGCCGGCGAGGTCGAGGCCGCCCTGCAGGTTTACCAGGAGGTTCTCGGCGCCGAGCCCGCCCAGCCGCAGGCGGCCGCCGGTTGCCTGCGCTGCCTGCTGGCGCTGGGGGCGCTGCCGGAAGCGCGGCACTTCCTCGACGGCTTGCCCGCCGAACTGGCCAAAAATCCCGAGGTGACCGCCGCCCGCGCCGCGCTGGAACTGGCCGAACAGGCCGGTCAGGCCGGGCCCAGCGCCGAACTCCGCCGCGCCCTGGCGGTCAATCCCGACGACCATCAGGTGCGGTTCGACCTGGCGATGGCCTATTACGCCGGCGGTGAGCGGGAGGCCGCGGTGGAGGAACTGCTGGAGTTGTTCCGCCGCAACCGCGCCTGGAACGACGAGGCGGCGCGCAAGCAGCTGGTCAAGCTGTTCGAAGCCATCGGCCTCACCGACCCGTTGACGGTGGCGGCGCGCAAACGGCTGTCGTCTTTGATGTTCTCCTGACATGGACCCCCGGCCCTTCCATCCGCGGCTCGAGGATCTGCCGCGCATCCTGCCGATCTTCCCGTTACCCGGGGTGCTGTTGCTGCCCGACGGCAAGCTGCCGCTCAATGTCTTCGAGCCGCGCTATCTGGCGTTGGTCCAGGATGCCCTGGCCTGGGGCCGCGTCTTCGGCATGATCCAGCCGCAGAAAACGCCGGTCGAGGGCGAGGAGGCGGGCCCGGTGTTCGATACCGGCTGTGCCGGGCGGATCACCGCCTTCAGTGAAACCGACGACGGCCGCCTGCTGGTCACCCTGACCGGGGTCTGCCGGTTCAAGGTGGTCGAGGAAGTGGAGAGCAACCGCGGCTATCGCCGGGTGGCCGCCGACTGGGAACCCTTCCGCCACGATCTCGAGCCGGCGCCGGACATCAGCGTCGACCGCCGCCGCCTGATGGCGGCGCTGAAGAAATTTTCCAAGATGCACAGTCTCGACATCAACTGGAAAGCCATCGACGCCGCCAGCGATCTGGCGCTGACGGTATCCCTGTCCATGGCCTGTCCGTTCGAGCCGCCGGAAAAACAGGCCCTGCTGGAATGCCGGGAAGCCGAGCAGCGCGCCGCCACCCTGATCACGCTGCTGGAAATGGCGGTGGCCGAATACAAGGGCGGCCCGCGCAGCGTGCGCCAATGACGAGGTAGAAGCAGATGACCGAGCGTACCCCCGGGGTCGATCCCAAATTACTGGAACTTCTGGTCTGTCCGCTGACCAAGGGACCGTTGACCTATGACGCCGAGCAGCAGGAACTGATCAGCGAAAAGGCCCAGCTGGCCTTTCCGATCCGCGACGGTATTCCCATCATGCTGCCGTCGGAAGCCCGGCCGTTGGGTGAACCATGATCGAAGCGACGGAAATCGTTTACGACAAGGCGCGCAAGGAACTGAGCGTCGCCTTCAACGACGGCAACCGCTTCACCCTGACGGCGGAACTGCTGCGGGTCGCCAGTCCCTCGGCCGAGGTGCAGGGCCATTCGCCGTCGGAACGCAAGGTGATCGCCGGGCGGCGCCATGTCGGCATCATGGCCATCGAGCCGGTGGGCAACTATGCCGTCAAGCTGACCTTCGACGACCTGCATGATTCCGGCATCTACAGCTGGACCTATCTGTATGAGATGGGGGAAAACCAGGCCGAGGTGTGGCAGGACTATCTGGCCGATCTGGCGGTGCGCGGCCTGACGCGGGAGCCCTGAAGGTTAGCAAGAAACAAAGTGGCACGGGCGTGCCTGCTTAAGTTTCATCGGACCTAAAGACTCTCGCCCCGCATCAGCCGCGGCAGGTCGCCCACCAGGCCCATGGCGTGGCGCATGAAAAAGCGCTTCACCGGGTTCAGCCGGTTGACCGTCGCCAGGCCGAGGTCGCGGGCCAGCCGCAGCGGCGCCAGGTCGTTGGAGAACAGCCGCACCAGTCCGTCGGTGACGGCCAGCATCAGCAGATTGTCGAAGCGCCGCCAGCGGGCATAGCGCTCGAGGATGTCGGCGGCGCCGAGATCGAGCCCGAGGCGTTTGGCCCCCACCAGCACCTCGGCCAAAGCGGCGACGTCGCGCAGCCCCATATTCATGCCCTGGCCGGCCACCGGGTGCATGCCATGCGCCGCGTCGCCCACCAGGACCAGGCGGTGCCCGC
>Ga0208507_1001829_pt1 | contig 11429 bp, 8 predicted proteins | sample CryBogCBH12Aug01_FD_184626 | JGI IMG/M metagenome (GOLD analysis project Ga0208507, IMG submission 184626) | Freshwater microbial communities from Crystal Bog, Wisconsin, USA - CBH12Aug09.1 (SPAdes) (version 2) | ecosystem: Environmental > Aquatic > Freshwater > Lake | place: Crystal Bog... | reverse complement strand
GCCAAAGCCGGTGCCGCCTCCGCCTCCGCCCAAGCCAGCCCCGCCCAAGCCAGCCCCGCCCAAGCCGACCCCCCGGCCCAGCCCGAGCCCGACCAAGGCTCCGCCGCTGCCCAAGCCGGTGGTAAAGCCTGTGCCCAAACCCACGCCGCCGCCCAAGGCGTTCGCACCGGCCAAGGCGCATCCGGCCCCGGCCAAGACCACTGGCGGTAGCCGCATTGGCGCGGATTTCCTCAAGGGAATCACCAGCGCCAACACCACCGGTAAGGCCAAAACCCCGCCCTCGCAGGTGGCGGGTCAGGCGGTGCAGACGGCGATTTCGGGCGTGATCGCGCGCCAGTTGAGGCCGCAATGGCACGCGCCGCAGGGGATCGACAGCGACCAGCTGGTGACTCTGGTGGATGTGCGTCTCAAGCCGGATGGCTCGCTCGACGGGCCGCCGCGCGTGTTGGCCCAATCGGGCATCACCGATTCCAACCGTCCGCAGGCCGCACGCCATGCCGAGCAGGCGATTCGCGCGGTGGAACTGGCCGAACCTTTTCCGCTACCTTCGGAATATTACGATTCTTGGAAGCATTTGAAACTCACTTTCGACAGGAACTTGTCGCGATGAACGCCCGCATTTTACCTCTGTTGCTGCTCGCCACCCCGGCGCTTGGCCAAGCCATTCCAGCGGGGCCCGCCGCCGCGCCCGCCGTTTCCGCTCAGCAGGCGCCAGCGTCCGCAGGCGATGCCGGCCTTGCCGTGACCGTTACCGACGACAGCGCCTGGCAGGATCTCGGCGTCGCCATCCCCGCCTTCGCCACCGATGCCGACAAGCCCACCGCCGCCTCGGCGGGCGGTACGGCGGCGCTGGGCCATGCCATCGCCGATGTCATCACCGCCGATCTCAAGAACAATGGCTTGTTCAAGCCGGTGGGTCCCTCGGCGCTGCCGATGCTGCCCTTCGATCAGGTGAGCACGCCTGATTTCCCGAGCTGGCAGGCGCGCGGGGCCGAGATGCTGGTGCAGGGCTCGGTGGTGGCGGGCGATGATGGCAATCTGGCGGTCAGCTGCGGGCTGTATGATGTGGCGCTGAAGCAGCAGCTGAAGCTGGCGAGCTGGAAATTCGCGCCGGGCGATTGGCGCCGCGCCGCGCATAAATGCGCCGACGTGGTCTATGCGCGGCTGTCGGGCGAGAACCCCTTCTTCGATTCGCGCATCGCCTATATCGCCGAAACCGGGCCCAAGGATCACCGGGTGAAGCGCCTTGCCATCATGGATTCGGATGGCGCGAACCACCGCTTTATCACCACGGGCCAAGCGCTGGCGCTGACCCCGCGCTATTCGCCCGATTACAAGTCGATCCTTTATCTCAGCTATTTCAACGGCGCGCCCCGCATCTATGTCTATGATGTGGAGCACAATGTGCAGCGCCTCATCACCGAGAGCCGCAACGCCACCTTCGCGCCGCGCTGGTCGCCCGATGGGCAGTGGGTGCTCTATTCGATGGCGATTGGCGGCAATACCAATATCTATCGCGTTTCGGCGCAGGGCGGCCCCAGCCAGCAGCTGACCGATACGCCGGGCATCAATATCGGCGGCTCCTATTCGCCCGATGGCCGGAAAATCGTGTTCGAGAGCGACCGTTCGGGCAGCCAGCAGATCTATGTGATGAACGTCGATGGCACGGAGCAGCACCGCATCAGCTTCCTCGGTGGCCGCGCCGCCACGCCCGAATGGAGCCCGCGCGGCGACCTGATCGCCTTCACCCACATCGCCGGAAACCTGCGAATCGCGGTGATGACCCCGCAGGGTCAGGAAATGCGCTATCTCACCGATAGCTGGCAGGACGAGGCCCCCACATGGTCGCCCAATGGCCGCGTGGTGCAATTCTTCCGCACCACCCGCGATAGCGGCCACACCGCGATCTGGCAGGTCGATCTCACCGGCCGCAACGAGCGCCGCCTGCCAACCCCGGTGGATGCTTCCGACCCGGCCTGGGGCCCCAGCCGGCCGTGATTTGTTGGGTGCGCTCTCGGCATCCGCCGAGAGTTTCGCTTCCCCAGGCCCGCGCCCCCACCCAACCACCCATTCAGTATACGCTCGTGGGTGGTTGGGTGGGCCAGAAGCCAAAGCCGGATGGCTTTGGCGCACCCAACCAAAGACGCGGGCTTGGGGAAGCCAAGGCAAACCCGGAGGGGTTTGCCGCAACAAACAAAATCCCGCGCCCAACAAAAACTCCAAAGCCCTTTGTGTCGGGCGACGGCTGCGCTAGAATGGCGCGGATTTCAAAAGGAGACTGAGATGCAACTCGCCCTTGTTCGCCGTTACCGGCTGGCTCCGCTCGCATTGGTGGTGGGCTGCGCCGCGCTGGCCGCCTGTTCGCCCAAGCCGCCGGAGGATCTGCCGCCCGCGCCCGCCGCGCCTTCGGTCAGCTCCAATACGCCCCAGCCGATGCTGCAGGGCCCCGCACCGGGCAGCGAGGCCGATTTCATGGCCTCGATGGCCGGGCAGGATGTCATCCACTTCGATTACGACAAGTTCAACATCGATGCCACCGATGCCGCCGCGCTGCAGGCGCAGGCCCGCTGGCTGGCCCGCTATCCCTACAAGCGCGCCACCATCGAGGGCCATGCCGACGAGCGCGGCACCCGCGAATACAACCTCGCGCTGGGCGATCGTCGCGCCAATTCCGCGAAGAACTACCTCGTCAGCCTCGGCATCGACCCCAACCGGCTGAGCACCATCTCCTATGGCAAGGAGCGGCCCATCGCGGTGGGCTCTAACGAAGACGCCTGGGCGAGAAACCGCCGCGCGGTCACCATCGCCATCGATTGATCGGATAAGTTTTGCGAGGAGAGAGGCGGGCTGGCGTTGAGCTGGCCCGCCTCTCTGCGTTTTGACTTGCTGGTAATTGCGCGGCGCCCAAAAATCGTTGCGTTTTCCGCGCTAGTCCTTGCCGGGGTGGGCCTCCCGCCGTATCTGCGCGGGATGAGCCGCGCACGCCGAACAAACGATTGGGGATTTCCACGCTGGCGTGGCTATGAAAGTGGCCGCGAGGCGGCGCATATCCGCCTGTGCGACCGATCAGGCTGCAGCGCCGCGGGCGAATGCCCCGCGCCAAAATCCCCCAACAGCCCCGACCGCTGGTGGTTCTGCAAGGAACACGCCGCCGAATACAACGCTGGCTGGGATTATTTCGAGGGCCTCTCCAAGGAAGAAGCCGCCGAGCGCGAACGCGCCGAAACCCAGACTAACGAGGGATACCGCGAATCGGCCTTCTATGGCTGGGTCGAATCGGGCGATGGCACCCGTAGCCGCGACGAACTGCGCGCGCTGGAACTGCTCGGCCTCGCCCCCGACGCCGAGTTTGACGCCGTGCGGAAGGCGTGGCGGATGAAGGCCAAGGAAGTCCACCCCGATGTGAAGCCCAACGACGCTGAGGCCGCCAAGGCTTTTCAGGCGCTGCAGCTGGCCTATGAGGTGCTGCGTGCGGGCGAGGATCGTCGGCAGTGGAAGGGCGGGGCGGTTTAAGGGGTAGGTGCGAGGGGGTTACCCCCTCGCGCTCCCGATACTGTCGACCTCGCGTACCATCTCGGCCTCGCGCCCTGCCGCGAAGCGGCTACAATAGCCTGCGGCGCGGCGGCCTTGCGCCAAGGCTGAATCGATGCGCCACGATGACAGTATTGGGAGTGCGAGGGCCGGGAGTATCGCGCTTCACGCGATGCGACCTGCTAAAAGCGAGTATCGCGCTTCACGCGATGCGACCCACTAAAGACTCCACCCTCGCATCTTCCCCTTGCCTCTTCCCAAAACCAAAAGGCGCCAGCCCCCTCGGGACCAGCGCCTCTTCGTAGATCCTTGCCCCCGGCCCGGCATCTGCCAAGGCTGATTGCTGCGGGGGAGAGGCCTTGCGTTTATAGGCTTATTTAGGCGCGATCACCATCAGCATCTGGCGGCCTTCCATGCGCGGATAGGCCTCGACCTTGCCCACTTCGGCAATGTCTTCCTGCACGCGGCGCAGCAGATCCATGCCGTGCTGCTGGTGCGAAAGCTCGCGGCCACGGAAGCGCAGTGTGACCTTGACCTTGTCGCCATCGTTGATGAAGCGGTTCATGGCCTTCATCTTGGTGTCATAGTCGTGGTCGTCGATATTGGGACGCATCTTGATCTCTTTGATCTCCTGCGTCTTTTGCGACTTGCGCGCGATGTTGGCTTTTTTCTGGGCCTCGTAGCGGAATTTGCCGACATCGAGGAACTTGCACACTGGCGGATCGGCGTTGGGAGACACCTCTACCAGGTCCAGCCCTACAGCCGCCGCCTGCTCAATCGCCTCGCGCGTGTAGAGCACGCCGAGGTTTTCGCCGTTTTCGTCGATGACGCGGACAGTGGGGCTCGAGATGAACTCGTTGTGGCGCGGCCCGCTTTTAACTGGGGGCGTCATCATGCGCCGGGGTGGGGGAGCTATAAGACCTTCTCCTGCTTGCCTGTTAATCGCGCGCTCTTAGAGCCAAAGGCCTAGTGCAGGGAAGGGGAAAAATCCCATTTCACACCGGTTTTCCCGCGCTGTGGCCGGAATCTTGCCTTAGGGAGGATGGTGCGGGGTGGGTTGGGGCTGCTTCGGGGTCTTGCCGGGCCCCGCGTGCGGTGGCAAGGCCCGGCCCCGGAGGCCAAGATTATGCGCCCCCGCCGGGAGACAACATGACCGACTGGACCCCCTTTGCCGAGCGCGCCAGCCAGTGGTTCGCCAGCCTGCGCGATGCCATTTGCGCCGAGTTTGAGGCGATTGAGCGCGAGGCGGGGAGCGACGCGCGCTTTGCCTACACCCCGTGGCAGCGCGACGCCGTGGAGGGCGATGCCGCTGGCGACAGCGCCGCTAAGGATACTGGGGGCGGCACGCAGGGCTTGATGAAGGGTCTGGTGTTCGAGAAGGTCGGGGTCAATATCTCCACCGTGCGCGGGGCTTTCGCCAAGGATTTCGCCGCCTCGATCAATGGCGCCTCGCCCGAGCACAACGGCTTTTCCGCCACGGGCATTTCGCTGGTGGCGCATATGGCCAATCCGCATGTGCCCGCGATCCACATGAACACCCGTTTTCTCACCACCACCAAGGCGTGGTTTGGCGGCGGGGCCGATCTTAATCCGCCTTTGCCCTATGCGGAGGACACGGCGGAGTTTCACGCTGCCTTCAAGGCCACCTGCGACGCGCATGGGGCCGATTATTACGACCGCTTCAAGGCCTGGGCCGACGAGTATTTCTACATCCCCCACCGTAAGGTGCATCGCGGCGTGGGCGGGATTTTCTACGACCACCTCGAATGTGCGGACGAGGCGGCGTGGGAGGCCAACTTCGCCTTCACCCGCGCGGTGGGCGAGACGTTCCTCGCCATTTTCCCGAAGCTGGTGCGGCGGCGGATGGGGCTGGCTTTCACGCCCGAGGACAAGCAGACCCAGCTCGAATGGCGCGGCCGCTACGCCGAGTTCAATTTGGTGTATGACCGGGGGACGCTGTTTGGCCTCAAGACAGGCGGGAACGTCGATGCTATCCTGATGAGCCTCCCGCCGGAGGCTACCTGGGGGTGATATGGCTTGGGACCTGACAATCAAAATTACTGATGTTGCAATCGGTATAGCAACTATTCTGGGTCCCGTTCTCGCTGTGCAAGCGCAGAAATGGTTGGAGCGCGGACGCGAGATTGACAGTCGGCGGCGGCAGATTTTTCGGATGTTGATGGCTACAAGAGCGACGTTGTTAGCGCCCGCTCACGTTGAGGCGCTTAATGCTGTTCCGATTGAATTTTATGGCCCGTCCAAGCCTAAGTTGAAAGCCATCACTGACGCATGGCATTCTTATCTCGACCATTTGTCTGTGAAAGGCATGGAGCAAAATCTATGGACCGATAAGCGGGCAGAATTGCTGGTCGATCTGATGTTCAACATGTCGACATTTCTAGGTTATGGCTTCAGTAAATCTGAAATCAAAAAGGACATTTACCGGCCTGATGGACATGTCGCCATTGAAGTAGATCAACAAGCTATTTTGCAGGGTCTTGCTCAGCTTCTTCGTGGCGAAACGACCATACCGATGGCCGTGAAAGAGTTTCCATCTGACCCCACTGCGTTCGCCAATCATTTGGCGCTGCAAGAACTTGTGAAGGATTGGCTAGAGGGAAGGCGGATGCCAAAGGTCGACACTAGTCAGCCTTAATCCCCCTTTCCCCTTGCCCTACCCCACTCCCTTCCCCCACACTGGCCCCAATGCTGCGCCAATATGAACTTGTCGAACGTGTGCTTGCCTATGATCCCACGGCGGATGAGGCGATGCTCAACCGGGCCTATGTCTACACCGTCCAGAAACACGGTGCCCAGAAGCGTGCCAGCGGCGACCCCTATTTCAGCCATCCGATAGAGGTGGCCGGGCTGATGACCGAGCTGAAGCTCGATCAGGCCACCATCATCACCGCGCTGCTCCACGATACGGTGGAGGATACGCTGGCCACCATCGAGGAGGTGGAGAAGCTGTTTGGCCCCGAGGTGGCGCGGCTGGTGGATGGCGTGACCAAGCTTTCCAAGATCGACGCGATGACCGAGAAGGAGCGCGCCGCCGAGAATCTCCGCAAGTTCCTGCTGGCCATGAGCGAGGATCTGCGCGTGCTGCTGGTGAAGCTGGCCGACCGGCTGCACAATATGCGGACGCTCCACTACATCAAAAGCGCCGAAAAACGCAGCCGCATCGCCCGCGAAACCATGGAGATCTACGCTCCGCTGGCCGAGCGGGTGGGGATGTATGAATATATGCGCGAGATGCAGCTGCTCGCTTTCGAGCAGCTGGAGCCCGAGGCCTATGCCACCATCACCGGGCGCCTCTCGCAAATCCGCGAGGCGGGCGGCGGGCAGGTGGATGAGATCGCGCTGGCGATCAGCCAGTCGCTAAGCGAGGCGGGGCTGAAGGTGAAAGTGTGGGGCCGCGAGAAGCACCCCTATTCGATCTGGAAAAAGATGGCCGAGCGGCACGTCTCCTTCGAGCAGATCAGCGATATCATGGCCTTCCGCGTGCTGACCGACAGCGTGGCCGATTGCTACAAGGCGATCGGCATTTTGCACACCACGTGGCAGGCGATACCGGGGCGTTTCAAGGATTACATCTCCACCGCCAAGGTCAATGGCTACAAATCGCTGCACACCTCGCTGATTTATGAAAACTCGATGCGGATGGAGGTGCAGATCCGCACCGAGGAGATGCATCGCACCAACGAATACGGCCTCGCCGCGCATTGGAGCTACAAGCAGGGCGGGCTGAAGCCCGACGCGCAGGTGGGCTGGCTGCGCGATCTGATCGAGATCGTCGATGCCAGCCACGATGCCGAGGAGCTGCTCGAACATACCAAGATGGCGATCTATCAGGATCGCATCTTCGCCTTCACCCCCAAGGGCGCGCTGCACCAGCTGCCCAAGGGGGCGACGCCCATCGATTTCGCCTATGCCGTGCACACCAATCTGGGCAGCATGGCGGTGGGGGCCAAGATCAACGGCCGCCATATGCCGCTGCGCACGGCGCTGGGGAATGGCGATGTGGTGGAGATCATCAAGAGCCGCTCGTCGCATCCGCAGCTCTCGTGGCTGGGTTTTGTCGTCACCGGCAAGGCGCGCGCCTCGATCCGCCGCGCGGTGCGGGCCAAGGAGCGCGCCGAAATTGCCGCGATCGGGGCCAAGCTTTTCGAGGAGATCGTCAACCGCCTGCCCAACAAGATCGGCAAGAAGGCGGTGGCGGCGGCAGTGAAGCGGCTGGGCTTTACCCGCGAGGAAGATCTGATGGTGGCCATCGGCACCGCCAAGCTCGACGACCGGCAGGTGATGGAGGCGCTGGTGCCCGGCAGCGCCCGCACCCTGCTCGAGCCTGATATCTGGCCCAAGCAAGAGCGGGCGATCTCGATTCGCGGGTTGACGCCGGGCATGGCCTTCCACCTTGCCGATTGCTGCCACCCCGTGCCCGGAGACCGCATCGTCGGCCTGCGCCGCCCCGGCGTGGGGGTGGAGGTTCACTCGATCGATTGCCGCACGCTGGCCGATGGCGTCGATGCCGATTGGCTCGATCTTTCTTGGGGCGAGCGCAGCACGGGCGCGGTGGGCCGGGTGGCTTGCGTGCTGTATAACCGCCCCGGCACGCTGGCCGAGGTGACCGGCATTTTCGCCACCAATCTCGCCAATATCGTGCATCTGGAGATGACCCAGCGCGACGATTTGTTTGGCACCTATGAGGTTGATCTCGAGGTGCAGGATCTGGCGCATCTCACGCGCATCGTCAGCTCGCTGCGGGCCAGCGATTCGGTGGCGCAGGCCGACCGGATGTAGCCTAGCCCCGGATGAACACCGCGCTAAAGGGCGGGAGCAGTTCGGGTGAGCCGTCGTTTATGCTGAGGAGGACGCTGCCCGGCGGTGCCTTTATGGTCAGCGTGCCCGCGCCGAGGTTGAAGGCGCAAAAGAGGCTTTCCTGCGCGCAGGATCGGGTGAAGGCGAGCAGGTCTTGCCTAGCCACGCAGCCCTCCAGCGCCCCCTCGCGCAGCGCCGGACTGGCCTTGCGGAGGCCCAGCAGGTAGCGCGTGTGGGCAAGCAGCGAGGTCGGGTCTGCCGCCTGAGTGCCCACCGCGCGCGCGATGTTTTTATCGGATAGCGGCAGCCATGGCTCGGAGGTGGTAAAGCCGCCGTGGGGCGCGCCGGCATCCCACGGCATCGGCGTGCGGACGCCATCGCGCGAGAGAGTCAGCGGCCAGTTGGCAATGGCCTCGGGGTCTTTCAGCAGGTGGAAGGGGATCTCGTCCTGCTCCAGCCCCAGTTCCTGCCCCTGATAGAGGAAAATATTGCCGCGCAGCGCCACCAGCACCGCGATCTCCAGCCGTGCCCAGCGGTCCTTTTCGGCCTCGGTGGCATCCGCCGCTCTGGTATAGCATGGGCACCAGCGCGAGAGCGAGCGGGGGGCGTCGTGGTTGTCGAAAGCCCAGCTTGGCCAGCCCTCGGCCCGGCCCTTGGCGTCTGGTCTGCCGGGCCATTTGGCCAGCGCTCCCTTCACCAGCGCGGGGGTGAGCGCCTCGGCATAGAGGAAGGCGAAGCTGTAGGCGCTGGAGAGGCGGCTGTCGCTCGAGGTATAGGCTTTCATGCGCGGCTCGGGCCGGGCCCCGCCCACCTCGGCCACGGTGAATATCGCGCCATACTCGCCGCACACCGCCGCGATCCGCTCGATGAAATCCACCACGCCGGGGTGATCCTGACTGTAGCGGCGATCCTGATAATCGAACGGGCGGGTGCGGGGGCTGCCATCCTCGGGCGCGGGGGGATTATCGCGCAGCTTTGGATCAAACATCATGTGGTTCAGCGCATCGAGCCGGAAGCCATCCACGCCCCGCTCCAGCCAGAAACGGGTGACGCCGAGCAGCGCCTCCTGCACCGCCGGATTATGCCCATTGAGCTGCGGCTGCTCTTTCAGAAACTGATGCATGTAATACTGGCGGCGGCGCGCGTCCCAGGTCCACGCCGGGCCGCCGAATACCGATTGCCAGTTGGAGGGCGGGGTGCCGTCGGGCCTGGGATCGGCCCAGACATACCAGTCAGACTTGGGGTTTGCCCGATCAGCGCGGCTTTCCGCAAACCACGGGTGCTGATCGGAGGTATGGGCGAAAACGAGATCGATCATCACCTTCAGACCCAGCGCATGGGCGCGCGCTACCAGCGCGTCGAAATCGGCCAGCGTGCCGAAGATCGGGTCGATGTCGCAATAATCGGCCACGTCATAACCAAAATCGACCATCGGCGAGGTGAAGAACGGGCTGATCCAGATCGCCTCCGCGCCCAGATACGCGATGTGATCGAGATGCGCGGTGATGCCGGGCAGATCGCCGATGCCATCGCCATTGCTGTCGAAGAAGCTGCGCGGATAGATCTGGTAGACCGCCGCCCCGCGCCACCACGGAGAAGAAGTAGCGGCGGCGGTGGTTGCTGGCGTCATGGCGGGGCCCGATGCTGGAGGAGAGAGCGCGCTCCAGCATATCCCGCGCGGAGGGGCGGCGTCGAGGGGGTGTGAGGAGGGGCGATAAAGCCATCTCGAGAAAAATAGGGCAGCACGATGCGGCGCGCTTGTGCAGGGGGGGCACTCTGTCCTAGCGTCTGCACCGGAGGACGGAGGAAACGATAATAACCCTCGGCTGAGGGGTGGGGGCTCCCGCATGGGGGCCATCGCCGCAGGGGCACGAGGATCGGGACGTTCGGGAGAGGCTTGAACTTTCACCATAGCTCGCCGGGCTTCAGGGCCGGGCGCGCCATCCTACGGGGAGTTGAGATCCTTGAGCGAGCCCATGACCGACCAGACCTCCGCCATCAGCGATCTCGTGCTCGATGTGCTGCGCCACCGCGTGGGCAAGGACGAGCGCGCCGCCAAGCCGCACGACTGGTTCGCCGCCGCCGTGCTTTCCGTGCGCGACAGCATCATCGACCGCTGGATGGAATCCACCCGCCGCACCTATGAGGCGGGCGCCAAGCGCGTCTATTATCTCAGCCTCGAGTTTCTGATCGGCCGCCTGCTGCGCGATGCGCTCTCGAACATGGGGATGACCCGCGAGATGGCGCAGGCGCTGCGCGATCATGGCCTCGATCTCGCCCAGCTGGAAGAGCTGGAGCCCGATGCGGCGCTGGGCAATGGCGGCCTTGGGCGCCTTGCCGCCTGCTTTATGGAGAGCCTCGCCAGCCTCGACATCCCCGCTTTCGGCTATGGCATCCGCTATGTGAACGGGATGTTCCGCCAGAGGATCGACGATGGCTGGCAGGTGGAACTGCCCGAGACCTGGCTGACCCACGGCAACCCTTGGGAGTTTGACCGGCGGGAAAGCGCCTATCGCATCGGCTTTGGCGGCGAGGTGCTGGAGACCGCCAATGGCGGCGTCGCGTGGCACCCCGCCGAAGAGGTGGAGGCGAGCGCGATCGACACGCCGGTGGTGGGCTGGCGCGGCAAGCGGGTGAACACGCTGCGATTGTGGACGGCGCATTCGCTCGATCCGCTGAAGCTCGATGCCTTCAACGCCGGCGATCATGCCGAGGCGCTGGCCGATCAGGTGCGCGCTGAAAGTCTGGTGCGGGTGCTCTATCCCGCCGATTCGAATGCGGCGGGGCAGGAATTGCGGCTGCGGCAGGAGTATTTCTTCTCCTCCGCCTCGGTGCAGGACATCGTGCGCCGCCATGTGCAAAACGAGGGCGATATCCGCACCCTGCCCGATAAGGCGGCGATCCAGCTCAACGATACCCACCCCTCGGTGGCGGTGGCCGAGCTGATGCGGCTGTTGATCGATGTGCATAATCTCGATTTCGACGAGGCCTGGGATATCACCCGCGCCACCATCGCCTATACCAACCACACGCTGCTGCCCGAGGCGCTGGAAAGCTGGCCGCTGCCGCTGTTCGAGCGG
>Ga0208507_1001826_pt1 | contig 11443 bp, 15 predicted proteins | sample CryBogCBH12Aug01_FD_184626 | JGI IMG/M metagenome (GOLD analysis project Ga0208507, IMG submission 184626) | Freshwater microbial communities from Crystal Bog, Wisconsin, USA - CBH12Aug09.1 (SPAdes) (version 2) | ecosystem: Environmental > Aquatic > Freshwater > Lake | place: Crystal Bog... | reverse complement strand
CGCATGCGGAGCACGCGCTCCTCGCGCTCGCTGAGGGTGTTGAGCACGTTGCGGACGGTCTCCTTGAGGCGCTGCTGGACGACCTGCTCCACGGGGGAGACGACGGTCTTGTCCTCGATGAAACGAGTGTTCAACTAACACGCCTAATAACAATTGTTTGAGGGGATACTAAAACCCTGGGACAGCTTCAGGGACAGGTGCTCGAACCCCACTGTTTCGCTCGTCGGAACTCTACTGGTGACCGGGATTTCCGACCTGGGGCAAAAAGAAGTGTTTTAACGGATCGTCCTACTCGGAGCCCATCGCTTGCTCCAGGAGGGTCGGAGATCAGGTAGAACAGGACAACGGGATGGCCTGAGCGGTTCGAAATCTATATCCGAGGGCGCAGATTTACGGATATCGAAAAGCTACTCCTGTGGGACTGCGCCTGCATGGTCGACAAATGGGAAAGAGCCCTGGCGATGTGAATGAAACGAGAAGGATGGGTCCAGCGGGCAGAAATTCGTTCCATTGAATCTACATAGATTCGATCAGGGGGTGTTCTGGATCGACAATCCATTGGATTGCAGCTTCGAGACTGGTGAATTCTTTGACTTGCTGCCCTGCATTTGAGGCCTCAAAGACGGTCTCACCGAGCTTCTCGACAGATCCGATAATTTCGTTCTCTCTGTATATCTCACATCCAAAGACTGTCAGCCTAATGTCGACTCTTGGCATGAGATCTCCTGCGTGGCCTATTGATGGAAATGGGCCGAACTCGGTGGTTGAGCAATAGCCTCGGTCGAGCGGTGGGTTGGCAGTGAAACAGGGGTCGCCAGTACCAACTATTTCCCCTGGCTGCCTTCGCTACTCGTTGACCCTGAAGCTGTGGTTGTAATGCTTACACCGGTTGCCGGAATGGAAGGTGAGGTTGGAGAAGTAGCTGCGGGCACAGGTGAAACTGAAGATTGGAATCCCCGTTCCTGTGTCTGGGATATTGGTGAGGATTGAAAGCCCTTCTGAATCGGGCGCACTTGAGCCTGAAATCCAGCATTCTCTTTGGCTGTGGTTGTTGTTGTAGCTTCGGGTTTAAATCCACCGGTTTTATTGAACGCCATTTGCCCCTCCAGTCAGATCAAGGAATGTTCTGAAATTCTAGAGTACGGATCTCTCCGGCTGGGATGAAAATCCCACGACTGCCTGAAATAGGCAGAATACTTTCCTTCTTGTCCTCACCGGAGCCTTCGGATTTGTACACGTAGGTCTCTTCAAGGTACATGTCCCTCTCGGAAACATCTGAACTGGCAAAAGAAGAAGTGCACCACCGCCCTGCAATCCTTTCCCCATTCTTAAATGTCACGATCACCAGAATTCCTTTTGGATCCATGAGGCGAAATTGCTCGCCCCAGATGAATTCCCAAGCAGTCGGCAGGTGGTGAAGCGGAACAAGCCCGATCTTTTGAAGCCAAACTCTCCCTTCGTTCCTCATGATTTTTTTCGTCAACCAGAGTCCAGCTATGGCTGGTTGGATTACAACGAACCATAGCACGGAGTAGAGCAACGCTTCCTTGGAGAGGAGGAAGAGGGCCTTCGCTGGGCAAATCAGGTACATCAGAGCCAGTGGGATGTAATTCAGGATGGATAGTGCCAAGCATCTGAATAGGTAGCGCTCTTTTTCAACCTGCCTTCGTGGGATCCCTGAGGCGATGATCGAGTCAATGAAGTAGCCAGGAAGTACGAACCCAATAAAGAGAAGGATGCTTTGGGGGGTGAATTTGTCCATGGTCTTTTCTCAACCCTACATGATGACGTGCATTTGAGTGATTGCGCGTGATTCGGAAGCCTAACTGGGCTGCTCGAAAATGGTCAATCCTTGATGACGGAAAACCCGTTATGGCCGCAGTCTTGGTCAAATAAAACATCTCGAACATCTTCAAGGTAAAGATTGAGCTTGGCCGCGAGAACGGCGTATGTGAATTGGTGATGAGATTGTGTTGAGGAAGCTACAATTGTGTTGATATGGTTCTCCAGGATGGACGCAATTTCGTTATGACGCATGGCCTTAATACGCCGGGTATTGCTGGAGCCCTGATAGGCATCTCTGGATACATCGATCGGGTAACGAGCCATGATGGATCCTATCAGTCATAGGTGACACGAGACTGAATTGTGGTTCGGGTTGAGCAGGGGCTTAGGACGCAGTGGTCAGTTCTACGGGAACTTCACCGGTTTCGACCAAGGACCGGAATTGATGGTCGTTAAGCACCATCACGCCCTGGTGGCGAGCCTTTTCAGTCTTTGCCGGTCCAGCGTTATAGCCACCGCAGAGAATATTAAGTTGGGAAGTTACATTGGCCCGGACGATCAACCCATGGGACTCTGCCAGGCGAATTAATTCTTCTTTGTCTTGTGCCTTGAAACCGGTGAAGCAAACCTCCAGCGCACCAGTTTCATTTCGCTTCCAGTTATTGTGAGTCACAGGCTCTGGTGGTGGAAGCTTGTTCCTGAAATACTCCAGGCGCTCCTCAACATTCACCGATCCCGAAATTCTTTCGAGAATCCGATCCTGGCGAAAAGTACGAAGTTCACCAGCGGTTAGACAAATAGCCTGGATGTAGATGTCCGATTCCGAGATGTTCGTCACCTCGCGGAAAGTGATATTCCCTTTTGCGTCGCGATAAATGAAGGCGAGCATTTCTTCAGACATGCTGATGACCTCAAAAACTTAGGTCATGGATACCAGAAGAGCCTTTGCCTGATCCTGGAAAAATTGGGGACATTCGTCACAAGAGGACCGAAATATTCAAATTCCAAGTCTCACGGCTTTCGAGGGCTGATGTCTCCGATCACCAACCACACGGCGCGGCCTTCCTTCTTCGCCTCTCGCAGAGCCGCCAAGGCTTCCTTCAACTCAACCAGCTCGGAATCTTCGGTGCCGGTATCGACTTGAAGGATTTCCCCCTCCTTGAGCTTCGGGAGCAGGTGCTTCAGATCCTGCACGTCACGCTTACTCATGAGCCCACCTGCGGGCTTCGAACCTGGGGGTTCTGGAATCTTGAAGCCCTTCCCGGTTCTGAGCGCGGGAACGGAAAGCCGGAACAGCGTTGCCAGGGCCGTGAGCGAAGCCCCTGAGGGCTTGCTGATGTCCTTTTCCCATTCGCTGACGAGGCTCTGAGCACTGCCGAGTGCCTTTGCAAGGGTGCCCTGGGTCCAACCCCAGGCGATCCTGACTGCACGAATTCGTTGTCCCAGTGAAGACAGAGAACCCGTTGGTTTCTTTGATTGGTACGCGCCTCGACCGGAAGTCATGGACACGTTCCTGATTCGACCATATTATCGGATACCGATTTTCTGTGTTCTCCACCTCTCAACCCTTTCATCCAAGGGCGAGTTCGGTGGGCCAGAGCCATGACCCAACATTACCAGAGGGTCACCGCTCAGGCCCGATCGGCCCGCAGCGGAAGCCTCCCCCATGACCCCCATCCCATCCAAGCAGGTTGTGAAATCGGCAGAATGGGTCCTTGCTCTTGGTCCGAAGGTCAACCGGGATATGGGATATTTCTTCGTTTCCCGGGTTTCACTGGTTCCGGGAAACAGGATCTGTTGTCGTCACCACAGAGCTATTGGAAGGTCACCAGGTGCCTTGAGGCACCCACAGAGGAGATCTCCCATGAGCAAGCTATTCAGTTCCGGTTCCGCGAAGTCCGAACCTTCCATCCTTCCAATGCCCACGAAGAAGTCCCCGATGGCGTTCTTCCCGGCCAAGGGCCTGGGCAGCTACCACTGCTTCGCCCCGACCGAGGACAAGACGAAGAAGCTGTTCCGGTCTGCCGTGCTCCAATACGGGTCCTTGGTCTCCCTGCCCAATGCCGACCAGGCCCTGGCTTCCGTCCTTCCTAAGGGGTTTTCTGAAGAGGCGACCGCGCAGGGGTGGACGCTCAAGGATGCGATGCAGGAGGCTCAGGCCTACTACGCGTCCCTTCCTGCCTCCACCAAGCAAAAGCGGGAGACCGTGGACTTCGATACCCGCAGGTTGGCCGGGATCCTGGCTGCGCTCTCGCCGAACGACCCTCCTGAGGCGCTGCTGACTGAACTAAAAGGGTTGATCGCGGATAAGGGCGAGGCAGTTCTGAAGCACCTAGAACGGATGGAGCGAGAGGCCGGGCGTGATCAAGAGGGCTACGTCTACCTGAGGCGGGTTGCTCGGAAGTGATTTCAATCACCTGGAATCCTTCCCTTTGATTGAATACGCTCATCTATGAATTACAAGCCACATGCTGGTAATCAATCAGCCCTTCACTTCTAGGTCACCCGCATTACCCCTTTGAGGAGCTTCCCCTCCCATGCGTGTCCTAAAGAACATCCTCATCACCCTAGGGTTGCTCATAGCAGTCATCGTCGCAGCAACCGTCATTGCAATGACCTTTCATGCCGGTGCACCAGGAGCAGCCTCAAAGGCAGGGCATGATCTCCTATGGACGCTCATTGTAGGCACGGCAATCTGGGCTGCCATTAGCTCCTATCGACTGGAGTTCCGAAAGTACAAAACCGGGATGTCTTATCACCCAATGACGGTCTTCTTCGTTCATCTACTGCTGTGGGTAGTGGTGTTTCCCTGGTTTCTCACGGTCCGAGACAACATCAAGGATGGGCGCGCTGAACTGAGGGACGAGTTCAAAGACATAGCTTCCAACACGATCTATTCTCAGGTATCAGCGCCCCAAAGTGCCGAGCCCCCCCTTGTAAGAGGGGGTTTCGAGGCTCCGCAGCAGTTACCGCCGCAGCCAACTCGGAGTTCGATGCCCCCACCGCTTCCACCGCCGACCCCGAAGGAGTCCTCTCCAGTCCCTCCACCTTTGCCATCCTCAATTCCTGCGCCTCCTCCATTACGCCCCGCAGCACCAGTTCCTCCCCCACTACCCTCGGCAGCTACAATCCCTCCACCATTGCCCGGCCCACCCCCACTGCCGAAGTCACAGCCGCAGCCCACTTCAATCAATGACCGATTTGAACAGCTTCAAAAGTTAGCCCAGCTCAGAGAACAGGGGATTTTGACCGAAGCCGAGTTCCAGGGGGAAAAACAAAAGATCCTGGGGCAAGCATGAGCCAGCAGGATGCCTGGTACTACGCAACGCCTCAGGGTGAACGCATCGGCCCGATCAGCTATCAAGAGCTGCGCGCCCTGATCCAGGGTGGAAGGGTCTTTCGGGATGATTTGGTCTGGGCTGCCCATATGCCAGAGTGGACACCTCTAGGTCAGGTTCCTGAGCTTGCCGGATGGGGGCGGCAGCTGCCACCTTCGGTGCCAGCCGGTGCCTCGTGGCAGTCCACTCAGGACATCATCGACACCATCAAGAACCTTGAACTCGCTTCGGCAATCGTCTGGAGCATCATCGCAGGCGTCCAGATTCTCTTTGCTGTCCTCTGTCTGATCGTGCCGATCCTCAGCTTCTCGGCCTCGATTTTCGGAGTTCTTGTGGCAGGAGTTTGGAATATCTTTGCAGCGCTTTCGCGATTCGGTCTTGTGAAGAAAATCCAGGCACGTCAGGCAGCCGTCGTCACAGGTTACGAGAGCGTGACCCAACTCGTCATCATCGGTGTGGTGAACCTCCTGCTGGGCGCTGTCATCGGGGCGCTGTGGGTCATCATCGACTTCATCATCCGCGACAAGGTGCTGAGGAATCGGCACCTCTTTGACCAGTAGGGACTGCATGCGCGAGAAACCGAAGTACCGTATGGGTAACGGAGAGAAGGTCTTCCTCTCCGTCATGATCGGAATGCCGCTGATCGGAATCCTCTCAGCGGTAGCGATCCCGGCCATCTTGAACCAGCGGAACAAGGTGAAGGTGGCTTCGGAAGTCCCCACGCAGGTTCAAGGTCCGACGGGACAGGCACCATCGGCTGAAAACGTTACCCCCCCATCTCCTCAATTGGTACCTACTCCATCCCAAAACGAAGCCCAGAATGGGTCAGGTCATGGAAGCGAGAGTCTCCAGGAACTGGGATTAGCGGCAGACTTGGTTCCCGTGGTTCCCATTACTTCACTGGTTGAGGTCCTTCCGAGGCCTGAGCTTGTTTACCCTGCCGTGGCCAAGGAGGCTCGGGTTCAGGGAGCCGTCCTCGTCGAGGTAACAATCTCGGCTTCTGGGTATCCAATTAGTGCGGTCGCCCAGAACGGCCCCGTTGTCCTAAGAGAAGTGGCAGAGCAGTGGCAGATGAAGCGAAAATTCCAACCACCAGTGGTTCAGGGGCAGAATAAACCTGTGAAGGTAATGAACTCTGTGAACTTCACAATTGCCGAGACTCCGGGTGCGCAGGCTCCAACCAGCAAGACGACTGTTGCAAGTTCTGTCCAACCCGTCGCCCAACCAAACCAGACTTTGGGGGATCAACAGCCTAAGGTTCTCACCCAGGCTCCGGCTACCTTCCCGAGGCAAGCACGGCAGATGCGCTGGGAGATCAACCTTGATCACAAGGTTGATCTCAAGGTATTTGTGGGCGAACAGGGACAACCACTGAAGGTGTCTGTCCTTGGAGGAATTGGTTTCGGTTTTGATGAGGCAGCCATCGAAGCCGCGAACAAATCCACCTACGCCCCAGCGATGAGGAATGGTCAGCCCACACGAGGTTGGGTTGATATGAAAGTTGTAGTTCCAAAAATTAGCCAGTAACGAAAACCACGCTCACGGAGATATCAGTGAACGATCAGCAGTGGTACTACGAATGTAACGGAGAACAGGCTGGTCCCATCAGTTGGGATGGGTTGATGGCTGGGATCAAGATGGGCAAGGTCACTCCAGAAACACGAGTCTGGGCTTCACACCTTTCTGAATGGACCAGCCTAGGGGAGTGCATCCGGGGTCGAACGTCCTCTTCAATACCTTCACAAAACCAACAACAAGCAAACCTTCCTGTGAGGAAACGCTGGTCCACTCTTCATTGGATTGGTGCAGGTCTCGCAATTTTGATTCTTCTATTCGTAGGTTTTGGGTTCGCAGATGGATTTTCATCCAAAGCTGAGAAAATTGTAAAAAATGGGCATTTCAACACACATCAAGAAAAAACAATTGGCAAAGCTGTAAATGATTTTTTCGGGAGCCCTAGATGGGAATCAGGAACTGGTAGTGACGGTGAGACGAAGGGAAAGTCCCTAGTAAGTGTTAAGGGGCGAATTAAGTACATGGATAAGGATGTCGATGCACATATTCAGTTTGTTGTTAATGAAACCGATGGGACCTTTGAATTAAGAGCATTTGAGATAAATGAAATACCGCAAAATAAAATTATGATTTTAAGTTTAATTAATAAAATGTATGAATAGGTAAATTTTTACTTAGTCTTAATAATAAACAATGTATGCATGGTTATTCCAGACAGAATATTCTGATGGAGAGTCCATTGATTAATCAGCAGTGGTACTACGAATGTAACGGAGAACAGGCTGGTCCCATCAGTTGGGATGGGTTGATGGCTGGGATCAAGATGGGCAAGGTCACTCCAGAAACACGAGTCTGGGCTTCACACCTTTCTGAATGGACCAAATTACTAGTATGTATGCAAAACAACAGCACGCCACCTTGCCTCCCTCCTCAAATCAATCCGCAAGAGATAAGACAAGACCAATTTTATCAAACAGAATTTATCTTGTTGGAAAAAGAACAAATAATTATCGATGGGGTAATGACCTATCACAAAAGCACATTTGGTAATTACAATAGTAATTGTTACCTAACAAATTTTAGATTGGTAGTTTGCGGTATCTCTGCAAAAGGAAATATTGCGCTAGGCCCAATAGGAAATGCTCTTCCATATCTCCAAGACTCTAAAAATATTATCTTTCAAATTCCATGGATGAATCTATCTGATTTGAAAAAAGGAAGACATGGTTTGGCTGACAAGCTTGTATTTAAGACTAAAGATGGCTATGAATACAGCCTGCTGCCTGGGCTCAAAAAAGAACAATGGTACTTAGCGCTCTACAACATCACAGGAATAGTAATTTAGTATTCACATTAATTAAATTATGCATCAACTCGAATTATTTCTACAGAATAAGAATTCCCATCAGTGCCTCATGCCCAGAAAAGTGACCCTCAATATTCATTCGCCAGCATGCAGGTGAACACTCGGGTCGTCATGTTGTCGCAGTCTGTGTTCTCACTGGCTTCGTTCGGCTCCCAACTCCGGGCATAGCAATCCACTTTGAGATAGAACTTTTCTCCCCCAAGGATGACCTTAAGCATGTCGCAATCGCCCCAGGGATTGATGTCGGGATCAATCTGGGTGGGGCAGGTCAGGAGCAACCGAAGGGCTTCGTCTCCCCTTGCATGATGCTGCACACCCCTCGTGATGTAGAGGCGGGCATGTAGCGGCGACACGGCCTGCCCACGGCCCAGTTCTCGTCGCCAATGTTCATTCCGGATGCCTGCGAGAGTGATCGTGACCATGGGTGCCTCCCCGGGCACCATCCAGGTGTGCGCCGTTGCGAGGCAACCGGCTTCAGTCTGGAACCACTGCATCCTCCGCGTACTCGCTGGAGAGCATGAGGCTGTATAGGCGTGTGGTCTGGTCATCATCCGAGGGATCGTCGCTCACCCTGCGGTAGGCCTCACCAGGCGCGTAGCAGTTCACGAAGAGATCGAAGTCAACACCATCAACCGTGGTCCGGAGCCATTCACAGTGGCCATCGTGATTGACCATCGGATCGAGCTGAACAGGGCATGTCAGGAGGCGAGCCAGGGCTTCCAACGCTCCTGGGTGCTCCCTTGCGCCGTAAGAGATCCAGATGGTGGCATAGCGTTCCGGAACCATCAGGCCCAGTAGGAGCCGCCTACGCCAGTATTCGTTCCGCAGCCCCTGGGCGCTGATCTGGATCATCCGGGGCCTCCATGGATAGAGTCCAGGAGTTCGTCGCGGAGGGGTACGGCTCTTGAGGGCGGCGATTGCTGAGTCGAAACTGGTCCGCATTGGCACCGCCAGCGATGGTTGGCCTGAGCCGCCGATCGTTTCAAAGGCTGCCTGAATTCCCGCCATCGGATACCCGACTTCGTCCTGCATGAATCCATTACGGTTACCCGAGCCCCTAGTAGCAAAGCACCGCATGAAGGCCCCCCGAGGAACTCTCTCTTATGAAGCATTCCGACTCCTAGGGGACTTGGCTTCTTCGATACAGGCCTGGAAGACACCTTTAAGGCCTTCGGTTGAACCCGGGCTACCCCCCTAGCTCCGCAAACATCAAAACGCCAATTTCGACCACTTATTGAGGCCACTTCCGGCGTTCCAAAATGCCGGAGAGATCGCCATTCGCATGAAATTCCGAAATGCCGGAAATGGTCATTTCTGATGTGTACACGGCAAGCTATAGCATTGATCACAATGGACTTAATGCATCTTGCTAGACCGCCGATAGGCCTTACATTGGTCATCCACGAGACGTTCTCGTGAATCACTGGAGGTGCCATTGGCAACCACTCTTCACAACAATCGGCCTGGAGGTCCCAGCCCCCACAAATCCATCGAAAGGGTCCACGACCATTTTGGATTCCCCAGATGCTCGGTACGGACAGTTCAGAGTCCACTGCCACCTGACAGCCCAAACCGAGGAGCCGACCTTTTCCACTGGTTTTCCAATTCGGTAACCAGGAATCCCCTTGAATCCTAAGCGGATTACCGACGCTGACTAATTTCACGACTCAAACTTTTTCAAATTCCTCCAAGGAGGTTCCCCTAGAGACATTTCGACGTTGAGATCAACCAGTCAGTACCGGAGCCCAGTCGGTAGCGTTGGCCCTAAGACGTCCTGATTGAGCCGAAGCAACAACAACAGCCCAGCAGGGCTCAGCATCGCCCTGCTCAATTGAACCGACTTCTCCTCGGCATCCGTTTCAACCTCGCCCTAAACCCGAGTGGCCGGAGGCCTACCCCAAACCCATCTATTCGGTCCCTGTGGGACCAGAAAGACAACACGTGACGATTCCGATTGCCGAAGTCCTCAACAACGAAAACACCAACCTCGAATCCCCGTCCAATCTCATCCGCTGCAGCAAGTTCATTGGGTGCCGTGACATTGCCCCGAAGCATCTGAACTGCACCTGGGAAGACCTCATCTCCGAGGGCGGCCTGGGCCGGGCCTATCCCGTCGAGGGCGCCACCCGCAAGGATGCCAAGGACACCCTGCCTGCGCTCAGCCCTGCGGCCTATCCGTTCGGCACCACCCGCAGTGACCGGAATATCGAATCAATTCAGCTGTTCGTGCTCGATTTTGACAACATGGCGGAACAGCCCACGGGAGAAACCAAGGAAAACGGTGAACCCGTCTTCCAGAAATCCCCCATCCCCGGAGCCCCGACCCTCGAGGAGGTCTGCGAACACGTGAAGCGCCTTGGCTTCACCCACTTCGGCTACCACAGCTTCTCCAGCACGCCGGAATGCGAGCGCTTCCGCATCATCATTCCCCTGGATCGCCCCTCCGATGGCCGGAACTGGAAGGCCATCTCCGAGTGGCTCCTGAGCAAGCTCGACATGGAACAGTGGCGGGGCATGGGCTGCCTGGATATTGGTGCCCTGCATCGGCCGGCCTGCCTCTACTACGCCGCTGGCTACTGGACCCAGGAGCCGGAGAAGCAGGACACGATTCGCTTCATCAACTACACCGGCCTTCCCCTGGCACTGCCCACGGAAGAAGAAGTCGCTGACATGATCGTCCCGCCTCAGCCGATGCACCCCCTCCGTCGGGAGTGGGCAGAGCGGCAGGCCGCCGTGCGTGCCGCATCCTCGAACGGGAATGCGAAGTGGTACCAGGCCTTCAAGGTGGACTTCAAGACCCTCGATATGGTGGGCCTGCTCACGGACATGGGCTCCACCGTCCAGAGTCCGATGTCTCACGGCGAGGGCTTCAAGGCCCGCTGCACCTGTCCATTCTCCAGCGAACACACCAATGGGCAGGATCGTGGCGATGCCGTCGTCTTCTTCGGTGACAACGGCTGGCCCAGGTTCAAGTGCATGCACGATGTCCATCAGGACCTCGACCTGGAGGGAATCTGCATAGGTGCTGGTGTGGAACTGATCCAGCAGCACGCCGAGCCGTTCGTCCCTCGTGGAGGCGACGGTAAGGCTTACCCGGTTTCCCGTGGGACCGGTAATTCCGAGATCCTGGAAGGGGAAATCATCGATTCAGATGATGAAGGCGAGGAGGATCCATCCCGTCAGCAGCGCATGAAGATCTGGATCGGCAAGCTGGAAAGCCAGGAGATTCCACCCGAACTCATCAAGTTCGACAAGTCCGGCGGCATCGCCAAGAGCCGTGCCAACCTGACAGCCATCCTCTCCCATGGTCGGGACTACCGTGATTCGGTCCGACTCAATGAACTCATCGGCATGGCCGAGGTCCGGGTTCCCAACTATGCCTATCTGAAGGTCGATGACCTGGACAACGCCCTCACGGCCCTCATGGTGCATCTGGAAA
>Ga0208507_1001819_pt1 | contig 11466 bp, 15 predicted proteins | sample CryBogCBH12Aug01_FD_184626 | JGI IMG/M metagenome (GOLD analysis project Ga0208507, IMG submission 184626) | Freshwater microbial communities from Crystal Bog, Wisconsin, USA - CBH12Aug09.1 (SPAdes) (version 2) | ecosystem: Environmental > Aquatic > Freshwater > Lake | place: Crystal Bog... | reverse complement strand
TGAATTCATAATCACTCCATTCTATCACAAAGTTAAAATAAATAAAAAGCCCCGGCCAGCAATGGTCGGGGTTGTTTTTTCAGCACGCCATGTAACCCAATTCCCTTAATGATGAATGGTTTTGATTACCAACAACCACATGGTCAATCAATTCGATCTTCAACAATTGACCGGCGCGAATTAAATCGCGTGTCACCTTGATGTCGGCCTCCGACGGGGTGCTTTCCCCGCTGGGGTGATTGTGAATAACCACAATTGAGGCTGCGGCGGCGATAATCGCACAGCGGAAGACCTCCCTCGGATGCACGAGAATCGTGTCCATCGTGCCGATGGAGAGCAATTGATGCCCTTTGACCCGCTTGCGCGTGTTCAACATCAACACCGCCATGCACTCGCATTCGGGATTGAAGTGCGGTGCCGTGGCGATGTGCAACCGCCAGTAATCCACGACCTGTTTCGGCGTCTCGCACACCAGCATTTCGCTCGGCACGGGACAATCGCGCAGGGACATCACCTTGAACTCCTGCGGATGAATCGCTTTCACGCCATCACCTCCGCCGGTTTCGGCGGCACGGAGATTTTGGGAATGATGTTTTCCACCGCCTGCTCCGGTTTGTGGCCGAGGATGAAGTCCGCCGCCTTCTGCGCCTGCGCCGCCGCGTGGACGATGAGGGTTTTGTCTTCCTTCAACTGTTTCAGCCAACCTTCGAGATAGGCCGCCGAATTGTCGATGGTGCGATCCTCAATCCCAGCATAGCCGCACAGAAACGCGCTGCCCATTTCGGCGATCAATTCCTCCTTGGCGTAAGGATCGGAACCATAGCCGTTCCTTTCCATGATGCTGGCTCGTTTCAACCGTTGCTCATGCCCAGTCGAGTGCACCAGCTCATGAAACAGCGTGGCATGATAATGATCCGCCGTCTTGAAACGATTGCTGTCCGGCATGCCGACGACGTCGCTGGTCGGCGAGTAGTAGGCGGCATTCATCCCATGTTTGATGACGGGGCGCTGCGGCATGTTTGCAACCAACTCCGCCGGCAAGGTCTGGATGAAGGCTGATTCATCCGCCGGCGGAATGTTTTTCAATCCGGTGCATTGCGACACGTTAAAGACGTGATACAGACGCAGGAACGGAATTTTCCGATCCTCGCCGGACTCCTTGTCTTTCACTTGCATCGGTTTCCAGAACACGACCGGGCAGGATTTTTCGCCCGGCTTGATCTGGCCGCCCATGGCATTGGCCTGCCGCAGCGTGAGCCAGTTCGGCGATTCATAATTCATCGCCATCAGCAGAAACACGTTGATGCCGCGATACGGCTTTTGCGTGATGAGATTGCGCGGCAATCCGGTTTTGACGTGCCATGGTTTGTGCCAGGGCACGGTGCCTTGCGACAGCAAGGACACGATGCGCTCGGTGATACGGTCATACGATTTGCTATTCATATTTTGCTCCTATGTTGTTTTTGTTTGTGAATGAACCCTGTGGTTCCAGGGTGAAGCGTATGACGGCGGAGCGTTTTGATGGAGACGTGTGGACTTGCCGGAAGCGGCAATAGAAAAACCGGCCACACAGATGAGTGTGACCGGCTGAATTTTACTCCGCCTTGAATTTCAGTTGCGATACCAGGCATTCGCCGGGGTCAACGTCATCACGCGGGCCAAGATAAACCGGCTGATACAACGCCAAACTGTCCCGGTAGGCATAGAGGTAACGAGCATCAATCACGGTGCCAACCGTGGGGATTTCGTGATTGGCTGGGATGGTGACATTCCCACAGGATACCAAACTCCGTCCATTGAACAGACTGAGCTCCACGCTGCGCTGGACGTTGATCTTGGCAACCACCGCTGACACCGTTGCGACGAACTTGAACTTCAACTGCGGCCCGCCACTGTTAGGGCGGCCCGGCACATAGGACGCGTCCAATCGCTTGAAGACAATGCCTTCGCGATTTTCCCGCTTGAGCCGTTCCCATAGTGTGGTTTTTTGCTGGGTGCTGAACGCGGTCTCGACCAGCCGGATGTGTTTGAAGTCTGAACGGGTCAACAACAGCAGGTCAATCAAGCGTGCCAGTCGGATCCGATACGGTAACACCCGGAGGTTTTCGCCGTTGTATTCGAGCAGGTCGAAGGCGTGATAGTCATCGCCGATGGATTCGCCATCGGGAATGAAGCTGCCAGTCACACTACGAAGTTCGCTCACCACCGTCTGGGGCAGGCCGACGACGAAGCCCTTTTTGTTGATGCCTTCGAGGTCATCGTCCTGTTTGCGAACCAGCAGATGTTTGCCGTCGAACTTTTCCTGCGCGCAATAATTATCATCGCGTAAGAGCAATGCGACTTCGGCTTCATCGACCGGATTCAGCAGTTGCGGCAGAATCCCCGACGCCTGCTTTTCGGAGTGCTGATACGGCGTGCCATTTTCGCCCTCGGTGTAACCCTTGGCTTTCTTTTCGCTAACCAGTTTGACGTAGATTTTCTTCGCGGCGGGATAATCCACCGGTGAAGAAGTTTTTGTCCCGGTGGTCAGGGTTGTTCCCCGCCGCCCGTAGGCGAAGTTGACGACGAACTGGCTGCCTGCCGGTTCAATGGCGGCCTGATAGACCTTGTCCGATGAACCTTCCCGATAATACAACGCGACGTGTTCGGTCGCTTCACTGACTGCATTCATATTTATCCTTTCTATAGTTTTATTGTTTTGTGATGAACCCTTGCACCCAGCGTGAATCGTAAAAGCTTGAGCTGATTTTCGGCAGACGTGTGGCTTTGCCGGAACTGGCAATAAAAAAGCGACCCGTGAGGATCGCCTGGTTCGTCAGTAGTCGTCCGGCATAAGTATCGTGGTCGCATGCCGTCCCGCTTCCGTGATAATCCAGAACGGCACGCCGCCGTGGCTTCGATAGCTGGAGAGCAGCCGCATCCCCGATTGCAACGCACGGTCATTTTCCTGCCGGTCTTCCACATCCAGTTCGCCCCAGTCACCGGCGGAATGACGTTGCAATCCATGCTGGATGTCAGCCGGAGTCAATTGGTCGAGGGCGTTGGGCGTGATGACGACGTTGCCGAGCGGAACGGTAACTGTTTGAACGGACATGATGGATCTCCTTTGGTTGATGGTTAATGGAACTTTTGTTTTCCACCGGGCAGCGTAGCGTTGGAAATTCGCCGGCGGGAGACGTGCGGATTTGCCAAAATGGGCATTGGTAAACAGGCTGATGGCATCCATCCGGCCTATAAATTACAACTTGATATTTGGCAATGGCGCTGCAATATTTCACGAATGATTTCCCGCAAGCATTATTCTGACCGGGTGAAAAAGGCCTTGGGCCGTAATCCGGTGGTCGCCTTGCTTGGCCCGCGTCAGTGCGGCAAAACCACGCTGGCCCGGCAGATGATTCCCGCCGGCCATCCCCAGTATTTCGACTTGGAAGATCCGGTCGTGGCCCACCTCATGGAAAATCCCATGACGGCCTTGCAGGGATTGCGGGGACTGGTCGTGATCGACGAAGCCCAACGTCAGCCGGGCCTGTTCCCCGTGTTGCGGGTGCTGGCTGATCGGGCGAAGCAGCCGGCCACCTTCCTGATTCTCGGCAGCGCATCGCCGGAACTGTCGCGGCAGGCGGCTGAGTCGCTGGCCGGTCGCGTCGAAATTATCGAAATGCGCGGCTTCGACCTCAATGAATTGCCGGCCGGAGCGCAAGCAACCCTTTGGCAACGGGGCGGATTTCCGCGTTCCTATCTGGCCGCCGATGAAGATAGCAGTGTGGCGTGGCGCAAGAATTTCATCCGCACGTTTCTGGAACGCGATCTGGCCTCCCTGGGTTTCGGCCTTTCGCCGGCGCTCATGGGTCGGTTTTGGACCATGCTCGCCCACTATCATGCTCAACTGTGGAATGGCAGTGAAATTGCCGCCTCACTCGGTATCGCCCCAAATACCGCGCGCGCTTATCTGGATGCATTGGAACAAACCTACATGATTCGCCGGCTGTTGCCGTGGCAGGCCAATCTGGGCAAGCGGCTCGTCAAAACTCCGAAAATTTATTTCCGCGACTCTGGCCTGTTCCACACGCTGTGCGGCATCCCGTCCGCCGCTGAATTGCTAACGAATCCAAAACTGGGCGCGTCGTGGGAAGGATTTGCCCTGGAAGAAATTATTCAAGCCCAGCAGCCTGATCAAACTTGGTTCTACGCCGTCCACAGTGGTTCTGAACTGGATTTGCTGATGGAGGTCAATGGCCAGCGTGTCGGCGTGGAATTCAAGCGGGCGGATGCGCCTACCGCCACCCGCTCGATGCACCTGGCGATCACCGACCTCGGATTGGATGAACTATGGGTGGTTTATCCGGGCACGCGCGTTTATGCCTTGGATGACCGGATTAAAGTCCGTCCGCTTGCCGACTGTCTCCACCCCCGGAAAATTTCCGGCCGGCTCAAATAAGTCGGGCAAGAAAAAGGCGATTCATTGAATCGCCTGTGAACTAACGCCGGACTTTGCGGTTAAGCACGGTCACTTCGGAATCCGGTGAGATATAAAACCGCTTCGGTGGCGGTTGAAATCGCACCGGCTTATCGAAGCGCGTCTTAAAAATCCGCACGGGTTGATTCATGAGGACAACCGCCGAACTATAATTCACGCGTAGGACGCGGCACAATCGGCCGTCAAAACGGAAGATGTCGCCGGCGCGCAATTTGTATGGATACGCCGACAGTTCCCAGATGATGCCGAACTCGGCCTGATTCGGGTCGTGGCCGTTTTTGTTTCTAGGCGGAGGATGTTTTTTCATAAACCAAAATCCTCCATCGTGGCCGCGATACCGTCCTCGTCCTCGCCCAACAACTCGACAATGCCCGCTTTCATCGCGGCCTTGTCGGGATCGGGCTTGGCATCCTTGGGACACGCCGGACAGCGCATCACATTCAGGATCGAACCACCGAATTCATAACCGACCGCTTTGAACTTTTCGCGATAACGGTCGAGCAATTTGACCGGCGGGGACAACTGCGTCCACGCCTTCGCCTCAGCGTGAGACAGGTCGGTTTCGTAAATGGCGTCGTGCCGCAGATGATAAACATCCCACGGTTCGCCACAGGTGGTGCAATGCACATCCATAATAAATTTCCTTTCTGGTTAAGTTTTGAAATGAACCCTGTGAACCCGAATGAAGCGTATGGCCCGACAGCGTTTCGCGGGAGACGTGTGGAATTGCCGACGCTGGCAATAAAAAAGCCCCTTCGTTAAAAGGGGCTCTGAACTAAAGAGCAAACTCCTGTTGGCCGAGTGAAACCTGAATGCGTTCCACTTCGACCGGCGTGGGCGGCTGGCCTTGCGCCATCGCTTCGTATGCCTGCGGACGCAATGCCAGCGGCAGCCATGGTGCGAGGTAATGAATGTTTGACCATGCCGCCCAATACTCACCGGACAGTGTGTTGCCATGAATCACCCGCGTCGGGATGCCCCAGAGCCGTTCCAGGAGTTTGCGGAAGTCACCGACGGGCGGCGGTTTCCGCGCACTCACGTCACGCCCTCCAAGGCCGGCTCCCGATCCCGTAGGGAATCCAACATGCGGTCAATGCCCTCGGTGGTTAGCGTCCATGATCGGTGCGGAAGTTCGGCAATCACCGCCCACTTGAAGCGTTGATAAAAATTCAACGCCTGCTCGTCGTCCTGGCAATGGTCGGCGAGAATGGCCAACGCCAATTGCGCTGGGCCGCTGCCACCATAACCCCATTCAAATCCCGTCGGGCTGTGATTCCACAGATCGAAGCGAGGATTCAAACGGCGGCCGTCCACGGTGACGCCGACGGCGTAACCCTGCCGTTTGCCTTCATACCGTTTCATTTGTGGCCCTCCACGATGTCAGCCACTTCTTCGTCGGTGAGGTGTTCCGGTTCCATGTCCGGTCGCGGAAACTGATGCACCCGCACGAAACAGAACTTGGACAGGCGACACGCAATATCCTCGCGTCCCGCCTTGCCGGCCTCGTTCTCATCGAGCATGACAATGACGTGGCTGTCGCTGGTGGTGTGTTGCCGAATCAATTCCTCCTGCGCGCTGGACAGGGTAGCCCCCATGATGGCGACTACCTTGCGGTAGCCGTGGTCATGGATTTTCATGGCGTCGAAGAAACCTTCGACGATGAGCAGTGGTTTATCCGCCGGTTCTTTGATGGCCCGATCCAGATTGAACAGTTCCTGTGACTTGCGGAATCCCGGTGGCAGCTTGTATTTGGGCGCACCTTCCGGTGGGGCACCAATAAACCGGCCCGCATACGCGACGACTTCGCCTTTGACGTTGTGAATCGGGATGGCGATACGGTCGGCCATCATGCCTTTGGCGCAGTAGCCGATGCCGAAATCCACGATGGTTTCCGGCGTCAGGCCGCGCTGTTCCAACAGATACGGATGATTGCGCTCCAGTTTATCCAACCGGAATTTCAACGGCGCGTTCGGCACGTTGCTTTCCGGTGCCGCCTTCGGCGACGCGGCTGGCCGTGCCGCAGGCTTCGATGCCGATACGGATGTTTTCGGCGCGGCAGGTTCCGGCTTGTTGTCACCGGCAGACATCGCCTCGGGATCGAGGTTGAACCATTCGATCGCTTTCAGCGCGGCGGCGTGGATGCTGCACTTCTCCATCTTGCAGATAAAGTCGAGCGCGTTGCCGCCATGCTCGCAGTCGCTGAAACAATTCCAGAGGTTCTTGGTGGTGCTGACGCGGAACTGCGTGGGATTGCTCCCCTTGTGAATCGGGCATGGCCCGTTCAGACTGTCGCCTGTGCGTTTGAACTGGTCGAGAACGCCGTAGTGCTGGAGCAACTGCTCCATGGTGATGGCCGCTTTGACGGCCCGGAAGTCAACGAACTTGGTTTTGGACATAATAATACTCCTGTGTATTTGGTTGTGATGAACGTGGACCTCCCGGAAGTGGGATGGTCTCTGGTGACAACGCTAACGCCCGGTGGAAAAAATCAGGAGACGTGCGGAATTGTCGAAGCTGGCAAGTCCACGAGAGCGGACATGGTAGCGGCTTTGCCGCATTGCCAGACGGTGGAGAGCATATCGCTTTGCAAAACAGATTCGTCGGCGAAAAGAAATAAACCGTGGCCGCGCTGTAACCGCGAGCAGGCGTCGAGAAGTGATTTCACGCGCGCCGCGCTGGTGGTGACGGTCAACACGCGGAAACGCGGAATGCCCAGATGCCGCTGGTGAATTTTATTTGCCCAGGTCGCTTCGTAGGCGAGCAGCTTCCGGTAGAATGATGTCTGCGCTAATTTTTCGCGGACGACGGGCATGGTGCCCCGGTCGGCTTCGAGAAAATAATAGACCCGCTGCACCTGGCCGTTCTGATCCGTGTATTCCAAGGCGAACACGCGGTCGGGAATGACGCCGAGCTTGGTGCCATCCCGGATTTTCACCCGCCAATGCAATGGCGCTTCGACGGGCAGATTTAATTCGTCTTCATGCAACAGCCGGATGCCGTGCTGCCGACAGGCGAGTTCAAGCGCCACCATGACATCGGAAACCAACAGTGCATGCGCCAGATACATTCGACCGATGGCGCGATTCTTTTCGCCGCAAGACGCCGGATTGAGTTGCAGCAGTGAACCGCTTTTATTTCCTAAACCGTAGGCGATGGTTTGGGAACCGCTGCGTTCGTAGTATTGAAGCTGGGCGCGCGGGCGTTCCAAGTAGCCGTGATGAAACAACCATTGTAACCGGCGGGATATATTCTGCGCGCTGCCGCCAATCAATGCGATGATCTGGTGGGAACGCAAAAACCGGTGCCGGTGAATGAGCCGGATGATTTCGCGCTCACGCTCCGTCAACCGGATAGGCGCAACTTTGGCAACGCGCTGAAAACGTGGAAGTCGATGCATCTAGCCAGCATGATTGTCCCGAGGAAAATTGGAGAGACGATAGGATTTGCATTGTTTGGCAATAACAACTTGGATTTTCCTTTCCGGTTTACGTAAATTTAAAATACCCTCCACGCCAAGTTGCGCGGCAAATCAACCTTGCGCAGAATTGAGCCAACTGTTTTCTAACGACCAATTGAAATGGACATCGAAACATCAAACGCGATTAAGCTGTTTTTCCCGAACCCCTCGTTGTTGCAAGTGTTTTTCGAGGCGGTTGGCAATGCGCTAGACGCTGGCGCGTCGGAAATTTCCATCAAGATTGAGATTCAAGCTTTCAACGCGCCGGACACACTCCAAATTTCCATCACCGACAACGGTAATGGTTTCACCGATGACAGTTTTGACCGGTTCAAGCGGTTCAAAGAAACAACGAAAACATAAACTCAAACCAATGCTTGGGCTAACACATTAGTGGTCCAGAAAAGTGAACCCTCTCACGTTGGTTTTGTTAGTCAATGTCGTCACCACGGTGAAAGCCACCGGCCAACCCGCCGGCCCCGTGGTTGCCACGTGCGTGTCAATGCTTACTGAATAACGAAAGAAATCACCATGAAGAAGGCATATCGTACGACCGAACAGTTAATTCGTATTATGCGTAGGCGGACACCAGCGGGCAAGGGCGAACCCGCAATCACCGGCAACACGCTCACCGTTCAAATCCCCGAGAAACTTAAATACCCCTGGCTGCGCGCGCAATAATCAATCCAACAGGTCGCGCTCGATTTGCTCCAGCGATTTATTCTTGGTTTCCGGCAACTTGAAGAAGATATAGAAAAATCCCGCAGCGCAGATTCCGGCATAGAGCCAGAATGTGCCGGAAGGGCCAAGCTTGGCGTTCAGGATCGGGAACGTGTAGGTCAGTATGAAACAGGCAATCCACAGCGCCGTCACCGCCACGGACATCGCCGCGCCACGGATGCGGTTCGGGAAAATTTCCGAGATGACGACCCACGTCACCGGCGCGAGCGACATGGCGTAACAGCCGATGGCCGCCAGCACGAGCAGCAGCACCGGGAAGCCCTGCACATGATGCGCGTAGCAAAAACCCATCACGGTGTAGATCACCGCCAAGCCCGCCGCGCCGAACAGCATCAGCGGACGCCGCCCCGCACGGTCCACCGTGCCGAGCGCCACGAAGGTGAACATCATGTTCACCGAGCCGGTCCACGCGATGTTCTTCAACACGCTGGAAATGTCGTAGCCCGCCGCCCGGAAAATCTCCTCTGCGTAGTTAAAGATGGAATTGATGCCGCACCATTGCTGAAACACCGCCAGCACCACGCCGAGCACGAGCACCTTCCGCATTCGCGGCTCAAGTAGGTCGGCAAAGCGCACATGCTGGATCTCTTCCTTCGCCAGCGTTGAATTGATTTCCGCCACGGCGGCATCGGCATATTTCGTGCCGCCGATTTTGGTCAACACGGTTTTAGCGGTATCAGTGCGACCGTTCTTCGCCAGCCAGCGCGGGCTTTCCGGCACGAGCAACATGCCGATAAAAAACAGCACCGATGGAATGGCGGTCAGGCCGAACATCCAGCGCCAGCCCGACTGGCCGAACCACGAGTTCTTGATGAATTCATCCGTCGCGCCGACGGGCAGGTTGCGGACGAGATACCAGTTGATGACCTGTGCCGCGAGGATGCCGATGACGATGGTGAGTTGGTTGATCGCGACGAGCTTGCCGCGCATCTGCGCTGGTGCAATCTCCGCGATATACATTGGTGAGAGGCCGGACGCGAGGCCGATGGCCACGCCGCCCAGCATCCGCCACGCGATGAACACGGTGAAATTGGTCGCCAGGCCGTTGCCGATGGACGTGACTGCGAACAGCAGCGCCGACAAAAACAACAGTCGCTTGCGTCCGAACTTGTCGCTCAACGCGCCCGCCGCGAGCGATCCAAAAAGGCAGCCAATGAGCGCACAACTGTTGGCCCAACCGATCTGCGCCTCGCTCGTCAGGTCAAAGTAGCGCTGGAAAAACGGCTTCGCGCCGCCCACCACCACCCAGTCCCAGCCAAAGAGCAGTCCGCCCATGGCGGCAACGCCGGAGATGAGCCAGACGTAGCCGAGGTTAAAATCGGCCCTGAGATTGGAGGATTCGCTGGTCGTGTTGGGGATCATAAATGGTTTGAGTTGCTGAAAATTAGAATCCGACGCGCAATTTGACCTGCCAGGATTGCTTTTCTTTGGGCGCGAGCAATCCATGACGCCCCACCTTGGTTGCATCCGTCAGTGAGTCAGCCGCGCCATTGGCCGGTTCGAGCGCGACGTGATGATAACCATTCCACCCGCCACGGGTGAGCCATAGACCCAGCGTGTTGTTGCGCGTCGTGTCCCATTCAAACTGAAGGCGGTCGGGGGCAGCAGTGTTCACCACGCTAGCCCGTCCTTCGCGGAGCGGAGCGGCATAGGTTTTCACACTGCCTGGCTTGTCGGTGCTGAACTTAAGTCTGTCAATCCACCGTTCTCCGGCGAGAAGATTTCTCATTTCATCCGTTAGGTTCAATTGAAAGTTGTCATTCACCGGCAGAAGCGGATGCATGGCCCAAAGAAATTCCTCGGGTTCGTTGCTGAGATTTTCCAGTTGGTAGTCCAGCCGGATTTCATTTCCGTGTAACTCGATGGAGCGTTCAAAATGAAAAGGTGAAACCGCCAGCGTCACGGAAGTTTTCAATAATCCACGGTCGAAAAACTCGCGGTCAATCGCCCATGGGACGCTCCACACCTCGCCGTGATCGGGCAGACTGCGGCCTTTCCAATCGCACGGCGCGATAGTCGGCAGGCATTCGTCCCAGCCGGTCATCGTGCTGGTGGCGAAGTCATCGCCGAATTGGTTGGGGAACAGCTTCATTCCCGTCGGCGGTTGCCACATCCATTCGAAACCAGTGACGAGGTTGCGCAGCGAAAAAATCTTTGCCCCTAGCTCAGGTGCGAGCGCAAGTTCCACCGCCTCGTTACGCAGGCCAAAAACTTCAAAGCCTTGTTCCGAGCGGCGAAAGGTTCTGGTCGTTTGCATTGGAAGTTGGCGCGTCATCGTTTCAGGAAAGTTCCTTGCTCAAATCAGCTGCCAGCGCGTGGTTAGGGTCACGCTGTAGCACGATGGTAAATAGTTTCTTTGCCTGCGGTTTTTGGTCGAGGCCAAGCTGTGCTTGCGCTTGCAGGAATAACGCGGTGGTTTCCTGCCGCCGCTGCAAGTCATCGTCGAACAACAGCATTGTCGGCAGTGATGTGGCGAAGTAATCAATCATCGCCTGCGTTTTCTGAAGTTTCTGCGCATAAGTCAGCAAGTCGCGGAAAAGCTTTTTTGCCTTCTTACCCTGGCCGAGTTTCTCCCACGCTAGCGCCGAATAATAGGTCATCTCGCTGAACGCGCGGACGCTCATCTCCTGAAAATCGCCCTTGAACGTGGCGGCAGCGTTCCAGTGTTGGTTGGCCTTCTTGATGCCACCACTCGCAGCGATGGCGCAACCAAGCCAGTAATGGATGTCGCTTTGATTGGCGAGCAGATGTTTGGCTTCGCCGAGATTCTGCGGCGCAGTCAGCGCGGCGG
>Ga0208507_1001814_pt1 | contig 11480 bp, 7 predicted proteins | sample CryBogCBH12Aug01_FD_184626 | JGI IMG/M metagenome (GOLD analysis project Ga0208507, IMG submission 184626) | Freshwater microbial communities from Crystal Bog, Wisconsin, USA - CBH12Aug09.1 (SPAdes) (version 2) | ecosystem: Environmental > Aquatic > Freshwater > Lake | place: Crystal Bog... | reverse complement strand
AACCCAGCTCGCGTACCGCTTTAATGGGCGAACAGCCCAACCCTTGGGACCGGCTTCAGCCCCAGGATGCGACGAGCCGACATCGAGGTGCCAAACCTTCCCGTCGATATGGACTCTTGGGGAAGATGAGCCTGTTATCCCCGGCGTACCTTTTATCCGTTGAGCGACGGCGCTTCCACAAGCAACCGCCGGATCACTATGCCCGACTTTCGTCCCTGTTTGACTTGTAGGTCTCACAGTCAAGCTCCCTTTTGCCATTGCACTCAACAGCTGATTGCCAACCAGCCTGAGGGAACCTTTGGGCGCCTCCGTTACATTTTAGGAGGCGACCGCCCCAGTCAAACTACCCACCTGACACTGTCCCTGAACCGGATTACGGTCCGAAGTTAGGTTTCCGGCACTAAAAGGGTGGTATTTCAAGGTTGACTCCACGACAGCTGGCGCCGTCGCTTCAAAGTCTCCCACCTATCCTACACAAATAGTACTAAAAACCAATATCAAGCTGCAGTAAAGGTGCACGGGGTCTTTCCGTCCTGATGCAGCTAACGAGCATCTTTACTCGTACTTCAATTTCGCCGGGTCTATGGTTGAGACAGTAGGGAAGTCGTTACGCCATTCGTGCAGGTCGGAACTTACCCGACAAGGAATTTCGCTACCTTAGGACCGTTATAGTTACGGCCGCCGTTTACTGGGGCTTAAATTCTGAGCTTCGCTTTCGCTAACCCGTCCTCGTAACCTTCCAGCACCGGGCAGGCGTCAGAGCGTATACATCGTCTTGCGACTTCGCACGCTCCTGTGTTTTTAGTAAACAGTCGCTTCCCCCAATTCGCTGCGGCCTCTTCATGCTTCGGACGCGAAGTCCTACACACTAACGAGGCCATCCTTCTCCCGAAGTTACGGATGAATTTTGCCGAGTTCCTTAACCATAGTTCTCCCGATCGCCTTGGTATTCTCTACCCGCCCACCTGTGTCGGTTTGGGGTACGGGTACCGTGTCAGCTCGCTAGAAGCTTTTCTTGGCAGCATGGAATCAATGACTTCGCCTGGTATGGCTCGGTATAACGTCTCAGGATTCATGAGGCCCGGATTTACCTAGTCCTCTCCCTACGCGCTTACCCCAGGACAACCAACGCCTGGGCTCATCTATCCTCCTGCGTCCCTCCATCGCTTTCCGCCTTGGGGTGGGTCGGTTCGACCCGAAGGTCAGCCCCTTAGTACCCCCATCTTGGAATGGGCGCGGACACGGTAGTGCTGGAATATCAACCAGCTGTGCATCGACTACGCCTTTCGGCCTCGCCTTAGCTCCCGACTTACCCTGGGTGGATTAGCCTTCCCCAGGAACCCTTGGGCTTACGGCGGAGGGGTTTCTCACCCCTCTCTCGCTACTCATACCAGTATTCTCACTTGAATAAAGTCCACGCCGGCTCACGCCGTCGCTTCAATCCATATTCAACGCTCCCCTACCACTCGATCTTACGATCGAATCCGCGGCTTCGGCTCTGAACTTGAGCCCCGTTACATTATCCGCGCAGGACCACTCGACCAGTGAGCTATTACGCACTCTTTAAAGGGTGGCTGCTTCTAAGCCAACCTTCTGGCTGTCTGGGCGTTCCCACATCGTTTTCCACTTAGTTCAGAATTAGGGGCCTTAGCCGGCGGTCTGGGCTGTTTCCCTCTCGACCAACGAAGCTCATCCCCCGTGGTCTCACTGCCAGACTCTTGAGCATCGGCATTCGGAGTTTGATTGGGGTCAGTAAGCTTGTAGGCCCCCTAGCCCATTCAGTGCTCTACCTCCGATGCTGAACATCTGACGCTGTACCTAAATACATTTCGGGGAGAACCAGCTATCACCGAGTTTGATTGGCCTTTCACCCCTAACCACAGGTCATCCCCCACATTTTCAACTGTGGTGGGTTCGGCCCTCCACGGGGTCTTACCCCCGCTTCAGCCTGCCCATGGCTAGATCACTCGGCTTCGGGTCTACATCGTGCGACTGAATGCCCTATTCAGACTCGCTTTCGCTTCGGCTACCCCTCACGGGTTAACCTCGCCACACAACGTAACTCACTGGCTCATTCTTCAAAAGGCACGCTATCGAGGCCAGGACCGAAGTCCTGACTACTCTCTAACTGTTTGTAAACCAACGGTTTCAGGTACTATTTCACTCCCCTCCCGGGGTACTTTTCACCTTTCCCTCACGGTACTAGTGCACTATCGGTCGCGTGTGTGTACTTAGCCTTACCAGATGGTCCTGGCAGATTCACACCGGCTTTCTCGGATCCGGTGCTACTCGGGTGTCGACTCAGAGTCGATCGCGTTTCGAATACGGGGCTATTACCCTCTACGGCCCAGCTTTCCTGACTGGTTCTTCTACACGATCGATTTGTAACTCTGTGGAAGATCTGATGCTCCTCCTAGTCGGTCCCACGACCCCGTACCGGCAACGCCATCAGGCTTGACACCGGCACGGTTTAGGCTCATCCCATTTCGCTCGCCGCTACTCAGGGAGTCACTGTTGTTTTCTTTTCCTCGGGGTACTGAGATGTTTCAATTCCCCCGGTTCCCTCTACCCTCCCTATACATTCAGGAGGGAGTTGTATCCCATGACGGATACAAGGTTTACCCATTCAGATATCTACGGATCAAAGGTTGGTAGGCACCTACCCGTAGCTTTTCGCAGCCGCCCACGTCTTTCTTCGGCATCACGCGCCAAGGCATCCACCGTTGGCTCTTTGTATCTTGGAGAACAAAGATGCTCGTGCTCGCTCTGGAATTCTCAAGGGGCTGCGCAGCATCGGTTGACATCGAGGCGCTTTCGCAAACCTCGTGGCATCCGTGCGGGGTGATTGGCTCAACGCAAAGCGGAGCATCACCGAGAAAGTGGCTAGGCCACTCCCTCAAAACGGAAGAACGAAAGTCCGACATTCAACCAGGGACCGATTCAATCTCCTGACGGGCTCGAGCAAGCTCGAGGCGGACAGAAGAGGCGGTGTAGCTGAAGGACGAATAGCCAGTGTTCAACTTGGGAATGGCTGAATCGGATGATTCAGCGTTCACTCCTTAGAAAGGAGGTGATCCAGCCGCACCTTCCGGTACGGCTACCTTGTTACGACTTCACCCCAATCACCAACCCCACCTTCGACGGCTCCCTCCTAAAAGGTTGGGCCACCGGCTTCGGGTGTTGCCGACTTTCGTGGTGTGACGGGCGGTGTGTACAAGGCCCGGGAACGTATTCACCCCGGCGATGCTGATCCGGGATTACTAGCGACTCCGACTTCACGGAGTCGAGTTGCAGACTCCGATCCGAACTGAGACAGGCTTTAGGGATTGGCTCCTCCTCGCGGATTAGCAGCCCGTTGTACCTGCCATTGTAGCATGCGTGCAGCCCTAGGTGTAAGGGGCATGATGACTTGACGTCGTCCCCACCTTCCTCCGAGTTGACCCCGGCAGTCTCCCACGAGTCCCCGCCATTACGCGCTGGCAACATAGGATAAGGGTTGCGCTCGTTGCGGGACTTAACCCAACATCTCACGACACGAGCTGACGACAGCCATGCACCACCTGTGTAGGGCCCCGAAGGACACCATATCTCTATGGCTTTTCCCTACATGTCAAACCTAGGTAAGGTTTTTCGCGTTTCATCGAATTAAGCCGCATGCTCCGCCGCTTGTGCGGGCCCCCGTCAATTCCTTTGAGTTTTAGCCTTGCGGCCGTACTCCCCAGGCGGGGCACTTAATGCGTTAGCTGCGGCACGGAGACCGTTGAATAGTCCCCACACCTAGTGCCCACCGTTTACGGCGTGGACTACCAGGGTATCTAATCCTGTTCGCTCCCCACGCTTTCGCTCCTCAGCGTCAATACACGCCCAGACCACCGCCTTCGCTGCTGGTGTTCCTCCAGATATCTGCGCATTTCACCGCTACACCTGGAATTCCGTGGTCCCCTACGTGATTCTAGTCATGGCAGTATCGAGTGGCGACCCCAAGTTGAGCTTGGGGGTTTCACACCCGACTTACCAAACCGCCTACGAGCTCTTTACGCCCAATAAATCCGGACAACGCTTGCACCCTACGTATCACCGCGGCTGCTGGCACGTAGTTGGCCGGTGCTTCTTCTGCAGGTACCGTCACAATCGTCCCTGCTGAAAGAGGTTTACAACTCAGAAAGCCTTCGTCCCTCACGCGGCGTTGCTGCGTCAGGCTTTCGCCCATTGCGCAAGATTCCCCACTGCTGCCTCCCGTAGGAGTCTGGACCGTGTCTCAGTTCCAGTGTGGCTGATCGTCCTCTCAGACCAGCTACCCGTCGTAGCCTTGGTGAGCCGTTACCTCACCAACAAGCTGATAGGCCGCGAGCCCCTCCCGAAGCGAAAAACTTTCCTCATCCGACCATGCGATCAGATGGGGGTATCCGGTATTAGCAGTTCTTTCGAACTGTTATCCCAGACTTCGGGGCAGGTTGCTCACGTGGTACTCACCCGTTCGCCACTAACTCTTCCGGTGTATTGCTACACCATGGAGTCCGTTCGACTTGCATGTGTTAAGCACGCCGCCAGCGTTCGTCCTGAGCCAGGATCAAACTCTCCATCGAGATCTTCCGCCCGACCCGAAGGTCGAACTTCAAATCAGAGAGCGGGTCGGTGATGACTCTTCACGACCCGCAGCTGCCGCACTCTCGCCCGAAGGCTTTCTACGGCAGCCACTTAATGTACTTCAATTGACAGTCATTCCGAATGATGTATCCGAAATGCCCGCACTAGCTTTTGGCTTTCGTTCTTCCGTTTTCAAGGAGCGACCTCACACGCACCACCGAAGTGGCGTTGGTGCAAGGACCACCGAACTGCTTCCAGAGACAGGCAGGCCCGCTCGGAAAGTTTTCCGGCCCCGCTGCAGCTGCCCTTCCGGGCTGCGTACTGCGGGAAGGTAACTCTACACAACACATCTGGTTGTGTCAACTACCCACGTCCATCTGCTTGTCGAACCTCTCGATCCGACTCCGAACTGAACCTTTCGGTTCGGTGCGGCTCGGTAACTATAGCGGATGGTTTTGACCGTGTGTGACAGTTTTGCGAATTTCTTTTGACGAGCGATGGTGGGCGACCCCCGAGATGCCACATGCCGCCAGGATCACCACTCCGAGCTGCGCCTCCACGAGGTAGCGCTGCGAGGCGAAGGTGATCGCAACAGCAGCGCTCCCAGTCACGATCAACGCCAACGGAATGAGCAGAACTCGAACATCCCTGCGGCGCAGGTAGGCACCGAGGCCTGCGAACGCGAGGAGAACGTACGACTCCAACCATCCGAGGGTGGAGAGCAGGCGAGGCCGACCAATCATGACGCCGTAGTGCACTTCACGAGATGGTGCGTAGAGGTTCCACGCCATCAGCTCGCGAATACCGACGATCTCCAGTGCGCGCAACTTGTGGTGCGAGATGTAGAGCAAACCATCGTGCTCTCGAGCTGCATCGATAACGGATTCATCCCCCACGCTCGGAACAGGAGCTTGCGTCCAACACGGCAGGAACCACCACGCCAGCTGATGCCCGTAGTACGTCACAGGGCAGTTCGAGTCGGCCAGTGTGGTGCCGAACTCATCGGAGAACACCACTGAGTTCGTAAACGTGACTTGGTTCCGAATCACCCACGGTGCAGAGACCGCAATGCATCCAACGAGTGCGACGGCTGCGACCACGAGCCGAGGTCGCCACTCCTTCGTTCCGAGGACGAGCGCTGCGGGAATGACGACTGTAGGGACGAGGAGGACGAGCTCGGCTCTGGTCTGCGCGCACAGCGAGACCAGTGCACCGGCGAGCAACGCGAAGCGAAGGAGTCGGGTCTGCCAAAGCCGCACCACCGCCCAAAGCAGTGCAATCACGAAGATGAGCACCAGCGTCTCGGCCAAGCCGGTCCCGGTATTGACGAAGAGGTAGGGATCGGTCGCGGCGAGGAGCGCTGCGAGGAGCGCTACCCGTGGCCCGACGAGCCCCCGAAGCGCCAGCGCAAGTAAGCCAATTGCTGCAACGAAGATGCAGCCGAGTACCACTGAATGCTCTCGGAACGTCGTGAGACCCACCAGGTCTGCGAGGGTGAACACCCCGCTCGTCAGTGGTGGGTGGTTCGCCGATGGAACGTAGATTGCTCCGTGCCCTGCGAGCGCACTCCGGAGGAACTTGGCGTAGTCAACGAACCAATGCCCCTTGGCGTTGAGGCCCGCTTGACCTTGGAAATAGATGGCGTCGCCGTTTCGATACGACCACGACCACACTGCTGCGAGGTAAGCGGCTTGGATGACAGCAGCGATCGCCATGATGATGAGGGCACCGCGGCGAAAGGTTGTTACCAGCGGAACTGCGCGATCCATCGGCGTGCCGTCGAGCGCAGAGGTCGCCGCTTCCTCGTGCGCCGAACTCGTCACATCGAACTCCGCTCGACGGTCGCAGATCGCCTCGCTCGCCACATGATCACTGCCTCGATTCCCCCTGCAGCGAGGACCACCATCGCCAAATCGCTCTCCACGCGGTACCGCCCATTGGCGAACGTGGTGAGGACCGCAATCACCGCGGTTCCAATGAGCCCGAGGAACGGGAGGACGACCAGACGCCGTCGGCGACGGTCCACCACGCCGATCACCGCGAGGGCGAGGAGGGGGTAGAACTCGATGAGCCCGAGGTAGCTCACCACGTGCGGTCGGCCGTCTTGGTAGTCGAACATCACCTGTGCGTTCGGGTCGTAGAGATTCCACGTGCGCAGCACTCGAAGCACGGCAATTTCGGCGGCACGCACCTTGTGCGTCTTGATGAATGCGAGGGCGACCTTCTCATCATCGGCGGAGGCAACCGACTCTTCAGGGGGCGTGACTTCGGCCGCAGCAATCCGGACCGATGTTCCGATCGGCAGGGGTGCCGTTCCACCTGAGAACGCCGCACTCGACGTCGTGAAGGGAACGACGGGCGGCGACGAGTTGAAGACCCACCACTGTTTCGCCGAAGCATTGAATTCCCGAGGTGCAATGGTGAGGATTGGCCCCACCTCACTCGTCACGACTCCGGCGAAGACGTGGGTCGCTTCCCCACTCGACCACGAGGCTGCAGGTTTGGGTGTTGAACCAATGGACGGTGCCGGAAGGACCTCGACCGTTGCTGCAGTGAGCGAGGGCTTGGCTGCCTCGAGGAGGCAACTGTGCCAGAGCCAACCGGCGTAGTAACCCGAGTAGACCTTCGGGCAGTTCGACTGCAGCAACGTCTCGCCGAGTTGGTCGGAGAACCACACCGATTTCACGAAGGTCGTTTGGTTGCGAACCAACCACGGTGCTGACACCGCGAGGAACGCCAGCCCAGCAGCAGCCAGGGCCACGATGCGCGTTCGCCACGGCACCCGACAGCAGAACCAGATCGACGGCGCCACCACCGTCACCACGATGAGCGCGAGCTCTGACCGAGCGAGGGCGCAGAGCGCGGCGACCGCTCCGACGACCAGTGCGCGACGCCACGTCGGCGACTCCATCAGCCAGAAGATCGACCACAGCAAGACGGCGACAACGAACAGCACCACGGTTTCTGCGAGATCCGACGAGGGATTGACGAACAGGTACGGACATGTCGCGAAGAGCCCTGCCGCGAGCAGTGCAACTCGATCACTCGCCACCTTTCGCACCGCAACGCCGAGGATGATCGTGGTCGCCACGAAGAGCAGGGCGAGGACGATGGAGTGCTGGCGGAAGGTCGTCAGGCCACACCAATCAGCCACGGTGTAGAGCATCGTGGTGAGTGGTGGGTGGCTCGCCGACGGGAGGTACACCGGCTGGTGGCTCGGGGTGAAGAAGTAGGTCTGCAGATACCGGTAGTAGTTAGCGAACCAGTGGCCTTCGGTGTTGAGTTGCGCCTGACCCTGGTAGTAGATGGCGTCGCCATTGCGGAAGGTCCACGTCCACACACTCGCCAGCATGATGGCCTGGATGACCGCAGCACCACCGGCAATGGTGAGGAGTCGGCGCCGAAAGGTCGACGGCGGCGGGCCGTCGTTCGTCACCACTCCACCAAACGGTGCGTCATGGCCGCCAATCTACCGCCACCACCTGGTGCTCCTCGGTCGGTCACCATGGAGTCGTTGGGCAGAACCGACGCTGAGCTTCCTAGGGTCGCTGTCCGAGTCGAGCCCAGTCAGCAGCCAACGCAGCCGTGAACCGAGCGAGCTGCGTCGCCACAGGGATCGGACCAGCACCACCCGGCGTCGTGCGGCGAGTGACAGCCACTCCAGGGGCGAGCAGCGAAGCGGCGTCGGGACCGAGCCGTGGATCCTCGGCCACGAGTGCAGCCAGTGCGACCCCCTCATCAATGGAACGCCGGACGTGGGTCGCAACAATGGCGTGGGCCTCTCGGAACGGCACGCCAGCGACGACGAGGAACTCCGCCAAATCAATCGCGGCAATCGCCCCAGCATCAGCTGCGGCGGCCATGGTGGTCGGGTGGAAGCTCAGCGTGGCGTAGGTGCCAGCCATCGCCGCTACGGCCAGACCCACCTGTCGGACGGAGTCGAAGAGCGGCTCTTTGTCCTCTTGGAGGTCTCGGTTGTAGGCGAGGGGAAGCCCCTTCAACGTGACGAGGAGCCCGGTGAGGTTCCCAATGAGCCGACCAGCCTTGCCACGGGCGAGTTCGGCGGCATCGGCGTTCTTCTTCTGCGGCAGCATCGAGGAACCAGAAGCGAAGGCATCGTCAACCGTGCAGAACGCGAACTCTTCACTCGACCAGAGGACGATCTCCTCCCCCATTCGGGAGAGGTGGATACCGATGAGCGCCAAGTCGAAGAGCGCTTCAGCGACGAAGTCTCGGTCCGAGACCGCGTCCATGGAATTCTCGAACCGAGCGGCGAAGCCGAGCTCTGCGGCGACGAAATCGGGATCGAGCGGGAGCGAGGAGCCCGCCAGTGCACCAGCGCCGAGTGGCGACACGTCGAGGCGCTGCAGGGTTGCGAGGATCCGGTCCACGTCTCGGCGCAGCGACCACCCGTGCGCGAGGAGATGGTGCGCCAACAGCACCGGTTGCGCTCGCTGCACGTGGGTGTAGCCAGGCAAGTAGGCATCCCCAGCCGCCGTAGCTTGCGCGGCCAACACGTCGCACAGGTGGAGGACACCCTCGGCGATCTCGGTCAGTGCGACCTTGGACCACAGGCGCAGATCCGTCGCCACTTGATCGTTCCTGCTCCGCCCGGTGTGCAGCTTCGCTCCCGTTGGACCAGCCAGTTCGGTGACCCGACGTTCGACTGCGGTGTGGATGTCCTCATCGCTCTCGGTGAAGACGAACGTGCCGTCCTCCATCTCTTGGCGCACGGCAGCTAAGGCAGCGAGCAGTGCCGCTCCTTCATCTGCACTCAAGAGCCCGACGTGCGCGAGTCCCTTGACGTGTGCCATCGACCCTTGGAGGTCGACGGCGAAGAGCGCTTGGTCGAAGGGAAGCGAGACCGTGAAGTCGGCCATGGCCTGATCCATCTGCCCGCTGAAGCGGCCATGCCACAAGGTCACTTGGCAGACCCAGGTGCTGAGCCGTGGCGCGACGCCCAGGTCGAGATCCCGAGCCCCCAGAGGCGAACGAAGCCCTCTGCGTCTTGGTGTCGGAAGGTGTCGGCGGCGTCGTAGGTCGCGAGGTTGTAGTCGTACAGCGCCACGTCGCTCCGTCGTCCGTCGATCCGCATGAGCCCCGGAGCTTCGAAGGTCATCCGGACTTCACCGGTGACGAATCGCTGCGTCTCAGCGATGAAGGCGTCGAGGGCGTTCTTGAGGGGCGAGAACCACATGCCGTCGTAGACGAGCTCGGCCCATCGCGGCTCCAAGCGCAACTTCTCGTGCGCCACGTCGCGCTCCAAGGTCAGGTCCTCGAGGTCGCTGTGGGCGGCGATGAGGGCCAAGGCGCCGGGGCACTCGTAGACCTCTCGGCTCTTGATGCCGACCCGACGGTTCTCCACCATGTCGAGGCGACCGAAGCCGGTCGACCCAGCGATTCGGTTCATCTCGGCGATGAGGTCAACCGGGCTCATGGCGACACCGTTGATCGACACGGGTCGACCCTGCTCGAAGGCCACGATGACCTCGATCTGGTTCTGCTCGGTGATCTGGGTCAAGGTGAAAGGCTCCAGACGAGTGGTGTGCCATGGGTCCTCGATGCGACCACATTCAATGGCCCGACCCCAGAGGTTCTCGTCGATCGAGTAGATCTTCTCCTTGGTCTGCTGGATCGGAATCTCCCACTTGGCCGCCAACGCGACGCAGTCCTCACGGGTGAGTCCCCACACCCGCGCTGGGGCCAGGATCTCGAAGTCAGGGGCCAAGGCACGAGTTCCCACTTCGAAGCGGACCTGGTCGTTCCCCTTGCCGGTGCACCCATGGGCCACGGCGTCGCAGCCGAAGGCACGTGCTTGCTCCACCAAGTGGCGGACGATGACCGGGCGAGACAGCGACGAGACGAGTGGGTACTTGCCTTCGTACTTAGCGTTGGCGGCAATGGCCGGGAAGCAGAACTGCTCCGCCATCTCAGCCCGAGCGTCGACGACGACCGCCTCGACTGCACCAGCAGCTCGAGCCCTGGCCAGGATGTCGTCGAAGGACTCTCCACCTTGGCCCACGTCGACAGCGACGGCGACGACCTCGACGCCGTACTCCTCTTGCAGCCAGCGAACGGCAACGGAGGTGTCGAGACCCCCGCTGTAGGCGAGCGCTACTCGTTGTGCCATGTTCCTCTCCTCTTCAGTTCGAGACTGCTCGGTTGGGCCGAGGGGCTACCCCGGCGAGTTCTTGGAGTTCGGCGGCGAGTGCCGAACCGCCGATGGCCTCGGTCGCGATGACCAAGATCGTGTCATCCCCCGCCACCGTACCGAGGATCCCTGGGTGCGATGAGCGATCGAGTGCGGCGGCCACGACGTGGGCGCACCCTGGGGGGGTCCGAATGACCACGAGGTTCGCCGAGGATGCCACCTCGACCACCCACTCGTTGAGCACCCGGCGCAGGTGATCGGTTGGCGTGGTCTGCTCGGCTGGATCGCTCGGGAGCACGAAGGCCCGCTCGCCTCCTGGAAGGCGGACCTTGACCGCACCGAGCTCGACGAGATCTCTCGACACCGTCGCCTGCGTGGCGTCGATATCGGACGCGGCCAAGAGTTCGACCAAATGGGGCTGGCTGGAGACCACTTCGGTCTCGAGGAGCTCAGCAATCCGGTGCTGGCGCTGGTGCTTGGTGACCTTCACTGGATCGACCCCATTTGCGCGAGCACCGTGAAGATGCCGATCATCGCCGTGCGGCGGTGGAACGCTTGACGCCACACGAGGCTCCGAGCACCTTCGAAGACCTCGTCGGAGATCTCCTCGCCGCGGTGGGCTGGCAGGCAGTGCAGCACCACGGCGTTCGGCGTGCGAGCGAGGAGATCGGCATCGATGGTGTACCCGGCGAACGCCGCTCGACGCTCGGCTGCTTCTGCCTCTTGCCCCATCGACGCCGAT
>Ga0208507_1001809_pt1 | contig 11510 bp, 11 predicted proteins | sample CryBogCBH12Aug01_FD_184626 | JGI IMG/M metagenome (GOLD analysis project Ga0208507, IMG submission 184626) | Freshwater microbial communities from Crystal Bog, Wisconsin, USA - CBH12Aug09.1 (SPAdes) (version 2) | ecosystem: Environmental > Aquatic > Freshwater > Lake | place: Crystal Bog... | reverse complement strand
GGCGGGGGCGGTGATGCTGGGGGCTATCGTGGCGCTATTCTGGGTGCGCTTGCATGGCGGGGGCGTGGGCAGCGATAGCAACGGGATTTATGTGTTTGATCCGAGGCGGGTGTTGGCCAATCCGGTGTTGGTGCCGCTGGTTGGTGGGGCGTGGTTTTTGCGGTGTCGGCGGGGGGTGCTGGGGTGGCGGCTGGTGGGGCTGTGTGGGCTGGCGCTGGCGGGGGTGTTGGCGGTGGGGTTGCTGAGCCCGCTGAACTTTGATGCCGCCCGCTATGGGGCGCGGACGCTGATTGCGATGGGGATGCTGGGGCTGGCGGTGGTGTTTGTGTGCGCCTTTGCCCTTGCCTTTGAGGGCGGGCGGGTGCGGCCTGCTGCGGCGGAAGGCGCGCGGGGGGCGTCGGGGCTGGGCCTGTGGCTGGCGGTGAGTTTGGCGGTGCAACTGGGGGCGCTGGGGGTTTTCGTGCATGACTGGATGCTGGCGAGTGCGGCGGAGCAGGGGCTGAGTGGGGCGGCGCTGGGGCGTTCTGGGGCGGGGGCCGCGCCCCGGCTGCTGGCGATTGGCGCGGCGCGGCAGGGCTGGAGCGCGGCGCAGCGGGCGGCGAGCATAAGGCTGCAGCTGGAGTGGCCGACGCCGTTTCGCCAGTTTGTGCGGAGCGATGGGGCGATGCCGGGGGTGATCCTCTATGACGAGAGCCGGGCGTATATCGATGCGCGCTGCCCGGAGCGGGGGGTGATCCTTAATCCGGGGTCGCGGTTCAGGGCGGATGGGGCCGCGCCGTGGAGCCGGATCGCCTGCGCGCACAAGCGTCCGCCCAACGATAGCATCAGCGCGCGGGTGCGGGACTGGCTGCGGGCGGAATGGCGCTGAGGGGTTGCGCCTTGCTATTTTGGCGAATCCCGCTATTGGCCGCCGCTTCCGGATTTGTCCGGGAAACCGCGCGGGAGGGGCATGGCCCTGTTTGACCGCTCACTCTGAGGTGTCCAGTGGCACCAACAGGACGAAAGGAGGCCTTTCATGGCCAAGAAAATTGACGGCTATATCAAGCTGCAGGTGAAGGCTGGCGAGGCCAAGCCCGCACCGCCGATCGGGCCCGCGCTCGGTCAGCGCGGTGTGAACATCATGGAATTCTGCAAGCAGTTCAACGCTGCCACGCAGGAGATCGAAAAGGGCACCCCGCTGCCCACCGTGATCACCGTCTATTCCGACAAGTCGTTCAGCTTCATCACCAAGACCCCCCCCGCCACCTTCTTTATCAAGCAGGCGCTGGGGCTGAAGTCTGGCTCGAAGACTCCGGGCAAGCTGAGCGCGGGCACCATTACCCGTGCCCAGCTCATCGAGATCGCCGGGCTGAAGATGAAGGACCTCAACGCCAACGACGTGGAGGCCGCCGCCAAGATCATCGAGGGTTCCGCCCGTTCGATGGGCTTGCAGGTTGTGGAGGGCTAAGATCATGGCAAAGCTGACCAAGAAGCAGAAGGCCCTCGCTGAGAAGCTGGGCGACAACATGAAGCTCTATGCCGTCAATGACGCCATCGCGCTGCTGAAGGACCTCAAGTCCGCCAAGTTCGACCAGTCGCTGGAAGTGGCGCTGAACCTCGGTGTTGATCCGCGCCACGCCGACCAGATGGTGCGTGGCATGGTGAGCCTGCCCTCGGGCACCGGCAAGGACATCAAGGTTGCCGTGTTCGCCCGTGGCGACAAGGCTGAGGCCGCTCTCGCCGCTGGCGCCGACAAGGTGGGTGCCGAGGATCTGCTGGAAGACATGCAGGCTGGCAATCTCGATTATGGCCGCGTGATCGCCACGCCGGACATGATGGGCATCGTTGGTCGCCTCGGCAAGGTGCTGGGCCCCAAGGGCCTGATGCCGAACCCGAAGCTGGGCACGGTTACGCCGAACGTGGCGGAAGCCGTGAAGGCTGCCAAGGGTGGCCAGATCGAGTTCCGCGTCGAAAAGGCTGGCATTATCCATGGCGGCATTGGCAAGCTGAGCTTCTCGGACGAGGCGCTGCGCGCCAACTTCGACGCTTTCGTGGATGCCATCGTCAAGGCCAAGCCTGCTGGCGCCAAGGGCAAGTATCTCCAGAAGATCGGCCTTAGCTCGTCGATGGGCCCCGGCCTGAAGATCGACGTGGCCCAAGTCCACGGCGGCTAAAGCTGCACGGCGGCTAATTGCCGCTTGATCGCTACTGTAAGGGGCCGGGGAGGGTGACTTCCCCGGCCCCTTTCGTTTGGGCGCGATAGGGGGAAATGCCTAGGGGCGCGGTAGTGTTGGCTTGGGGCTTGTGCGGGCATGGTGGGGGCCCGCGTTGCCACCGTTCCCACTCTTGCAGGCCAGCCTATGTCCCACGCCCCGAAAGAGGCCTTCCGTGCCACTCCCAACTTCCGCGAGCGCAGGCGGCGCGGGATGGTGCTGGTGCGGCTGGTGGATAGCGCCGGGGAGACGCGCCCGATCATGGTGCGCGATGTCTCGGCCAAGGGGCTCTCCGCCGCCGCGCAGGGGGCGGCACCCGTGCCCGACGAGGTGGTCTCGATCCATTTGCCCGATGGCAGCGTGGCCTGGGGGCTGGTGCGCTGGGTGCGGCGCAATCTGTTTGGCGTGGAGTTTGGGACGAGCGTTGGGCCGGTGGATGGGCAGGGGTGATGGGGGATTTGAGTAGGGGGTAGTAGAGGTTTTCCTGGGGCCTTAGGCCCCAGACCCCGTTACGGTCTGCGTTGCGCGTCCTCTCGGCGTTACGCCATTCCGCGAAGCGGATATAAAGCCTGCGGCGCTGCGGCCTAGCGCTGAGATTGAACTGATGCGCCCATGCTGACAGTAATGGGAGCGCGAGGGGGTAACCCCCTCGCATCTAACTCTTACCCCCTCCCTTAAGTCCCTCCCCTTAAGCCCTGCCTGAAGCGTTAGCCAAAAGCGCGGGGTCGATGCCCTCGGCTTTCCAGGCGGTGGTCCAGCGGGCGGCGGAGGGCGTGTCGAACAGGATGTGGGCGCGGCCTTGGGCGGCGTGCCAGCCGTGGTGGTGCATTTCGCCATCGAGCTGGCCCGGGCCCCAGCCGGCGTAGCCCAGCGCCACCAGCCATTGCGCGGGGCCGCGTCCCTTGGCGATGGCCACCAGCACTTCGCGCGAGGCGCTGAGGGCCCATTCTGCGCTTACCGTTAGCGAGCCCTCGTTGGTCCATTCGGGGCTGTGGAGGACGAAGCCACGGCTGGGCTCTACCGGGCCGCCCATCAGCACTTCCGTGTCTGGGGCCACGCCGGGATCGATATCGAGATCCTTGAGCAGGGCGTGGAGGGTTACGCCTTCGAGCGCGGTGTCGAGGCCGATGCCGAGTGCGCCTTCGGTGTCGTGGACGCAGAGCGCGATGGCCGCCCCGGCAAAGCGCGGATCGGGCATACCGGGCAGGGCCAGCAGCAGGCGACCGGCGAGGGTGGTGGGGGCGGGGCTCATGCCCTCAAGGTAGGGTGGGGGAGGGGGCTTGGGAAGGGGCGGGGCAGTGTGGCCCCTGCATATGTCCGTCGCTGTCGTGCCAGCAGGTGCGTTGGGGATCATAAGGGGTGATGGGCGGCAAGATTGGGCGCGGCGGCGCGAGGTTCAGCACCGTGTAGCATTCCACCACCAGCGCCAGTGGCTGGCCATCGGGCAGGCGCAGCAGGGCGCGGTGGGTGAGGATGGTGTGGGCCGGGCAACCGGGGCCGCGCCCGCGCTGGCTGGCGAGGGGCTCGCGGGTGAAATGCAGCGGGGCGGCCACCTTGCCGAAGGGGGTGTTGGTGGTGGCGAGGGTGGCGTTCATTTCGGGGGTGAGGCGGGCGGGGACGAACCAGTTATGTGCTTCGGACAGGGTGCCGAGGCGGCAGGCGAGGCGGACATGGCGGTAGCCGGGCGGGCCATCTGTTTGGAGCAGGGTATGCAGGTCGCGCGGGGCTGGGGCGTCTTGGCCTGCCACAGAGGTGGCTAGGATGACTTGGCGATCGGTGCCGGTGAGCAGGCCGCACCATTGCTCCAGCGCCTTGGTGGCGCTGGGCTGGGCGGCGAGGGCGGCTTCGAACTGGCTGCGCTGGTTCTCAATGCGGGCCTCGCGGGGGGAGGGGTGGGCTTGCGCTGACGGCGGGGCCAGCAGCGCGAGGGCGCTTAGCCAGCCGAGCGCGACCTGCCGCGCACCCGCCTGCCTCACACCAAAATGCCGCCGGGCACCGGGGGGCGGTTCAGCGCCACCAGCGCGGTCACCAGCGCGCGGGTGCAGTGGGCCAGCAGCGTGGCGTCCACCGAGCGGATCACGAAATTGGCACCGACCTTGCCCTCGGCGAAGAAGGGGTAGGAGCCGATCTGGCAGCCCTCGTGGGCGCGTTCGGTGTCGGCCAGCAGGGTGGCGATCTCGCTTTCGGCGACCCAGCAGCCGATGGTCTCGCTGAGCAGGGGCAGGCCGCCCTCCAGCGTGCCCGAGAGCGCGTCGAGCATTCCCGCCGTGATCGAGGGGACGCCTGCCATCAGGAAGATATTGCCCCAGCGGATGCCCGGCGCGCCCGAATAGCGATTGGGGATGAGGCTGCCACCCTCTGGCGCGCGGGCCATGCGCAGGCGGGCTTCGTTGATGCCGCCCCGGGTGGTGTAATATTCCTCCAGCATCGCCCGCGCCTCGGGGTGGACGATGACCGGGACCGCCACCGCCTCGGCCACGGCATCGACGGTGATGTCATCGTGGGTGGGGCCGATGCCGCCGGTGGTGAAGAGATAGTCGTTGCGCGCGCGCAGGGTGTTGACCGCCTCGACAATGGCGGGGGTGTCGTCGGGCACCACGCGCACCTCGCGCAGGCGGATGCCATGCACGCCGAGCCAGGCGGCGACTTGCGCGATGTTCTTGTCGTGGGTGCGGCCGGAGAGGATCTCGTCGCCGATGACGATGAGCGCGGCGGTGTAGACGCGCGCGTTGGCGGGGGAGGGGTGCGAATCAGTCATGGCGAAGGGTTAGGGCAAAAGCGCCTTGGCTGCCACTGGGGCGTTTCGGGGGGGGGCGTGAAGGGGGTGTTGCAGGCCCATGGGGGCAGGGGTTCGATCCTGCTCCCATGGGGAAAGAGGCTGCAAGCGGAGGGTTAGGAGTTGAGCGTCGTGGCGCTCGTATCGCGCTTGTAGACGGTCTTGAGGATGAAATAGCTGTAACAGCCGAACACCACGATCCAGGTGCCGAACACAATGAAGTAATTCCACAGACCGCCGACAGCGAAGGGGCCATCCTTGGAGAAGGGAATGAGCATGCAGGTGACGAAAAGAGTGCCCGTGGCGATGGACAACCAGCCGGCCCAGGCGGGGAACATTTTCTGATTCTTGTTCAAAATGGTGAACAGGCCGAGCCCAACATATTGGGTGGTGGTGATCATGTAGGTGCAGTCATACACGAACCAGGTGGCGGTATGGACGAACTTGATGATGCCGGGGTCTACCTGACCGACGAGGATGCTGCAGGTGGCCCACATGGCGGGGGCCCATGCCAGAACCCAGGCGGTGAGCAGGCCGCCGGTGAGCTCCATCAGGCTGAGCAGACCCATCCGGCCCTGCGCGTCGCGCAGCAGCGAGGCGAGGAGGCAGATCCAGGGAAGATACAGCAGGCCGACAGCGCAGCAGATTATCATGCCATAGCCGATTTCGGGATATTTGCCGTAGTATTGGGACACCAGCTCTTGCGCGGTGAGGCCCATCATATTGGGCGGTGGGATGTTGTGGCCCAGCAGGCCAAAGCTGATGATATAGCCGACGATCCAAACGGGGCCGCACCATGCGGCAATTATCTTCAGCGTTCTTTCGGTTTCAGGATTCATGTTCCAAGCTCCCATTTTATTTTTAAATCATACGGACGACATTCTGCGATGTCATTTCGGTATGACCAGCGGCGATTCCGACGCCTATTTCTTCAGCCAGAAGGGAACAGCTTTCCAGCGGCCCCATCTCCCTGCGGGCGTCAGCTATAGCGTGCTATAGCGATTGATACACGCATTTTCGCCGAGGCCGCCATCGGGCATGGCTCGGGTTTGGCTCGGATAGGGGATGCCATGGATTGGCCAGGCGCGGGATGCGGAGGCTTTCGATCGGGGAAATGGGCTGGGGTTGTGATCGGCCTAGCCCGCGAGGCTGGGCGGAAAGGCCCGGCGAGGCTGGACGAAAAAAGGGCCGGTCTTGCGACCGGCCCATGAAAGTTTTGGGAGAGGATGCCTGAAAGGCCTGTTCCTTAGGCCCGAATCTGGCCCATGCTGCAAGTGCGAAAAGCTCCAGTTTGGTTGCAAAAAATGCAACTAAGCTGGCAAAAACCGGAAGCGTTGTAAAATAATTCCTGTTTTCACAATTGTTTAGGAAGGCTCGATCACGCCGAAAAGATCATGCGCGTCGGCGTCTTCAATCAGCACAGAGACGATGGCGCCCGGCTCAAGCCCAGCGGGCACATCGCGGAGCAGGACCTGGCCGTCGATCTCGGGGGCATCGGCCTGAGAGCGGCCGGTGGCGCCGATGTCGCCATCCTCGTCGGCTTCGCCCACTTCGTCGATGATGACCGGGATGGTGCGGCCGACCTTGCTGGCGAGGCGCGCGGCGCTGATCGCCTCGGTTTTTTCCATCAGGCGGGCGTAGCGTTCTTCCTTAACCGCCTCGGGCACCGCGCCGGGGAGATCGTTGGCCGAGGCACCCGCCACCGGCTCGAAGCGGAAGGCCCCGACGCGGTCGAGCTGGGCTTCATCGAGCCAATCGAGCAGATATTGGAAGTCCGCCTCGCTCTCGCCGGGGAAGCCGACGACGAAGCTGGAGCGGATGGCGATATCGGGGCAGATTTCGCGCCATGATTTCAGGCGTTCGAGCACCTTGGCCTCGTTGGCCGGGCGCTTCATCGCGCGCAGCACATTGGGGGCGGCGTGCTGGAAGGGGATGTCGAGATAGGGGGTGATCAGGCCTTCCGCCATCAGCGGGATCACCGCATCGACATGGGGATAGGGATAGACATAGTGCAGCCGCACCCATGGCGGGATGCCCTCGGGGGTGCGGAGCTGGCCGAGCTCGCGGGCGAGGTCGGTCATGTGCGCGCGGACGGGGTGGCCCTTCCAGTCGCGTTCCTCGTGGCGCGTGTCCACGCCATAGGCCGAGGTATCCTGTGATATCACCAGCAGCTCGCGGGTGCCTGCGGCCACCAGCTTTTCGGCCTCGCGCAGCACCGCATCGATGCGGCGGCTGACCAGGCCCCCGCGCAATTGCGGGATGATGCAGAAGGAGCAGGCGTGGTTGCAGCCCTCGGAAATCTTGAGATAGGAATAGTGGCGCGGGGTGAGATGCACCAAGCCATCCGAGCCCGCCGGGATCAGATCGACGAAGGGGCCCTGGCTGGGGGGCGCGGCTTCGTGCACCGCCTCCACCACCGCTTCGTATTGATGCGCGCCGGTGACCGCCAGCACGCTGGGAAAGCGCGCGCGGATGGCTTCGGCCTCGTTGCCCATGCAGCCGGTGACGATGACGCGGCCATTCTCGGCGATGGCCTCGCCGATGGCGGCAAGACTCTCTTCCTTGGCCGAATCGAGGAAGCCGCAGGTATTGACCAGCACCACATCGGCCCCGGCATAATCGGCGCTCATGGCATAGCCATCGGCGCGCAGCCGGGTGAGAATGCGCTCGCTATCGACCAGCGCCTTGGGGCAGCCGAGGCTGACCATGCCGACCTTGGGACTGGGGGTGATGGTTTGGGGGGGGATGGTTTGCGTCATAATTGCGCCGCCCATAGTCCGATTTGTGCCCCGCGTCACCTGTGGCTAGAAGGGGAGCATAATACTGGCCCAAACACGGGAGATTAAGGCGATGGGACATATCAACTTTGTGGCGGTGCTGCTGGCGGCGGTGGCGGCGTTTGCGGTGGGTTCGCTGTGGTATACCGTGCTGTTTGGCAAGGCGTGGCGTGGCGAGCTGGGCATTGCACAATGCCAGCCGCCGAAGCTGGGGTTTGGCGTGATGCTGGGCAGCAACTTTGTGCTGCTATTGCTCTCGGCCCTTTTGCTGGGGCATAATTTCGCGCGCAATCCCGGGCTGGCAGGCCACCTCTATTTCATGATGTCTGGCGGGGTGGCCGCGTTCTTCATCGTGCCGGCGCTGTGGACCACCTATCTCTATCAGGGGCGTTCGCGGAAACTGGCGCTGATCGACGCCGGGCACTGGCTTGCCGCCTATCTGGCGATGGGCACGGTATTCTGGGCGCTGCGCTAGCTTAGCGCGCCGCCAGCGGGCTATCGGGCAGCTCGGGCAGGGGATCGACCGGCTTGTTGGCCTTGCGCACCTCGAAGTGCAGCTCGTCGCGCTTGGCCTTGCCGCTGTGGCCGACGAGGCCGATACGCTCGCCGGCGCGGACATGATCGCCCTGCGCCACGGTGATCTTGCCGAGGAAGCCATAGGCCGTTTGCCAGCCGTTCTTGTGATCGATCACCACCAGCCGGCCAAAGCTCTGCGGCTCTTCCCCGGCGAAGATTACCTCGCCGCCGCCGCTGGCGCGCACCGCCGCGCCCAGCTTGCCGACGATGTCGATGCCGTCGTGATAATCCGGGCTGCCGCGCGGCACGAATTTCCGCACCACCTTGCCCGCTACCGGCCACACCAGATGCGCGCTGGCCGCTACCTTGGGGGTGGCTGCCTTGGCGGGGGTGTCGTCGGCTTTGCCATCGGCATCGGCCGAGGCGCTATCTGCGCCCTTGGTTTCGGCATTGCGGGGGGGCTTGGTGAGGTGGTCGCCCTTGGCGCTGTCTGCCTTGGCTGCCGCCGCCTTGGCGCCGGTGAGGGTGGGGATCAGCAGCTTTTGGCCGGGCTGCACCGCCGCATCGGGATCGAGCCCATTGGCGGTGGCGATGGCCGAGAAGGGCACGCCATAGTGATAGACGATGTCGAAGCCGGTTTCGCCGATGGCCACGGTGTGATGGCGGGTGCGCGGCAGGCGCAGGCGCTGGCCCTCGCGCACGGCGAAGGGGGCTTTCAGACCATTGGCCTCGATTATCAGCACGCGCGGCACATGGGCGCGATTGGCGATGCCGCCCAGCGTTTCGCCGGGCTTTACCACATGGAACGCCTCGCGCTGGGGCGAGCCATCGTCGTCGTCGTCCTCGACGGTGTCGGCCACTTCCTCGTGGGGCTTGCCGGTGGCGGGCTTGGCCGCAGCGGTTTTGGCCACAGCGGCATCCGCTGCGGCGAGCAGGCTGGCGCTGGCCAGCAATAGTGCCGTGGCGCCGAGCAGGGTGGCGAGGCGCGACCTCATGCGTCGAACCTTGCGGCGAGGCCCGAAAGCGAGGCGTCGTGGGTGAGGTCGAGGTGCAGCGGGGTCACCGAGATATAGCCATCGGCGATGGCTTCGAGATCGCTGTCGTGGCCGCGCGTATGCTCCATGCCATGCAGGCCGAACCAGAAATAGGCGTTGCCGCGCGGGTCCTTGCCTTCCACCAATGTGCCGCGCGCATAATCGTGAAACCCCTGTCTTGCCACCCGGATACCCCGCACCTGTGTACCGGGGATAGGCGGAAAGTTTATATTGACCATAGTGCGCGGCGCAAAGGGGGCACTAAGTAGTGGACCCAAGACTTTTCCACCCCATTTTGCGGCAGAATCGAAAGAAATCGCCTCAGCGGCCTCATCCTTGGTGAAAACCTGGCTGAGCGCGATGGAGCGAATCCCCGCGAGCGTGCCTTCCAGCGCCGCCGCCACCGTGCCCGAATAGGTGACATCATCACCCAGATTGGCCCCGCGATTGACCCCGGAAAGGATCACATCGGGCCGCTGGGGCATCACTTTCTTGATCGCCATGGTCACGGCGTCGGTCGGCGTGCCCGCGACCGAGAAGCGGCGCTCGCCATGCTGGTGCAGCCGCACCGGGCGGGTGAGGGTGAGCGAGTGGCCCGCGCCCGATTGCTCTTCGGAAGGGGCGCAGATCCAGATGTCGTCCGAGATTTCCCGCGCGATCGCCTCCAGCACGGCGAGGCCGGGGGCGTGGATGCCATCGTCGTTGGTTAGCAGGATGCACATCTTGGCCTCTTGGGTGCGAGGAAGGGGGTGGTCAAGCTGGCGTGAGCGCCTCGACGCCGCCCATCCAGGGCCGCAGCGCGGGGGGCACCTCGACGCTGCCATCGGCGCGCTGCCAGTTCTCCAGCACCGCCACCAGCGTGCGGCCGACGGCAAGGCCCGAGCCATTGAGCGTGTGCACCGGGCGGGTGCCCTTTTGCTGGCCATCCGGGCGATAGGCGGCCTTCATGCGGCGGGCCTGAAAATCGCCGCAATTGGAGACCGAGCTGATCTCGCGGTAGGTGTTTTGGCCCGGCAGCCACACTTCCAGATCGAAGGTTTTGCGGGCGGAGAAGCCCATGTCTCCGGCGCAGAGCAGCATCCGGCGATAGGGCAGGCCCAGCGCTTCGAGGATATGCTCGGCGGCGAGGGTCATGCGCTCGTGCTCGGCCTCGGAGGCTTCGGGGGTGGTGATGCTCACCATCTCCACCTTGTCGAACTGGTGCTGGCGGATGAGGCCGCGCGTGTCCTTGCCCGCCGCGCCCGCTTCCGAGCGGAAGCACGGGGTGAGCGCGGTGAAGCGCAGGGGGAGTTCGGCCTCCGACAGAATTTTCTCGCGCACGAGGTTGGTGAGCGAGACCTCGGCGGTGGGGATGAGCCAAAGGCGGCGTCCAGGCGCTTCGGCGACTATCTTCGTTATTTTTTCTTTCTCCAAATTGAATACCGGATGAGTTGCATCCGCACCATGTATTTCCTTCATGAGTTGGTTCACAATACTAGAGACTGAGCCGATACCCGTCTGAAACAAATCTTCAGAAAACTTCGGCAACTGCGCCGTTCCAAACACTGCCTCGTCACGGACCAGCAGCGGGGGGGCGACTTCCTGATAGCCACCCAGTCCGGTCTTTTCATCGAATGGCTGGGTGTGGGTGTCCAGCATGAACTGGCCCAGCGCGCGGTTCAGGCGCGCCACTTGCCCGCGCAGGTAGACGAAGCGGGCGCCGGACACCGCCTGCGCGCTCTCGAAATCGAGACCGAGCGGCGTGCCGATGTCGAAATGCTCAAGCGGGGTGAAGTCGAAGGCGGGGAGTTGGCCCCAGCGCTTTTGCTCGACGTTGTCGGCCTCGTCCTTGCCCTCGGGCACCTCGTCGGCGGGGAGGTTAGGGAGGGCGGCGAGGATGGCGTCGAGCTCGACCTTGGTTGCGTCGGCCTTGGCGGTGAGGGTGGGCAGGGTTTGCTTGATGTTGGCGACATCGGCCATCAGCGCACTCGCCAGCGCCTCGTCCTTGCTGGCCTTGGCGGCACCAATCGTCTTCGAAGCCTCGTTGCGCCGCGCCAGCATCAGGTCGGCGTTAACCTGCGCTTGTCGGGCGATGCCATCAGCGACAAGCACAATGTCGGATGGGGTCGCTTGCTGTGATGCGTTTGCGTCGATGGTGACAGCAGTCACCCCGCGCCGCGCAAGGCCGGCATCGAAGCTTGCGGGGTTTTCCCGGATGAATTTGATATCGTGCATG
>Ga0208507_1001806_pt1 | contig 11519 bp, 6 predicted proteins | sample CryBogCBH12Aug01_FD_184626 | JGI IMG/M metagenome (GOLD analysis project Ga0208507, IMG submission 184626) | Freshwater microbial communities from Crystal Bog, Wisconsin, USA - CBH12Aug09.1 (SPAdes) (version 2) | ecosystem: Environmental > Aquatic > Freshwater > Lake | place: Crystal Bog... | reverse complement strand
ACTCACCCTCACGCTGCCGGACACCGGCATCGTCCTCGTGAATCGGACGCGCACCATTGCGGCGGGCGGCAAAAAACATCTGGAAGTCCACAAACCGCTGGGCGCGAAAACTTATTTTGTTTTTGGTGAATTGCCGCTGAATGCCCCGGCAGAATGGCTCGACGTGCCGGTGCCCCAGCCGGCGGCGTGGTTCGGCGCGGCGTTAAAAGATGCCTTGAACCGCAGCGGCATTAGCATCCGAGGCCAGGTCCGCGTGACCGCGTGGCCGGAAAATCCGGCGCCCGACGCAAGCCGTTGGGTGCAACTCGGCGAAGTCAAATCGCCGCCGCTGCGCACGCTGATTCGCGCGTTTCTCAAACCGTCGCAAAATTTGGAAACCGATCTGGTATTTGACCACACCGGCGAAATTTTGCGCGGCAGCAATGCCCCGGCATGGGAAACTTCCGAACAATCAGCCGTGGCTGCGCTGGAAAATTTTTTGGCCACCAACGGCGTTCCAGCCGACTTGCACTTCGACGAAGGTTCCGGCCTGTCTCGCAACAACCTCACATCCGCGAATGCGACGGTGGCGCTGTTGACAATGATGGCGACCAACCGCTGGGCGCCGGATTATTTTGCCGCCCTGCCCATCGCGGGCGTGGACGGCACACTCCGGCGCCGGATGAAAACCACGCCGGCATTCCAAAATGTCCATGCAAAAACCGGCACGCTGCGCTGGGTCAATGCGCTGTCGGGCTACGTCACGACGGCGGCGGGTGAACGACTCGTGTTCAGCCTGCTGTTGAACCGCTACGATCCGCCGGCCAACCGCAAGCGCACCGATGAGTTGGATGCCATCGCCAACTGGCTCGCGGGCTTTGCCGCGCGCACGGACGAATAAACTTTTCCGGCGCGGCTTCCGGCGTTTTTTCCTGACAACGGCGGCGGACGACCTTATCTTTGCCGCATGGGCAAAGCACCGTTAATATTGGTTTCGCCGAGTTTTGAAAAGCGCGGCGTGGAGTTTGCAGATTTATCCATCAGCCTGTCGCTGCGTTACGAGCAGGCGATTCTGGCGGCGGGCGGTTTGCCGCTCATCGCGCCGGCGACCACCGACCGCGCGCGGCTGGCCGAATGCGTGCGCCGGACGGACGGCGTGCTGCTCACCGGCGGCGACGACATCAATCCCGATCTCTACGACGAAACGCTCCCGGCGGCGATTCGCAAAACCGTGAACCAAACGCCGGATGGCGGCCAACGCGACGCGATGGAACTGGTGCTGATCTCGGAAATTTTCCGCCAGCAAAAACCCGTGCTCGCCATCTGCCGCGGGCATCAACTATTGAACGTGGCGGTTGGCGGCCAACTCGTAGCCGACATCGCGCAACAGGTTCCCGGCGCCTTGAATCACCGCCGGATGGACAAGGCGTTTGCAGCCGTGCATCCCGTTAGCGTGACGCCCGGCTCGCTCTTCGCCAAAATCTGCGGCCAGCGCCAACTCGGCGTCAACAGCACGCATCATCAAGCCATCGCCGAGCCAGCGGATCCCTTTGTAGCCACGGCGCGCAGCCGCGACGGGCTGGTGGAAGCAATGGAATTGCGCCCGGACATGGCCGCCGAAATGCCGTTTTTGCTGAGCGTGCAATTTCATCCCGAACGCCTCGTACAAAAAGGCGAAGCCTACCGGGCCATTTTCAAAACCTTTGTCGCGGCCTGTAGAAAATCCGCCGCCGGCAAATAATCGTACGCCGCGATTTTTCTAAACTCCGCCGGCCGCCGCCGGAACAATCGCGCGAATTTTTTCGAGCTGGCCGTTCCGCGCGGAGGCGCTGGCCGCTGCAATGATTTCCATGGAAGCCAACCCAAGTTCGCCTGGCGAACCGTTGGCGGCCACGCCGCGAATGGCTTCAATAAAATTTCGCACCGGCGCTTGGCTGGGATAAATTTCCGCAGCCGCGAGCGGCGGAAAATCTGTTCGCCGACCGGAAAAATCAATCAGCGTCATCGTACCGCGCCACAGTTCCAATTGTAAAATCGCCGCGCGACCGAAAATACGCACTTCATAATTGCGCTCCGCCAGCGGCGTCGCCGCTGTGCTGGCGAGCGAGACGAGCGCGCCGTTTTCAAGGGTCACCAGCAGCGTGTCATACAGATCGTTCGGGGAGCCGTCGTAATCAAACCGCGCAAATACTTCCGCCGGCCGCTGACCGGTGAGAAACGTGAGATACGCGGCGGCGTGCGATACCTGACAATAAATCTGGCCGCCGCCGGCGATGGCGGGGTCGCTGTACGAGCCTTGGCACGGTTCGCAATAAACCTGATTCATGCCGTGCGTGGGCGAGGTGTTGTTGCCGCGCAGGAGCTGATCAATCGGATTGGTCATCAACACCGAAATCATTTTAATTTCACCCAGCGCGCCGGACTGGATCAGTCGCCGCGCCTCGATGCCGTGCGCCGTAAAATGCCACGGGCAACTAATAACCAACTGGCGTTGTTTTTGCGCCGCCAGTTCCACGAGTTCGCGCGCCTCGGCGGCGGTGAACGTCATCGGCTTCTCGATTAAAACGTGCAACCCTCGCTCGAGCGCAAGTTTGGCTTGGGCAAAATGGACGTTGGGGGTCGAAGCAATGACAACTGCGTCCAATCCATCGAGCGCGACCATTTCTTCCACCGTGGTACAGGCTTGCGCCGCACCAAAATCCCGCGCGATTTTTTCCGCCTTGGCACGTTCACGACTTTGCACGGCCACCAATTGCGCGTGCGGATGCGCCACTATCGCCGGCAGGTGCGCGAACGTCGCCCACCAACCGGCACCGATCACACCGAGGCGAACGGATGGAAAGTTTTTTTCTATTTTCACGGCAGGGAAGATTTCAGCAACAACGTCACCGGCCCGAACAACCCTGCCGGCTCGAGCGGCGTTGTGGCGGTGAGCTTGCGGATGTTGGTTTGCGTCAGGCGTTGTTCCTTCGGCAAGCTGGCGTCGCCGATGAGGCGGTTCGGCCAGAAATTTACGACCTCCACTTGCAGTTTGTTTTCGCCCGATTGCAACGCAGCGGAAACGTCCACGCGCCACGGCGGACACCAAACGGTGCCGCAAGCTTGGCCGTTCACTTTCACCTCGGCGATTTCGCGGACATTCCCGAGATCGAGAAATATTTCTGTTTTCCGCTTTTCCATTGCCGCTTTCCAAGCAAAGGTTTTTTCATAAACCGCTGTGCCGGAATAAAATTTTATTCCCGGCTCCGGCCGCGTGGACCAACTCACCAGCGAATCAAATTGCGCCGTTTCCGGTCCGCCCCATTTCGGATCGAAATGCACCGTCCACGCGCCGGAAATTTCCTGCACCGGCGTGAATTCCGGCGAATTGGCTTTCGCGGTCGGCGGATGCGCTTTTGCCGGCGCGCGGAAAATTACGAACCAAGAACCGCACGGTCCGAAATCCAGCGGCACCAAAATGCGCCCGGCTTTTTCCTCGTAGGCAGCGGCGAATTTTCGCTCGCCCGTGACGGCATTCCACAGTTCCGGAGCTTTGCCATTCGCGCGAAAGGCGACTGTCGCGGACGCTGAAACATTGGTGCGATTGGCGATAAAATAAATTTCTTCGGCAGCGGTGGTGCGATGGATGTAATCGAAATCGCCGCTGGCGGCAGTCATGTCACAGTCCGGCACCACACCGTCGGCAAGCAGCACTTCGCGTGCGGTTTTGTTGGCGATGACGCGGCCTTTCCCGGTTTTGCCGTGCCATAATTCACCGGCAATGTTTTTTATTTCGGCGTCGGCGACCGCGAAATTTTCCAGCGTTTCGGCACGCGTCGGTTGAGGGCCGATGACGGTGGCACCGGCTTTGACCAGTTTGGCAATTTTCTTGAGTACCGGCAGCGACATTTGGTCACGCTCCGGCAGCACCAGCACGCGATAATTGATGCCGTCGGGCAAAACAATTTTCCCGTCCCGCACGCTGGCGCGTTCGAGCAAAGCTTCCGCCGTGATGACGTCGTAATCGTAGCCGGGCTGGCAGTGCGCAGGGTCGGTGCGCTTGAATTGCGTGAAGTTCGGCACATGGTCGCCGTAGTAATACAAAACGTCGGCGGCGAAATGGCCCTGTTGCAGCAAAAACTGGCTGCGGTCAATGTAGCTAAAAAACGGCGCGGATTTTTCCCACCACGTCACCTTGGGATTCAGGTGCGTGCCGGCAAAATATTGCTGGCCGGGAATGCCGGTTTCCGCCGGCGAATTTACAAATGCGTGCCAGACGAGCACGTTGAGCCCTTCGCACAACGCCTTGTCAAAACTTGGTTTCAGGTTGTCCCATATTTTTTCCTGCCAGTTCGGCCCAATGGTGGTGAAGCCTTCGGCGAAAACCAATTTGTGGCCGTAAGTGTGCGCCGCACTCGCGGGCTGCTTCACAAAAAACCGGTTCGCGTCGCCGATGCGATGTTCCCACGACCACGCCCAGAATTCGCTCATCGGCGCGTCGTCCCAGCCCAGGCAGCGCTGCGCATCAATCGGCACCGCATGCGGCCCGCCGCTTTCGGGATGAATGCCGAGGCCATGTTTATGCGCGTTGGCGCTGAACAAACGATAGTGATTATCAATCGCCAAATCACCGAGCGTCTGGCGATAGTCGAAAAGAAAACGGTCGCTCTCGGCGCGGGAATTCACGATGCGACCGGCGAGCACTGGCAACCACGGCAGTAAATCGTAGCGATGGCGCTGCTGAAATTCCGCACGCAGCGTCGGCGTCCAATTGGCCAATTCAATTTCCCAACTGTCGGTATGCAAATACTTCAGCGATTTTCCCGCGAGCGGACCGGCGTCCTGAATCAGCGGCTCGACAATTTTGTTCCAATAATTTTGAAACGCCGTCGCACTATACACATCCAGCGCCAAACCACCCCAGCCGTCGCTGCTCGTGGACACATAGGCGTGGTCGCCAATGGTGTAACCAAAGCGCAAAACCTGCCACTCGCCTGCCGGCGCGCTCCAGTGCAAAACGCCAGCGGCGTCAACTTTGGAAGTCAAATCCACCACGTCCGCCGCGTCGGCATCCTGCTCGCCGGCGACGCCGGGCGTTTCCACAAACAACGCCGTCGAGGCGGGCGCGGAAAACGGCTTCAACGATTCCTGCAAGGCCTTTTCTTTCCAATTGGCCAGCGGTCCGTGTTGAACAGAATTTTTTATTCGGTAGGCCACGATGGCGATCTCGCGGTAAAAATTTTCGCGCGCCTTGGGTGCGGGCAAAGCGACGACCGCAGTGGTGCCGCCGGAAATTTTCAGCTCGGACCAGACATATTTTTTCGCCGCATCCGCTTTCGTCACGACCGGTCCGCCGAGGTTCCAGCCGCTCTGAATGTTCAAACTGATTTCCAGTCCAAGCCGGTCCGCCTCGCGCAAGGTGTGTTGGTAAAGCTCGCGCCATTCCGGCGAAAAAAAGGTCGACCCATGCGGCACCGGCGCGTTGCCTTCCTGCGTCGCTCCGCCGGCGTCAAAAATCACCGCACCGCCGAAACCCTTAGCCCGCATCTGCTCCAAGTCGTGCGTGATGGAAGCCTTGGTAACATTGCCGTTGAGCCACCACCAATAGGCGCGGAGCCGCGCGTCGTTCGGGGGATTTTGCCAGCCGGCGTCCAGCGTGGCGGCCGGCGCGTTGATTCCAGCCAGCAACCACAACACAGCCAATGCGGATAATATTTTCATTTAGTTCGTCAGACGATATTGGAGGCGGAAAAATTGCAGATAATTTTGTAACGGCAGCGTCGCTGAATAAAGCACATTGCCGCCATTGGTCCGCACGGGCGTGAGCGGCGGCGGCGCGAGATTGGTCCAAGTCAGCAAATCGCCGGACGCTTGAAATTGCCGCGCGACGTTGCCGAGTGCACTGCGTTCCTGAAATTGGAAATAAAATTGCCCGCCGGTCGCCGTCGCTTTCAGCACCGCGTTGGTGGCATCCGGCACGAGCGGATCGCCTCCGACGACAAACTCCAGCAGGTTCGGCACGCCGTCGCCGTCGGGATCGGCCGGGGCGATGCCGATGGCGGCATTCGTCAACTGCGCATCGGTGAAATGGTGCAATTGCCAGTCACCGAACGTTCCGGGCTGGGCGCGCTCGAAGAAATTCAATTCCACGACCTGCACGTTGCGCGGTGCATTGGTCACGCCGGTGTCGTAGGCGCCGGTGATGGCCAGCACGACGTTGGTGGCGTAAACCGGCGGCGACAATTTCACATCCAGCGTGCTCGTGGCCACCATTGGGCCGGACCAGAAATTGCTGCCGCTGGTTGGAATGCCGCTGGCGGGAATGGTGTTGGTGACATTGCAATAAAGCTGGACGGTGGCGGGGCCGTAGCCGTTGTTGGCGGTGCGAGGATAGATTTGAAATTCCGCCAACGCCACGGGGCGGGCAAACGTGGACTGCAACCACTCCGCATGATTCGTCGGGCCATATTGCGAAACCCAGTAATCGGAATAATTGCCATCCACCGCGTTCGTCGGCGGATACCCGCTTTGTGATGAGGAAGCGGTAATGCCGGCCACCGGCAATTCATACGGCGGCAAAACCGGCTGCGGCGGAATGACGGCGTTGATTTGCGCGCGGGCACCGTTGCCGGCGGGAAAATTCAGCGTGGCATTCGTGCCGGAAATCGTCCATGCAATCTGCGCCGCGAGATTGGAGGTTTGCAACGCGTTCTTGCCTGGAAAATAAACGGCGTAGCGCGGGGCCAGCGAATTGCTCGGATAAAATTGCAACGTGTCCTCGGCGGTGCCGGCTTCGTTCATGGTCGGCACGACGCGCGTATAGGTCGTCGGCGCTTTGTAATTGAAATAGCCTGCCGGTCCGGCGGCGAGTCCGTAATGGCCGGCGACGCAAATCCAGCTGTTCGTCGCGTTGACCGCCGTGCCGGAGCGGTTGGTGATGGTGGCAGAATTTCCATTCCACTCGACGAAGCGCGTGCCGCCGTTGAGCGGCGCGTTTTCAATGCCAGTGCAGAAGCTGCCACCGGCGGTGTTGGTGAAGCCCCCCGCCGGTGCCGGCACTTCGACCATGCCGATGCTGCCGCCGGTGCAGTTGAAATAAACTTCCGTGGTGCCGTTCGCGCCGTTGGTCATTTGCAGTTCGCACTGGAAGGTGTTGCCGTTGGTGACGAGGTTCACAAGCCGCGCGTAAGTGGGATTACCCATCGCGCCGAGGCCGATGATGCCGGGACAACGCGGCGTGGTGGTATAAACATCGTTGGAAAACTGCGGCGCGGGCGGCTCAATGATGGCCATCATGCGGCCGGAAGCGCCGCCGCTGCGACCGAAATTGATAGTGCAAAGCCCGTTCGTGCCGCGCTGCTCCAAAATTCCCTCGCTGGTGAGATCAATGAAGGAATTCGTCACCGGTAGCATCGCGCCGGCGGGATTTTCGGCGTTAGCCCATTGCAGCCAGCACATGCTGGTGCGGAAGGCCTGCACGGCTTCGCGATAAAATCCGCCGCCGCTGGGGCCGACGAACTGGCCGTTGGTGTTGACCATCTGCCGGTAGCGTTCCAACACGGCGACCCGGGATTCAGCCCAGCGGGCGAGCGGGTTGTTGAAATGCACGGTGAGCCACGCGAGGTAGGAATTCTCGCCGTAGCTGTGAAGGGCCCAGTCTTCGCTGGCGGGAAAATTCATTTCGCCGCTGTCGCCGACGCAATGTTGAAAATTGTTCCAGACGTTGGTGACGTTGTGCTCGGCAAACGGCGTTAGTTGCGCGGCGATGTTCGTGTTGGCAATGCGCGCCATGAGCCAGGCGTCGCCAAGTTCCTCGCCGGCGACATATTGGTATTCGGGATGAAAATAGCCGTGGTTCTCCAATGAAAAATCGGGAAAAATGTTGGTGGTGGAAATCCACGCCGCCAGCGGATCGCCGTTGGTGTTGGCAATGGTGTAGGTGTTGGCCATGTAATATTTGGCCATGTAGAGCCAGTTGCCGGCGTTGACATCGTTGGTCATCCACGCGGCGGCGAGCGCGAGCACGTAGGTGTCCCAGCCGTTTTCCTCGGCCTTGGTGTCGCTCAAATAACCGGAACACGGGAGCACGCCGGCGCGGTGCGTCGCTTCGCTGGCCAGCACGCGTTGGACATTGCTGACGGTGATCGCCGGCAAATTGGTTTGCAGCAGCAGCGCGGTCAAAGCCATTTCACCGGTCCACAACGAAGACTGCCAATCAGTGCCGGACGAGGCGCAAGTGGAAACGGTGCCGCTGCTCCAGCCCCATTTGTTGCCGCTGACGGTGTTGTAGCCGCCGGTGACATGGGTGTTGTAATCGTAGTTCAGCGCCTGCCGCACACGCGCCAGCCGCGTGGCATATTTTGGATCGTTTGGCAGCGCGAGACAGAGGACGGCGTAAGCCACAGCGACGCCGCTGTTGCCGCGAATGCCGCCATTGCCCGTGCTGCCGCCATCACCCCAATAGCCGGCATCGGGAACCGTCCCGCTCGTGGTCCAGATAGATTCGGCGTAAGTTTCAAAATTCGTCAAACACTGGAGATAGATCTGCTGCGAGTTGGTCTGGGCAATCGCCGGCAAAGAAATTGCGACAAAAAAACAAAGCGCCACGCACCCGCGCGATATTTTTTTTGCGAAACAAGAAGCCGACTTAAATTTGTTTTTCAAATGCATGCGCCAGTTTGCGAAAATGATCTGGTTCTTGCCGCCCACCCAACTCCTTATTTTTACCAGCCGCACGGAGCTTCCTCAATAAATCAGGAAAGTTGGACTAAAATTTATAGTAACAACTTACCCGACTTGGCACCACTCAGATGTTATTTACGCAGTTCGCCATCTGGGTCGAGATGGATTTTCTGGCGGAAACCCGTTGTCTGGTAGGAAAAAAAGTTAGTATCCCCTCATCATTTCAAAGAAGTTCGGAACGAAATATTTTAATGCAGCACGGCGGCGGGATCGCCGCTCACAGCCGTTTCATCCAACAACAATGCGCTGGAAATGGTTTTGATGGCCGGTCCGCCGGCAAATTTCCACACGACACGTTTGTCCCGTGTTACCTCGAACAAATCCGCCGTCTGCCCAAATTGATGGCGATGGCCCAGCCAGTTCGCCACCAGCGTGTTGCCGTTCGGCAGCCGCTCCAGCCCGGCCGGAAAGCGCAGGCTCACGCCCGGCAACTCGTCACCCTGCACCTGCCAGACAATTTTGTCAGCGGGGTCAATTTCGAAAACCCGCGCGCCACCCGGGCCGTCGGCACACGAAATGAGCGTGTTGCCGTTGGGCAAACGCACCGCGCTGTGCGGCCCGCCGGCGGCCGGAATTTCGCGAATCACTTTGCCCGCCGCGTCATATTCGCGCACGACATTCAGCCCGTAATGCGCAACGAGATAATGACCATTATCCAGCCGGCGCGCGTTGCGCATGAACGAGTGCCCGCCACTCGTGCCAGCGGGCAGCAGCCGCAATTCGTGAACGATTTTTCCGGCGGGATCCACTTCCAACAGGCGACCGGCGGTACATTCGCCGATGAAGGTGTTACCATTCGTCAGCCGCTGGCAGGCAAAAATCTCGCTGGTTGATTCGTAAGCAAACACGGTTTTTTTTGCCCGCGTCACTTCCTTGACGCCGTGGCCGGTGTTGAAAAGAAAATTCCCGCCGGGCAAAACCCAAAGGTCATTGGCATTGGTTGCGCCGTCATACTGCCAGACAATTTGCCCGGCCGCCGAAACAAAAAACACCTTGCCCTGTGTGTAATCCGTCGCGACGAACGCGTGCGTCTCTACCGCCGCGCCGACCGTGCACAGCGGCAGCAGCGCGAGGAACAGACCCAGTTGTTTCCACCGGCGGCGCGTCATGGGTGCCGAGATTTTTCCAACTGTGATTTTTCGACGATGGTGGTGGCCCATAGAAAACCCGCGACGGCCTCCTTGGCGTTGAGCGATTGCTTGAATTTGATGTAGCGGTCGTAACTGGATTGCACGCCCAGCCCGTCGCAAGCGCTGGCGATGTCCACCAGTCCGCGCTCGTTGATCCGCGCCTTTTCGGTGATGCCGCGATAGCCGTTGGCCACCACCGGCGCAAACGTGGTTTTGTCCAACAAACCCAACTCGATTCCTTTGGCGAGCGCATAAGTGAACATCGCGCTGCCGGAAGTATCCGTCCAGTTATCGGGCCGGTCGCCGCGATCCACCACCTGAAACCAGCGACCGCTGCGCACATCCTGCGTGCGCTGCAAACCGGCGGCCAGCCGGCGGAAAATATCCGCCACGGCGGCGCGGCCTGGATGTTCCGGCGGTAATTCCGCCAGCGTCTCGACCACCACCAGCGCGTACCAGCCAAGGCCTTCGCTCCACACCTCGGGCGACAAACCGGTCTGCTTATTCGCCCAGCCCGGCACGCTGCCGCCGTGGCCCGGCTCAAAATACGCGTGCAAATAAAGGCCGGAATGACCCCGCTCGGCGTGCTGCGCAAACAGCGTGATTTGCTTCGTCACCTCGTCCCAGCAGGCGGCGCGGTCGCCAATGGATTTGCCGTAGCGCAGCAAAAACATTTCGCCCATGAACACGCCATCAATCCACATCTGACCGTTCATGCGTTGGTTGTGCCAAAAACCGCCGTCGGTATTGCGCGGATAATCGGCCAGCGCGCGGTGAATTTTTTCGGCGGCGAGCCGGTAGCGTTCGTCGCGGGTGACTTCATACAAATAGACCAGCGTGTTCCCGGTCAGCATGTTGTCGAGATTGTTGAAGCTGGGCCGATTGGTCTGGCCGCGCGCATTGACGACGTAGCGAAAATTGCCCGCCGCATCCACGCATTGGTCAATGTAGCGGCGGAGATAATTAAAATATTTCGGGTCGCCGGTCGCGCGGTACAACCTTTCAAAACCGTACAGCTCGTAACCGTTCACATACGTCCAGCCGTTGAAATAAGCCTTCGTAAAATCTGGCCAGCGCGCCATGACCGTCTCGGCGGCGGCGACCGACCAGAATTGCGGCGCGCGGCCCGGCGGGTAGGCCAGCCGCGCCTGCGGGTCGGCCGAAGCGGTGGTCCAATACGGATTCGCGGGGGGCGCTGGATTGGTGGCGGTCAAATTTTCGGCGGCGGCGTTGCCGGCCAGCCGCAAGAAAAGCGGCAGTAAAATCAGGGCGAAAATGAATTTTGGAAAAAACGACGCAGCGGCAGCGCACCGGGGAGCAGCAGTTTTCATGGCGGCAATTTTTTTGGCGGCGGATCGCAAACCGCGATGAAGGCAAAGTGACGGACGGTTATTCATGCTGAATTATCGCGAAAAATAACACACGCCGTTGACCCGCGAAATACCTCTCGCGGGGGATACGATAATTTTTTCCCGTTCGACTGCTGCCGGCCCTGGGAAAAATAAAAAGGCGGATGCGCCACGCTGCTGGCACATCCGCCTGAATTGACGCAAGACTTACGGCTGCGTGAGGCGGTAGAAGCGGATGGGATAATTACCCGCGCCGGTGTCTGTGAAGGTGACCGGTGCGCCGCCAAAAGTGCCGGTGCCAATGACCGTCCAGTTGACTAGATTGGTGCTGGCCCAGATG
>Ga0208507_1001803_pt1 | contig 11547 bp, 23 predicted proteins | sample CryBogCBH12Aug01_FD_184626 | JGI IMG/M metagenome (GOLD analysis project Ga0208507, IMG submission 184626) | Freshwater microbial communities from Crystal Bog, Wisconsin, USA - CBH12Aug09.1 (SPAdes) (version 2) | ecosystem: Environmental > Aquatic > Freshwater > Lake | place: Crystal Bog... | reverse complement strand
ATCCCATTTGCTCTAAGAGCTCTTGAGCTGATTTTCCCGTTTTGTAATCTTTTGTGACACCGTCATGCGGGAGCCACATTTTTCCCCAATTGTACGGCTTCTGCTTTAATTGTGTGCTGTACCAATCAAGCGTTTGGTGTGAGTTTTCAATATAATCAACAACCCTACATTCTGATCCAGACCTCTGTGCAATGATAATTGCCATGCTATCGTTCCAACCAAGATCCCAAATAGCGTGCGTTTTTAACACTGGGTCATGATTGCAAATAGTAATGCGGCTTTCATCAAACATTTGCTGAAATTCTTCAGCGTATATTGCCCCATCCACAACGGTTTTGGGCTGACCGTTCCAAATGTTTTCGTAGTCTTTAGGGTTTGTTTTTAAACAATGCAATCGTTCTTTTTCAAGAACTTCAGGAAACCAAGGATTATCATTCCAATTAATTTTAACGATTAAAGAATCAGGAGGTGGATTTATAATAAATCTTTTATAAGTTTCATCAGTATCCAGATCAGGATTAAGAGTAATCCAAATTTCTGATTCAGGTTTGCGTATTGTTGGAATCAAAATATCCCATGATTTTTTGGAAACAGTTTGTGCTTCTTCAACCCAAACCCTGTCCACACCTTCAAATGATTTAATAGACTCAACTGTATGACTGGCTAACCCGGCAAAACTAAATTCAGAGCCGTTTTTACCTTTAATGGCGGACTCAGTTACTGAAAAGAAATAGCCAAGATTCATCTCTTGGATCTGATCCACCAGCAATGTGTGTACCGATTGTTTGATTGACTTTTGAATTTCACGCGCACAAAGAATCCTTAATGGTTGTTGAGCAGCTTGAATAAGTAATGCTCTAGCTGATGCCCAAGACTTACCAGAACCTCGTCCACCGTGATAGCACTTAATTCTGTGCTTATTAAAGATGGCTTTAAATTTTGGAGGAAACTTAACTTCAGTCTCCAAAGTTCACCTTTAAAGAATGTTCAACAGGTCCGCCATCAGCGCCTGTAATTTGTTGTTCAGTTCTGGCCAATTTAGGCACGTGATACTCAACAACAGATTGAAACATATAAAAAGCTTTTTCAGGGTTTTCTTGAGCAACCTGGTCAAGCCATTGCTCTAGTCTGTGCGCGTTGTTATCAACAAACTGAGCAATAGCCTCACGGGCGGCTTGTGTTGCCTTATTTGGTTTACCAACCCTTGATGTTGGATTTTTATTTGCCATTTCAGATTATTTCACTTTGAAATTTAATCATCTTCACTTCTAGGAAACCATTGATCACACGTATCCGTTCTTTGAACTATTATTGATTCTTGAGTTGTATGATGATCAAGAACACAACGACCAGGACTAGAATCAAATCTAACGACATCGTAAAACTCACAATTCTCACAAATCTTATCAATAACTTTCATTTAAAACTTCTGTCAATTTTTGCATATAGTGCAATGCTTTTTCTGCATCATCTGTTGATCCTGGCTTTAACCCATGACGCATAGAATATTTAATAATATTACCTTTCAAAAAGCCAATAAACTCATTACGAGTTAACACTGCCTCCATGACACACCAAGGGTGAACCGCCATTATTTTATAATGTGATCCTCCAATTTGTGCATCATCTGCTTTTATTGTTGTATGACTGTTCTTTTTTTGATTTAAATTTTTTAACCATTCTTCCGCAACGGCTGTCCATTCTTCTGAAGTGGCATTATCAATGCTCATATTTTATCCAACCTGTGCATTGCATAAAAATCGCTATATTTTTCAGGATAACGTTTTGCTAATTTCTCTATGTTTTCTCTTGCGATTGTTTCAAGAGATTCTCCAAGGACACTAGCAGAATAAGCGCAATACCACAAAATATCACCAATTTCTTCACGCAAATTATCACGGTCAATATTTTGGTCATATATTTCAAACTTTTTTACAGCATCTGAAAATTCACCTGCTTCACCTGTCAAACCTAAAGCAGCGTGAACTAAACCTTTTCTGAATCCTAGGTCTTTAGACGTTCGATTTGCAATCAACTGGTACTCTGCCATATCCATTTATATTTTCGCCTCTCTACGAGCCTCTTGATGCGCTTTAGCCCATTTGCTTGCTTGCTCTTTATGATAGCACCCGCAGGACTTGCTCATACCGCTCAAAATGTTTTGCGCCAAAATACTTCTGATTGTGCCACATTTGCATTTAGTGACAACCACTCTTTTTCCGTTGATATAAGGTTTATCATCTTCAATCACGGTCCAATAACCAAATGACTTACCCACAAGTTTTAAGTTCCGTTTCCTTGTCTTCTTTGGAAAGTCTGGGCAACCCTGCCCAATGTGTTGCTTCGCATCCTTCATAATATTGTCCAATTATTGCTGTTCCGTGTTTTAATCTTAATAATACTTTAGTTCCTTTTGGAGCTGGATAAATACTAATTTTTTTCCAAACCGGCATATACTCAGATTGATATTTTTCTGTCATTGGAATTTTAATATTTTAACTTTAACACCGCCGTTAACTACGGGATATCCGTACTCAGCTATAATTTTTTTAACCTGTTTATCATTTTCATAAATAATACCTTGCAAGGAATCCAAAACTACTTTAAGCGCATTATCTATATCAATACAGGTTTTTGATGCTTCGCCTTTTGCAGTCAACTTCGGTAGCAATTCTATTATGACCAGCACGTCATCATGCGTCAAGTTGTATTCGGATGCCCCTACAGTTGCTTTAACGTGCGTTTTAAACACAACAGCATCTTTGGATGGAACCATCCGATTTCTGAAGCAACGCCAGTAACGGTTCGCTGATGGGGGATAATTTAGCTCAATCTCGATCATGCTTAAATCCTCGGAAACAACAAACAACGGAACAACGAAATTTGCCTCTATTTTGACCTCCTAAAACAACCCGTTTGGTAGTTGTTCCGTCCTATAGGAAAAAATGTTCGGAACAACCCCCCTTGATGTGGGGCTTAACGCCCCCATCATCGGGTAGGGTTTTTCATTGTTCGGCAACACTACGGAACAATGGGAACAATGTACGGAACAACCTCATTTTTCACCCGCTGGACGATAGTATTTAGTTGCGTTTTTATGCTCGCCTTGCACGTTAATTTCTACTTTTTGAGCATCCGTCAATTCTGCAAGCGCCTCTAGTAAATACGTCTTTTTCCCTCCAATTTCTTCGTAAATTTTGTTCGTACTGACCCCTAAAAAGCTGTACAGACCTTCATCCATTGCCTGTTTCCATTCCCTTTTAATATAGTCCAATACCCTTATTAAGCGCATTGAATCATCCATGTTTTTATTGCGAGCAGATACCTCAGCCTTCCTAGCTTCCATCGAATCATCACCGAATAAAGGTTGCGGAATACCGAACCTATATACTATATCTTGAATCTCTCCCCAAGGCGTTGATACTGTTTCATTACCGGTAATGGTATCCATTTCCATTTCATTAAAAGCCGCCTCAAATCGTTTTTTTCCCAATACAAAAAACCTTTTATCAGGAATATCTTCGTCTTTAACTAAAAAAGCCACCCCATGCGCGTCACCTACCCAAGCACCGCCCCCTCTCGGTGAAAGTTCATCAGGAGCAGAGGTGCGAGTAATCGCTTTTGCTAAGTGCGCTATGAGCCACATAGAGCCACCGTTAAGCGTTTTCTTAATCGAACCTATGGCTCTACCGATTTCCGCGTTATCGTTCTCATTGTCTAGGTCAATCGTTGCGTTACTGGTATCAAAAATAATGAGTGGATCAATCATGTAGTGGTTCTGATTAGCTTCCGCTTCGTATGAGTACCGTTCTCGCCAGAACTCTATAGACTTAGCCAGTTGTTCTGGTTTTCGTCTGTTTGCGGGTATGACATGAAACCACTCATCAAATTCTGATGCAGAAGCCACGTTTTCCGCGCTCATCATCATACCTTTTACGATACGCCTTAACTGACCAGGATCTTCAGTGACGTATATAACCTTCCTGCGTAGCACAATGTTGATGTTCGGAACCTTCCATAAGCCCGCAACAATCGCAGCAATAGGGACCACAGCGCTGGTCTTGCCGACACCGGCTGCACCTGCTATAACCGTCACGCCTGTGCCGATAAAGCCATCAACTGTATATTCTATATAGTCAAAGTTCCCGCTGAAAAAGCGATTCCCTATAGGCTCATCATAGACAGGATCGTGAACAATGGCTTGATTGATGTTTGACTTAGGGTTGACCCAACCCAAGCCCTGGGCCTCTTTAAGAATGTGCCTGTAGTCTATTTCGTTCTTGGTATCAATCGGGAAAGTTTCCCATTTGTTTCGAGCTTCAGCCGGATCATAAACATCGCTCGATTGTGACCATTCCATCCATAAAGATCGCCCGTCCTCACCGTGTTTTTTAAGCGCCAGGCCAAACTGCACCCAAGTATCGTAATCATCGGATCTGATTCGTGTAAGCGCTGATCGAATATCCGCCACCTGAGCAGGTAAAAGGCTGTGTTCACCATGACTGATGGTCTGATTGACGTTCTTCGCTCTACGCGCCTCATACGGCCTTAAGACCTGTTCTACGAAGTCGGTTAGATCAGTAAATGATTCGCACCTGTGAGCTGCACCTGTAACCGTGAAGAATCGACCTGTTGAATAAGCCTCTATACCGTCTTCTTTGCTTGACCCTATAGATTTAAATTCTTTACCGTAACTGATTGCATGTACACCATCTCCATTGGGTGAAGATTCAACATACCCCGGCAGGTCGTTCCAAAGCACTTGGAGATGTGCGTGTTTAGATATTTCATCAAAATCGATGCCCTGCCAATAATTGCCTGTTCCATCAGGTCCTAACGCAAAGCCTAAACCCGCGTAAGGTTCCGGGCTATTAAGAATAGCCTCTGATGCGTGTTCAAAGGTAGCCAGTTCAAAAAGATCCTCTTCAGTGTCGGTTGATTTGCGCGTGAAACCAGAGATATAAAAAGGAACTTTTCTGGGATTCTTACCGACCACAGGATGCGGGACTTCCTTCCATAAGAGCCATCGCTTTGCGTGTAACATAGCATCGGGTATTTCTTCAGAGATACCTTCAAGGCTTTCTAATAACTCTCCTGTGTCTTTATCAATAATCATTCTTGCGTCCTTCCAAATAATCACTGATCGCTTTCACAGCCGCATAAGAAGGATTGACAGTGCGCCGCTTCGCAATGTCTTTAACCGTGTTGTAGTGTAGCCCTGTAGCCTCTGCAACTATCATTAAGCGCCGATCTGATAAAGCATATCTAATTTGTTCAAGCGTCATCATGTGCGTGTCCTCTGTTAAAAAATGTTAATCAAGTGTTGACACCTTACATGAATTAGTCTTATGATTCAACTGCCGTCACAACTTGCATTGTGCAAACCGTGACATAAATGGAGACAAGCCTGATGGCTAAAAAAAGTCTAATTGATAACGTGATTTTATATGATGATGTAACTAGTGGGATATGTTGTCCTAATTGTGGTGAATCAGCTTTGCATCACATTTCAGTCACCATGTACAACAGATTAAAAGAAGATGGAGAATCGACCTATTGTCATGCTGAAATTGTTTCACAACAGGGATACGGTGATACAGGGACAACCGCGCTTGTTACACAACATACAAGCAATAATTCTAACAATCCTTCATTAAGAAGGAGCGGTCTTAGAATTGCCCTCGAATGTGAAATTTGTGAAACTTTAAGTGATTTTTGTCTAGCGCAGCATAAAGGACAAACTCATATTTGGATGGAAATTTTAGAGGGTAAATTTTATGGCCATTAATCTAAAAACAACCTCTGGGCTACACGCCAACGGGGTTAAATTGCTCGTGTACGGACAAGCCGGAGCCGGAAAAACTTCGCTAATACCTACTTTACCTAACCCAATTGTTCTAAGCGCTGAGGGTGGCCTGTTATCTATTGCGGATGCTGACGTATCATTTATAGAAATTAGTTCAATGACGGACCTTACAGAGGCTTATGGATGGCTTACTGAATCTAAGGAAGCAGAAGGTTATCAATCTGTAGCACTTGATTCAATCAGTGAAATTGCTGAAGTAGTGCTAAACACGGAGAAGAAGCAAACGAAAGATCCTAGACAAGCGTATGGGGCTATGCAGGAAGCTATGACCGACATCATACGTTCCTTTCGTGATTTGCCGAACCGCCATGTGTATATGTCTGCCAAGCTGGATAAGTCCCAAGATGAGATGGGACGTATTCTGTATGCGCCTTCTATGCCTGGTAATAAAACGGGACAATTGCTTCCGTACTTTTTTGACGAAGTGCTTGCGCTCAGGGTTGAAAAAAACGCGGACGGTGAGTCAACTCGTGCGTTGATGTGTGATTCTGACGGGCTTTGGTTAGCGAAGGATCGTTCAGGAAAGCTAGAGACATGGGAAGCACCTGATTTAGGAACTATTATTAAAAAAATTGGAGGCAGATAATGAAAGTTAAACACAAAATTGAGTGCCCGTTATTCCCTTTCTTTTTTGGGCATACGGTACAAGGAATGTTAGCCAAATCAAAAAACCTGTCTTTAACAGGTGATGAATTGAACGAAGCGGCTAACTTGGCTTTTGAAATGTCGGAAATTGTGGAGGCGTTTTACGATGATACATCGACTAGCAACTGAATGGATTACGGCCAAAGAAGCCGAGCGGGTAGCGGTAGAAAAGCGTAGGGCTATAGAGGATCAACTAAAGCTACACCTGAAAATACAGGAGCAAGATGAAGGCACGATTTCACACAAAGATGATGTTTACACTATTAAGGCTGTGTGCAGGATGAACCGTAAAATTGATTCCGAAAAGCTTTTAGCAATAGCAGGGCAAAACGGCTATGCTGATCAGTTGGCTAATCTTTTTAGGTGGAAACCTGAAGTGATTCAATCAGCATGGAAGTCTGCTGATCCTAAGATGATACATACACTCAGCGCCGCCATTACAATGGAACCAGGGCGTCCTTCTTTTTCAATTACAACAACAGGTGAATAACAATGGCATTACTTAACAACGTATTTGAACTCTCATCAGTACCAGAGCGCGAAGAGCGCAATAACGACTTTACGCCAATTCCTGCGGGTTGGTACACCGCTATGATGATGCGTACCGAGATTAAACCCACTAAGAAAGGTGGTGAGATGATTAACATAAGGTATGACATCACAGGCCCTGAGCATGTAGGCCGTGTTGTGTTTGGAAACATCAATACTGTTAATGACAACCCAGTAGCCGTACAGATTGGCTTTGAGCAGTTAGGCCAGATTCTTAGGGCCATTGGTCTTGAGCGCTTGCGGGATACCGATGAATTGTCGGGTCATACGCTGCAAATTAAGGTTAAGATTAGTAAATCTGAAGGGTATGATGATGCTAATGAGGTGTGCGGTTGGAGAGCCGTTCCATCAAGCATACCAAAGTCACCATTTGCAGACTTAAAAAGCGATTTAGGAGCAGAACCCGCACCTAAGAAAGCGTCTACGGCTAAAGCTAACCCACCCTGGGTAAAGTAACGATTGTCTCCCTCTCTGGCGGTCTTATGGCCGCCTTTTTTTTGAGCTAAAAAATATGAACATTCAAACCTTAATAGACGCTCATCATGAATCTTTACGAGAACCACCGCGTAGTCACTTGGGATGCTCCACACTTGGACATCCATGTGATCGGTGGTTATGGTTATCCTTTAGGTGGGCTGTGGTGGACAAACCCAAAGGAAGAATATTGCGTCTTTTCAGAAGAGGCCAGTTGGAGGAACTACAGGCTATCAAAGACTTACAATCCATTGGTTGTAAATTCAGCGATGCCCAAAAGCGGGTGGAGTTCGGTTCTAACGTATCCGGTTCCTTGGATGGAATATTAGAGGGTGGTTTACCGGATCACGAGTTAAAGCGCTTTGTTGTTGAGTTCAAGACGCACAATAAAAAGTCTTTTGATGAATTAGAAAAAAAAGGCGTTGAGCTTTCAAAGCTAATGCACTGGGTTCAAATGCAAGTGTATATGTTGGGAACACAAATTACCCAAGCGCTCTATTACGCCACTTGTAAAGACGATGACCGTATTTATACCGAGATTGTTGAGCTAGATGCGGACAAGGCTACGTACTACGTTAATAGAGGCAAGCGCATTGCCTTGTCTGATTCGATGCCTGAACCGATCTCAAGCAATCCTAGCTGGTATGAGTGCAAATTCTGCCCTGCCTGGGAGTTCTGCCATCAAAGTAAGTTAACCAAAGAGGTTAATTGTCGTACCTGCGCTCATTCCACAGCCACAAAGGATGACCAGTTTACGTGCGCTCAATTTGACAATGAACCGATGCCTGTTGAATGGCAGAGACAGGGATGCACTCAGCATGTGCTACACCCTGATTTAGTTCCCTGGCCCAGAACGGTCAGCAAGGTCGAAGGTGAAGCGGTTTACATTGTTGACGGTAAAGAGGTACGTAACGGTGAACCTGATGCTTATGTGTTTAGTAGTAAGGAGTTAATTGCTGATCCAATTGCCTGCGCCAATCAAGATGATCGGGTGCAAGAAATTCGAGAAAGTTTTAATGCAAAAATAATTGAAAAAAGTGTTGACATTGATATGCAGTAGTCTTATTCTTATGCCCAAGCCGAAGCAATAACGCTAAAGCACAACGGAGACAGACAAATGAACAATTATAAAATAAAAAAAGTAAACAAAAACGGGCTTAAATTTATTAGAGAAATTCTTGATAAATATCACGTTAACCCACAAAGAGCTTGCGAAAAAGAATATGCAAAAGACGTTGAATTTGCGTTAACTGAATTATGTGACCCAATTTTTGAAATAAAAGCATTACATTCCGTAAATGGTTGTACTTGCTCATGGGTTTTATCAGAAAACGATATCACAACTTATTAAGGAGACACCACTATGACCACATTACTACAAATCGCTTTTATCCTGTCTGTAATGACCTATGCTTTTGTTGGCTTTGTGCAGGGTTACTAAGATGGATTATGAACCCATAAACATAGCAGGGCTGAAATACAAACAACCAAAACTAAATTGGTTTAACCGTATGCGCGTTAAGCTGATTGATTGGCAGATTCAGCGTTGTTACAAAAGAACCGCTCAATTGATTGAAAAAGCTAAAAAATTAGAGGATTAATAAAATGAAAACAACCTGGACAAAAGAACAAGAAAAACTGATGGAAATTGAATTGCCGTTAATTGGTGTTCAAGAAATGGCAGTTTTGTTAAACCGCAGCAAATATTCTGTTCGGGACAAAGCAAAATCTATGGGTTTAATTTCTAAAAACGCTAGGGTAAGCAATCGAAGAAAGCCTAAATCAGAGGAGTGTTTTCTAGAGCGTCAAATTATGGTTGATGAACTTAAATACTTTATTAATTTTTCTTGGCCAGACAATCAACAAAAAGTTCAGGAGGCGTATGCGCGAATTGATGATGCTGTTGCACATCAAGACCTGAATTGGTGGTGGAAACGAAGAGATTTTACGTTAGGTCAATTATGCGAAATCTTTGTTGATAATTATGTTTGGTGGACCGAGCGAGATGTCATTAGAAAAAAAATAGAAAGCTTAAAAGAACATTTATTAAGCGGAGCATTTGAAACAAAATCACATGCCCTTGATTTGTATTTTGGAGCGCCTGAATGATTACAATTATTTGGAACGATAACGAATTAGACGTAGATGGCAGAATAACTAAGTATTATCCAGCCACGATGGAGGAACCCGCTGAAGGTGGTGACGTTGAAATTAACGCTATCTGGGTAACGCTAAAAACTATTGGTGGAGATCCGGTTACGGTTAATATTATGCCGGTTTTAAGTGAGCAAGATTACGAAGAAATTGAAGAGATTATTTGGGAGAGCAAAAACCATGAGTAAAAGACACAAACATTACGAAACCATTGTTGCATGGGCTGAGGGGAAAGATGTTGAATTCTTGGATCCATCTGCAGGTAAATGGTATTCGCTGACAGGAGCCAATATGGTCTGTTGGAGTTTAAATAATGAATACCGCATTAAGCCAGAGCCGGATGTCGTGAAAGAGTGGCGAACAAATAAATATGGTGAATGTCTTGTTTCTAGTGACGCAAACCTTCGCCTCACATTTGACGGGGATACAGGCGAACTAAAGAAAGCGGAGGTGATTGAATGAACGAAACAAAATTCACGCCGGGGCCTTGGCTTGTTACCGATAGTCACTATCCATCAATCAAAGAAATCAGCGGCGCTTCTTTTAATATCAAAGCCGTCATGTGGGCTACCGATTTAACCGAAGATGATTATCAAAAACGATACGCTGATTTGCACCTAATCGCCGCCGCGCCGGATCTTTATGAGGCGTTGGAATACTGCATTAAACAGATTCCAGAGCTTGCGTACGTTCCGGGCATTAAAGCCGCACTCGCCAAGGCTAGGGGGGATGTATGAACAATGAACGCGAACTGTTGATACAGGCAATTGATGCTTATGACCATAAAGAGGAACCCTATTTTGAAAGGTTGAATCACGCCTTTGAAGAAATTCGTAATTACTTAATCTGCGAGCCAGAAGATGAGCCTGTGGCTTGGATTATTGGATACCAAACAATGACAGGTGATATAGGAAAAAAACTGTCATGGAGTAAATCTGCGGCAGAAGTGTGCAATAGGTTGCAAGGGGAAGAGTATGAAACTCCCCTCTATCTCCACCCCGCCGAGCCAGAAAGGAAGCCGATGACGGAGGAAGAGATTGATGATGAATCATTGCGCCTAGATTGCTTTAGGAAATCATTTGGCTTAGGCGTCCGCTGCGCAGAAAAACATCACGGTATAGGAGAATAATTATGAGATACGCACTAACACTATTTATTTTGGGATCAATTAATGTTGCTTATGCAAATCAGCTTGGTTGTTATCATTTCGGGAACATAACCCAATGCGATAACGGAGTCTCAACTTATCAATTTGGAAACATAACACAGATCCAATTACCCACACCCATACACACATTACAAATACAACCAGCGCAAATACAGCCGCCAATTCAAACACAAATACCAACAATTCAACCTCTGCCAATTTTACAACCTTATAAATAGAAAAAGGCTCCAATCGGAGCCTTAATTTTATTCAGCAGATGCAGTAGGTGTAGCTTTTTGAAGCTGCCCAGTCACATCACGCTCGATCTTTTCAATAATAGGCTTTACTTGCTTGTAAGCACCTGCATTTAAAGCACCAATGACAATGTTAAGTTCTTCAATTGTTAGGGTAAGAGTAAATTCATTCATGTTTAATAACTACATTTAAGTTGAACAATCATATTGTTAATTGTATGTTGTGGAGTAAGATCAACAATCATACCTGGTCCACAATCCATTGTAACACAGCCACTAATTAGGATTGCTTGGACTCCGATTCCCACTTTTTTAACAAATACCCCAGATCATCTGCGGGTAAATGTGATGCTCCAAACAAAGCTAAAGCAATAGCTTCAATTGCATGTTCCTGATCGTCTGTAAAATGATAAATACCAAAAGCAGACAAAATTAAAAAAATGCCGCGCCACGTAGAA
>Ga0208507_1001798_pt1 | contig 11572 bp, 10 predicted proteins | sample CryBogCBH12Aug01_FD_184626 | JGI IMG/M metagenome (GOLD analysis project Ga0208507, IMG submission 184626) | Freshwater microbial communities from Crystal Bog, Wisconsin, USA - CBH12Aug09.1 (SPAdes) (version 2) | ecosystem: Environmental > Aquatic > Freshwater > Lake | place: Crystal Bog... | reverse complement strand
TCCTCGCTGGACGCGGCCAACTGGTCCAGGTTGACCTCCTCCATCGTTTCCTTGACGGACTCGATGGTTTCGCCTTCGCCCTCGGCATCGCTGCGCTTTTGCGCATCCTGAATGATGTCTTCCATCGAACCGCTCTTCGCCGCGTCAATGGCATTTAGCTTGTCGCTGATGGATTTTTCCGAGGCGATGAGCGGGGTGATTTCCAGCTTGGTGATCCGCTTGACGTCATCAAGCGCCATCACGTTCAGCGGGTCGGCCATCGCGAGGAACAAACGATTTTCCAACCGGCTAACCGGAACCACCTTGTGATTGTGCGCCGTTTCGCGCGGCACTAGGTCAATCACATCGGGCAAAATATTGATGCGGGCGAGATTGATGGGCGAGACATTCAGCACCCGCCCCATGCTCACCGCGAGATCCTCCGGGCTGACGTATTGCTTGTCTTTATCAATGAGCAGCTTTACCAGTCGCGCCCCTTCCTTCTTCTGGCGCTCCAGCAATTCCTCAATCTGGTTGGGACTCAACAGGCCGTCCTCGACCAGGGCGTCGGCGATGCGTTCGGCGAATGACTTGATTTTGGCCATGGTCAGCGAAAGGCTTTGCGCAGGTTGGAAATGATGTCGTTCGGCGGCGCGAGATACCACAGCAAACGGTGCGTGGTCGCCTCTGAAAGTTCCTTGGCCGCCTGCTGGTTGAAGGGATTGGCCGTCGCCACCAAAATCGTTTTGCTCATGCGGTCAAACGGCAGCACGCACCAGCGCCGGCACACGTCCGAGGGAAACCCGCGCGCCAAATCCATTTCCACGTCGTAGCGATCCAGCGGCAGATACGCCACGCGTGACTTGTCCGACAGCAGCCGCAGCGATTTATCAACCTGCAAAATCCCTTTCTCATGCAGCATCTGAATGAACGGCTCAATCGGATCCGTCGGCCCCAGCGTCAAATCCACATTCCGCCAGCACAAATCAAAATCCCCCGCTGTGATCAGTTTGCTCTCCACATAAATCCGATACATCGTCTTGCGCCCGTCATCCACCTCTTCCGCCGCCGTCCGCGCCTTGCGCCGCGACGTCGGGTTGGTCTCCGACACCGACGCCAGCGAAACCGGATCATTCGCCGACGGCACCACCGCACCGCTCGCCTTGTCCTCGATCTGCCGCAACGCCGCGCGCACATCCGCATCTTCCGGCCGCCGCTGCAACACCGTCTCGTATTCCAAAATCGCCGACGACAACTGGCCCTGCTGCAGATACGCCTGCGCAATCCGCTTGGACGTGTTGATTACATCATCCTCGCGGCCGAGTTTCGAGTAAGCCTCCTTGAGAATTTCCAGCGATTGCGTGTCGCCCGACTGCGACTGCACAATCACCTCGAACATCTCAATCGTCTGCATCAATTGAGCTTCCTCCCCCGGGTTTAATGTTGGCGTCGCCATGCTTTGAATTTTAGCAAATTCGCTGCCAAGTTAATTCGCGCCCGTCGCCAACGCAATCTAAAGAAACGACCGGATTCAACTTTCCGTGCCCCCGAGCGGGTGAGTCTGGGCCTGACCTGAAGCCGAAAGTTAAGCCTGACGCGGCGCAATTATTTTTTGCCGCCCCGGCTGCGCCACCCATTCAACCCATTCAAATCGCCATGTGGCTGATGGAGTCGCTCCATTCGGAAGCGCCGGTGCGGCCGCCGATGAACTGCACGCGAAAATCGTAGAGCGTGCCCGGCACGAGATTGAGCACCACCACCGACTTGGTGTTGAGAAAATCGCCCCCGTCCTGCCACGCGCCGCCGGCGGTGCGGTATTGCACTTTGACGGAACGGACATTCCGCTGCGCCTTGACCCGCAACTGAATCTTGGTGGACGCCACGTTGACGGCATCGTAGAGGGACGGTTTGGCCAGCGGCGACTGCGCCGTGTAGCCGTGCGCCTTGGTATCAAAACCGGCGGCGCGGATGACGTCGGCGTTGCCCAGCGCCACGCCTTCCACGTGCAACGCGATGGGGTTCAACTTGCCAAGCAACACCGTGCGCGCGGCCTTCCGCGCCTCGGTCTGCGCCACGCTGCCCTGAACCGCCGCGTTGCGCTTGGTGGTGAAATCGGTGATGGCATCCTGCAAATCCGGCAGCGCCACGGGGAGGTTGGGAAACTGGCTGCCGTTGGCCGTCAATGCGTCATGCACGCCCTGCGCAAAGGGGATGAGCCGCTCATCCTTGTATTTCTTGTAGCCCAAATTCACATGATGATTCATGTTCACTCCAAGGTTGAAGGTTTTGGCCCGTCGGAACCGGGCGAAGTTGTTTCAGCGACCGGCTGAAGCTTCGTCCGTCCGGGGCGCAATGCCACTAAACACCCGCTTGGCTTCAAAATCAACCGAAACTTATTCACCGCGCCACCCAACCACCCGTATGACTTAAACAACCGCTTGGTTAGCTCGCACAACCACCCGGTTGTCTTGGTCAACCAAGCGGATGTATTAGGTAACCGCCCGGTTGACTTAAACAACCAGCCGGTTGAATAACGCAACCAAGCGGTTAAGTTATCCAACCACCCGGTTGTCTGATACAACCAAGCGATTGTGCGATGCAACCAAGTGGTTATATGACACAACCACTCGGTTGCTTGACACAACCAAGCGGTTGCAGAAGATGGAAACGCTAATTTTTAGCCTAAAAACATCAAAAACTCGGGTAATAGGGCTTTTTCCGGTGATTTTCAGGCTTTCAATCCAGTCAGAGCAGTTTTGGTTAGTCTTGGCGGTGTCTTGCCGTTCGGCGGACAAAGCGGCGGCGGGCCGCCGCACTCCCAGACGCTGCGCGTTGACGTAGGTGACCGTCTCACGCGTTAGCGTCTTGGAGTGCTCCAGCCCTCTGGAGCTTTGGCCGGCGGCATTGAGCGGGTCTAGGTCAATCGGAACTGCCCAGAAAACCCGTCCGCACCGGTAAAAGAAATCAATATGCCAGCCTGTAGAGCAAAAGGCTTGACCAAACCAGTCACGGTCGGCGTCAGGCTATTGTCCGGCCCCTTCTCCCCCTCGGGGGAGAAGGTTGGGATGAGGGGGCGGCTTGGCCAAAAAGCCGGCGACCTCTTTTTGTCGGCCGGTGCGTTCCATCAAAGCGTGCCAAATCTCAAAGCACACGGATTCCGGTTCGTCCCGCATTTGATGGTTCCAAAAACGCAGGACGCGAATCCCCCGGCCGGCCAGAAAGACATTCCGCCGTTCGTCTTTGGCGCGCTGATCGGGATGGCCATGACCGCCGCCATCAAGTTCCACCGCGAGCTTGGCAGCAACACAGTAGGAATCGAGAAAGTAACGGCCGCAGGCATATTGCCGGCGGAATTTAAATTCGCTGAAACGGCGGTCGCGCAAAAGTCGCCAGAGGCGTTTCTCGGCATCGGTGGAGGTGGCGCGCAGTTGCCGGGCAAAATCACGGGTGGCGGCGGTGCGGGCGCGGTGTTTGCCGTAGGTCGGCGGACGCCCCCTCATCCCAACCTTCTCCCCCGAGGGGGAGAAGGAGCCAGGCTGGGCGGCCGCAGGATGTCCGCTCGTTCCCGCCTTCTCCCCCTTGGGGGAGAAGGTGTCCGCTAGGACGGATGAGGGGGCTGGCTTGCCCATAGTCATTAATGGTTCAATTGCCGTCTCGCCAAAGATTTTTCACCTTTGGCTTTTCGCCTCCGGGGCAACGTCCCGACGCCGCTGCGATTAAGTTTTCCCGCCCTGAATCTGCCTTGTAATTTCAAACGCCAGGTCCAGCGCGCGTTTGGCGGATTCGCCGCTGACGACGGGCTGTTGTTTCTCGCGGACGCAGTTGACGAAGCTTTGCAATTCCAGCTTGAGCGGCTCGTCTTTGTTGATGGGCACCGGCTCGCGCACAATCTTCTTGCCGCCAAACTGGCTGACGATGACGGAGTCTTTGCCAATGCCCAGCTTGGCCGCCATGATTTTTTTGATGAACGGCGTTTCCGCTTCGCCATCGCGGGCGACGCGGTAAATAAATCCTTCCTGCACGCGGTAATCGAGCGAGATGTAGCAGGGATTCGTCGGGCCGCTGAAGACGCGAATCTTGCGGATGCGCTCCGGGCTGACGCGGCTGGCGGTGAGATTCGCGACGCAGCCGTTGGCGAAGCGCAGACGCACGTTGGCGATGTCTTCGCTCTTGCTCAACACGGGAATGCCCACGGCATCCACGCTGGTCACGGGCGATTTCACGAACGCGAGCACGATGTCGAGATCGTGAATCATCAAATCCAGCACCACGCCGATGTCCGTGCTGCGCGCGGGAAACGGCGAGATGCGCAGACACTCGATGAAGCGCGGTTCGGTGGCGACGTTCTGGAGAAAGGTGAACACCGGATTGAACCGCTCGATGTGGCCGACTTGCAGAACGAGATTATTTTGCTTGGCGAGTTCGCACAGCTCGGCGGCCTGCTCGGAATTGTCGGTGATGGGTTTCTCGACGAGCACGTGTTTGCCGGCGGTGAGCAGTTGCTTGGCAATTTCGTAATGCGTGGTAGTCGGCGTGGCGATGTTCAGCGCATCGCTGGCGGCGGCGGCCTCGGCGACGGAGGCGAAGACGTGCAGCTTGTGTTTCGCGGCGATGCTGCGGGCGGTGTCCGCGTGGGCGTCGTAAATGCCGGTGAGTTCAACGACGCCGGCGGCGTGGAGTTCGGCGTAGATGCGGGCGTGGTGTTGACCGAGCGAGCCGGTGCCGAGAACGGCGACTTTGACTTTTGCCATGCGCGGAGTCTGCCAGCAACCGGCGGAAACTGAAATCAGAAATGTCGCGCGTCAGAAATGTCGCGCGAAGGCCGCGAAGGTTTTCAAAATCAGCCTTGGGTTTTCTTCGCAACCTTCGCGTCCTTCGCGCGACACGGGCTTAACTTTCAACTTTCAACCGGCAACCGGCAACCGTTAGATTATCGCCGTGCCAGTTCTTGCTTACATCCTGACCGCGCTTGCCGCGTATCTGCTCGGCTCGATTCCGTTCGGCTATCTGATGGCGAAGGCCAAGGGGATCGACATCCGCTCGGTGGGCAGCGGCAACATCGGCGCGACGAACGCCATGCGCGTGCTGGGCAAACCGGCGGGCATCGCCGTGCTGCTGCTGGATGCGGCGAAAGGCTTTGCCGCCGTCGCATGGCTGACGCCGATGATTTTCAATCAGTTTGATATTTGGCTTCATCATCACTTTTCTGGCTCGTCTGATTACTTTCAATATCAGTCGGTGGAACTTCAGACTCGCTTTTTTGTGTTGGCCGGTGTTTCCGCTGTCCTCGGTCACAACTACACCTGCTGGCTGAAGTTCAAAGGCGGCAAAGGCATCGCGACGACGGCGGGCGTTTATCTGGCGCTCGCACCGTGGGCGCTGCTGATTGCGCTGGTGGTTTTTATTTTGGCATTGCTGGTGTCGCGCATCGTGTCAGTGGCTTCGATGTCGGCGGCGGTGGCGTTGCCGGTCGCGGTGTGGGTGATGCCGCCGCATAATTATTTTCTCGGCCTCGTCACGACGGCGCTGGGCGCGCTGGCAATCTACAAACACAAAGCCAACCTTAAGCGGTTGCTGGCGGGAACCGAAAACCGGCTCGGCCAAAAAAAGGAAACGAAATGAGAATCACTGTTCTTGGTGCCGGTGCCTGGGGCGCGGCGCTGGCGAAAGTCCTCCACGAAAACGGCAACGCCGTGACGCTTTGGGACATCAATGCCGCGCTGCTCGCCGAGCTGCAAGCTGGCCGCAGCGAAAAACTTTTGCCCGGCGTCGCCTTGCCGACGGACTGGAAAACCGAAACCGATTTCGCCAAAGCCACCGGTGGCCGCGAAGTTTTGGTCATGGCGATTCCGTCGCAGTTCTTTCGCGACGTGGCCGTGAGACTGAAAGGGCATCCCGGCATTTTTGTCAGCGTCACCAAAGGCATCGAGTTCGAGACCGGCGAGACGATGAGCCGCATTCTGCGTGAACAAGCGCCCGCCGACCGCGTGGCCGCCTTGTCCGGGCCGAGCTTTGCGCGCGAAGTGGCGATTGGGATTCCCACGTCGATCGTCTGCGCATGCGAAAGCGACGGCACGGCCAAAACGGTGCAGGGACTTTTTCATCGCCCCGAATTTCGCATCTATCGCAGCAATGACGTGCTCGGCGTGGAATACGGCGGCGCGCTGAAAAACGTCATCGCCATCGGCGCGGGCGTGGGCGATGGCCTCGGCTACGGCGACAACACCAAGGCCGGCTTGGTTTCCCGCGCGCTGTCCGAAATGCGCCGACTCGGCGTCGCGTGCGGCGCGAAGCCGGAAACTTTTAACGGCTTGAGCGGCCTCGGCGATTTGATGCTGACGTGTTTTTCCAAGCAGAGCCGCAACCGCGACTTGGGCGAGCGGCTCGGTCGCGGCGAAACGATGGCGGCCATCATCGCCTCGCATCCGAAGCTGGCGGAAGGCTATCCCACGGCCCGTTCCGCGCATCGGCTGGCAAAGGATAAAAACGTGCCGACGCCCATCATGGACGAAGTTCACGCGATGCTTTACGAGGGCAAAAATCCGAAGCTGGCCGTGCGCGATCTGATTTCCCGCGCGTTCAAGGCCGAGGATTAACCGGCGAACGGCTTCGATGGCGCGGGGCGGATGATGTCGCGGTGCAACAGCCGGTGAAGCCACGGTTGGGTCTGCACGTCGGCTTCCGCCATTTGCTTCCGCTGCTGCGAATTAAATTCCAGCCACGCGACCCAGATGGAAATCGCGGCGATCACCGACAGGCCGAGAAAAATCTTTTCCACGTTCGTCATCGGGAACATCTGAATCACCGACGCGGCGCACACGACGAGCGGCAGGTGCAGCGCGAACACCGCCAGCGAATGTCTTCCCCACAGCGCCGTTTGCTCCATCAGCCAAGTCGGCGGGCGCGGGTTCCACGCCAGCAGGAAAATCACCCACGCGGCGAAATTCAGCAGCCGCAGCGGGCCGAGCGTCCACTTGTCCATCCACAGGTAAAGCGCGGGATTGAGGCTCGCGCCGGGAATGATTTCATGCCGCGCGCACAGTCCGGCCAACACCACACCGCCGGCGGTGGTGAAAAGAACTTTTCTAAACTTCGCCGAAAGAATTTCCCCGCGCCGGGAAAATTCCCCGAGCGCCACGCCGCTGAACCAGAGGAATTGCCACGCCAGCAGGTTGAACGAGCCGCCGCGAACCGGCAACAGCGCGCTCGTCGGAAAATGCGTTGCGGGAAATTGCGCGGCGAGCCAGCCGAGAAACGAAACCGACAGCACGATGCCCCAGCCGTGCCGTTTGGCCGCGACGAACGCGAAGGGCGTCGCCAGCAGCAGCACGACGTAGAGCGGCAGGATGTCGAACAGCGGCGGTTGATGCAGCAGCAGCGGAATCAGCAGCAGGCTACCGACCGGATGCAGCAGAAAATCGTGCAAGTGATTGGCCAGCGGCGCGACCTGCCGCGCGTAAAGCCACGCGATGAGCGCCACCGGCAGCAGCACGGCGAGATGCACGATGTAAACCAGCTTCGCGCGGTTCCAGACGCGCCGGGACATTTCTGCCCAACCGCTTTTCAAATAAGTTTTGCCGAAAACCATGCCCGCAAGGCACGCGCTCAAGAAAATAAATCCTTCCGCCGCGCTGGTGAAACCGAACGGCTCCTGCAAGGCGTGGGAGAGTGGCGACGGGACGTGGACGCCGGCCATGATGACCAGAAAAAGCCCCCGCACGGCATCTAGCCGCATATCCCGGATGTTCGGGTTGGTGCTCAAGAATTCCTTGATTGGGAATTGGGAAACGAACGACTCCTTTTAACGGATTCATTTCTACACCCGGACTGGGCGGCGGTCAAATGGAAACCGGAAAAATTTAATTAATCGGCTTTTGCCAGTCGGCCATCGCCGAGCGCGTGCCGCAGTCGAGGCATTGTGTCAAATTGTATTGCGCGGCGCATTGCGGGCAGGCGGCGTTGGTGGCGAAGGTGTCGAAGGCGGTGCCGCATTGGGCGCAGCGCCAGAGCAAGCCGAGCGGCGGCGCGGCGTGGCAGGACGGACACGCAAAGCCGGGCCGACGCGGAATCTTGGCGACCTTGGCCAGCACGCGCGCCTGTTTCAAACCGCCCCAGCAGTTCAGCAAAATAAAAACGGACATGATGCCCAGCCAGACGGAGCCGGCAAAAATCGCAAAGCCAATCAATCCCACCACGCCGAGGATGCCGATGATGCTGGCGGCCATGAGGCTGTTCGCGCGGCCAAACGGAAACCACAGCAGTGAGCGCAGGATTTGGCCGCCGTCGAGTGGATAAACCGGCATCAGGTTGAAGATGAGCAGGACGGTGTTGATGACGGCGATGTTCTTCAACAAGAGAAACGCATCCGGAAACGCGTCCGGCCAGCCCAGGTTTTTGCCGCAGTAATAAAGTCCCAGCAAAATCGGGAACAGCACCACGTTCACCAGCGGGCCGGCGGTGATGCTCCAAAGCTGCGCGCCCGGCCGTTGCGGGGGCGCAACGTAAGCCACGCCGCCGAGCGGCCACAGCACGATGAGGTTGGCGGTGCCACCGACCGAGCGGCACGCGAGCGCGTGGCCGAATTCATGCGTCAGCACGATGAGAAACAGCGACAAAATTTCCAGCGCGCTCCAGCCGTAGTTGGAATACGCATGCGGCCGGCTGGTGAAATAAATGAACGCCACGAACCACGCCCAATGGAGATACACATCAATCCCCAGCAGCCGGAACAATTTGACGGAACCGCGTTGCGTGGGCATCAGAGCGCTCCTTTGATGAGCTTGAGCAGTTCCGCGTGCGAATCCACGGCCTTGAACTGCGGGAATTCCGACTTCACTTTTTCCGGCGCGTGAATCAGGAAGCCGACGTTCGCCTCGCCGAGCATCGCGGTGTCGTTGTAGGAATCGCCAGCGGAAACGACGTGATAATTCAGCGACTTCAGCGCGGCGACGGATTTCTGTTTCTGGTTCGGCTGGCGCAACTGGTAGCCGGTGATGCGGTCGTTTTCCACAATGAGCCGATGGCAGAACAGCGTCGGCCAGTTGAGCTGCTTCATCAGCGGCTGCGCGAACTGCTCAAACGTATCCGACAATATAATGACCTGCACGAGCGAGCGGAGTTCATCGAGAAATTCTTTGCCGCCGGGCAGCGGCTTGAGCGTGCCGATGACTTCCTGAATGTGCGAGAGCTTGATCCCGTGCTGGTCGAGAATGCCGATGCGGTAATTCATCAGCTTGTCGTAATCCGGTTCGTCGCGCGTGGTGCGGCGCAGTTCTGGAATCTTGGTTTTCTCGGCGACGGCGATCCAGATTTCCGGCGTCAGCACGCCTTCCATGTCCAACGTGACGATTGCTTGTTTCATGCGGCGCGCAGTTTTTCAAAATGCGGCCAAGCTGTCCAGTCTGGCAAAATCATTTCAGCTCCGGATGCGCGGACAGCAAGGCGGCGAGTGCGGTTTTGGCGGCAGAAAAATCCGGCGTCAGCTTGAGCGCCAGCCGAAATTGGTCAGCGGCGGCGGCGGGCTGCTGGCCGTCGCGCAAGGCGAGGCCGTAATTGAAATGAATTTCTGGATTGGCCGGCTCCAATTTCGCGGCGGCGGCAAAATGCGGGAGGGCGTCGGCGGTTTGGTTTTGGCGGGCCAGATTTACCGCCAAAAAAAGCTGCGCCTGGGCATAGTCGGGTTTTAGCCGCAGCGCCTCGGTCAGTTGCGCGGTGGCATCGGCGCAGCTACCCGCGTCGGACAAAGCTTTCCCCGCGTAGCAGCGGATGATGGGATCGCGCGGCGTAAGTTTTGTAGCGGCGACGAGATGTTCGCTGGCTTCGGCGGCGCGGTTCTGACGGAGCAATGCCATGCCGAGATTCCATTGTGCGAACGGAAAATGCGGCGTAATGCGGACGGACTCAAAATAAAAGGGCAGGGCGTCGTCATTCCGCCCGGCACTTTCCAGCGCGCTGGCGAGATAAGCATCGGCGACGTAATTATCCGTGGTCACGGCGACGGCATGGGCGAATAGTTTCACGCTGTTTTTCCAATAAGCCAACTGGCGCGAGGTGACGACGAGACACGCCCCGAGCGCGAATGTGCCCGCGAAGGTTGCAATCATTTTCCGGCGCGGCGGCGAGTCCAGCAGTTCGTGTGCGCCCCAAACCAGCAGGATGAACAGGCCTATGCTCGGCAGATAAACATACCGGTCGGCCATTGCCTGCGGGCCGACTTGCACCAAGCCGATGACCGGCACGAGCGTGCCCACAAAATAAAACCAGCCAAAGAACAGAAAAGGATTTTGTCGCGTGCGCAAAATTACCATTCCGGTCCAAAGCAACAGCAACGTCGCCGCCGCCATCACCAGCCACAAAGGCCAATGTTTTTCGTAGGGATAAATGACCGCGAGATCCGCCGGCCAGAATGTTTTGGAAAGGTAGCGAAGATAAGAAACCAGCGCGTTGGCGAGCCGGACGGGCAGCGGCAGCGCGGTTGGCGACCAAGTGGCGCCGCTGCCATTTTGGGCGTGGTAATTGATCACGCTGGTCGCCGCAGCGAGAACGAAGAAGGGAATTTTTTCTAAAACCAGCCGTTTGAAATTGGAAATGGGCAATTGGAAATTGGCAATGCGTCGGAGCGGCCACACATCCGCCAGCAGCAGCACAAACGGCAGTGTCACGGCCATCGGCTTGGACATCATCGCGAACGCGCAACTCAACAGCGCCAGCGCGTAGAAAAGTTTTGAGTTTTGAGTTTTGAGTTTTGAGTTGCCCGACTTTGCGTTCGGCGGGTTTTGTGCATACCGCCCATACGCGATGAGCGTCAGCAGCCAGAAAAATGCGCTCAAAACATCTTTGCGCTCCGCCACCCACGCGACCGATTCGACGCGCAGCGGATGCCACGCAAACAGCGCCGCCACCAGCGCGCTGCGCCACGTCGCGCCCGTCGCGAGGTTCAGCCACGCAAACAGCAGCAGTGCATTCGCGACGTGAAAAAGAACATTGGTCAGATGATGCGCGGCCGGATTCAGGCCGAAGCCTTGGCAGTCCGTCATGTGCGAAAGCCATGTCAGCGGATGCCAGTTGTAGGCGGCGAGGTTGGTGAACGCCCACTGCGCGCCGGCCCACGTCAACCCCGCTTGCACCTGGGGATTGGCGGTCACATACAGGTTGTCATCCAGCGAGATAAAATCGTGATGTGCGACCGGCCAATAAAGCAGCAGCGTGCCCAGCGCCAGCACCAGCGCGATGGCGGTCAGGCGCAGGTTGATGTTCAGTCGGGTTGTGAACATGGTTTGGAATCAGGCTGCAACTTTGCCGGGCCGGGCGGTGAAAATAAAGCGCGCAGAAATTTTAGTGCTATTCAGGATGCGCGGCCAGCAGGTCAGTCAGCTCTTTTTTAACTTTATCTTGTTCCGGCTGCCAGCGCAGCGACTCGCGGAAATGCGCGGCGGCTTCCGGGAATTTTCCCAGTTTCACCAAAGCCTCGCCCAGCCGCGCGTGGGCGGGCGCAAAGTCCGGGCGCACGTTCAACGCGGCGGCAAAACAGTTCACCGCCTCCGGCAGACGTCCGTTCTGCGAGAAAAAAACGCCGAGGTTGAACTGCGCGTCG
>Ga0208507_1001792_pt1 | contig 11583 bp, 5 predicted proteins | sample CryBogCBH12Aug01_FD_184626 | JGI IMG/M metagenome (GOLD analysis project Ga0208507, IMG submission 184626) | Freshwater microbial communities from Crystal Bog, Wisconsin, USA - CBH12Aug09.1 (SPAdes) (version 2) | ecosystem: Environmental > Aquatic > Freshwater > Lake | place: Crystal Bog... | reverse complement strand
AGTATGACAACAAGGTCCACGTGCTGCCCAAGCATCTCGACGAAAAGGTGGCCGCGCTGCATCTCGAAAAGCTGGGGGTGAAGCTGACCCAGCTGAGCCAGAAGCAGGCCGCTTACATCGGCGTGCCGGTGGCGGGGCCGTTCAAGCCGGATCATTACCGGTATTAAAGGGGGCTAGTGGGAAAAGGGGAAGATTCGCAGGGGTGTTACACCCCTGCACCCCATTACTGTCTGCGTGGTGTGCCGGTTCGGCCTAAGAGCAACGTCGCCGCGCCGCAGGCTTTAATACCGCTTCGCGGCAGAGCACGACGCCGAGATGATGCGCTGAGCAATGCAGTCCCGGGGGTTTGGGGGTGTAACACCCCCAAGTCTACCCCTTACTCTTGCCGCTTCCCTTACCCCTCCCTTTCCACCTTTCCCCAGCGCAGCCTTCTACCCCATCACAAAATACACCTGCGTGGTTGTAATCCGCGCGTGCGGGGCATAGCTGCTAGGCCATGATGCTCGGCCTAAACGCGCAGGTGGTGCTTGGCCTGCTGGTGTCCTTGTGGACGCTGGCGGCGGCGATGATTGTTGTCTCGGCGCGGCGGCGGCAAAAGCGGGCGGAAAGCGCGCTGCGCAATGCCAAGCGGCTGGCGCGGATGGTGGACGAGGCGCCTGCTGTGCCCATACTGGTGCGCTCGGATGGAAGGATCGAGGCCCCGCAGCGGCTGGCGCATTGGCTGGGGCTGGAGCGTGTGCCGCAGTATCTTTCCGAGCTTTCGGTGGAAAATCCGCAGGAGGGCCTCAGCGGCCTTTCGCCCGCGCAGCTGGCCGAGCTGACCGACGCCATCCGCACCACCCAGAAAAGCGCCGCGCCGTTTCGCATGGCGCTGTCGCCGCCGGGCACGCGGTTTAGCCTCGCCATGCATGGGCACCTTGCCGATCCGCAGATCTCTCCGGGCGGGGCGGCGCTGGTGTGGGTGTTCGATGCCTCCGACAGCGAGGGCGAGCTGGCCCGGCTGCGCGACGAGGCCCAGCGCGCGCGGGGCGATTTTACCGCGCTGGTGGGCCTGATCGAGGCCGCGCCCACCCCGATGTGGTTTCGCGGCGACGATGGCAGGCTGCGGCTGGTCAATTCGGCCTATGTCGCCGCGGTGGGCGCGGAGAGCGCCGAGGCGGTTGTGCGCGACGGGATCGAGCTGATCGAGCGCATCGATGGCCTCACCCCCGCCGAGGTGGCGCAGCAGGCGGCGGCGCATAATCTGCCGATTGAGCGGCTGGTCACCGCCACCATTGGTGGTCAGCGCCGGGCGCTGCGGGTTTCCGATCTGCCGCTGGGCGAAGAGGGCATCGCCGGATACGCTATCGATGTGGAAGACATGGAGGAGGTCAGCCGCGCCTTCCGGGCCTTCCGCGAGGCGCAGCGCTCGATGCTCGACCAGCTTTCGGCGGGCGTGGCCCAGTTCGACGCGCGCCGCCAGCTGACCTTCGCCAACCAGCCGTTCCAGCGCCTGTTCTCGCTCAGCCCCTCGGTGATGCTCAATCCGCCGAGCTTCGAGCGGCTGCTCGATCTGGCGCGCGAGGCCGGACGTGTGCCCGAAATGCGCGATTATCCGGCATGGCGGCGCGAGCGGGCGGAGTGGTTCGCGGTCAGTCAGGCGCTGGAAGAGGCGTGGCCGCTTTCGGATGGCACGCATCTGCGCGTGGTGGCCCAGCCGGTGCCCGATGGCGGCTTGCTGTTGATCGTGGAAGACCGCACCGAGACGCTGCGGATTTCCGCGATGCGCGACACGCTGCTGCGCACCCGCACCGCTACGTTCGACAGCCTGTTCGAGGCGGTGGCGGTGTTTGCGCCCGATGGGCGGATGCAGCTGTGGAACCGGCGCTTTGCCGCCGCCTGGGGGCTGGAGAACGAGCTGCTCGACAGCCATCCGCGTATCCGCGAGCTGCTCGACGCGCTGAGCAAGCAACTTGCCCGCCCGGCGCAGGCCAAGGCGGTGGGCGATGTGGTGCGCGCCGCCACGCTCGATCGCAAGCAGACCGGTGGGCGCGTGGCGCTGGCCGATGGGCGGGTGCTGGAGTTTGCCGGGGTGCCGCTGCCCGATGGCAACGGCTTGCTCACCGTGCTCGACATCACCGATTCGCAAAAGGCCGAGGCGGCGCTGCGCGAGCGCAATGCCGCGCTGGAAGAGGCCGATCAGCTCAAAACCCGCTTCCTCGCCAATATGAGCTACGAGTTTCGCACCCCGCTCACCTCGATCGGCGGCTTTGCCGAGCTGCTGCACGCCGGGCTGGGGGGTGAATTGTCGCCATCCGGGCGCGAGTATGTCGAGGCGATTCTCACCTCGGCGGGTCGTCTGGGCGAGCAGATCGAGAGCGTGCTCGACCTCTCGCAAAGCGAGGCCGGGATGCTGCCGCTGGAGCGCGAGGATATCGAACTGTTTCCCTTCGTCACCAAGCTGGTGGAAGAGCGTGGCCCGCGCATCACCGAGGGCGGCCTCACCCTCGATCTGCGTGGCGACAAGACCGCCGGGCGCATCTCCGCCGATCCGCGCCGTATGGCCCGCGCGCTGGGCCATCTGCTCGACAACGCCATCGGCGCGACCCCTAGGGGTGGCCGCATCTACGTCGATGTCTCGCGCCAGCACGACAAGGAAGGCAATTATGCCCGCGTGGTCATCTCCGACAATGGGCCGGGGATGGATGCCGCCACGCTGGCCCGCGCGCTCGATGGGGTGAAGCCCTCCGCCGATGGCAAGGCGGTGGAGCGGCGGCAGGGGCTGGGCCTGCCGCTGGCGCGCCAGCTGATCGAGGCGCATGGTGGACATCTCGAATTGCTCTCCGAGCTGGGGCAGGGCACGGCGGCGGTGGTGGAGCTGCCGTGAGTTTTACGCTGCCCCTGCCAAACGAGGCCGCCACCGCGCGGCTGGGCGGGGATATCGCCGAGGCCTTGCACGCGGGCGATGTGGTGGCGCTGTCGGGCGATTTGGGCGCGGGCAAGACCACGCTCGCCCGCGCGATCATCGCCGCGCTGGGGCATGGGGGCGAGGTGCCTTCGCCCAGCTTTGCCATCCTCGAAATCTATGATTCGCCCGCGCTGCGCCTGCCGGTGGTTCACGCCGATTTCTATCGTCTGGCCCACCCCAGCGAGGCCGAGGAACTGGGGCTGGATGATTATCGCGACGGCGCGGCCCTCATCGCCGAGTGGCCCGAACACGCCGGCGGCTTCGCGCGCGAGCCTTCCTGCCTTTCTATCACCATGGAAGTTTCGGCTGCGGGCAGGCTGGCCATTGTCGAGCCGGGGGCGAATTGGTTAGGGCGGGCCTCATGGATTCCCGCATGAACCTCCCCGCCCATTTCGCCCCTTTCCTCGCCGCCGCCGGCTGGGGCGATGCCGCTATCGAGCCGCTGGCTGGAGACGCCTCGTTCCGCCGCTATTTCCGGCTACGGAAGGGTGGGGCGACGGCGATGCTGATGGACGCGCCGCCACCGCATGAAGACCCGCGCCCCTTCCTCGCCGTGGCGCAATGGCTGGAGGCGGGCGGGATGCGGAGCCCCCGCGTGCTGGCGCAGGATGCCGCAGCGGGCCTCGTGTTGCTTGAGGATTTTGGCGAGCGCCGGATGCGCGATCATCTTGACACCCACCCCGCCGACGAGCGCGCGGTGTATGAAGGCGCGGTGGATGCGCTGGTGGCGCTGCATCGCCTGCCCCCCGGCCCCTTCGCGCCCTACGACAGCGCGGTCTATGCCCGCGAGGCGGGGCTGCTCACCGAATGGTTCGCTCCGGCGCGGGGGCTAGCGGTGGATGCGGCGGGATATGACGCGGCGTGGGATGAGGCTCTCGCCCCGCTGCTCTCTCGCCAGACACCCGGCGTCACCGTGCTGCGCGATTACCACGCTGAAAACCTGATGCTGCTGGGCTCCTTGCGCGAGCAGGGCCTGCTCGATTTTCAAGACGCGCTGGTGGGCCACGCGGCTTACGATCTCGTCTCGCTGCTGCAGGATGCGCGGCGCGATGTGCCGCCCGATCTGGAGGAGGCGATGCTGGCGCGCTATCTTGCCGCCACGGGGGTGGATGAGGCGACTTTCCGCGCCGATTACGCCCTGCTAGGCGCGCAGCGCAACGCCAAGATCGTGGGGATATTCGTGCGGCTATGGCAGCGTGATGGCAAGCCGCGCTACCTTGATCTCATCCCCCGTGTGTGGGCGCAGCTGGAGCGCGATCTGGCGGATCCCGCGCTGGCCCCGGTGGCGCGGTGGTTTGCGGCCAATATCCCCGCCGATGTGCGCGCGGGCCTCGGGGGGAGTTTTTCGGCATGAGTAAACCGCGCCCCCTCGCCAGCGATACGGCCATGGTGATGGCCGCTGGCCTTGGCAAGCGGATGCGTCCGCTCACCGCCTCGCGCCCCAAGCCGCTGATTTCGGTGGCGGGCAAGCCGCTGATCGATCACGCGCTCGACAAGCTGGCCGATGCGGGCATCACCCGGGCGGTGGTCAATGTTCACTATCTCGCCGACCAGTTGGAGGCGCATCTCGCGCTCAGCAGCTCTCCCGAGATCACCATCTCCGACGAGCGCGAGCGCCTGATGGAGACCGGCGGCGGCATGGTGCGGGCGCAAGGCCTGCTGCCCGATCCGTTTTTCTGCCTGAACTCCGACAATATCTGGCTCGATGGCCCGCGCGATGTTTTCACCGAGTTGTCGCACGCGTGGGACCCGGCAAAGATGGACGCGCTGCTGCTGATGGTGCGCCACACCGGCGCGCGCAATTATCAGGGCAAGGGCGATTTTTACCTCGATCCGCTGGGCCGGGTCAGCCGGCGGCGGCCAGAGCGGATCGCGCCCTTCATCTACACCGGCATCCAGCTGGTGTCGCACCGCTTGCTGCGCGATCCCCCTGAAGGCCCGTTTTCCACCAACATCCTGTGGAATCGCGCGATCGAGGAGGGGCGGCTCTATGGCCTTGTCCACACGGCGGAGTGGTTCGAGGTGGGCGATCCCGGCGCCATCGCCCCCACCGAGGCGTGGCTGACCCGTGCCTGAGGCCCGCGCGCCTTTTCCGGCCTCGCGATGAGCGCCCATTGATGACCATAACGCCCGGCCAGCCGAGCATCTATTCCATCGCCGCGCATCGCGGCTTTGCCGATGCGCTGGTGGCCGGGCTGATCCCGCGTTACGCGCGCGATGATGTCGGCCTCGCCCGCCTGACCTTGCTGCTGCCCAGCCGCCGCGCCGCGCGGGGCATCACCGAGGCCTTCGTGCGCGCCTCGGGCGAGGGTGGGAGTGCCGGGCTGCTCTTGCCGCGTATGGCGGTGGTGGGCGATCTGGACGAGGACGAGGGGCTGGGTGGCCTGCTTGATCCGCTGGGCAGCGAAAGCGCCATCCCTCCCGCCTGCGATCCCACCCGCCGCTGGCTGCGCCTCGCCGCGCTGATTGCCGAGCTGGAGGGGAAGGATGCTCCGAAAGGGGCCGCGCTGCTGCGCCGGGCTTTCGAGGCGGCGCGCACCATGGATCGGCTGGCGGTGGAGGGTGTCTCGCCCGAGGCCTTGATGGGCGAGGATGTGGTGGCGCTGGTGGGCGAGCAGGCGAAGCACTGGGCCGACAGCACCCGCGCCTTTCTGCGGCTGCGCGCGGCGTGGGGGCTGGAGCTGGCAGAGGCCGGGATGATCGATCCCCCGGTGCGGCGCAATCTGCTGTTTGACCGGGCCGCCGCGCTGTGGCGCGAGAGCCCGCCAACCCATCCCATCGTCGCGGCGGGCATTACCAGCGCCTCGCCCTCGCTGGCGCGGCTGCTGCGGGTGGTGAGCGAGCTGCCGGGCGGGGCGGTGATCCTGCCCGATCTCGATCTGGCGCTAAGTGAAGCGGTGTGGGGCGAGCTGGGCGATGCCGGGCACCCAGCCGAGGCTGATGCCCCCGCCTTCGGTCGCGAAGATGCGCTGACCCATCCGCAATACCATTTGAAGTTGCTGCTCAACCGCATGGGGGTGAACCGCGAGGAGGTGCAGCCGTGGCACCGCTCTGGCCCCACCGCCGCGCCGCCCGCGCGCAGCAAGGCGATCTCCAGCCTGTTTCTGCCGCCTGCCGCCTCGGCCAGTTGGGTCGATCTGCCCGAGGCGCGGCGGCGGCTGTCGGCGGTGCGGCTGATGGAGGCGGAGCACCCCGGCGAGGAGGCGCAGGCCATCGCCATCCTGATGCGCGAGGTGCTGGAAACGCCGGAGCGACGCGCGGCGCTGGTCACCCCGGATCGCGCGCTGGCGGCACGGGTGGTGGCGCATCTCGCGCGCTGGGGCATTGTCGCCGATGATACCGCTGGCAGGCCCTTGCCGCAAACCGCCGCCGGGCGGGTGCTGCTGCTGCTGGCCGAGGTGGTGGAGGAGCGCGCGCCGCCGGTGCCGTTGGTGGCGTTGCTCGGCCATCCCTTGGTGGGGGGTGCCATTGTGAATGGGGGCGAGGAGCGCGCCAAATGGCTGGAGCAGGTGCGCGCGCTCGATCTCGCCTTGCGCGGGCCGCGCCCCGGCGTGGGTCTGGAGCCGATTGCCGAGCGGGTGGCGCAGGGCAGGGATGCCGATCTTGCCGTATGGTGGGGCGGGGTGGAGGCGCTGCTCGCGCCGCTGCTCGCGCTTCCGCCAGAGGCGAGGCTCGCCGATCTGCTCGACGCGCTGTGTGCGGCGGGCGAGGCCTTGTGCGGAGAGGCGCTGTGGGGCCGGGCCGATGGCCGGGCGCTTTCCGTCTTTGTCGAGGAGCTGCGCGAGGCGGCGCGGGCGGAGGGCACCCTGCTGCCCGCGCGCGATCTGCCTGCCGTGCTGCGCGAGGCGATGGATCGGGTGGCGGTGCGCCCCTCGTGGGGCGGGCATCCGCGTCTGGGGATCTATGGATTGATCGAGGCACGGATGGCGCGGGCCGATCTGGTGATCTGCGGCGGGCTGGTGGAGGGAGTGTGGCCCGCTTCCGCCATGCCCGATGCGCTGCTGCCGCCCGCCGTGCTGCGGCATTTGGGTGTGCCCGCGGGCGAGTTTCGCATTGGCCTTGCCGCGCATGATCTGGCGGGAGCCATGGGCGCGCCCGAGGTGGTGCTGAGCTGGGCGCGGCGCGACGATGGCGCGCCGGTTAGCCCCTCGCGCTTTGTGCTAAGGGTGCAGGCGATGCTGGGGGCCGAGCTGGCCGCCAGGCATCGCGAGAGCCGCGCCGTGGATCTGGCGCGGGCTATCGATCTGGGGCGCAAGCAAGACTCTCACCCCCGGCCCATGCCGATGCCATCCCCCGCGTTGCGCCGGGTGGATATCGCCGTCACCGCGCTCGATAGGCTGCGGGGCGATCCCTATCAGTTTTACGCCTCGACCATTCTCGCCCTTCGCAAGCTCGATCCGCTGGATGCCGAGCCGAGCCCGGCGTGGCAGGGCACCGCCGTCCACGAGATTCTCGACGCCTGGCACAAGGCCGGGGCTCAGCCTGGCACGCTCGCCGCCACCGCCACCGTGGTGCTGGACAGGATGAGCGCGCATCCGCTGGCGCGCGGGCTGTGGCGGCCCCGGCTGCTCGCCGCGCTGGAGTGGATCGACGAGGAGCTGGCCACGCTGGTGGGCGAGGGGCGCGCGGTGCTGAAAACCGAGATTCGCGGCGATATGCGGGTGGATGGCATCCGCATCCATGGCCGCGCCGACCGTGTGGATCGCCTGCCCGATGGCACGCTCGGCATCATCGACTACAAGACCGGCGCGCCGCCCTCGGTGCGGATGGTGGCCGAGGGTTTTGCGCTCCAGCTTGGGCTGCTCGGGCTGATCGCGCGCGATGGCGGCTTTGCGGGGGTGGAGGGCGAGCCTTCGGCCTTTGAATACTGGTCGCTCTCGAAGGCCAAGGACGGCACGCTGGGTTGGCGCGACGAGCCGCTGAAGACTGGCAAACGCCGCACAGGCCTGTTGCGCGAGGAGTTTCTCGACAAGACCGAGGAATACCTGCGCGACGCCATCGCCCGCTGGATTTTGGGCAACGAGCCCTTCACCGCCCGGCTCAACCCCGACATCGGCGGCTATAATGATTACGACCAGCTGATGCGCCTCGATGAATGGATCGGCGCGCTGGGCGGTGAAGCGCGTGGTGGGGAAGTGGCATCATGAGCGGGCAGGCCATGCTCCACCCGCTGGCGGGCAATCAGGCGCTGGCGGTCTCGCCGGCGGATAGCGTGTGGCTGTCGGCCTCGGCGGGCACGGGCAAGACGCAGGTGCTGACCGCGCGGGTGCTGCGGCTGCTGCTGGAGCCCGGCGTGCGGCCCGAGCAGATCCTGTGCCTCACCTTCACCAAGGCCGGGGCCACCGAAATGGCCGCGCGCATTAATGAAACGCTGGCCCGCTGGGTGCGCGCCAACGATGTGGCGCTGGGGCTGGAGCTCTCCGCTATCGGGGCCAGCATCGGGCCGGAAACCCGCCAGCGCGCCCGCACCCTGTTTGCCGGGGTGCTCGACTGCCCGGGCGGGGGCTTGCGGATTGATACGATCCACGCCTTCTCGCAATGGCTGCTCGCGGCCTTTCCCGAGGAGGCCGGGCTGAGCGCGGGCGCGCGCCCGATGGAGGAACACGAGGGCCGCCTGCTCGCCCGGCAGGTGCTGGGCGATCTGCTCACCGATGCCGAGGTGCGCGGTGATGCGGCGGTGCTTGATGCGCTGGCCAGCCTGTCGCTGAAGCTGGGCGCCGAGGCGGTGGAGCGCTATCTCGGCCGTTGCGCGCAGGCGCGTGAGCTGTGGCTGGGGCCCGGCGGCTGGCAGGGGCCGCTCGACGCGCGGGTGCGGGGGCTGCTTGGCCTCGCCAGCGATGCCGATGCGGCGAGCGTGGCGGCGCTGTGTGGCGATGATGCGTTCGATGTGGCTTCGCTGCGCTGCTGTCTGGCGGCCTATGGCCAGTGGAATGGGGTGAAGGGGCAGGCGGGGCGGGTGGTCATCGCCGATTGGCTCTCCGCCGGGGTAGAGGCGCGGTTTGCCGCGCTGGATGATCTGCACAAGGTGCTGTTCACCCTGAAGGACACCGTGCGCGATCAGAAATCGCTGGAGAAGCTGGAGGAGTTCTTCGGCGAGGCTGCGGAGCGCGTGCTGGCGGATATGCTGCATATCCGCGATCAGCGCGCGCTGGTGGCGCTGGCGGAGTGGCTCGCCCCGGCGCTGGAGCTGGGCCGCGCCTATGCGCTGGCGTGGGAAGAGGCCAAGGCGCGCGAGGGGCTGATCGATTTCGACGACCAGATTCGCCGCGCCGCCGATTTGCTCTCCCGCTCCGACATGGCCGACTGGATCCGCTACAAGCTCGACCGCCGCTTCGATCACATTCTGGTGGACGAGGCGCAGGACACCAACGCCGCGCAATGGCGCATCATCAATGCCCTCACCGATGATTTCTTCAGCGGGGAAGGGGCGGGTGGCGACAAGCCGCGCACCCTGTTCGTGGTGGGCGATTACAAGCAGGCGATCTTCGGCTTTCAGGGCACCAGCCCGGAGAACTTCGCCGCCGCCCGCCAGCGTGTGGCCGAGCGGATGGCGGGGGCGGCGCGCAATGCCGCGCAGCTGCGCGGGGGGGCACAGGCGCGAGAACTGCTGGAGCTGGGCCTCGATTTCAGCTTTCGCACCGCCGCCCCGGTGCTTGATTTTGTCAACGCCGCGATTGGGCATATCGGCCACGCGGCGTTTGGCCTGGAGACCCCGCCCGAGGATCATCAGGGCGAGGAGCGCCCCGGCACGGTGGTGCTGTGGCGACCCGTGGGCCTTGCCGAGCCGGACGAGGAGGGTGACGACGAGCCCGCTGAGGTGGACGCTGCCGAGGGGGATGGGGGTGTGGAAACCTGGCTGTCGCGGCCAGAGCGCGAGATGGCCGACCGCATCGCCCGGCAGGTCAAGCAGTGGACACTCACCGGCTATCCGCTGGTGAAGGGGGTGAAGCCGGGCGATCCGCCGCGCAAGGCCAATGCCGGCGATGTGATGGTGCTGGTGCGCAAGCGGCGCGAGCTGGCGGGGCTGATCGTGGCGCGGCTGCATGCGGCCAATGTGCCGGTGGCGGGGGTGGATCGGCTGCGGCTGGGCGCGCCCTTGGCGGTGCGCGATCTGCTGGCGGCGCTGCGCTTTGCCGCTCAGCCGCTTGATGATCTCAACCTCGCCGCGTTGCTGGTGTCGCCGCTCGTCGGCTGGTCTCAGGAGCAATTGCTGACGCAGGCGGTTCGCCCCAAGCGTATGCCGTTATGGAGCCATCTGCGCCGTAGTCGCCATCCCGAGGTAGGCGTGGTGCTCGATCAGCTGGGCGGGCTGCTCGCCCGTGCCGATTACGAGCCGGTGCAGGCGTTGCTGCATTGGCTGCTGGTGGGGCCATGGCGCGCCCGGCAGCGGCTGGTGGCGCGGTTGGGGCGCGAGGCCAGCGATCCGATCGACGAGTTGCTCAATGCCGCCCATGCCTTCGCCACCACCGCCACGCCCAGTTTGGTGGGCTTTCTCCAGTGGTTCGAGGCGGGCACAACCGAGCTGAAGCGCGAGGCGGGCGGATCGGGCGGGCAGGTGCGGGTGATGACGGTGCATGGCTCGAAGGGGCTGCAGGCGCCGATTGTGATTCTGGCCGACGCCACCGGCAATCCTGATAGCGGGAAGGGCGGGGCGCTGTCTGTGCCCGATCCGTCGGAAGCGATGGGGGCTGAACCTCGTGCCGTGCCGCTGCCCGGCCTGCGGAAAGAGGAAAGGCTGGGCCCCATTGCCGAGGCCGCCGCACTGGCCGCCAAGGCCGAGCGCGAGGAGCACTGGCGGCTGCTCTATGTGGCGATGACGCGCGCGGAAGAGGCGCTGTATATCGGCGGGGCGCTGGGCAAGCGCGAGAAGGTGCCCGCGCCGGAAAGCTGGTATGCGCGGCTGGCCGAGGTGTTCGAGGCGGGGGCGGAGTGGCGCGAAGACCCGATATGGGGCGCAAGCATCGCGCATGGTGCGCCACCTCCGCCGTATGAATGGCCGTTGCAAAGCGTGGAGCTGGGGCTGGATGTGGCGCTGCCGGGCTGGCTGTCGCGCGCCGCGCCCGAAGAGCCGAAACCCGCCCGCCCACTGGCCCCCTCCGCGCTGGGCGAGGATGAGTCGAGCGATCCGCCGCTGGCTGGCGCGGGGCTGGCTGGCGCGGCTTTGGCTGGCGCCGCAAGGCGCGGCACGTTGATCCACCGCCTGCTCGAACGCCTGCCCGCCCTGGCGCAGGGACGCGAGGCGGCGGCGCGCAATTGGCTCGCCCGGCAGGCCGCCGATCTGCCCGAGGCAGCGCGCGAGGAAATCGCGGGCGCGGCGCTGGCGGTAATCGCCGATCCGCGCTGGGTCGAGTTGTTTGCCCCCGAGGCGCTGGCCGAGGTGCCGGTGGCGGCGCTGGTGGGGGCCCAAGCCATCGCGGGCTCGATCGACCGGCTGGTGATTACCCCCGATCGCATCCGGCTGGTGGATTTCAAATCCGCCCGCCGCCCGGCGCTTTGCCTTGAGGATGTGCCGGTGGCAATACTGCGGCAGATGGCGGCCTATGCCGCCGCGCTGGAGGCGGCCTATCCCGGCCGCACGCTGGAGGTGGCGCTGCTCTACACCCAGACCCCGGCCTTGATCGAGATTCCGGGCGAGA
>Ga0208507_1001788_pt1 | contig 11590 bp, 20 predicted proteins | sample CryBogCBH12Aug01_FD_184626 | JGI IMG/M metagenome (GOLD analysis project Ga0208507, IMG submission 184626) | Freshwater microbial communities from Crystal Bog, Wisconsin, USA - CBH12Aug09.1 (SPAdes) (version 2) | ecosystem: Environmental > Aquatic > Freshwater > Lake | place: Crystal Bog... | reverse complement strand
GGCAAAGGGGCGCTGGCACAGAGTCTGGATCATGGCGATAACAAAGTCCTTCTCAATGTCGAACTCGTCACACTGAACCCGGCCTATGGTTGAGCCCGGACAGAATTGCTGAATGCGTTCGATCCACTGGTCGGCCAAGAACCCCTTGTGAACTATGATGAGTGTGCGCCGCTTGAACTCTCCTGCGAGAGCCAAGGCGCAGACGGTTTTACCCAATCCTACATCGAGAGAAAGAACACCATTTCCAGCTTCTACTCCTTTTCTGACAGCTTCGACTTGATGAGATCGTAAAGTGCCCGTAAAATTAATAGTGGCAGGGGATCCTTCGGTCCCTGGGGGTGGACCGTCACCGTCCCTGTAAAACCGGGGGACGCGAATAGTGCCCTTTTGCGACCCATCCTGCCAAACCCTGAAAGATGGTGGGCGTATACCCAACGCATTCTCAATAGGTCTAACGGTTAACAACTTTTTAATATCAGGGCACGAAGGCACCTCCATGAGAACAAAGGGCTATATTGGCTTTATAGCAGCAAGTATCCAATATCCTTGACCGTCCCAAATCTTTCGAATCATCTCAACTTCACACGACTCACCAAGACGCATATCCTGAATAGGCTTAATTCCTGAAATTTTTACATTCATGACCCGGTTGTACCGCCATGGAACCTTCACCGTGCGAAAGTCCCCGCCCCCCATGTCAAACTCCATGTATTTCCGTCCTTCACGATCATACATGGTTTTTGAAATTCTTACAAACATTATATTTTTATTGTTTTTTATTTCTAAGGCTTCAAGTCAAACTCAGACATGAGTTCTTCTAAATTTTTATAGTACCGTGCTAGATCCTTGCGGAACCTCGCATCTTGAGGAAGTTTATTTTTAATAATATATGCAAGATTTGCCTTGGAATATTTGGTCCTCTTTTGATTTTCTGTCGGCTTGCGGGGCGTGAGTTTCTTGGTGGCCTTGGCGACAGTCTTTGGCGAGTCCCTGTTGATGAAGGACAGGGCCTGCATCACGGTATCTGCTAAATCATCCTTCTTTTTGTGCTTGTCGAAGAACTCGATCCACTCGGTATTCGTCTCTTTGATGAATGCGCGGGCTCGTTCGATACTCGCCGCTTTGCGAGCCGCATACTTCGCCTTGCCCGGCCCGGCCACATCTGGAACCTTGAAGCGCGCATCCCAGATGATCACCTCGCGCCTTGGATCCTTGGTCAAGAGGTACGCGTGAAGCAAGTGCTCGACGGACTTCATACCCTTGTTCCTGTCGGGCTGCTTTTCGATGAGGACTTGGGTCGATTCTGAGATCCATGTTTTTGAATTCAAGTGCTTGATGAGACTCAGGTACAGGCCATCCGAGTGGTTCGGTGGCACGCCATCCACATCCCAACTTTTAATTTTTTTTGTTTTAGGATCGATGAGACACATTGCAAGATTCTTTATTCCTACATCGATACTTAAAAGCATTCTAATTATTCATACTAAGATATTCTTTATGGCACCTCCTCTCTGCTGCTGGTGGTGTTGTCACCCATGGGAAGGTCCAGAGATTCACGCACCTTTTAAATATGATGCTCTCCGGAAGCAGTTCACTACAAAGGGGCGCTTTTGTTCTTTCGAGTGCGCAAAGTCTTGGATTATTGATAGATCCGGCCCGAGGTTTGGGGAGATGCTATCATTCATGGCTTTGTATAGAAAGCATGTCTTTGGAAAATCAATTACATGTTTTCCAGCTCCAAAAAGAGAATGTTTACAAATATTTGGAGGTTCTTTGTCAATAGAAGAATTTAGAAAAAGTGCAAATAAGGCTCCGTGGGTTCACGAGCCTGGAGATATTCACATGATCCATGAGATTGACACGAGGACCAAAGGTCCGGCGGCTGATGCTGGTGATGGCTCTGGGCTCGCCCTGGTTCGGACAAAGCCTCTGAAAAGGGCCGAGTCAAAGCTCGAGTCTGCACTGAAACTGAAGAAAAAGGGCCCGGGACCGAGTGCGTAGCACTCGAAAAAAAGGGTCCTGTGTCTTAGGGAGGGGGCCCGACCCCAACGCACTCAAATCAAATGGCTCTTCCTCAGGACATCCTCCGCAATTTCATCCGAGGCAAGTTTGCCCAGATTGTCCCAGACCGACCTTACGCCCGTAACATCGAAAAGTCTGTGTGGGATTGGGCCATCAACGAAACCAAAAAGACCCCTCATCCGGCCACTTGGGAGAACCGATGGTTCAGGAGCAGGTACAAGCTCAAAGCGACTCACCTGATGACTGAGCTCCAGCGAGATCCTTCGTGGATCACGTGCGACCTCAAGGTGGGCCCAGACGGCCACGTGAGTCTCGAGTTTGGGTCCCAGCCGCAGCTCCAGCACAGGATATTCTCCAAGGAGATCAAGTCGTCCGAGTTGGTTGACGCGCCGCCCGAGGTTCTCTGGCCCGACGGCCCGTGCTCAAAGGCGCGGTTTGCCAATATCCAGAGAGACATGTTTATGGAGGAGAGGAGGAAGCTGGAAGAGGGCTACGAAGGGATCCTCAAGTGCGGAAAATGCAAGAGCCTCAAGACGACCTACTACCAGCTGCAGACCCGCTCAGCCGATGAGCCTATGGTGCGTTTTTACTTAGTCTTCGTGTTGCTTTTGTTTCTAACTCCTCCTACAGACAACTTACGCCACCTGCAAGGCCTGCGGACACAAGTGGAAGTTTTGCTAGAATAAAAATATTTTGTAATAGTACCAAATGGCAGGCCGTAAAGCAGTTCCCCACCACCCAACGAAGTTCATGAATTCCAAGCGGCGCGTGATCCACATGACCGCTGACGGCAAGTATGTTGCCGTGACGGATGGTGGCAAGAAGATCTACAACCCCAAGGCTCACTATGTGAAGAGCCCAGGAGGTGGCGTCCACGTCGTGTCGAACTCGACCGCTCGTGTTCCTACCAAGATCCGCAAGGTGGCTGTGCGCAAGCCCCGTGCCAACCGTGGAAAGGGGCGTGAGGCTCGCGTGGACGCGTATGGCCTGCGTGCCCTGTTCCGCACCCCAGTGAAGCGCGGCCGTCCTCCCAAGGCTGGCGGCCCCAAGAAGTACGTGCGCAAGGAGGGTCTTCGCAAGGTTCGGTCCAACAAGGGCGTAGCCCGCAAGAAGAAGGACCCTCTGGCCCGCCTGATTGCCTCTCTGAACTAGGTGCGTAAAATGGCTTAAAAAAGATTTATTAGAGACTCTCAATGAGTCTCGTGCGGGTCTGGACCAACGTCGGTCAGAAAAAACCCAAGGCTCTGCTGGCCAAGATATTCTCTTCGGCCGAGGGACCTGAATATACTATACGGTACCTAAGTTCCGTATCGGAAGAGGACGACAAGGGTCGCACAATCTTCCGATATGAGGATGATATTTATACAGTGGATGATGAGTCTATTTGCGAGTGGCTCGGAACGGACGAGGAGACTGTCGTAGGGTACGCTCCAGCGGGTGATGGTGCGTGGATCAAGGGCGACGCCGACTCTGATTACGTCCCAGACTCTTCAGACGAGGATGACACGGATGAGGACGAAGAGGATGATCCTACGGATGAGGACGAGCCGGCCGACGAGGAGGAGTACGGGGAGGACTCGGAACCAGAAGAAAATAACGACGAAGAGTAAGATGAATCAGCTTTTGTTCCTACTTTTCATAGTGCTCGCCATATGGTTTTTCATGGCGTGCAGGAAGAAGGAGGAGAAGTATTGTGGGTGTGGAGCGGGCGGAAACCCTTAGGACTTTTTTACTCGTCAAGAGTAATGGCTATGACAATCAGCTTCGGCGAGTCGGCCGGATCGAGCATCGCAAACTGGGGGTTTATTTTCCTCATACTTGCGATATTCCTTTTTTTCACGGGTCTCTGGCAGAGTGTAAGTAATCAATGGTCTAAATTTTTCGGTTCAGGCCTTTGGACCCAGACTATAGGAAATGCCAAGGCAACCTGGCAGTCGGTCCCTCCAGCGCCAATGGTTCAGCCCTTGCCAACTTCTGTCGTCCCTTCTCCAGCACTGATGCCTATGGGCACAACCCCGCCAGTCGTGCCAGTGGTTACTCCCGCTGGAATGGCGGGAGCCTATGGATTCCCTCCAGTGGCTGCGGCGACTGGTACAGCCATGCCGTCTCCCCTCATGACTGCGCCACGGGCTTAAAAACAAAAAAGTCTTTTATGAAAATGTCAAAGACTATCACTCAGAAGTTCATTGACGCCTTTGACTCCAAGGACCAGAAGCATGTGGCTTGGCTCCAGAAGATGCTCGATATCAAGCTCGACCCAGAGGTTATAATGGACCTGGCCAAGGAGGTGAACACGAATCCATTTAATATTAAGATTTCTAAACTCGAGGCTCTTGACTGGCCTCATATTAGCTTTGTCCTGTGCTCCAAGTATGCGCGTGCTGTCCTCACGGGAGAGGCTATTGTTCCAATGCTAAAATCTGGTTAAACCGATCTGCATAAAATTCTGTAGGCGCGCTAAATGAATAACGATCTCCTGAAAAGGAAAATGACCCATCACCAGATGTGATTTCATCGACCGAAATCATATCTAGTAGATTACTTGTGCAGTACAACTTCAATTCTTCAAAATCCCAGCCATGAATAACGAGCAAAGAGAGCTCTAGGTCGGGTGGCGCCCTCGGCAGGTATATCTTGCCCGAGGTGACGTCTGTATTTGGCCATTCATTATTTGCATTATAATTTGTTTCAACCATTTGTCCGACGAAGTAGGCTGTATCATATGATTTGAAGCCGACGACGGAAGTTCTGGTATCTTCTGACAACTTCATGGTGAAGGCATTGTTGGGGCGGCTGTGGATGGTGTAAAAGGCGGGGGGCGGACGGTCGAGTGTTGGGCGGGGACGAGGAGGAGCCAGCATCTTACTCTAGGCGCAGACGAAATCTTTAGGTTGTGTGCTCACGGGCGACTGAGGACACGAGACCTTGTCCACAAAACAAAGATCGGTCAAGAGCAGCAATGGAGTGCTCCGTGTGCTACTGTGAGTCTGGCTCGTTCTGCAAGCTGACCTGCAGTCACTCGTTTTGTAACGGCTGCATCAAGACCTGGTACCTGAAGGGGACTGGGACGGGGTGCCCGATGTGCCGGGCCCCAATTCACTTCAAGGGATTCGCAAAAGTCCGAGATCAATGGAACGAAGAGGCGTACGAGACGCGTTGCGCGGAAATCATCGACGCGGCGATGACCGAGGCGATCGAGGAGGCTCTGGAGTTTTGCTCACAGGGAATATCAAAGCGCTTTCGCAAGATGATCATGGAGGGTCTTATGGATGACCTCGTCGACATCGAAAAGACGGCCCGTTTCCTGAAGAGCTGGGAGGTTGACCCCGAAGAGCTCGAGTACTGGCTGATGGAGACCGACGAGTACTTCTCGGACAGGTCCATCGGCAAGTGCTCGTGGATAGACGAGCCGAAGAAGGATTTCGCGACCAAGTATCCAAGAATAGAGCGGGGGGCGCAGGCGGGCAAGCGCTGCAGGGCAAGACAAGATCCGTGGTTCACAGTTAGCTTCGTATTTAGTATGGTATAGCCCCATCGGGAGCGTGTAACATAAGAATGCCTATGATCACAAAAACAAGTCCCGCGTACTGTAGAGGCCCCTTGAGTCTTTCACCTAGAATTATATAAGCCGCCAGGGACTCGATAATGGCCGAGACCCCATCCCACATCCCGTTCACGTAGAGAACGTTCCCCTGACGAAGGCTCTTTATCAGAAAATATATAACACCAACGTATCCAAGAGATCCCTGAGCGAAGGATGCCTTGGTTCCTGTTCGCGCAAAGGTCTTGTAGCCAAAGTCGCCAAAGACTTCGGCAATCGACAGAAGAATTATATTCAAGTTGCTCATATTTCTGTATATCCATAGGTGATTTTATTATTGACAACTAGGGTCGGAAAGCCGTTGACAAAGTCGGGGCAGGCATTGGTGTTGCAATCTACAAAGTGGTACGGAAGGCCCTTGGCGTCCATGTACTGAAGCTGTTTCTTGCACCAGCCGCACGAAGGAGACCCAAAGATCAGAGTCTGGTTGTACCCGCTCGAACGGCGCATCCACAAGAACAAGAGGACAAGGACCAGAACTACGAGAGCCGCCTTACGCATCATTAATAATACACAACTTTATTATCGACAGACTGAAAAGGATTTATATCCGAATACACGAGACCTCGGGCCCGGCTCTCCCTGGCCTGCTTGACGCATCCTGGGCATCCGCCACACCCCGTGCACTGGTTCCCCAGGCCGGTGTACCCGCTCATGGACCGGAACAGAAATAAAAGAGTCACGAGGACGATGAGAATCTTCACAAGACCAAGACGCATTCTTACAAGGTGCCTACATAAAAAGCACGGGTCCTGATACTATAGAATGGATACCATCACTGCTGTCGTCGAGCTTGTCCGCGAGAATGAGGATCTGAGCAAGACTCTTGAGATGTATGAGTCGTGGTTCGAGGGCCTGATTGGCCAGACCGTGACTCTCTCTCACAAGAGCAAGAATAAGACGCGCTATATCACCTGCGAGGTCGAGGAGTTCGAGGAGGGACAGGGGTGGCTCGTACGCGATATTGAGAATGACGAGGTATTTACACTTACATTCGAGAAGCTATTTGATGGGTCGGCCACGATCAACAAGATGCCCGAGCCCATCAAGAGGACTGTTCGATTTGTCCAGTAGCGCGCGCGTGCAAATCTATAGCGAAATCTAAAACTCCGGGCCATATCGTGTTGTCCCAAATTTCTTCATCTCTTGTGACCGTGATCGTGTGCGTCTTGCTGTTGTACTGCTCGATGAGCTTTGCCCGGGACAATCCGAGCATGTGCAGATAAACCTGAATCTGCACATTCTCATAATCTCTAAGTGATTTGAAGAGGCACCGCGTGCGATTCTTGATCTCGACCAGGGTCCTGCGTCCGTCGGCATCAACCTCAATACGGTCAATCTTTCCAGTCACCTGAAAGGTTGTGCCATCCTCAGTCTCCAGGAGAGGCAGAGTATAGAAGGCATTGTCCTTGATCAAAGTGACTCCAGTCTCTTCCGTAACCTTGTCTGCCGTCTTGTCCTCGGAGCGAGTTCCGTGAGTCGTGTAACACTTGGACCTCAGGTGATCGATGACCTTCTCCCTGTCTTCGGGTGCCAGGGTCGTGTCCTTCTCTATCTTTTCCCTGGCCTTTTCGTAGTTTGCTTGGGCCTCGGCCGAGTCCTTCGCCTTGAAGGATACAGCCTGGGCCAGGACCTTCTGGGCCGAGGCGGACTTGTCCAGGGCCTCGTGGGCCTCCTCTTTTTTGGTCAGGCCAACAAAAGTCTCAGGCCAGTGCTTCTTCCAGAGCTCGTCTCGGACCTCGGTCGCGGGCTTGAAGGGGTTCAGGCCGATACAGGACGCGACATCGCTCGCCTTGATGATGATACGGCGAGCCATTTATCTTGGAGGCCAACTTGGCTTTAGGCCTCTCCCAGGACACACGACCATTTTTTTTGTCTGAGTATATTAATTATGGGGTTGCGGCCGAGCAAGCCAGCAGTACCAAGTGTGCCCAAGGGTGGCAAGGCTGACAAGGCTGACAAGGCCAAGGCTGCCAAGGATGCCAAGGCCGCCAAGGCCAAGGATGCCAAGGCTGCCAAGGCCGCCAAGGCCAAGGAGGGCAGGAAGGGCAGGAAGGGCAGGAAGGGCAGGAAGGGCAAGTCTGGCTACGAGGATGAGGGCTACGAGAGCTACGAGGATGAGGGCTACGAGAGCTACGAGGATGAGGGCTACGAGAGCTACGAGGATGAGGGCTACACCATGGTCCCAGGAACGTACATGACTGAGAATTACACGACCCTCTATCCAGGAGACTTTTCTCCCGCCCGGGGCCAGTCAGCATCGATGACCAAGACGGGCAAGCCGACCAAGCCTCCAACTGCAGGCGTGTCGCCCTTCCAGAACCCTTTCCAGGGAAATACCGATGCGGCCATGATGCTGGGCCCAATGGTCGAACGCGAGAAGTCCACCGGAGTCCCGATGAACGCAGCCGTCATCATTCTGACTATCCTGTTCATATCTTTCGTTGTGATGCGCAAGTAAAGACGAAAACTTTTAAAATATAAAATGCTTCGTGTAACGATCCCGCGGACAAGCCACATGGTTCGCGCCACGCCACGCAAAGTCAAAGCAAGTGATATAAAGCATGCTATCAAGCACGCTCAGAACATTTGTTTTAATTTTGAAAATACCCCCGAGTGCCGTTCGGCTTGGGAGGTTGTTGACGAGTTGACAGAGGCTCTGGATACGCAAATCTCTCGGCGAGAGGGATCCTCCGGTCCGAGTCCTGCGGACTCGTCACGTCGCCCGCTTTATTCCGCGGTATACCACGAGGGCCACATACGCACCCATAAGTTGAGCTAGGATATACTGGGGAAGCTTGACCATTGGCAGATCGCCCTTCATCGCCATGGCGAAGGACACGGCCGGGTTAATGTGACCACCGGAGAGCGGGCCGATCATGGAAATGGCCAACAGGAATCCCGCGGCTATGATGATCGGCTTGCCTGTGAAGAGAATTGCTATGACCAGTAGGAAGGTTCCTAGGAATTCTGCGAGCATGTGCTTAAACATTTGTTACTACTGTACAAGAAATATTTGTACAAGAGCCCACAAAGTCTGGGCGGTCGTGAGCCAGAAGAACTGGGGTGTCAAGATACGCCCGGAGCATTCACAATTTTTACTTTTTTCAATTTTTATATATCGGAGGGCGACTATGCCATAGATGAGGGCAAGGGCCGCCATCGGCAATCCGAGCAAGTGTGAGAGTCCCAGAAGGCGAGAGAACTGGAACACAAGCCCGGCCGAGAAGAAGAACTGCATATAGTCTCGGCTGAGACCCTTGGCGCAGTCACACGTGGCCAAGCCCTTTATCCATCTGAGAACATACACAAGGATGAGGATGTTCAGAACCTCTATCCACATATACTTTTAACAAATAATGTTTTTACAAATGGATCTAAATGTTTAGGAAGTTTTTTTGTAAATTCTATTTTGAGGTCATGTTTGGCTTCTTCAATTATTTTATCCTCGTGCCAGTTGTACTCGTCACAGAGGATAAAGTACTCTTCATGGTCTTTGATTTTTGAAGTCCCTATTTTCAGTATCTGGATGGATTTTAGGTTCGGGACGTATTTATTCAGGACTCTTTTGATTTCTTCCCATTTCATACAGCTTAGATAGACGTGAGCGCGAACACGTTTCTCGAGGAGCCGGAGGAGAGCCATTTCCTGATATTCGTTTATAAGTTTTGAGAGCGACCATAGGTCGCTCACTCAAAATTTGCATTCTTGACCCACAAGAATTGAGGGGCTGCGCCCCTCGGATTTAGCTGCTATAAAGCATAGACCCCATGCCCTTCTGGATACGCAGTATGTTGTAGTTCATTGCGTATATGTAACCGGTCGATCCTCCCGCAATCTGTGCGAGTGTGCTGCTACTCGGGGTGATGATCCGGTACGAGTCGAGCCGTGAGAAGTTGAGGGTTCCGGTCGGCTGGAGCTTGGAGGTGTCGAGGCAGTACGATATGATGGTCACAGGCGCGATTCCTCCCGCCGCCTTGTAGCCAAAGGGAGTGTGGTAGTACTGTGGGACGTCCTGCCACTGGAAGAGCGAGCGCGAGTCGCCCACATCCACGCCGTTCAGCTGGGTCTTGAACTGGTAGGAAGAGGCGGTGATACCAGTCGTTGCCTGAGTCGCGTAGGCGGTCGCGTAGCTGTTCGACACAAAGGCTAGGAACTTGACTGGGTGGGCCAGGTTCACCTCGTGGGTGCTCAGAGGGTTAATGGGGACGCGGTTCACCTGGGTGACGATCATGTCCATAGGCGTCGAGGCAAAGTACTCGCGCTCGGCACCATCGAGGTACAAGTAGCTGCACCAGGCCTCGTACTGGAGCTGCTGGTACGTACCGTTGAAGCCAGTCGTCGATACAGTTACACTCTGAGGAAGAGTTCCTCCATAAGTACTTGGGTCAATAAATGTAATAAGCGTGTTGGTCGTCGTGTAAGGACCCGTAGACTGCGAAGGGAACTGAATCTCCAGCGTCGCTACACCCAGACCGCCGGAGAATGACCCGCTTGAAGAAATAACCTGGCTTACAGTTACCGCGCCAGAATACTGAGTGCCAAGGACTTGCTGCCCCACGGCAATGGTTCCGGCTCCCAAATTAACAGAAATAATGGCCGAGCCGCCGCGGTCCTCATATGGCTGCGTTGCGACCATAAGGGCGCGCGCCGAGGCGGTCGGCATAATGAACATCTGCGCATAGGCGGCAAGGGTTGTGCTAGAGGCTGCGGTGTAGCTAATGCCTATAGAGGTTCCCGATGTAATAGATGATGCATAAACGTTAGTCATGGTCTGATTTGCGTCAAAAAAGAATACGGAACCGGCAAGAGTAGGCCCGATTGATGAATTATACTGAGGGGTTAGGGCGAGAGGCGCCGCTCCCGCCTGGTTTCCAGTAGTGACGGTCGTGGCTGTCGCGCCATTCACAGCCGTGTAGAAAGTGGATGGAATAAACCAAACTGGAGTCGTGCTAACAAACCAGGCCTCGAGGTCAGATATCAACATAGGTACGGCAGGCGCTGGAGTCGTGCCAGATGTATAATATGGGGCGAACTGATTTGTATTAATAGAAATAAGAGTGCTTGAATAAATGGTGTTTACAGTCGGTATCTGCACATTCTTAATAGCGGCCTGAACTCCCCCCATAACAGAATATCCGGGAGCAATTGACAGGGTCGGAGCCGCTGCAAGTACAAGATTCGCTATTGGGTACCGAGAAACGGCGGTGGTCGTTGCTCCTGGCGACGTTGCCGAGCTTCCAGAAATCGGTCCGACACTCGTGATAGATGCGGTTCCGCCTGTAGACGATGTAATGGATAGAGCCGAAATGTAAGTGAGAGCATTCGTTCCAAAGTTTCCGCTGTTAGGTGCCGTCAGGACAGTGTTCACTGTCGGAACACTGGTGGTCGCGGACCAAGTTATCGCTATGCTCGTCTGGGTTCCAGTAGCGGGAGTGAATGCGGGCGTTAGGGTAATAGTAGGTGCGGAACCCTGATATCCCGCAACAGTGAAAGATGCACCCGGAAGACTCGTCGACGTGCTAGATGCAGACAAATACCCTACGAATGATCCAGCAGTAGTGGAAGTTGGCGTTACCGAGACGACAATTAGATTGGGGCCCGCCTGTAGACCTGTGGCAAAATACATACCAGGAACGACCTGCATTGTTGATCCGCTGTAGTTGAAAGCATTTGGTTGATATTGTGAAGAGCCCGTCAGTGCAGTCGTTGCTATGGTTACCGTCTCTGCAGAGATGGCTCCTGCAGCAGTCACGCCCGTTGTTGTCGTGGTGGCGATACCGAGTGATGCTGCCGACGTAGAAGGAACGGACGCTCCAGAGTTTGGAAGCGGGACTGTGTAAATCTCATAGTTTACGCGGTAGTTGAGGCCCTGGGACCACGTGATCCGAAGCTCCACATCGTGGTACTGCAGTGCAACCAGAGGCAGAGCGACCGACCAATCCTTGCAGAAGAAAAACTTGAGAG
>Ga0208507_1001786_pt1 | contig 11591 bp, 9 predicted proteins | sample CryBogCBH12Aug01_FD_184626 | JGI IMG/M metagenome (GOLD analysis project Ga0208507, IMG submission 184626) | Freshwater microbial communities from Crystal Bog, Wisconsin, USA - CBH12Aug09.1 (SPAdes) (version 2) | ecosystem: Environmental > Aquatic > Freshwater > Lake | place: Crystal Bog... | reverse complement strand
GGCCAGGCCGGATGAGGGCAACCTCAATGACGAGGTCGTAGAAGCACCGAGGCTCCATGCGGGGCAGCGTGGCCATCTGGGCCCGAGACTCCACCTGGAAGATCCCGACGGTGTCGGCCGCGCTCAACAGGTCGTAGACCGCAGGGTCCTGCGGGAGTGCTCCGAGGTCGACGGCGGTCCCCTCGTGGTGCTCGACGAGGTCGACCATCCGATGCAGCGCTTCGAGCATCCCGAGGCCGAGGAGGTCGAACTTCACGAGCCCAATCGCCGCGCAGTCGTCCTTGTCCCACTGGAGCACGCTGCGCCCCGGGGTTCTCCCCCACTCCACCGGACAGACCTCGACGATGGGGCGATCGCAGATCACCATGCCCGCAGCGTGGATCCCCATGTGGCGAGGTCGATGGAGGAGATCGCTGGCGAGCGCTTCGACGAGGGGCGGCACCCCCGCGGCGTCGACTCCCTGATCCGGGGCCACGCTGCCGTCAGCCGATGGGCTCGTCGGTCCGTCGACCCGCCCTGTCCACGCAGCCGCCTCGTCGAGGGAGTAGCCGAGCGCGGCGGCGACATCTCGGATGGCCGAGCGGGTCCGGTAGGTGATCACGTTGGCAACCTGGGCAGCGTGGCGCCGCCCGTAGCGGGCGTAGACGTACTGGATCACCTCTTCGCGTCGCCCCGATTCGATGTCGACGTCGATGTCGGGTGGGCCGTCTCGGGCTGGGGAGAGGAACCGCTCAAAGAACAAGTTGAGTCGGACCGCATCGGCGTTCGTGATCCCGAGGGCGAAGCACACCGCAGAGTTCGCCGCCGACCCGCGACCTTGGGCGTAGATGGTGGAACGCCGACAGAACTCGGTGATGTCCCAGACCACGAGGAAGTACCCAGCGAAGCCGAGCTGCGAGATGACGGCGAGTTCGTGGTCGATCTGCGCCCACGCTCCTGGAACCTGCTCACGCTCACGAGGCCCATACCGATGCCGTGCACCCTCTTCGACGAGGTGGCGGAGGTAGGTGTCTTCATCCATACCCGCAGGCACGGGGAAGTCGGGGAGCTTCGGGGCCACGAGCGCTAGGTCGAACGCCAGCGCCGCACCGAGTTCCCCAGCTCGCTCAACCGCCCCCGGCCAGCGAGCGAATCGACGTGCCTGCTCCTCGGGACTGCGGAGGCACGCCATCGGCGCACCGGGGAGCCAACCCTCGAGTTCCGCGAGGGGTCGACGGGCTCGGATTGCCGCCAAGGTGGTCGCCCGAGGGAAATCATCAGCACGGGCGTAGTGGACGTTGTTGGTTGCGACGAGGTCGACGCCTCGGCGAACCGCCAGCTCGGCGAGGACGTCGTTGCGCTGTGAGTCGAGTGGGTGGCCGTGGTCCCAGAGCTCAACGGCGACGTGGTCTCGACCGAACGTGGCGACGAGACGGTCGAGCGCCCGACCAGCTGCTGCGGGGCCATCGGTCATGAGCGCGGTGGCGAGGGGTCCCTTCCGGCACCCGGTGAGTACGTGCCACGCTCCCTGCGCCGCCGCACCGAGGTCATCGAGGCCCACCGAGAGTTCGCCCTTCTCGCCGCGGGCGAGGTGGGCATCCGCCAACATGGCAGAGAGCGCGGAGTAGCCCGATGGCCCTCGAGCGAGGAGGACCAGGTGCTCACCAGCGGGGTCTGGCACACCGGTCCTCGGTGCCCCACCGCCGAGCGTGACCTCAACCCCGAAGATGGTGCCGAGGCCGAGCGCCCGAGCTGCGGTGGCGAACCGGACCACGCCGTAGAGACCGTTGTGATCGGTGAGGGCGAGTGCAGGTAGCCCGAGGCGGACGGCTTCGGCGACGAGTTCTTCGGGATCGCTCGCCCCATCGAGGAAGCTGAATCCTGAGTGGACGTGGAGTTCTGCGTAGGTTGCCATCGCTAGTCGTACACCGCCTCGAGCCACCACTGCCGGTGCTCGAAGATGAGGAGGAGCGCCGACCCATCGCTGCAGACCACCTGCAGTCGTGCTCGACGTCGTTGCGCCACCCACCACCGCTCGACGAGCGGCCATGGCCCTCCATAGGTATCGAGTGACCGAGGGCGGCCTCCGCCGAGCACGCAGACCTCCGGGGTTGCGCTCAAGAGGCCGCTGCGCAGCACCACGACCGGAGCCCCTCCTCCATCGAGGAGCTGTGCGGGGTGGGGGTCGGCGTAGACCATCGTGGGGGCAGGGGCCGGGAGGTGTGCTGGCCACGGTGGCACCGTCGCACTCGCTGCGGGGCTCAGCCCTCCGAAGGGAACGAACGCCCCTTGATCGCTCGGGCAACGACCACCCCGTGGTCGAGCGACCATGACCGATTCCGGGCCGAGCCGCTGCTGCAGGCGCGTCGCCACCATCGCGGCTCGCTGCTCGAGTCGATCCGTCCCGCCGTCGAAGCCCTGCTGCACCGACGCTGCCCCCTCTCCACCCCCAACGGCTCGGAGGCGACGGAAGATACCTGGGTCTCGGCGACCCGGGAGTTCTCCCTCCTCGCCGCTCGCAACCCGGTGGCACGACAACGCATCTGGGCCGAATCGGGCGTAGACCTCACGAGCACCGAGGTCGGCGAATGCACCGAGCGTCCGAACTCCAAGCCTCGGGAGGAGACGAGTGAGGTCGGGGCGTTCGAGGACGGAGACGTCGAGTGGAGCGAGGAAGGCCTCGAGCTCACCCTCGCCCACGATGGCGCCTCGGTCGGCCGCCACGGTGGCGGCGAAGAGTCCCGGGGCGATGCCGAGGCGCACCGTGAATCCCGCCCGCTCGAGGTCCATACGCACCGCAGCGAGGACGGCGTCATCCCCTCCGAGCAGTCGACTCGGCCCTCGCACGGGAAACGTGCAGAGCCCCAATCGAATTGGGGTCACCCACGGACAGATCGCCTCGACGATTCCGAGGAGCTCGACGAACTGACGAACCTCCTCACCGCCTTCACCCTCGCTGCAGAGCTCGGTGGCGAGTACCGCAACCAGACGTTCCACTCATGCGCCTTCCATGAGCGCGATCTCGCCTTCGGCGGTCGGCAGCCAGAGCGTGTGTCGGCGAGGCGCTCCCCCCATCCGGCGGCCACCGACGAAGATGGTTGCTCGGCGACCGGTGAGGCAGCCGTGGCCATCTTCGGGTCCGACCCACGTCGATTCGCTCACCCGCAGTTCAACGTCACCACCGATCGGCCAGTGTCGTTCCGCCGTCGCCACCACCACCAGGGCTGCTCGACGATCACGGACTCGAGCGAGGAGCTGTCGAGCAGCCGCGTAGGGTGCGGGGGCACGGAGGGCGAGGAGGACGAGGTCGACCCCGTCGGTCAGCTCTCCGGCTACCTCGATGGATCGCCCACCTTCTGCAGCGACGAAGACCACTCGGCGGAGATCCACGCCGAGGTCGGCCATGGCCACCACGCCAGGATCGTGCAGACCCACCACGCCGCACCAGTGACCAGCCGATGACGCAGCGGTCAGCAACGTGAGGCCGAGGGTTGAGCCACCACCCCCTCGGGGGGCAACCACCACGGTGCTCGAGCCGCGCTGGATCCCATCACCGAGCAGGGGGTGGAGCGCCGAGAGGAGCGGGAGACGTCGCGATGAGGCGGCAGCGAGGGGGCGAACTCTGGCGACGAGGTCTTGGTTGAGCTCAGGGCGAGCAGGCAGTGGAGCTGAGGAAGCGAACATATGTTCGTATCGTAGCCACATGGACTGACATTCCCAAAGGGGTGGAGCAGCACGGGAACTACAGTCGTTCCATGGCAGAAACCCCAACCGCGGCATCGCTCTTCGACCTCACGGGGAGGGTTGCCATCGTCACGGGTGGCACTCGAGGGATTGGCCTCGCTGTCGCCAAAGGTCTCGCTCGTGCTGGTGCACGGGTGGTGGTGTCGAGCCGGAAACCCGATGCCTGTAACGCCGCTGCGGCGGCGATCGCCGCTGAGGGTGGCACGGCGATTGGCGTGCCGTGCCACATCGGCGAGATCGACGACCTGAACGCCCTCGTCGCCGCAACCCTCGAGGCCTACGGCCAGATCGACCTCATCGTGAACAACGCCGCGAACGCCTTGGCCCTCCCCATTGGCCAGATCACCGTCGAAGCGTGGTCAAAGACCCAAGACGTGAACGAACGCGCTGCGCTATTCCTCGTCCAAGCAGCGCTCCCTGCCCTCGAGGCGAGCACCTGTGCTGCCGTCTTGAACGTCGTGAGCGTCGGCATCTTCACCTCAGGCCGCCACCTCGCGCTCTACACCGCAGCCAAAGCTGGGCTCATGCAGCTCACGAAGTCCATGGCCGCCGAGCTCGCGAGCAAGGGGATCCGGGTCAACGCCCTCGCTCCTGGGCCGGTCGACACCGACATGGTGCGCAACAACGGCCCCGAGGCTGCCGCTTCAATGGCGGCATCGACCGCGATGGGCCGGCTCGCCACTCCAGAGGAGATGGTGGGCCCAGCGCTCTTCCTCCTCTCCGACGCAGCGAGCTACGTGACCGGCTCGGTCCTCGTCGCCGACGGCGGTACGGTGTTCCACGCATGAGCGGCGACACCGTACCTGAACAGCGCAGTTCGGCACGAGATCGACGATCGCCGCGCCCGTCGAGCGTCGCCGTCGTCCTGAGTGCAGCAGCGCTCGTTCCCGTGGTCCTCATCATCAGTTTGAGCATCGGTGCCACCGTGCAACTGTGGACGAACCCAGGGAGTTCGCTCGGGTGGAAGCTGTTCTTCCCCGTCGTCACCACTGCAGGCCTCGTCGGTGCAGCGCTCACCGCCCGACGTCAGCGCCAACGCGGGTGGTCACCCACTGCGTGCACGTTGACGGCCGAAGGGGTTCTCCTCGTCCTTGGACTCATCGTGGGCTACGCGTTCACCACCGCTCCGAACTAGAGCGGCCATTGCGCACGAGGTTGAGGACGCAGTCACCAGATCGCCGCCTACCATTCGCAGAGCGTGAAGGCTTCGGTCGTACATTTCCACCCTTCCCACAGCCTCCGTCATGCAACCTCTGATCTCCTCGGTGCTGAACCACCACTCGTCGACGACGCTCGCCGCTGCGGGTGCAGGAGTGGCTGCCCGAGCTGGAGTTGCTGCTCGAGCGAGCCGAGCGAGCGATGCCGCTCGCCACACGACGACGACCGCACGCGGTCGAACCGCAGGGAGGCTCCAGCCCCAGAGCCTCTCGTCTGGGTCGCCGAGTGAGGTCAGCGAACAAGCGCACTGGGGAGATCGCTCCTCGACCTTCTCGACGCCGGGCCAAGCGTGGTCTGATCGCCTCTCGCTCTTCCTTCCGGCCGCTCTCGCCCGATGGTCCCCACTCGGCGCAGCGGTCGCCGCCGACGGAGCGCCCATTCGAGCAGCCTTCGGATCCCTCGCATGGGTCGGCGTCGCCGCCGTCTTCGTCGCCACGACGACGATCGGTCTGGCCACCAATGGCCTCCGCACTGGTGTTCCCATCGGCGCGTTCGTCGCGATTGCCCTGCTCGGGATCCTCGATGCCGCAATGGGCGTTGCCGCCACAGCTGGCATCGTCCTTGCGTGCGGGCTCTGCGGCTCCCTCTTCAGCCTCGAAGGCTCCACCACGGTGGCGATCATCGGCGCGGTGTGGTTCGGCATCACGGTCATGGTGGGGAGCCTCCGGTCCTTCACCAAGGACCCACCGAACCACGTTGAAGCATTCCTCGAGCGACTCGGTGACCTCATCATTGGTTCGCTCCTGTGTGGCTACTTGGCGTATGAGTTCACTGGGATCCTCGCCGGTCCTAGGGGTTCGCTCGAGGCACTGCGCGCGCATGCTGCCATGGTTGGCTGGATCCTCACCGCAGGCATGGCGGTCCGCTACCTCGCATCGACGGCCATCGCGCATGGCTACCCACAGCGCCTGAAGGACGTGGTCGCAACCGCTCACGACGACCACCATCCACGCGCCTTTGGGGTCTCGGTGGCCATGCGGGGCCTCATCGCTGGAATCATCTTCGCGACGTTCCTCGGCCTGAACGGCACCGTCATCGCGCTCCTCGCCCTGTTCGTCATCGACCTCGTCGCCACCCGCCGCATTGCCCCTCACGCGACCACGCATCGCTGGGGGATCCTCATCCCCCACAATCTGGGGAAGATCCTCACGCTCACCCTCGCCGCGGCGGCCATCACGGTGGCGCTCCGTCCGGTCGTCCACGACCCCTACCACCTCGTCCTCGACACCTTGGTCCTCGTCATGGCGCTGACCCTCGCGCTGAACTGCGCTGCAGCACGGTGGGAGCCCCGACCGCTCCCGTCAACAGCGTGGCGCTGGGTGGCTGGGGCACTGCTCGTGGCCGTCACCGTGCTCCAATTGAGCAATCACTTGGTCCGCGGGTAGTCGAAGCGCCCCCTCGCCTTTCGATTCTGCAACACAATTACCACCGAAAAATCACCAATTGTTCGCAGTCTGTCAACCTCGAGTTCCTAGACTTTTGATGGATGGCGCTCAATTTCCCTCTGCACCTCAGCGCACTCATCCATTCGAGCACCACCACCAAAGCTGGCGCCGCTGCGGCTGCCGCAGTTGCCGCCCGGGCCGCAACTGCGGCGAGGGCCGGTTCTGCTGCTCGAGCCGGATCTGCAGCGAGGAGTGGGGGTGCTGCACGAGCTTCGCGCAGTGCTGGCTCTTCCCGATCAGCAACCAATGCCGCCAGGAGCAAAGCTGGAGGGAAACCCCGGATCCGCAAGGTTGAGGTCCGCTCCGGAAAGTTGAGTCAGGATCGGACCCACTGGGGCGACTCATCCTTCACCTTCCGAGCACCAGGTCAGGGTTTGTCCGACACGCTGTCGGTGGCTGCACCGGTGACCCTGGCCAAGTACTCCCCGATCGCTTCCTCCATCGCCGCCGACGGTTCCTACGTGAGAGCCATGTTCGGCTCCATTGCTTGGATCCTCCCCGGAGTTGCGTTTCTGATGACGTTGTTCCTCGGCTTTGCGACGAACGGCCTGCGAACGTCATTTCCAACGAGCGGCTTCCTCGCGATCTTGGTCGCCGGCGTGCTCGACGCAGACATTGGTTTCGCAGCAACCCTCGGCGTCCTCATCCCCTGCGTCGCGCTCGGCACCATCTTCAGCCTCGCTGGATTCACGATGGTGGTCATCATCGGCGCACTGTGGTGTGGCCTCGCCGTCATGGTCGGCAAGGTGCGCGTCTACCTTCGCGATACCCCGAGCGATCTCTCCTCATGGTACGTCCGCGTCGGCGATGTACTCCTCGGTTCTCTCCTCTGCGGCTACCTCGCCTTCAAGTTCATCGGGATCCTCACCGGCCCGAACGACTCCTTCGCAGCGGTTCACGCGAAGGCGCACGTCATTGGCTGGACCATGGTCGGTGTCGCTGCAGCGAAGTACCTCGCAACCTCGTTCGCCACCCACTCCTACCCCGAACGCATGCGCAACTGCACCACCATCGACTTCCCCGCGCGGGCAAGGGCGATCGACCGCTTCTCCCTCGCGCTCCGCGGACTCGCGGCCTTCGTGGTGTTCGTGGCGTTCTTGGGGCTCAACTGGATGGTGGTGGCGCTCGTCGTGCTGTACCTGATCGACGTGTTCCTCCCCAACGTGGTCACCCCGAAGGAAGCGCACCCAGCCGTTCGGTTCTTCATTCCTCAGAACCTCGGCAAGATCTTCGCCCTCACCGTGATCAGCGCAGTCGCCACGCTGGCGCTCAAGAGTCACGTCTCGTCCCAGTACGACCTCGTCATCTACGTCTTGCTCGTCGTGATGGTCGTGGCGATCGTCAACAACACCGCTGCAGCCCGGTGGTCACCCCGGGAGATCCACAACCCCTGGTTGACCTACTCGGCAGGATTCGTCCTAGCGACGCTCACCATCTTGCAGTTGAGCGATCACCTCATCAAAGCGTGATGGCGACGCCCTAGAACCCTCGTAGGTGCGCCTCGAGGAGCTCGAGGGCTGCTCCATCCCCGGATCGAACGAGTCCGTCCTCCCATCGACCGGCAGCCCACTGCAGGAGTGCATCTGGAGCCCCGGCGATCGCCGCATCGCACGCACCGCCACCGTGGTCGACCTCAATGCCTTCGGTATCCAACGTGACCACCCACGTCGTCACCCCGGCGTCGACGAGGATCCGCTGGCCCACCCAGGTTGACCGGTCGCCTACCGTCGACCATGGTGCGGTGGCGAACCACAGCAGTTCGTCGATTCCGTCCACAGCGAGTGCGGCGTCAACGGGCGTCCGAGAACCACTCGCCATCTCCGCATCCGTCCGATGCACCGCAGTTTCGAGCGCCATCCGGCGCCACCAGAAGCCGATGGTCTGGTCCTCTGCCATGAAGGTCGGCGCTGGATCGTGGTCGGCGTGCGCCGACAGCGCAGCCACGAGCTCGGTCGCTGCGTGGCGGAGCCGGTCGGGGTCGCTCCGACGGGCTTCGTGGAACGCAGCGGTGTCGACCCGAGAGGGGAACTTCCCCGTCTCGAGGAGGAGGATCTTGTGTTCGTACACACCGGCGAGGTGATCGGCGAGATCGGCAACTGACCACTCGGGACAGGTCGGCACCGCCGAAGCGTCGTTTCCGGTTTGGGCGAGCACGAAGCGCTCGAGATCCTGCATCCAGAGCTCTCGGTACTGCGCCGTGGTGAGGCGGGTCGAGCTCGTCATGGCCTCGGAGCGTCGACGATGTCGACGGGCGAGATGGAGATCGGTGACGACACGAGGAACCGACTGAACTCCTCGACGGGGATGCCGAGGGCCTCGAGCTGTGAGAGGGACCGACGACCGGTCACCGCCCGGAACCGCTCGAAGGCGTCGATCGGGAGGCCCTCGATCGTGTCGGCGAGGTCAGGGTTCACCTTTCGGAGGCCATTGAGGAGGAAGGCAGTCCCCATGGGCACCGAGGGGGCGTCGTGGGCCCCGAATGCGCCGAGCGCCAATCGCAGATCGTGTTCATGGGTCCCTTGGTCCATCACGATCTGGAGGTTCACCGGTGCAGGGATGACCACCATGATGGGATCGAAGGCCGCAGCGGTCCCCTCGAGGCGGTCGGCGAGTTGCGCCACCGACTCGCCAGCGTGGCGCTCCACCTGGGCGGTCGTCCACGCGTCGGATCCTGCCCCCTCCAGTCGACCGTTCACGATGTCGTCGATCGTGCCGAAGAGGTGGCAGCTCAGCTGCTGCACCGTCCACGCAGGGCACGACGGCACCGTCAGGTGCTCCTGCTCCTCGGTCACGGTCCGGAGGAGGGCAACGGTGCGTTCGCGGATCCCTTGGTAGGCAGCGAGGACGTGAGCGGCGTCGTAGGTGGTGGTCACGTGGCCACCGTAGCGTCCTCGTCGAAGCGGTGCTCGGCCAGAGCGCGACAATGGAATCGTGTGTGGTCGCCTCATGCTCACTACCCCACCGGCCTCAATGGCTCGATTCGTCGAGGCCACCGTCGGCATGGCCTTCGCCGACCAGCCGTTCCATCCGAGTTGGAACGTGCCACCCACTCGGGCAATCCCTGGACTCCTCGACGCCCCGAACGGTTCAGGACGCGTGCTCTCGCAGTTCCGATGGGGGTTGCTCCCCCAGTGGGCGAAGGATCTGTCCTTCTCGTCGAAGACGATCAACGCTCGGGTCGAGACCGTCGCCGAGAAGGCCTCGTACCGAGCTGCCTTCACCGCCCGACACCTCATCATCCCGGTTGATGGCTACTACGAGTGGACGACACGAGGACCCGAGCTCAAGCAACCTCACCTCATCACCCGAACCGACGACCAGCCCCTGCTCTTGGCCGGGCTCTGGGAGGAGTGGCGGGATCCGGCGCAACCCGACAGCGGGGTCGTGCGATCGGCCACCATCTTGACCCGTGAAGCCAACGCCGACGTCGCCCACCTCCACGACCGCATGCCCGTGGTCGTGGAGCCCGAGGCCATCGACCTGTGGTTGACCTCCCTCGGCGAGGAGGCCCGACCAGCCCTCGACCAACTCCTCTCGGTTTCCCTCGGCGTCTTGGGTCATCGACCGGTTGACCGAGCGGTCGGATCGGTGCGCAACGATGGGCCGCAGCTCATCGCTCCTCTCGCCTGAGACGGGCTCCACCGGAAGGGTGGAGCCCACCTCCACTACGCTCAGGCGGAACGAGGAGGAACCATGCCCACTGCCCCGCTTGCCGGCCTGCGAATCATCGAGTGCTCGGCGCTCGGACCCGCGGAGATCACCAACACCTTGATCGACCTCGGCGCAGAGGTCATCAAGGTCGAACCACCGCAGGGGGACTACGGCCGCCAGATGACGTGGCCCATCATCAACGGGGTCTCGCTCCTCCACCTCCACGCCAACCGCGGCAAGCAGTCCATCACCTTGGACCTGCGAACCGAAGAAGGTCGGGCGATCTTCAAAGAGCTCGTCGGGACCGCAGAAGTGGTCATCGAGGCCATGCGACCTGGCGGACTGGCCAAGCGTGGCATTGGCTACGAGGACCTCCTCGCCATCAACCCGAGCCTCGTGTTCTGCTGCATCTCGGGGTACGGCATGACCGGTCCTTACCGCGACCTGCCGAGCCACGGCATCGCCTACGACGTCTGGGCCGGACTCGTCAACGTCGCCACCGACGACGAAGGGTTCACCTACCTGCCCGAGCACCCGTCAACGGGCATCCACGCAGGCCCCCTCTTCGGTGCGCTCGGCATCTTGGCCGCGGTGATTCGGGCCCGGAGGAGCGGGGAGCCGTCCTACATCGACATCGCCCAGAGCGATGCCTCAGCAGCCATGGACTGGCTGCGATCGGAGACCTGGAAGGCCTACGAGCGCCCCGAATCAGAGGTCACCGGCAACAAGTCCGACAACTACGAACGTCGTGCTCCAGGAACTGCTGGCATGAAGGAGGGCGTCCGCTACCAGGTCTACGAAGCCTCCGACGGCAAGCACGTCTTGTTCATGGCATCTGAGCAGGAGTTCTGGAAGAACTTCTGCGAGGGGATGGGTCGCACCGATCTCTTCGAGCGTTGGCCCGGTTCGAAGTACGCGGACCACGCCCGAGGGAACCGTGAGCTCCAGGCCGAACTGAAGCGCATCTTCGCGACGAAGACCGCTGTCGAGTGGCTGGAGTTCGCCAACCAGCACAACACCGCCATCGCTCCGGTCAACACCCCGAAGACGCTGCTCGACGATCCCCAATTCCAGGACCGGTTCCCGCTCATCCCGGCGGAGCGCCTCGGCGCCGACCAGCTCCCCGCTCCCATCAAGTTCATCGGCGAGACCCTCCCGGTTCCCGAGATGGCGCCGACGGTTGGCCAGCACAACCGAGAGGTGCTGGCGCAGCTCCTCGGCTGGAACGACGAGCAGATCGACGCGGCCATCGCCAGTGGAGCTCTCGGGTGACCACCCCTGATCGCTTCGGCGATCGGCCCGGGACTGCTCTCGTCACCGGGGGCACCGGAGGCATCGGCAGCGCCATCGTCCGGCAGTTGGCCAGAGAGGGTGCTGCGGTCACGTTCACCTACCGCTCAGGTGCCGAGCGCGCCATCTCCCTCGTTGAGGAGTTGAGCGATGAGGGGTGGCGGGTCGATGCCGTCCAGCTCGACCTCACCGCCGCCGAAGACTGCGCGGCGGTGATCGCCGTCGTCGCTTCGCACCGAGGTGGCCTCCACACGCTCGTCCACG
>Ga0208507_1001785_pt1 | contig 11599 bp, 9 predicted proteins | sample CryBogCBH12Aug01_FD_184626 | JGI IMG/M metagenome (GOLD analysis project Ga0208507, IMG submission 184626) | Freshwater microbial communities from Crystal Bog, Wisconsin, USA - CBH12Aug09.1 (SPAdes) (version 2) | ecosystem: Environmental > Aquatic > Freshwater > Lake | place: Crystal Bog... | reverse complement strand
TCTACTTCAGGCGCGGGCAGTTTTAGATTCGGGACAAGCTTTTCGAGGGGATGCTATTTGTTTGTTCGGTTGGGATATGATTTTAATCTCTGTTTGGCTAATCATTGGCTCCAAAGCGCGACAAATTAAACTCCTTAAATTTTTCTTTTCTGTTTGGGGCGCGTGGATAGTTCCAGTTTTCTTCGATGTTGCCCTAACCCTTTTATCGAACGTGCGTGCGGGAGCGTATTGGTAATTTTTTTTATCTGCCTGTCAATTTGTCCGACATGGGCAGCATTGAGTCCACGAGTGCGACGCAAGCCGCAAAGGAAATTTTTGTCGTGGCTTTCAATTATTTGAGGTGCAATCAGTGCGAGGCCGTCTTAAAAAGTGCACACGGATGGCGCTATGGATAAGGTGATTGCTGGGGAAATTGGTGACAAAACAGTGGTGCTCATGCAGACTGCGGCGGTGAACGCCCAAAAAACTGGCTAGGTGGCGTCGCGTCAGGTATGTTCCGAAAGATGGTCACCCGCTTGGCGCCGTTGGGAAAGCGAAAACCGTCAAGAAATTGACTTTTTATTGACTACGGACAAAGCGCACAAGTTAGAAACGCCTTTAGAATCAAGGTTGCCGGTGTGGCGAAATGGCAGACGCACAGGACTTAAAATTTTCAAAATCGCACTTTCTGACCGCTTCTCGCGACTTCTCCTCATACGTGTTTCAGCCTTTATTTACAAGCCTATTTTCAATTTTAGCCTGATTTCGCCGCACCCCTAAAACGGGTGGCTTTCCGACCCCCAAAGTGGCACAAAAAGTGGCACAAAAATCTTTCAAAACCCCAACAAATTGAAAAATCCGCACAGGACTTAGTCCCAGAGAAGTCCGTCCATTTTTTGCATTTTTGCGTTTGTGCCACTTTTGATTTTCAGCACAACAAATAACATGCAGTCATCAAGAAATTTACAATTATCTCGATGTGCCACTTTCAAATCAAAACCACGCCTAAATTGCGGTCAGAAAAATATTAAAAGCGATTTTGTTGTGCCACTTTTTTAATGCCAAAAATTGGAGGAGGTTTTTATGCCGAACGATCTTTTCGAGATGGTGTCTTGTGCTCCTGCGCAAATTCCCCGGCGACCACACGGCGATGAAATTCGTCTATGGCTTCCTGAGTTAGGTATTGCCGACCAGCGATGTTGACAGTTCTAAGCCAGCCTTTTTTCCGCCAGCGCCAGGCCGTAATTGGTGTCACCCCGACCCGCTCCAACCACTTTGATAGGCTGATTACGGAGCTGGTGATGGGTGATGAATTTGAAGTTGTCGCGTTCATAAACGAAAGTGGAAGTCATAATTACTACTGCGTGTCGGACTTTTTCGTCCCCGCTGATTTCGCGAGTCGCGCCAGTTTCCTAGCGTTCTTGATACGCCAGTGCCGGTGAATGGCCGCCACCACCTTGTCGAGCCAGCTTATGTCGGTAATCTGTTGCGCGAACACATCACGCGAATAATGTTTCACGCAATAACGCTGTGGACGGCCCAGCGGCTTGATCAAGCCTGCCCGCGACAGTGGCGGGATGATGTGCGTGGCGACCCCTAGCGCGTCGGCGACTTGCTCCTTGGTCATGGTGGCGCGGTATTTTTCCAATGGCTGGATTTTTAATGGTGAATCAGCAGTCATACACGTTCCTTGATTAAAGTGAGGGTGACGGCGGCAATGAGGGTGTCATACACCGCGCCCAAACGGCTATCTGCCGACATTACAAAACTCAATTCGTATTGCTGAAGCCGGCGTTCCAGCCAGGTGAGACCGCTTCCCAGAACGATCACCTCGGCACACGCAAAATGAATGGACATTTTCTCCGGCGGTGCCTCCGGTTCTTTTTCCAAGGCCGGGTTGGCCGTTCTTTCGGCATACAAGAACTGCGCGTAGGGCAGCAGATAGCTGATGCCGTCATCGGCAATTACTTCGAGCGCGGCGATGTTGGGATCACTGCCGATGCAGGGATTTTTACGCGGGCTAGACGCTGATATGGCGGGCGGTTGTTCGCTGGTGTTCGGTTGGCTTGATTTCATGGCTGCTCCTTTCGGTGGTTTCGATTGAAAGTGATCGGGCGATGCGCTGGCAGAATCGTTTCATGAAACGATTGCCGCGCTGCAAAATGGTTTGGAGAAAGTCCCGTTGCGGCATGGCCTCAACCGCCGCCAGCCGCGCACTAGAATGGGTGACATGCAAACGCAATAATTCCGAATCATCGGTAAAGACCTGGCAGCGTTCGCGACCACGCGAGATGCTGACGTAAAATTGTTGCTGATGGACGGCGGCCAGCGACCGCGACGACGCCACGACCAACACTTCATCCACCGTTTTGCCCTGGGCGGCGTGCGACGTGACGGCGTAGCCGTGGGTGAACGTGCGGTAATTTTGCGGAATCACCCGGCCATCGGCCAGCACCACGGAATCGCCCTGAATCGCCCGCACCTCGACAAGTTCGCCATTGATAAACCGCTTGCCGACCGTGTTCGCTTGCAGCAAAAGTTTGTCGCCGGCTGCAATTTTCAATTTCCGTTTCTCCCCCACATCAAAGCAGGCAGAGCCTGCACCCAATGGGAAAAGATTTTCAGAACCGTCCTCGCGCTCAACTTTGATCGAGTCGTTTTCGACCGCGACCACCGCGACCGTTTCGTCTTTGGCGAAATCATCCTTTCGACGGTGAAACCGGATCGCCATGCCGGGCTGGTATTGTCGTGCATTCTGTTTTTGCGCTTCCGTCCACGACAACGAATCGAATACCTGAAATTCCTTTTCTTCACCGGCCAGTCGGCCAGACGTTTTCATTGCGGCCCGGACTTTCTCCGTGACCGCCTTGATTTCATTCCAAGTCGGTGCGACCAGTAACGCGGATTTGCTTTCTGTCAATGCCTTCAAATACGATTTTGCTGCGGCGTCATGGAGATCATGGTGGCCGTCCGCAAGGACCTCTGTCACCGCACCAATGCGTTCCAACTGCGCGAATGCCTCCAACGGCCGCTTTTGCGCCGCTAGTTCGACCGCCTTGCGATACTCGGCCTTGCGCTGGCGACGGATGCGGGTCAGTTGGCCGGATTGAAAATCGGAATGTTGCTCCAGAATCCGCAGCGCATCACCACGCACCACCGATGCGTGCTGGCCGGTGTCGCCCGAAAGCACAACACGGGCATCACGAGTCAGGTCAAACAGCCGCTTCATATCGTCAATGCCGACCGCCCCGGCCTCATCCAGAACCACCAACTGACGGGCAGACAGCACCGGTTTCGTCAGCAGGAGGCTTTGCATCGTCTTCGCCTCGAATCCTTCCTTGCGAAGCACATCCGCCGCCGCCGCCGTCGGCGCGCAAAACAGCGGTTCGATTTTAACTTCGGCGCAGGCGGCGACCAACTCGCGTAACGCGGTGGTCTTGCCCGTGCCAGCCAGACCACGCAGGCCGGTGATTCGGTCACTCGTGCGTAGCACATGGTAAATCGCGCGGCGTTGATCGTCGCCCAGCCAGTCGGCGGGTTTGTATGTTGGATGAATCGGTGCAACGGTGTCGCAGGCCGCATTGACCGTCTGAATCAAATCAAGTTCCGTGGCCAAAATCTGTGGCGTGGATAATCCACGCTCGGTTTTGACCAGATGAGCCGAATACTTCGCCGCTTCTTTCAACGCCGGCAAATCCAGTTCACCCGGATGCTGTGCCAGCGCCACGCTCAACAGTTCATGCTCTGGCACGACCGACTTGCGCTCGAAGACGTGGGCGACGGCGTAATTCAGGGCTTGGTTTTCCGGCTCAAACCGGCGGACTTGCCGGACGGGCTGAACCGACGTGCTGAGTTTTTGCAGTGCCTGCAATTCATCGGGCTGCAATTGTGTCAACTGCTGCTCGCGAACCTCGGCGGTCGATATGCCCTTGATCTTTTTCGCCCGGCTCTGATGCACCGCGAGGGCGATGGCATTGTTCGACAATTTGCGCCCCAGCTTTTGTTCCAGTTCCCGGACCACCGCGTCACGTTGCTGGGAGCGTTTGGAAAATCGTTTCAACACCGCATCGCTCACACCCTCAATTTCAAAGCCGTGTTTCGCCGGACCTATGCGGTAGCCGATCTGTTGGACACGCTTCGCCAATTCATTGCGATAAGCTGCCGTGCCGTAACGGATGGCGTCATACATTCCACCCGCCTGTAATGCCTTCCAACATTTTTCCGTTTCATCAAAGGTGGCGTTGAACACGGTGAGATGTGTGTGCAACAGGGGGTCGAGTGCGCGGCTGCTCGTGTGCGTGAACGCGGCGGCGACCAGATTACCGGTGGCGCGGTCACGTTGGTTGCCATGCTTGCGAACTCTGGTTGCGGCGAAGGTTTCGAGTTCGCGGAACGCAATTCGCGTCGCCTCCTCATGTGCCGACACCAGCCGGTCGTCATCCATCGTCACCGCCAGCACCGAAACCGATTTCGGCGCGGAACAGGTGAAATCATAAAAGACGCGCCGCTGATTGGTTTTTTCCTGCCGCAGCGTCAGACGTTGCTCGTCATTCGGATTTTTGTTTTCACACAGGGCATGAAATTGGTCACGAGTGACCGCATTGTTTAATCCCAGCCGTTCCGCGCCCGCACCGATCCACTGACCGGGCCGGATTTCACCGGCGGCGTAGTAATCGTTCTGCGCCAGATGCTCGTCGAAGTAGCCTTCGGCATCCGCCAGATTCTTTTGTGCGACGGCTGTGAACATAACGCGCGATATTAGCGGTTTTTCAAATGGCGTTATGCCCCGTTGGCACAATCGTTATTTTCTTTCTGTCATTCATTTTCCGGTTGGTCATTCTGCCTGAACCCATTTGGCGCAAGGCGTGCCTGGCACACGAAGCGTGGTTCAACCACAGAACCAAAACCGAATCCGGTTTCATGTCTGGCAGTTTGCCTGAACTTTCCCCCGTCGTGGTGTATGTGATACACTTTATGCACTTGGCCGATGATTTTCTTCATTCGGCAACCAGTTTGGCGGAGAAGCAGCCCACTTTTGTGCAATCTTTACACAAAATGAAATTTCACTTTTTGGTTGTAAAAGCGCGTATTCGTATCGATTTAATTGGGGATTATTACTTTCCATCGGCAGAGTCTGAAATTTTGTTGCAGTTTTCGCATCGAAATGATGCTGCCTGGCGCTTTGACTGGCCGGCTTTCCTGCGGGCACTCGGAAACCGGCCAGACAAATCGCCAGCAATGCGAACCTAGACGGTCGAGCACTCAACGGGCGTTTTGAAAATCCCGCGACTCCACAGCCGTTCCGTTCGCTTCGATTTTCAAATCGCCCGTCCAGTGCTTTCGCAAGATTTAATGCCGCTGGTAATCGCAGCATTGATTTGTCGAAGATGACGATGGCGACAATGGCAGGCTAAACTAGAGGCACTATCGGAGGCAGATTAGAAAATCGCCTAGTCTTTGGGAATGACGTAATGGTCAGCGACCATGATGTCGGGTGAGGATTTCACATAGTCCACGATCACTTTTTCAAGCGACACGCTGACCCGCACATGGCCCGAGTTGCCAAGAAAAACTCCGTGCTTGTAACCATAGTTCTGAAGGTCGCGGATACGATCGTTTCCGGCAAAGCTGGGTTGCGGAACCATCAAGTAAAGAATCCCGTCCAGTTCCTGCCGGGCGTAGAAATTATCATGTGCCTTGAATACAGCCGTGACGTGATTGCGCAGGAGCAGTTGATGAATTGGCATCGGCCAGCCGGGACGGTGCTGCGCGAAGCCTTCCGTGCCGTCCAAATTTTTTCCGCCCCACTCGTTGAACCCGGCAATCTCCACGCCGCCGCGCGAAGCCTGATCGCCGCAGAGAAGATTGTGCAGAAAGACGAATTTGTATTTCGCGTGACTGAACGCCAGCGTTTTGGCGAGCCAGTCATATTGCACGCGACCGAGTGACCATGCCCAGCCATCACCACCACCGCCGCGTTGACGGAGAGAATAGCGATATGGATCAAGCACCACAAACAGCGCATCGCCCCACTCCCACGCATAATAATTTTCCAGCAGGCCGCTGGGTGGTTTTGGAAAGGCATCGCCGGTGTAAAAACTGTCGGGAACTGGATTGGGAAAATAGCGTTTGCGCAGCAGGTTCGACCAGACGGCCAAATTGTCAGGCGAACCATCGTCGTAGCGGCTGCTCTCGCCATCATGCACGCCGAGCGCGAGAAAGAGCGGAACGGAAGAACTGATCTGTCCGAGATAAAAGCGTTGCGCCAGATATTGCCGTGCCGCCTCATCGCGCGTGGCGTGCTTGTCCGTCATAAAAAGATTTCCGAGGTCAATGTGGAAGTCCGGTTGTTCGGCACGAATGTTCTCCAGAGATTGTTCATACACTTCCGGGCCGGTGTGTTCGTCAAGATGCACATCCGCCGTCATGGTGAAGGTGAAGGTGCTGCCCGGAGGCCGCGCGGTTTGGAAATTATACTCCGGGCTGACGGTGAATTGCGACGTGCCGGCAAGCCGCGAGTGAAATTGGTAGAAATATTTTGAGTTGGCTTGCAGCGGACCGATGACAAATTCAATTGGCACGCCGGGTTTGAACTGATGGGTCGGCGTCTGATTGATGCCAGCCCCGGCCTGCGTTCCATAAGTCACAAAACCATCCATGCTTTGATATGCCAACGCGCTCAAGGTGACAGAATTCTTTTCCGGTCTGGCGAGAATCAAATCATAGGGATGAGCTGGCACGGCGACGTTGAAATAATTCGTCACGCCTTGACCGTGATGGCCATGACCATTTTCCGGTTTGTAATCTTGCGCCGAAACATTGAACGCAACGATTGCCAATCCGTATGCAATCACGAGACAGCTTGAAAGTGATTTAGGCATGGCTCGTTTTCGCTTTGATCGTGTAACTGTGGGCGATGTCGCCGGTCTTTTGCTGGGCGTTTTCATCCGACGCCAGATAGCAGCGCACATAATCCACTTTTACATTTTCCGGCGAGACGGTCACGCGCAGATGGCCGGAGTTCGGCAGCTTCACACCGGATTGATAACGTTCCTCGTTGTAAGTTTGGTAGCCGTGGTCGGCGGGCATCGGCACTTCCTGATAAATGATGCCATCGCGCTGCTGCTGGCAGTAAAGGTGATCGTGGCCCTGAAAAAAAATCGTGACGCCGTGCTTCGCCATCAGTTGATGCACGGGCAACTCCCAATTCGGTCGGCGCTGCTTGAATTCGTAAGTCCCGTTGTGTCCGTAGCCGCCCCATTCGTAAAATTCGGATTGGTCAATGCCACCGCGACCCGAACCCATCACATGATGCGCGAAGACAAATTTGTATTTCGCCTTGCTGGTTTCGAGCGTGCGCTTGAACCACTGATACTGCGCGTCACCGAGCGTCAGCGCCCACCAATCGCGCTGACCGCGACCGCCGCCTTTGCCGCCGCCCATTTCTTGTTCGCGAAAACCACTGTCCACTTGCGCGGGTGAATGCCAGTAATTGTCGAGAATTACGAACAACGCATCGCCCCACGTCCACGCGCAATAATCCTTCTGCAGGCCAATGCCGGCGAGCGATTGCGTGTCGCCGGAATAAAAATGATCCGGCGCGGGCGTCGGATAAAATTGATTGCGCGCGTTCTGTGCGTGAACGGCGACGGCGTGGCGCTCGTCGCTCTGGTTGAAGTTAAACAGCGACGCCTGCTCGTGATTTCCGTTGAGCAAAAATACCGGCGCGGATTGCGCGACGAGGCCAAGGAACGGGCGTTGTAGCGTGTAGCGCGCGGCCACGGCATCGAATGAAACTTCACGGATTGGCGCGACGCTGAAATCGTCGCCAATGCAGATGTAAAAATCCGGTTTGTCTTTGGCCGCGTTGAGCAAGGTGCGGGCGTAAAGATTCGGCTCGCTCATCTGCGGGCGCTCGGGATGCGAGTCACCCTGGATTGCAAACGTGAAGGTGCTGCCCGTGGTGCGTTGCGTATGAAAGCGGCACTCGGGTCGGGCGGCAAAGTTCGTTTCGCCCGGTTTGCGAAATTGCAGCCGGTAAAAATATTGTGTATTCGGCAGCAACCTATCGAAAACGGTTTCAACCGGTTTGTTCGCTACAAACGTAAGCACGCCGGTTTTATTCGAGTAATTTCCCGGCGCCGTTCCGTATTCAAAAAACCCTTCAATCGTTTCTTTGGCCAGCGAGTTCACAGTCACCGATTGGTCGCTGACACGACCCAGCACCAACGACAACCAACTGAAAGCCGACAGCTCTGGCGGCAGCACATAATCGTCCGCGCCGCGCCGACCGCGCCCACCACCCGGCCCATGACGGCGTGGCCGGTCGGGATCACCGTTCTGCTGCGCGATGGCGGGTGTCATCAGCCATCCAAAGGTTGCCGAGAGCAATGCGATGAATTTTCTGCGCGTGGTGAACACTTTCATAAGTTCAAAAAAGTTCAGGGATTTGGCTGTTCACGATCGTCTCTTCTCGGAGGCTGACTATCGCCATCTTGTTGAATGAAACGCGTGCGGTCGTAAGTGAATTTCAACTGCGCGCTGTCGAGAACGTGGTCTTTCATCGCGGTGAGCAAAACGTTGCGATTCACCGACGCGGGTGGCAGAGAAATTTCCAACGGCGCAGACAGCGCATAAACGGTGATGAAATACGTCTTTGCGCCCGGCCCTTTCGAGTGCGGCGGCGCGTAGCCGAGATTGCGATTCACGCTGTTGTTGCCCGCGACGCCGATGCCGCGCGCATTTTTCGGCAGGCTGTGAACGTTCGACGGAATGTTGTAGAGCGTCCAATACCACTTCACATCGCCCGGGCCTGGAAAATGATCCATGACGACCGCGAAACTTCTCGTGCCGGCGGGCGCGCCAGTCCATTCCAGCGGCGGCGAGGCGCTCGCGCCATCGCCCGTGAATTCCACCGGCAGCGCTCCGCCGTTGGTAACCACGCTGCTGGTCAAAATAAAATTCCCGCTGCGCTTCGCGTTAATCATGACCGGCGCAACCGCCCCGCCGCGCGCATTATCGGGACGCGGCGCGCGCTGATTTTCCGGCGGCGGATTGTTGCGCGGCGGTGGCCCGCCGTTTCGTCCGCCTGCGCGGTAGGTTGCCGTGCGCTCCGTGCCATCCGCTTTCACGAATTGAAAATTCCACGCTCCGTTGCCGGCATTGTCATAATTCACCGCCGCTGGCTGACCGTCCACGGTGTATCGCAGGGAAAAATGTTTGTCGTCCGGTGAATTGGTGAAGCCGACGATTCTTGCACCGGGTAGCGGTGATTGTGCCGGGCGAATCGGCTGCGCGTGTGGTTGCGGATCCACCTGGCCGTTTAGTTCGACCACTTCGCCATGAAAACCGCCGTTGACGTAGGGATAATTGGTCGAGGCATGATAGTGATAGCCAAGGCCGGGCGTGGTGTGGCCGTGAAATTCATCGAGCCCCGTCGGCGCAGAACCGTCCGGCTCAGTCGGGCCATAAATTGGGTAGCCGTCCAGTGCGTAGGCGATGGGCTGATCCTTACCGACGACGCTCTGCAAATAGATTGGCGCTGCATGATAATGATAATCATCCGCGCGGCCACAGTGACCGCCCCAATTGTCGAGTTCACCGATTTGCTGCGAAATCTCGCCGCGATTGTTTTGCGGGTTGAAGATCGGAATGCCGTCCACGCTTACGGCAACCGCCCCGCGAAGAAAATCATTTTTGATCGGCCGAGGATTTTTCGCCGGCACAGGATGTAGCGGAATCGCCCATGCGTTTTCGCCAAAGTAGGGTTGCGGCAGCGGCACTTGTTGCTGCCACGCGGTGATGCCCACCATCATGCCGTGGTCAGGTATGCCGTTATTCTGGACGTAAAGGTATTGGTCGTCCCAGGTCACCTTGACGCGCGGCGAAAATTTCAAAAATGCGGCAGCCTGCGGTGGCGGATTGTTAGTGCGCCCCGGCAATCCGGCATTGGCATTGCCGGAGGCAAACCAATTGGGTGTTCCCGGTGCAGATGTCTGCGCACTGGTGACCGTGGCCAAACCAAAGGCCATGGCACTTGCGAGCAAGCAGTGAATTGCGAGTTGATTTGTTTTCATGGGATAAAAAATTGTTCATGCACCGCCACAAAGAGGTAATAGACACCGCAAACCGAAATGGCTGACGTGCTGTAACGCAAAAACGCCGTGCGAGCAGTGTCAGACATTTTATGATGGCTCAAGGCCAGCAGACCGAACAACGGCAGCACGACTACCTGATGGCCGATTTCGACCCCGAGACTGAAAGCGCCCAGCGCAATCCAAGTGCCGATTGCAGGCAAATCGGCCATCGCGTCGAGCAGACCACCGGCAAAGCCGAGTCCATGCACCAGCCCAAACCCGAACGCCACCGCCAGCCGGATGCGCGAATGGGCGCGTTGCGGCCAAAACAGATTTTCCAGCGCCACGAATACGATGCTCAAGGCAATCACCGGTTCCACGATGAACGCCGGGAGGCGGAAGATGCCAAAGACGCAGAGCGTCAGCGTGAGGCTGTGGGCCAGCGTGAACGCCGCGATGACCTTGACCATCTCCCAAAAACTCCGCGTGGCAATGACCAGCGCCGAGACAAACAGCAAATGATCCCATCCCGTGAGAATGTGCATGATGCCGTGCCGGAGGTATTCACAGAACGTCCGCCAGTTTTGCGATTTCGCGGCGGCCACCGTCGAGGCAGCGACTGTGGTTGGCACTGAGGCGTTGTCCCAGCCGGTCGGAATCGTCGCTGGTTGTTCGTAGCCGAGCAACCACGTCGTCGCCGAATCATCGCCGGCCCTTTTTGCGCGGATGACATAGCTGACATTCCACGGTGTGCCAATCGCATAAGGAAGTCCTTTCAGCATTTCGTTTTCAAGGGTCACCTCCGCTGGCGGCGGACCGGTGAATGGATAAACCAGTTCGTATTGAAAAAAGGTTTGTTCCGGTCCGCCGATGGATTGTGGACGTGTAAACTTAACCATCGCGCCGGACAAAAGATTATTGCCGGCGGAAACCTTGAGATGAGCCAGCACGTAATCACCCTGCCGCGCCAGCACTCCATCGGACAGCCCGTCGGGACTGGAATTGGTCGAGAGATTCTGGGCCACGGAGATTTCGCGGAGCGAAACATTGATGGCCACTCGGACATCCGTCGGCTCGAACTGCACCCACATCGCATCCTGAAGGAGCGGATGTCCTTGGGCTGCCAACGCAAGGCCAGCAACAGCAAAAATATTAAGAATGAATTTTTTCATTATGCCAGGCACATGCCGCATTATCTCGTAGCTTCAATCCGGTAAAAAAGATTGGTGATTCCAACCGGCTGAACCTGATAGTTTGTGATGCTGGTCGGCGGCGTGTTCGTGAAAACCACATTCCATTGCGAGGCCGTGAGCGTCGGCGACGACAACAGGTATTGCGTCGCATTCACGCCGCCAATCCAAGTGAATTGAAGGTTGGTGTTGCTAAAATTCAAGCCGGTGAAAGCAAGGCGTGACGAGGCATTCGTCGGGTTGAGGTCGGCGGTGTAGTTTTGCAGCGTGGTGTTGCCGTTGGCGTTGACGAGGCTCGCGACGGAGGCGAGCGTGGGGTCGAAACCATATTTGATCGCCCAGCCATCGGGAATA
>Ga0208507_1001778_pt1 | contig 11638 bp, 8 predicted proteins | sample CryBogCBH12Aug01_FD_184626 | JGI IMG/M metagenome (GOLD analysis project Ga0208507, IMG submission 184626) | Freshwater microbial communities from Crystal Bog, Wisconsin, USA - CBH12Aug09.1 (SPAdes) (version 2) | ecosystem: Environmental > Aquatic > Freshwater > Lake | place: Crystal Bog... | reverse complement strand
AGCGTGTGTTCGTCCTTCGCGCCCATCGCGACGCTCGCGACGTAGATGTTGCCGTAGCTCATGGCGATCAGGCCGAGATCTTTCTTGCCTGCGGGCTTGCCGCCGGCGGCGAACTTGGCGATGGCACCGCGCGGGGTGGATTTGCTCATCTGGCCGCCGGTGTTGGAATAAACTTCCGTGTCCATGACGAGCACGTTGACCTTGTGACCGCTGGCGAGCACGTGATCCAGACCGCCGTAACCGATGTCATAGGCCCATCCGTCACCGCCGAAGATCCACACGCTCTTTTTCACGAGCTGGTCAGCTAGCGGGATCAGTAGCTTGGATTCGGTGGTGTTAAGCGACGGCAGCTTCTTCTTCAACACCTCAACGCGTTCGCGCTGGTCGTGAATACCCGCCTCGTCGCTCTGGTCGGCGTTGAGGATGGCCGTTACAAAATCGTCGCCGAGCTGCGGCGCCAGCTTCTTCAGCAGTTCGCCGGCAAAATGTTTCTGCTGGTCAATCGAGACGCGGAAACCGAGACCAAATTCCGCATTGTCCTCGAAAAGTGAATTGGCCCACGTCGGGCCTTTGCCGCACTTGTTTGTGGCGTAGGGGGTGGTCGGCAGGTTGCCGCCATAGATCGAGGAGCAGCCCGTGGCGTTGGCCACGACCATGCGGTCGCCAAACAATTGCGTGAGCATCTTGATGTAAGGCGTCTCGCCGCAGCCTGCGCACGCGCCGCTGAACTCGAACAGAGGCTGCAACAGCTGCTGCTGGCGCAAGGTGCCGTTCTTGATTTTGCGACGATCCACTTCCGGCAGGCCGAGGAAGAAATCCCAGTTATCATGCTCCGCGGCGCGTAACGGCGGCTGCGGGCGCATATTGATGGCCTTGAGCTTGGCTTCCGTCTTGTTTTTCGCCGGACAGACATCCACGCAAATGGTGCAGCCGGTGCAGTCTTCCGCCGCGACTTGCAGTGTGAATTTCTTGCCCTTAAACTCCGGGATGCGCGAGTCGCAGCTCTTGAACGTCGCCGGGGCGCCCTTCAAATCGGCTTCGTCATAAACCTTCGCGCGGATGGTAGCGTGCGGGCAGATGGCCACACACTTCAAGCATTGGATGCAGGTTTTCTCGTCCCACACCGGAATTTCCAGCGCGAGGTTGCGCTTTTCATATTTGGCGGTTCCCGTCGGGAACGAGCCGTTATTAGGGAACGCGCTGACCGGCAGTTCGTCGCCGTCGCCTGAGGCGATCTTGCCCAGGACATGGCGCACGAATTCCGGCGCGTCCGCCGTGATGGACGGGAACAGCGGGCCGGCGCCGTTGACCTTGTTGTTCAGCACGTGCACTTCGTGCAGATTGGCCAGCGTGTTGTCCACGGCCTTCAGGTTCATCTGGACGACTTCCTCGCCCTTCTTGCCGTAGGTCTTCTTGATGGAATTCTTGATGGCCGCGATCGCCTCGTCCTTCGGCAGCACGCCGGAAAGGGCGAAGAAGCAGACCTGCATGATGGTGTTGATGCGCCCGCCCATGCCGCTTTCGCGCGCGACCTTGGTGGCGTTGATGACGTGGAACTTCGCCTTCTTCGCTAGCAACGTCTGTTGCACCGGCGTCGGTAGCGTGGCCCAGATCTCTTCCTTTGAGCGTGGCGTGTTTAGCAGGAACGTGCCACCTTCCACCAGCGTGCGCAGCATCTCATAGCGTTCGAGGAACACCGGCAAGTGGCACGCGACGAAGTTGGAGCTGGTGATGAGATAGGAGGAACGGATCGGCTGCGGCCCAAAGCGCAAATGCGATACTGTCATCGAGCCGGACTTCTTCGAATCATACACGAAATAACCCTGTGCGTAATTCTCCGTCTCCTCGCCGATGATCTTGATGGAATTCTTGTTCGCTCCCACCGTGCCGTCGGCGCCGAGGCCGTAGAACAAGGCGCGGACCACGTTCGCCGGCTCCGTGGAGTAATTGGCGTCGTAGGACAAACTCGTGTGGTTCACGTCGTCGTTGATGCCGACGGTGAAATGATTCTTCGGCGCGGCGGCGGACAGATTGTCGAATACCGCCTTGACCATTGCCGGTGTGAATTCCTTGGAGGACAGACCATAGCGGCCCGTGAGGACGACGGGTACGGACTTCAGATGCGAGCGGCCCGCAGCCGTCTCTTCCATCAACGCCGTGACCACGTCCTGATACAGCGGTTCGCCCGTTGCGCCCGGTTCCTTCGTGCGGTCGAGGATGGCGATTTTCTTGACCGAAGCGGGCAGGGATTGGATAAAGCGCTTGCCGTCGAACGGCCGATACAGCCGCACCTTGAGGATGCCGACCTTCTCGCCCTTGGCCACCAGCGCATCCACCGCTTCATGCGCGGCTTCGGCACCGGAACCCATCAGCACGATGACGCGCTCCGCGTCCTTCGCACCGACGTAGTCGAACAAATTATAGGAACGGCCTGTCAGCTTCGCGAATTCGTCCATCACGCCCTGCACAATGTCGGGGCAGGCGGAATAGAAGCTGTTCGCGGCCTCGCGGCCCTGGAAGAACACGTCGGGATTCTGCGCCGTGCCGCGCAGCACCGGCTTGTCCGGCGTCATTGAGTTTGCGCGATGCGCGGCGATGATTTTGTCGTCGATTAATGCCCGGATCACGGTGTCGTCAAGCAGCTCGATCTTGGAGACCTCGTGCGACGTGCGGAATCCGTCGAAGAAATGGATGAACGGCAGCCGCGAACGCAGCGTTGCTGCCTGCGAGATCAGCGCCATGTCCATCGTCTCCTGCACCGACGCCGCGCCGAGCATGCCCCAGCCCGTGGACCGGCAGGCCATGATGTCGCTGTGATCACCAAAGATTGAGAGGGCGTGCGTGGCCACCGTGCGGGCCGTGACGTGGAACACCGTCGGCAATAATTCGCCGGCGATCTTGAACATGTTCGGAATCATCAGCAACAAACCCTGCGACGCCGTAAACGTGGTACTCATCGTGCCCGTCTGCAACATGCCGTGGACCGCCGCCACCGCGCCGCCTTCGCTCTGCATCTCCACGATGGCCGGCTGCGTGTTCCAGATGTTCTTCTTGCCTTCAGATGCCCATTGATCGCACCACTCGGCGATGGGAGAGGACGGCGTGATGGGATAGATCGCCATCGTCTCGTTGACGCGGTAGGCGACGTAAGCGGCGGCCTCGCAGCCGTCAATCGTTTTGAATTTCTTGGCCATAAAATGTAGTTGGTGGTTATTTAGCTTTAAAATGTTGTCCGGCCGGTCCGGCCTCGCTTTTCAGGCACACATTAATCGTCCGGGAGGCAGGCAACTTGTCATTTCTTGCCAAAGACGCAGCATTGGTTGTAATCCGGCGGGGATTTCACCCTCCAACCTCGTCCGGACCGCCCAAATGGGGAAAGGAAAACGCCGCGCGGTTTAAAATCGCGCGGCGTTGAAGGGAAAGGTCAGCTTACTTCTTGATGGCGTTGCCCAAATCGGTCGCCGTCTTGCTGGCGTCACCGGTGGCTTTGGCCGCCGTGTCCGCGATGACTTTCTGCACTTGGGCGATCAGGTCGCTGACTGCCTGCTGCTGTTCGGGGGTGAGTTTGTATTTATTGCCGAGCGCCTTTAATTGCGTCACGGCACCGGCATAATCCCCGCTCTTGACGGCCGTGGTGACCGAATCAACCGCCGTCTTGGCGCCCGCTTCCGCCGATTGGAAAGCCGTGGTCAGCTTGGAGGTGTCCACACTTCCGCTTTTGCTGCAACCGACCATGACAAAAGCCGCCGCCGCGATCACCGTGAGGAGTAGATGTTGAATTTTCATGTTTTTATGGGGTATTATGTTTATTGGTTTGCCCTACCTTTTAAGCCTAGCAAATTCCCGGTTGCTGTCAATATTAGCAGGAATTGATGATGCCATCATGCGCTGCCAATCGTAGAACTCAACTGGCGTTTGGTGGATATTTGTGCTTTGGAATCACAATAGTTCTCCTCTGACTACTGGCGCAAGACCCACCGGCGAAGAGAGTCGTGAATTGCAAGGCTTGGCAGGGTGGCTCAAGTTCTGCTAAAATTTACCAATCAGCCAACGCCATCCATGAACCGCCGCGGGCAAACTTTAGTTGCGATTTCAACCGTCAGAACGGTCGTCATCCTGCTGCTCGCGGTCATCCCGGCGGCACAGGCGGCCATTTATTACTCGCAACCGCCCGGCAGCGCGAACCTGCTGACCTGCTGGAACTCCAATGCCGGCGGCGGCGGCTCCACCCCGGCCAATTTCACCTCCGGCGACACGTTTGTCATGCAGAGCGGGCAAACAATTACGAACGGAGCCAATTGGACGGTTTCCGGCGGCGGGACAATTCAGATCAACAGCGGCGCCCTTTGGGAAGGCAGCGGCAAGACGATGAGCGTGGGCGGCAACCTGGTGAACAACGGAACCATCCAGAGCCTGGTGGGAACGACCACTTTCTCGTTCACCTCGGCCAGCACGTATTCGGGGACGGGCACCATTTTTGCGGGAACCGGCGGGTCATCGCGCATCAACTGGCTGGTCAATGGCGGCAGCACGTTGACGATGGGCGGCAACTACCTGTTCGCGAATGGCGGGATACATCCCTATCAACGGAATTTCACGGTCAACGGGCTGGTCAATGGCGGCAGCACGTTGACGATGGGCGGCAACTACCTGTTCGCGAATGGCGGGATACATCCCTATCAACGGAATTTCACGGTCAACGGGACGATCGATTGCGGCACCAACACGTTGACCGGCGGCGGGGGCATTGATTTCATTCTGGGCGACGGCGCGACGTTCATCACGGCCAACACCAACGGCATCAATGGCAGTATTTTGAATTTCGGCACCAACAGCAGTTTCAGTTCGACGGCCAGCTATGTGTTCAATGGCGGCAGCGCACAGTTGGCCGGGGCTTGGCTGCCCGGCACGGTCACCAATCTCACTATCAACAATGCCGCGGGCGTCACGCTGGCCAGCAATCTCACGGTCAGCGGTGTGTTCACCCTGACGAACAGCAGTCGGCTTAATCTCAAGTTCACGTCGGCGGCACCGGTCGCGGTCGGCAAACTTTTCAACTACGGCACGACCACCATTGGCGTCTCGGGCACCAACTTTCTCGCCGGTCAGGATTATCCTGTGCTCCAATATACGAACCGTCAGGGTGGGGGCGGATTCGCCCTCGGCGCGTTGCCGTCGGGGATGGTGGCTACGCTGATCACCAATGGCAACAGCCTGGTGTTGAGGGTCACCACGCCTCCCGCAATAGTGGTGGTGCCGCCGGTGGCGCTGGTTAGGGATACCGGGGGAATGCATCTGGGGGTCAATTCAACTGCCGGCTACAGCTACAAAGTTACCGGCAGCACCAACTTGGTGGACTGGGATCATCTCGTCACCGTGCGCGGACAGGATATTGTTCCTTGGTCCTTGCCCGCCTCGGAGCTGGCCTACGTGAAACGCTTTTTCCGCGCCGACAAGGTGACGGCGCAGGGGCTGACCGGACTGAATCGCTGGACCAATTTCCAGGCGACCGCCGGCGCCCGGTTGCAGATTGGCATGATCGGGGATTCCTACACGCAAAACCGCTCGCGCTATACGTTGCGGCTTAAGCAGACCTTGACCGCGAAATACGGCGACCTCGGCGCCGGGTTTCTCGGCTTTGCTTCCTTCACTCAGACGAACGGGGCGAACGGTTCGGTGGACGACAGCGAGCTGAATTACACGATTGTCTATAATCAATGGCACTCGCAAAACGGCAGCGGCTATGGCCCGGATGCCGGCCATGTGACGTCCATCAGCAACAATGCCAGCCTGACCATTCAAGTGCTGAAAACCGTGGAAACCAACAAGCTCTATTATGTCAATACTCCGGGGACGGCGGGCTTCCACTACCGCATCCGGGATGCCGTGACAACGCAGTCCTGGGTGACGGTCTCCACCGACGCCGCTTTGAGCCTGGGCATTACCGCGATTGACTCTCGCACCTATACTGCTCCCTATAACATCGACATTGAGGCGCTGGGCATCGGCGTGAGTCTGATTGGATCGGAGGCGGTCAAGGCGGGGCCGGGCTTGGTGGCGCATAAACTGGGTTGCTCCGGCGGGCGGGCGGACCAATTCGCCATCAATGCCGTGTCGCAGGCGGCGTTGAATGCCTTGAACCTCGACCTGATCATCATCATGTTCGCCACCAACGAGCAGGCTGGGAATGCCACCCCGGCCTCCTTCAAGACCGCGCTGCAAAATATCATCACCACCGTGCGGTCGGTTAAGCCCAACATCGACGTGATCCTCATGCTGCCGTGCTATACCCAATATGAGCTCGAGATCCCCAAGGCTTACAAGCTCCACGATTACGGGGCGATGATGCTCCAGGTGGCGGCGTCGAACAATGCGGCGTACATCGACTTCAGCGACGTGTTCGGGCCGGCGACGCAGTTGCAGAACCTCATCGATACGGGATTGATGGCTGCCGACCGGATCCATCCGAGCACCACGGGCGTCGGCAGCGGCGGCTATCTGATGGCCGACACCATCTCCAAGAGCATTCTCGGATTGCCGTGAGACTCCCAGCTTGCTAATGCTAGGCGGCTTACACGTCATACCAATATTATGTCAATCCTATCGTTTTTTGGTTGGGGCAAGAAGAGCATCAATATAGATCTGACCACCCCCGAGGGAGCCATCCTATCGCTGGAGGATGCTTACCGCCGGGGCGACATCGAGCGCGCCGTTGCCTGCAAGGATTTCAAGCAGGAGGCGGCCTACACCGTACGCGGCAAGCCTGATATGAGAGACGCGGAGATTCTCGCCAAGCTCGCCGAGAATCTGGAGTCGGAATATCGCGCTAAAATGAAGGACGGCTTTCCCAATTTGACCGGCGTCACTTCCACATTTCCAAAGATGCAGGATTTTGGCGACGGCAAGGTGATAGTCACCGAGGTGTGTCATTATCCTGATGGCGGCAAGTCCCGGCACGATATGCTGGTCACCAAAACCGACTCGGGCTGGAAGGTCATCATTCAGCTCAAGTGAGATTGGCAGTTGCTCGCCGCCGTCGCCAATGGTCCTTGCGATATCTCGTCTATGAAAAAACGAATCCTTGGTTTATTGATGGCCACCACCTTCATGTTCGCCTTTGCCGGCTCACGGGCGACCGCGAGCATCGTCACCCCGTTAATGGTTGGCCATTGGGAAGGAACCGCCCGGATCTATTCTTCCTTTTGTCACCAAACGAACCTGCCCGTAAAAGTGGACATTCATGCCGACGGCAGTGTGACCGGCACCGTGGGGGATGCCAAACTCACGGAGGGCCGATTCGAGTCGAATCGCGGTTGGCTGGGACGCATGTTTAATCTGTATTCGGACTATATCATCACAGGAGACCTTGACGGCGCCATCGTCGCGGCGGAGAACATCACGCGCTCCGGCGTCAAGATGCCGCTTAATTTCCGCGACGGCACATTTGTTGGCGGCGTCAACACCAGCGGCTCCGGGTTTGAAGGCTTTGGTGGAAAGAAAGGCGAAGGCCCATGGCTGGCTGCCGGTGGTTTAACGCTGACTCGTTCCCCATGATGCCTAACCAGCCGCCATCGCCCGCCGCCATTGGCGTTGGCATTTCTACTGTCGCGATTCGCGGCGCGAGGAGGGCAGGGCTCAACTTTCCAAATTGATTGCATTGCTACGCCATGAAAATCACAACCCTTATCGTATCACTGCTGGTTCCCTTCGTGGCGATGGCGGCGGTTGATCCGCCGGCAAATACTAGTGCCGCTGCCGATGTTTCCGCGTTCAAATCCCGGCTGCTGGCGGCGACCACGCGACACTTGAACCTGCTGCTCGCTGCCGATGGTTCGGTGGCCTCGCTCAAAGGCAAAGCCAGTGACGGGGAAGAAGCGCTCGCGTTTTACCGCGGGTTTGAGCTCACCGGCGACCAACGCTTTCGCAAGGCGGCGCTCACGCTGGCGGACCGGGTGTTAAAGGATATGCGCGCCATGAAATTCGGCGTGCTGCTGATCAAGGAGAAGGAGAAGCCGGACAGCGAGATGATCATGGGCGGTGGGCCGCCGGCACTGGGTTTTTACGTGGCTGACATCGCCTATATTCTCCACAAGGAAGATGGGCGAAAGGACGACCTGAAATATCTCGGGAAGGTGATTGACCAATATCCCTGGAATGCGGCTGGCTGGTGGTCGGCGGACATTGACGTGAAGACCGGCGAGTCCAAAGTGCCGTTGAGCAAGGCTGCCCCCATCAACAAGACCACGGCGGTCGCCATGGCGGCGGGAATGCTCAGCGAAGCCCTGCGCAGCATCGACCCGGAGCTCTCCGCGCGACTTAAGCAGAAAACCGACAAGTGCATCTATGACCAGATCATCCCGGCGCAGCTGGAGGATGGCTTCTGGCACTACGGTCTCACCGGCAAAGATCCCAAGAACAAAGACATCCTCGGTTATTTCATGCTCACCACCCAGGAGCTGATGGAACTGCAGTGTTTTAATCCCGCGTATGGCGAACCCAAACTGAACGCCGCCATCCATAAAGCCCAGAAGTTCGCGCTCAACACGATTGCGCCGATGACGGCCCCCAACACCAACAGCGTGTCCAACCTGCATCTCACGCCTTCGACTCCGCACCATTATTCACTGGCCACCGATCCGAAGCGTGGCTTTCAGCTTGGCCTGATTCTGATTGGCGCGAGCAATTTCGACGAAGGCATTAAGATTATGGATGCCGCGCTTGCACATTTTCCTTTTGGCGACGTCGGCATGGAGGGCGTTCATGCCGCCGCGCCATCAGCGGCCATGCTGATAAGATTGCCCTTATGAGCCCGATCCCTAACCAGCCCCCGGCGCCGTGTGACCGCGCCTTGAGCCGACCTCACCGCCACTGGCAGCGCGGACAGGGAAGAAACTGCACTAGGGGGATCTTACGCGATAGTTAAGTTCTATTCCTTCAACTGGCTGCGAACCAATTCGCACATCTTCACCGTTAACTGGTCCTTCATGCCGTAATAGACACACTGGCCAGCTTTCTCGCGCGTGAGGATGCCGGCCGCGGCCAGTAACGCGAGGTGTTTGGAGACATTGGCCTGGGTTGCCTCGACGGCGGCCACTATGTCATTAACCGTGCGGGGCTCCTTGCAGACAGCTTGCAGGATTTTCAGCCGCATCGGCTCGCCCAGCAGGCGGAAATGCAGCGCTATTTGCCCCAGCTCCTCATCGGTCATCCGGCGGATGTTTTTTTCAGTTGACATATAACTGTATGGTCATATAATCATAACATGATTGATACCGCTGTTCAACCGGAAACTTCCCTGACCGTCCAGGAACTCTATCGCCGCCAGGCCGCCGGGCTGGCCGCCGAACTGCTCGATGTGCGCACGCCCGGCGAATACGCCGCCGGCCATGTGCCCGGCGCAAAACTCATCCCGCTTGACAGCCTTGACGCGGCGGCTTTTGGCCGCGCTCGCGGCATCGCGACCGCGCCAGTCTATGTACTCTGCCAGTCCGGCGGGCGTGCCCGCAAGGCCATCGAGAAACTGAAGCAGGCGGGCGTGTCAGGTTGTGTTCTGGTGGAAGGCGGGACGCAGGCCTGGCTGGATGCCGGCCTGCCGGTGAACCGGGGCGAGAGCCGGGTGCTGCCGCTGATGCGGCAGGTGCAAATCGTCATTGGGATCATTTCCGCCACCGGTGCGGCACTGGCGCTGGCGGTGAACCCGTGGTTTGCCATCCTGCCGCTCATCACCGGCGGCGGCCTATTGTTTGCGGGCGTCACCGGCTACTGCGGGCTGGCGCTGGTGCTGGCGAAAATGCCGTGGAATAAATCGGTCAGTTGCAACTCCACCTCCTGCTGCGCGATCGAATCCAAATGAACAACCCAACTCAACCCCGTAAAATCATCGTCGTCGGTGGCGTGGCGGGCGGCGCTTCCGCTGCGGCCAGGGCGCGGCGCGTGGATGAAAACGCCGAAATCCATGTCTTCGAGCGCGGCCCCTATATTTCGTTTGCGAACTGCGGGCTGCCCTATTTTATCGCGGGCGAAATTGATGACCGCGCCAAGCTGATCATCATGACGCCGGAGAAATTCTGGTCGCGTTCGCGGATTCACGCCCGGATAAACCACGAAGTGCTGGCCATCAACCGCGCCGCCAAAACCATCAGCGTCAAAGGCCCGGACGGCGTGGCGCGGGAGGTGGTCTATGACAAACTAATCCTAAGCCAGGGCGCGCAGCCGATTGTGCCGCCGATTCCCGGCGTCGAACTCCCGCACGTTTTCACCTTGCGCGACATTCCCGACATGGATCGGATCGCGAAGTTCGTGGATGAACAAAAACCCAAACGCGCCGTGGTCATCGGCGGCGGATTCATCGGGGTGGAAATGGCCGAGGCCTTTCATCATCGCGGCATTCACGTCACGATCGTCGAACGCAACCCGCACATTCTGCCGCTGCTGGACCGCGACATGGCGGCGCATTTGCAGAATCAAATCCGCCGCGACGATTTCGCGTTCAAAGCCAACGCCACCGCCACCGCGTTCACCAGGGACGGCGTGGAATTCGCCGACGGCAGCCGGCTGGCGGCCGACCTGGTTTTGCTGAGCGTGGGGGTGAAGGCCGAGGTGGAGCTGGCCAAGGCGGCGGGACTGGAAATTGGCGTTACCGGCGGCGTGAAAACGAACGGCCGCATGGAATCTTCCGACCCGGACATCTATGCCGTGGGCGACGCGGCGGAAACCATGCACGCGCTCACCGGTGCGCGGGCGCGCATCGCGCTGGCCGGCCCGGCGAACCGGCAGGGGCGCATTGCCGGCGCCAATGCGGCGGGCGCGCGGATGGTTTATCCCGGCGCACTCGGCACCTCCATCGTGCGGCTGCTGCACATGACCGCCGGGTTCACCGGGCTGAACAGCGCGCAGGCGGCCAAGGCGGGATTCAGTTTCTTCACCAGCCTCACGCGCGACCACAGCCACGCGCATTATTATCCCGGCGCGAAACCGGTGTTGATCAAAATCCTCGCCGAGGAAGGCACGGGACGGTTGCTCGGTGCGCAGGTGCTGGGTGAAAAGGGCGTGGACAAGCGCGTGGACGTGCTGGCCACCGCCATCGCCGGAAAAATGAGCGTGTTTGACCTCGAAAATCTGGATCTGGCCTACGCGCCGCCGTTTGGCTCGGCGAATGACCCGGTGAACATCGCCGGCTTCGTGGCCGGGCACATCGCCCGTGGCGACATCGCCACGGTGGCCCCGGAAACATGGCGGCCGGATGGCGAACTGCTGCTCGACGTGCGCGACGCGGACGAACTGGCGGAGTTTGGCCAGCTTCCCAACGCCGTAAATATTCCGCTCGACCAACTTCGCGACCGGCTCGGCGAACTGCCGCGCCAGCGGCGCATCATCACCTACTGCCAAAAAGGCCAGCGGGGTTATCTGGCTGCGTGCGCCTTGCATGGTCACGGCTTCAGACAGGTAGCCAATCTGCGCGGCGGTTTTTTGCAGGCCAAGCTCAACGGCATAAACGTCGTTAATCCCGCCGAGCCGGCGCCGCGTCCGCTGTCCGATTGACACCCCGCGCCGGCGTGCTACTGGAGACGCAGGGGAAGCCGCCGCCGTGACCCCGCCTTTAGCCGACCTCACCGCCACTGGCAGCGCGGGCAGGGAA
>Ga0208507_1001774_pt1 | contig 11652 bp, 9 predicted proteins | sample CryBogCBH12Aug01_FD_184626 | JGI IMG/M metagenome (GOLD analysis project Ga0208507, IMG submission 184626) | Freshwater microbial communities from Crystal Bog, Wisconsin, USA - CBH12Aug09.1 (SPAdes) (version 2) | ecosystem: Environmental > Aquatic > Freshwater > Lake | place: Crystal Bog... | reverse complement strand
GACTCCAAATTATATTGGGTGCCAGTGTCGGCATCAACCAAGGCACCGAGAATCTGCCCGTTGTTGTAAAAAGCAAACTGGCATCCAATACCATTGTTTATCCCGGAATCGGAACCGTTATTCCATTCTGCCAGTTGCATGACCCCGGAGGAAGCGTTGGTCGTGCTCGGGTTACTCCACATTTCAAGCGTCAAACCATTGCTTTGGCCAACATCGAGGGTGGCACTGCGAGGAATCCTTACATAGGAACTGGATGAACCATTGAAGACAAACCCCTGCCCCACTTCACCGGCAGCGTAGGTGATGCCAGCCGCAACCCCGTTATTGGTCCCATAAATGTCCTTGGAGTTACCCTCGCCCGGCCACCAGGAAACCAGCCCGCCTGGGGCGGGGACACTTTGTGGATAGCCAGAACCCGCTGCCGCCAAGACCAATGCCAATGCCAGAATGGCTTTTTTCATATATATTATCCCTTATGGTCGATAGTCCAAATAAGCCCAATCGAATGTTAAGCTATTATTAGCGCGCATTTCCGAAATCTGTCAACGAGATAAGCAAATAAACAATGCTGACTTATGCATTTGATAAGTTTTTTCTCTCCTTCCTGAAAGGAGGAAGCAACCAGGAACCATCCGGACATCTGTCCGTTTTTTAATTCCCGCGACCCTTGCCGTCGGGAATACCGCCATTCAACCAAAACTCCCCGGCTCTGCCTTTTGTTCATCTGAAGTTAAATTGCAATCGGCTCGGGACGACCTTTTGCGGTCTCAAAACCGGGGGCGATGGCTAAAACCTGAATCGATATGACCTTTCCCCAACGTCCAGAAACTACTGGACGACATGCAGTAGTCTCAACTCTTCGTGCAGAAGCTACTGGACGACGTGTAGCAGTCTCAATCCTTCGTGAAGTAGCTACTGGACGATGTGCAGTAGTCTCAATTCATCGTGTAGTAGCTACTGGACGACGTGTAGTAGTCTCAACTCTTCGTGTAGTAGCTTCAACATGTCGTGCAGAAGCTTCAATTCTTTGTGTAGTAGCTTCAATTCTTTGTGTAGTAGCTTCAATATGTCGTGTAGGAGCTTCAACATGAAACATTGAAGTCCAAAAACGGGTCGAAATGGCGATAAAACGCGTTTTTTTGACATTTTAGGCCAAAAACACGAAAAACGGGTATGCCGGACGCTATCCCAGCCCGTGCCATCGGTTTAGAACGGCAAAAGACTGGTTCAACCCGTGCAGGAACCTTTGGGGTCTGCGCGGGGCCACAGAACTGAAAATGGCAAAAAGAACCAATCTGCAGGGATGGCTCCGATCCGACGGCGGCAATGGCCGAGTCGAAAGGGGGGACTTCTGCGGGCGAATATCGTCCGTTGCTTTTACCCGCGTCGATTTAGGCCGGTGCGCCCTGCGGATGTGGAGTTTGATTTCGGCGATGCGGACGGCCGTCGTGCCTTCGCGTCCCCGATTGTCATCGGGCGCTTCCGCCATCCGGTCGCAGATGGGGCAGAAGGCGATGACGAACCGGCCATGGCGATGGTGAACCACGAGCGTGGGGACTTCGTCAAACGATACAAGTGACAGGCAGCGTCTCTTAATCGCAATCACCGGTTGAATTTGCCCACCGTTTCGGCCAAGCTGATTTCGTGCCGTCCCAACCGGAAACCTTGCCGCGCATCAGCTTCATCTTGCCAACGCTGAATGCCGAGGCGATTTTGGACAACTGCCTCGCCGCCATCGCGGGCCAGACGTATCCGCGCGACCGCTGTGAAATCCTGCTGGCCGATGCGCATTCCACGGACCGCACCCGCGAAATCGCCGCGAAATACGGAGCCATTGTCCTCGATGACAATGGCAAGAACATGGAGGAAGGCAAACGCCTCGCGTTCCAGCACGCGACGGGCGACTTCATCGTGTTCGTGGATGCGGACAACGAAATCACCCATCCTGATTACATCGAGCTCGCGGTGAAGGCGCTCGCGGCCAATCCGCAAGCGCTCGGCGTCGAAGGCTATTATCTGCCGTCGCCGAAGATGAGTTCGTTCTGCGCCTACCTCACGGCATTGCTGCACATCAGCGACCCGATAGCGTGGCTGATGTGCGCCAATCCACGGCTGGTTGCGCGCACCGGCGAGGTGGAGCGGTGGACGCTGCCGGACGGGACTTATTCGTATCCGCTCGGCGCCAATGGATTTGTCTATCGCCGGATGGATTTGCTGTCCGTCCAGGCGAACGAAAAATTTCAGGACACCCACGTGGCCATGTTTTTAATGAAGCAGGGAAAGCGCGAGTGGCTGCGGATTCACGGACGCGGCGTGCATCATTATTACGTCCAGACACCCTGGAAATTTGTGCAGAAACGGCGCCGCGCCACCGTGCATTTTCTCCGCGTTCAGGAAGAGATGCCGGTGAACTGGATGAAGGAAAAACCGCCGGTGCCGCTGTGGCTCGCTGCCGTCTATGGCGTCACCTTTTTCGGCCCGCTCTGGCACACCCTGCGCGGCCTGGCCCGCGATCGCGACCTCCGCTGGCTCTGGCATCTGCTCGCCAGCCCGGCGAGCGTGCTGGGCAACGCCTGGGGCGTGCTGACTTACAAACGACGCGGCAAAGACAAAAAACTCATTGCCGATTTACAAGTAAAGCAGGATTTGAAGGCGAAATAAACCACGGCGATTTTCCAGTTGAAACGGTGAGACTTGAATTTTACCGCCACGGTTCATACGCTGGCCGACCATGAGAGCAGCCCTGGCGCAAATCAACACCACCGTCGGCGACATTTCCGGCAACGCGGCAAAAATCCTCACCGCCTATGAACGTGCCATTGCCGCCGACGCGGACATCGTGGTGGCGCCGGAACTGGCACTCACGGGCTATCCGCCGAGGGATCTGGTGCTGAATCCCGCGTTTGTTTCCAAGAATCTTGAAGCATTGGAACACCTGGCCAAGGCAACCGGAAAAACGGCATTGGTCATGGGATTTGTCGGCCGCAACGAGCGCCGGCCGGGGCGCAACGCGACCAACGCCATTGCCCTGCTGCAAAATGGAAAAATTGCCGCCACGCGGACCAAGACGTTGCTGCCGACCTACGACGTTTTTGACGAGGACCGCTATTTTGAACCGGCAACGGAAAATCCGCCGGTGACATTGGGCGGGACGAAAATCGGGCTGACGATTTGCGAGGATGTCTGGAACAACGAGGATTTTTGGGATGACCGGCGCTACCGGCACGATCCCGCCATTGAATTGACCGCCGCCGGCGCGAAGCTGATCATCAACGCTTCGGCGTCGCCCTGGCACATCGGAAAAAACAAAGTGCGCCGCGACATGCTCGCGAACCTGGCGGCCAAAGCCAAATGTCCGGTGATTTACTGCAACCTCGTCGGCGGCAATGATGAATTGATTTTTGACGGCGCGAGCCTGGCATTCAACAGCGCCGGCCAGCTATTGGCCGAAGGTAAAAGGTTCGAGGAAGATTTCTTCGTCGTTGATCTGGATCACGCAGCACCCCGGCAACCGGCGGAATTCCCGGACGAAGAAACGGTTTACCAGGCGCTGGTGCTGGGCACGCGGGATTACCTACACAAGTGCGGCTTCAAATCCGCCGTGCTGGGCTTGAGCGGCGGCATTGACTCGGCCCTGACGGCGGTGATCGCGGCGGAGGCACTCGGCCGCGAAAATGTGCGCGGCGTTTCCCTGCCATCGCAGTTTTCATCGCAGGGCAGCCTGGATGACGCGCAAATTCTCGCGCAGAATCTCGGGATTCAATACGACGTGATTCCCATTCAGCCGATGTTCATCAAGGCCAAGGAGCAGCTCAAGAAGGTTTTTGCCCAGCGCGAGGAAAACACCGCCGAGGAAAACATCCAGGCGCGGTTGCGCGGCGTGATGTTGATGGCGATGTCGAACAAATTCGGCTCGCTGCTGCTCACGACCGGCAATAAAAGCGAACTGGCCGTCGGCTACTGCACGCTTTACGGCGACATGTGCGGCGGGCTGGCGGTCATCAGCGACGTGCCCAAGACGATGGTTTATCGCATTGCGAAATGGGTCAACCGCGACCGCGAAATTATTCCCACCGACTCCATCACCAAGGCGCCTTCGGCGGAATTGCGCCCGAACCAGACCGACCAGGATTCGCTGCCGCCCTACGACGTGCTCGACGCGATTTTGGAGGCGCATGTGGTCGAAGGACGCGGCGCGGCGGAAATCATCAAATCAGGTTTTGATGAAGCGACGGTGCGCCGCATCATCCGCCTGATCAATCTCAACGAATACAAACGGCGCCAGGCCGCGCCGGGCTTAAAGGTAACCACCAAGGCGTTTGGGGTCGGCCGACGCATTCCCGTTGCACAAAAGCACTTTGAGCAGTGAGCGGTTAAAACGGCGCCGGGCAAGGCTGGCTCTGCGGGCGATGAACAAATATGGTTTGCGCGTCCTCCCTCACCCAAGCCCTCTCCCAAAGGAGAGGGCTTTCCGGTTCGGGAATCCGGGCTTGGGCTGCGGAATGAAATTCAAGCGCGCGGCGTTTTGCCGACACCCGCCCGCAAATATTCCGGCGGGATGGGCTGGCCATCCGCCTGCGACTGCAACATATCCCATAAGCGGTAGGTGTCATGCTGCTTGAACAGTTGGTCGCGCCATTTCAGACAATTTGCCTGCAACACGGGCCAGCGCTCAATGGCTTCATCCAGCAGGGGTTTGATGTTTCCTGAATTCAACCGCATGGCGTCCATTTCAAAAAGACAGTCGTCCAACCACGGAAATTCAAACGGCGTTTTGCTACCGATCATCGGAACACCAAGACAGGCATATTCCAAATATTTTGGCAAGCCGGCATTGTGCAGCCCGCCGGTGGAAATGACATAACGGCTCTGCCGGGTAATCCGCGTGTAATCATCCCATGATTTGGGTGATTGGCCGCCGGGCTGCCGCCGCCAGTCATACACCCTGAAGGGGTTTCCATCGAATGGCACAATCAGGTTCAAAAGGCGCTGACGGTCACAGTAAAGGTTGGCAAAGGTATGCTTGAATGAGGCGTAGGCATCGCGCATCAGCCAAACGCCAACGGTGCTGCCGGTCAGCGAGAAATCATACTCCACTTTTTCCCCTTTGAGCGGCAGAGACTCGGGAATCACCGGCAGCGGCATATAGAGCAATCGTCCCGGACGGATTGCCTCCCTTTGCCTTTGCACCCATTTGAAGGCGTCCACAAATGGCCACGCGGCCAGCGCGGGCAGGCGCAACAGGGCGGCAGACTTGCCATAAAGAGATGACAAGGTGTTGTCAGGATTCCCCAACCAGGGAGGCTCAGTCGTGACGAAGGGGGCGAGTCCCGTCCTGACGGCAATGCCGTTATAAAATCTGAAAATGATATGTTCGGCCTCGCGGGTGAACCAGGGCGGGCAAAACCACCAATCATCCAGCACAATGGAAAAATTTTTCCTTTCCCGTAAAATCGGATAAAGCGATTTGATCTGGTAGGGATAAAGCCACATTAAAACAACATGGACATCGCTGTTCCACAAAAGACGCCGCAACTCCTCGATTCCATTCTCACCCTTGGATTCATCCAGCGGGAAAACGCGCGCGCCGCGCGCCCGGAGGGCGGCGGTCTCAGCGCGAGGATAGAGTATCTCCTGAACTCTGCGCCCGCCGCAAACCCACAGCGATTCATTTATGGACAGCCGGCCAGCCATCAGTGCGCGCCTCCCATGCCAGAAACTTTGGCTTCTTTAAAGTTATTTGGCATCAGGTTTTTGTTCCCGCACGGCGATATCCGCCTTTGCCCGCCAGTATTCCAACAGATTTTTCAAACTGTCGTCAAAGTTGCAGACCGGTTTCCATCCCGTTTCGGCAATGAATTTGTCGCAACAGGGGATTTGCAACGTCACATCGGCGGGACGCAGCAAATCGGCATTGCAACGCGTCGGAATGGCCGTCCGCGCATGGCTGATCAGCCGCTCCAGAAATTCGCCGACTTTCATGGTGGTGGTGCCGCCGATGTTATAGGCCTCGCCCGGACGACCGCGGGTGGTCGCGGCCCAGTAGGCGCTCATGGCGTCCCGCACGTCAATGATGGTGCGGACCGAATCCAAATTTCCATGCACCAATTCCTTCTCCAACCCGCGCTCAATCCAGGCCACCTGCCTGGCAAAAGCCGTCGCAAACAAATCCGTGCGCCGCGGATTCAGGTAGGTGAACATCCGCGTGCGGATGATGCGCATCTGGTAGCTCACAAAATAAACGCGCCCCAACATGTCCTGCGCCACCTTGGAAACCGCATAAGGACTGGCCGGATTCAAAGGCGTCTCCTCCCTGATCGGGACATACTTCGGATCCACCTGCCCATAAACTTCGGACGTGCTGCAAAGCTGAAACAGCGGATTCATTTTCAGCAAACGCAACGCCTCAAAAAGATTGCTGGTGCCCAGAATGTTGTTGGCCAGCACCGCGTTCGGTGTGATGAATGAAGCACGCACATTAGCGTGAGCCGCCAGGTGGAAGACCGCGTCGGGCCGAGCCTGCGGCAACGCCTCCAACACGGAGCCGAAATCAGCCAGGTCACATTCATAGACTTTCACGCGGTCGCGAATGCGGCTCAAATTTTGCATCGCCGTCGTGCTATGCCAGCGGCTCAACCCGTGAATCTCCACTCCGGGATGATGATCCGCGATATATTCGGCAAGGTAACTCCCGCCGGAACCACTGATGCCAGTAATCAACACCCGCTTGATGGCCGCTTCATTGCTCATAATTTCAAATTGAATTTAGCAGTTCGCAAAGCGCTTGGATGCGGTCGGTTTCCAGATCCGGATAATTGCCAATGTAGGCGCCAAAAAAATGGACGTGGTTGACGGCGGGATATTTCTCAAATTCGTCACCAAACAGGCGGCGCAGGAAGGGCTGGCGGAGCTGGTTGCCGCCGCCGGACGTGCCGCGCCGGAATTCAATCTTCCGCTCACGCAAGGTTTTCTCAATGCGGTCCCAAAGCGCCTGATCCGGCTCGCGCAGCACCAGGGTCAACGCGTAGTTGCAACTGCCTTCGCGGTCGAAGTCGGTGTAAAATTTCCCCGGGTCGAGATGATCGAGGAAACAAATCAAGTTGCGCGTGCGCTTTTCGTTGTTGGCATCGAGACGCTTGAGTTGCGTGCGGCCGAGGACGGCATTGATCTCCGTGCTGCGCACGTTGTAGGCAGGAAACGCGAAAATGAAATCGGGATTCAAGTCCGGGAACTCGGATTTATAGCGCGTCTTTAAAGTGTCATCCCTGCTTTCACGCACCATGCCGTGCGAGCGCATCATGCGGAGCATTTCGTAAAATTCAGGGTCGTTGGTGCAAACCATGCCGCCCTCGATGGTGCTCAGGTGGTGCGCGTAGTAGAAAGAAAAGTTCGACGCAAAACCGTAGCTGCCGAGGCGCCGGCCCTTGAACGTCGCACCGTGCGATTCACAGACATCCTCAATGATGGGGATGTTGCGCTTCTGACATTCCGCGAGCAACATGTCATCAAGGGCGTTGTAGCCGAGGATGTGCGTGATAAAAACCGCACGCGTGCTACCATTCAGTTCCGCGATCACCTGCCGCGTGTCCATGCCGAGCGTGCGCGGATTGATGTCCACAAACACCGGATCGAAACCCGCCTGCAATACCGAGGCGATGTCGGACACCCACGTCAGCGTCGGCACGATGACTTCGCCTTCGCCGAAGCGTTCCTTGAGCGCGGCCATCGTGATCTGGTTCGCGGAGGAGCCGGAGTTGACGAAGACGCTGTGCTTCATACCGACCCATTGCGACCATTCCTGCTCGAAGGCAGCGACATTTTTCGACTGCGTGAGAATCGGGTCATCCTGACGGAGGAATTCAATCAACGCATCAAGATCAGCACGCGTGATGTTGTTAGACATCAGCGGCCAGTCACACAGGTTCGCTGCCGTCACGGGTTCACTTTTCGCTGTAGTAATCGCCATATTCAACAATGATCGTGCTCTTGCCGTCCTCGCGTTCCAACGCTTTTTGATAGGCCGGGAATATTTGTCCGGGTTCGTCGAGACGGATGACCTCAATGTTATTGCACATGAGCCGGAACGCGTCGGTGAAGTCGCCGACGTGCTGAAATTGCGGATGCAACGGGCGCTCCGAACCGATGCCGGTGCGGATGATCACCTTCGGCTGGTAGCCGCCGTTGGACATCGCGGAAAGTTTGTCGAGGTGGCTGACGACCTGATTGACGGCGCACAGCAAAAAATTCCAACGCGGATACAGGCTCACAGGCACGACGCCCGCAAGCGCAAGGCCGGTGGACATGCCCATCTGCAATTCCTCCGTCACCGGCAGCTCGAGAAGCCGGTCTTTCGGCACGTTTTTCAACGTGGTCGTCATCGCCGTGCCGGGACAAGCGACTGCCTGGCCGAGAAACATCGTCCGCGGGTCGCGCGCGAGGAATTCCATCGCGCGGCAAAGTTCATCGAAATACTTCATGCGAAAACAGGATTAAAATTGGACGCGCTGACCGGCCCCGGCGTGGGGATATCTGGTTTGATACCGGTAGTAGGTAACGAGCGGATGGCGACTATGCTCGTAAGTCAGGACAGGCTGATTCCAGGCCTCGCGCGTGTCAGTGCAAACGGATTTGCCATTGTCCTCGACAATGAAACGGATCGGCAACTTGTGATTGTGGGAATATTTCACGCTTTCGTGGAAAATACCCGTTTCGCTGGTCATCTCGCCGGCGAAGCAATGCACTATGCCCTTTTCGCCGCGCCGCTGGAGACCCATCGCCGCGCCGACGGCAATCGGAATGATACCGCCAACAATAGCCGAGGAAACAACGCGCTGTCTCGGAAAACAGAGTGAAATGGAATGGCCGGCGAGAATTTCCGCCTTCAACTCCTCGCGCGGCACGCCTTTGAGCAGGCATTGATAATGGCTGCGCCACGAGCAAAACACCCAGTCCTCGGGTTTCACGTCGCGGAAAAGACCGATCATCTGCTCCTCGTTGCCGTAATAAAGATGAATGGGCGCGCGGATTTTTGCGGCGTTAAACAAATCCGCGATCTCCGTCTCAAAGGCGATCAAATCTTGGGCGGTCATGGAGTGGACAGCTTGCCGCAGCCAGCGGACAGGGTCAAGTTTTGACGCGGGAAGAAAGGGTTGATAGCAGTTGGAACGCCGAGCACCTTCCCGGCGCGAACAAAATATGAACCGCTAACTAGCCAAGACGGTGCCCGGCGCTTTCCACCTACGATGCCCCCGGTGCATTCGCATCCAATTCGCGGAAGGCTTCGATCTGCTGCCGGTCGCGCGCCTTGTCGTGGGCGGAATAATCCTCCTCCAACTCGTGAAAAATTACCTGGCTGCCGCCAAACTCAAATTTAAACGGCACATGGATCAGCCGGTTCAACTGTTTCTTGATTTTAGCGTGCTTGGCCGGCGGCGCGAACACGAGCAAAAATCCGCCGCCGCCCGCACCGAGAAGTTTTCCGCCCAGCGCCCCGGCGGAACGCGCCGCGTCGTAGGCGGCGTCCACCTGCGCATTGGAAATCTTGTCGCTCAGCGAGCGCTTATCCAACCACGCGTCGTGCAGCAGCCCGCCAAACGGGGCCAGGTCGCCGCTGCCGTTTAGAATATCGCAGCCCTTATCCACGCAGCCGCGCATCTTGTTCAGCAACGCTGAACGCCCGGCGATGCTCGGCACAAAACTCGTTGCGACACTGGCCGCCGTGCGCTTGATGCCGGTATAAAACAACATCAAATGCGAAACCAGTTCCTCCATCCGCTCGTGGGTCAAGGTCATCGGCTGCACGGAAAATTCACCGTTCGGCAAGAAGCTGATGCGATTCAAGCCGCCGTAAGCCGCGCAGACCTGATCCTGCGAGCCGACCATTTCCTTTAACATTTCCTGCTCGATGTGGATGCTTTCCGAAGCGAGCTGCTTCTTGCCAACCGCGCGGCCCTGCAAGGCGTAAAGCGCATTGAGCAAGCCAACCGTGAACGCCGAACTCGAACCCATGCCGCTGCGTCCAGGGAGGTCGCCATCGTGATGGATTTCCACGCCGCGCGCCATTTTCAAGAAACGCAACGTCTCGCGCGCCGAGGGATGCTGGATTTCCTCCGGCTGCTGGCAGTTCTCAATCTTGGAATAGACGACGCGGATGCGGTGCTCGAAAAACGGCGGCAGGTAGCGACAGGTCAGGTAGCAATACTTGTTGATGGTCGCCGCCAGCACCGCGCCGCCATGCTGCCGATACCACGCCGGGTAGTCCGTGCCGCCGCCAAAAAACGAAATGCGAAATGGTGTCCGGCTGATGATCATGATTCAAAAAAAGTTATGTACCGCGCGATAAAATCCCCCGCCTGCGGCAACGATTCGGGTGTGCCTATATCCAAAAACGGCGCGCTCGTCACGACTGTTTTCAGCCGGCCATCGTGGAGGAGTGCGGGAAAAACATCCTTTTCAAAACTCAACGGAGACTTCGATGGGAATTTTCCCACCGTCGCATTGCGAAATAAATAAACACCGGCGTTGATGTTGCCCGCGCCGGGTTTCTTTTCGTCGAAGCCGGTCAAATCACCGGCCGCATTCTGCGAAATCGTGCCGAACCGCGATGCGTCAGCCATCGGAACCCCAAGGATGGCGCCCTCATTTTCCGGCTGGTCGAGCGCGGCAAATAACCTTTCCAGCGGCGCGAGAACGAGCGAATCACCATTAAGCACCAACCACGCCGCAGGTTTTTCAGCAGCGCTGCTGGCGGCGTTCAAAAATCCGCCAGCCGTGCCGAGCGGCGAGATTTCGGGAACGCAGGTGACGCGGACATTCTTCACCGGCGACGGCGAAAAATGTTTTTCCACCGCTTTCGCAAGATAGCCGGTGGAGAGAATCACGTTGCGGATTCCCCGCGCCGCGAGGTAGCGCACCACCCATTCAACAAACGGCCGGCCATTAACAGGTGCCATCGGCTTGGGCAGGTCACCCAGCAGATGCTTGATGCGCGTGCCGAAGCCGCCGGCGAGCACGACGGCGGTGATTTGTTCGGGTGAAACAGGCACAACTTTTAGCCACAGATTTTCACAGATGAAACACCGATTTCTTTCTAGCTGGGTTCAGCTGTGCGCAGCGGTGGCAGAAAATCAAACGTTCGAATAAATCGTGTTCCGCAAAATCGTGAAGCCCTTGATAAGTTCCACGATGCCTCGATCCAAGCCCCATTCCGGTTTGAAACCGGTGCCGGCGATGCGGGCGTTGCTCACGATGTAATCGCGCTTGTCCGGATCCTCGCCAATCGGGGCTTCCACAAACACGAACTTCGGCAGATGTTTCTGAATGACGGCACAGAGTTCGAGCTTGGAGAGGTTTGCATCATCGAGGCCGACGTTGAAGGGCTTGCCCTTCATCGTTTCGAAATTCGCGATGCCGTGCGTGAACGCGCGAGCCACGTCGCGGATGTGGATGTAATTGCGCTTGAAGTGGCCTTCAAAAATCAGCACCGCGCGGTCATGCAAGGCGCGATAGACAAAGTCGTTCACCAGCAGGTCGAGGCGCATGCGCGGCGAGCAGCCGAACACGGTGGCGAGGCGGAAACTGATGCTGTTCTCGCGCGACAAAACGGCTTCCTCGGCTTTTACCTTGGTGACACCGTAGGTCGAAATCGGGCGC
>Ga0208507_1001771_pt1 | contig 11666 bp, 11 predicted proteins | sample CryBogCBH12Aug01_FD_184626 | JGI IMG/M metagenome (GOLD analysis project Ga0208507, IMG submission 184626) | Freshwater microbial communities from Crystal Bog, Wisconsin, USA - CBH12Aug09.1 (SPAdes) (version 2) | ecosystem: Environmental > Aquatic > Freshwater > Lake | place: Crystal Bog... | reverse complement strand
ATCCGCCCACAACCCGGGGTGGGCCACGGGCACCACGCGCAGGTCCTGCTCTGTCTGCCGCTCGAAGATCCGCAGCTTGGTCTGCCGATAGGTCTCCATGGTGCCGTGGCGGGCCAGGTGGTCCGGGGTCAGGTTCAGGAACGCCGCGGCCTCGGCATGGAAGTCCTGGACCGACTCCAGCTGGTAGCTGCTCAGCTCCACCACGAAGGTCGTGCCGGCGGCAGCGGCCTGGGCCGCCTCCAGGACCGGTGTCCCGAGGTTGCCGCAGGCCACGGCCGGGCGCCCGGCGGCCCGCAGCAGGAAAGCGGTCAAGTCGGTGGTGGTGCTCTTCCCGTTGGTGCCGGTGACGGCCAGCACGGTGCCGCCCAGGGCCCGGATCACGCCGTGGGCCAGCTCCACCTCGCCGATGACCGGGATGCCCCGGCGGAGCGCTTCGGCCACGAAGGGCGCCGTGCGGGGGATGCCGGGGCTGATGACCAGCTGATCGCAGGCCTCCAGCAATGCCAGCGGATGATCGCCCCAGACACCGGCGACCCGGGCCCTGGCCAGGTCCAGCTCCAGCTCGGCGCTGGGCTCGGGGCGGGTGTCCGTGAGCACCACCGACCGGCCCTGTGCCGCGAGGAACCGGGCCGCCGCCAGTCCCGAACGCCCTGCTCCCATGACCACGGTCCGCATGCGGCCTCCCCCTCTAGCGTAGCCCGATTTCAGGCCCTGCCCCGCGCCCTGCTTGTCCGCGCTATACTTTGGCCAGGAGCCTGAGCGCGAACGGAGTCGATATGCCGAAGGGCATCCTGGAGAGCATGCTGAGCGGCGAAAGCGTCATTGCTTCGCACGTCCAGCCCGTCTATCGCCTCGTGGACAACCGGCTGGTGGCGCGGGAATACCTGGCCCGGCACCTGGATGAGAAGGGCGTGGCCCACCCGGTGGGCCCCCTACTGCAGGACCCCTGCATCTCCCCGGAAGACCGCCTCGCCCTGGACCTCCTGTTCCTGGATTCCACCTTCCAGACCCTGGCCCGCGCCGGCGACGACACCTACCTGCACTTCGTGAACCTGGAGCCCGTGAGCCTGGAGGCGCCGGGCTTCTGGAAGAGCCTGCCGGGCTGGCTGGAGGCCCTGCCCTTCAGTCCGGAGCTGGTGGTGATGGAGTTCACCGAGTCCCAGGGCGTGCACGACCTGGCGGCCCTGCAGGGCTACGCCGGCCGGCTGCGGGACCTGGGCCTCCGGGTGGCCGTGGACGACCTGGGGGCCGGCGTGGCCAGTCTCAGCCACATGGCCCAGCTGGCGCCGGACTTCATCAAGGCGGACCGCAGCCTCGTCGAGGACGTGCACCGCCGTCCCTACCAGGCGGCGCTGCTCAACGCCCTGGCGCACTTCGCCACGGCCATGCGCATCGGCTTCATCGCCGAGGGCATCGAGAACCTGGAAGAGCTGGAAGCGGTCATGGACGCGGGCGTGCCCTGGGGCCAGGGCTTCATCCTGGGCCAGCCCTGGCCCACCCGGCCGCGGCCTATCGCAGCTTCAGCGAGCTGAGGGCCAGGATCGAGCAGACGATCGCGGTGATCCACATGCGGATCACCACCTTGGTCTCCTGCAGGCCGCCCAGCTCCAGGTGGTGGTGGAAGGGCGCCATGCGGAAGATGCGCTTCCCGCCGCGCAGCTTGAAGCTGCCCACCTGCAGGATGACGCTCACGGCCTCCAGGACGAAGAGGCCTCCGGCGATGACCAGCAGGAGCTCCTGCTTGATGATCACGGCCACGGTGCCCAGCGCGCCCCCGAGAGCCAGGGAGCCCGTGTCGCCCATGAAGATCTCGGCGGGGTGGGCGTTGTACCAGAGGAAGCCCAGGCAGGCGCCGCCCATGGCGCCCATGAACACCGACAGCTCCGCGCCGCCGGCCACGAAGGGCACCACCAGGTAGGCGGCGATCTTCGCGTGGCCCACCACGTAGGCCAGGATGGCGTAGGTGAGGGAGACCACCAGCGTGCCGCCGATGGCCAGGCCGTCCAGGCCGTCCGTGAGGTTGACGGCGTTGCTGGTGCCCACCATCACGAGCCAGATCCAGGGGATCAGGAAGATGCCCACGTTGGGCCGGAAGTTCTTGAAGAAGGGCACGGAGAGGTGGCTGGTGGCGGCGCCCCGCAGGCCGAAGTGCAGGATGAGCCAGGCCACCGCCAGGGAGATGGCCGTCAGCAGCGCCATCTTCTGCAGGCTGGTGAGCCCCAGGTTCTGCTTGCGGAGCAGCTTCTTCGCGTCATCGATGCCACCCACGGCGCCGAAGCCCAGAAGCGCCAGTAGCACCACCCAGATGGGGCCGCTCTTGAGGTCGCACCAGAGCAGGGTGGACACGGTGATCGCCAGCAGGATGAGGATGCCGCCCATGGTGGGTGTGCCGGCCTTCTTCTGGTGGGCCTCCGGCCCCTCGTCGCGGATGTGCTGGCCCATCTTCAGCGCGGTGAGGGTGCGGATCACCCAGGGGCCCAGCAGCAGGCTCAGCAGCATGGCCGTGGCGGCGGCCATGGCCGTGCGGAACGTCACGTAGCGGAAGACCGAGAGACCGGGAATCAGGTCGCGGAAAGGATGGAGGAGCCAGGGCAGCATGGGAATCCGTCAAACGTGGGACAGGGGAGGGAAGGCTCAGGAGCCGTGCGTGAGCAGCCACTCGGCGGCGCGTTCCGCGCGCCAGTACCGGCTGCCCTTCACCAGGATACGGGCTCCGGCAGGGATTGCGGAGAGACCCTCGGCGGCCTCCCGCAGGTCGTCGAAGTCCGGGAAGGCCAGCGCCCCCGGACCGAAGCCCGCCGCATAGTCCCGGGCGAAGTCGCCGTAGGCCCAGAGCCGCGACAGGCCCAGGGCCTTCAGGGCGGCGCCGGTGGCCCGGTGGACCTGGGGCGAGTCCGCGCCCAGCTCCCGGATGGAGCCCAGCACGGCCACGGCCTCGCCCCCGGGCAGCTGCAGCAGGGCCCGGGCGCAGGCCAGGATGGAGTCCGGGCTGGCGTTGTAGGTCTCGTCCAGCAGGCAGCCGCCGCCCGCCAGCGCATGCAGGCGGCCGCGGCCCGCCTCGGGCGCGACCTCGGCCAGGCCCCGGGCCACCTGGTCCGCAGGGCAGCCCAGGTGCAGCGCCAGGGCCGCGGCCAGGGCCGCGTTGCGGACCTGGTGCTCGCCCGGCAGGCGCAGGTGGAGGGACACCTCGCCCTTCGGTGTGTGGAGGACGAAGGCGCTGCCCGCGGCGCCCAGGGAGGCCACCGCGTCCCAGTGATAGGCCTGGCCTGCCCCCACGGGCAGCGGCACGGCGTGGGCGGCCCAGGGCTGCGCGGCGATCCACCGGCACCAGGGATCCGTCGCCAGGTGGGCCCAGACGCCCCCGCGCCGCAGGCCCGCCACCAGCTCGCCCTTGGCCTGGGCGATGCCCTCCTGGCCCGCGGGGAAGTTCTCGATGTGGGCGGTCCCCACCAGCGTGATCAGGCCCGCGTCCAGGGGGGCGATCTCCGTGAGGCGCCGGATCTCGCCGGGGGTGCTCATGCCCAGCTCCAGCACCGCGGCCGCCAGCCCCTCCGGCAGGGTGGCCAGGGCCTCGGGCAGGCCCAGGGCGTTGTTGCGGTTGCCCGGGGTCTTCCAGCCGCCCACCGCCGCCGCCAGGAGCTCCTTGGTGCTGGTCTTGCCGACGCTGCCCGTGACTCCGATGACCATTGTCGGCCGCACCGCCGCCAGCCGGGTCTGGCCCCAGCGCTGCAGGGCCGCCAGGGTGTCCGGCACCACCAGCTGGGGGCAGTCCGTGGCCAGGGGATGATCCACCAGTAGGGCCGCGGCCCCCTGCTCCACCGCCTGGAGGGCGAAGGCATGACCGTCGCGCTCGGCGCGGAGGGCCACGAAGCAGGCGCCGGGCGGGAGGGTGCGGGTGTCCAGGGAGAGCGCCGTGGGCACCACCGAGCCGTCGCCCAGCACCTCGCCGCCCACCTGGGAGGCCGTCTGGAACAGGGACCAGAGGCTCATGCCGTCTCCTTCGCCGAGGCCCGCCCCAGGCGGTCCCGCACCGCCAGCCAGGCGTCCTCATCCGGTGGCTGCTCCATCAGGACCTGCTCGAAGCCCGCGTCATCCAGCTCGTGGAGCAGGGCATAGAGCCGGGTGCCCACCTGCTCCGGATCGAGCGGCAGCAGCACGCCGAGGATGCCCGCGGGCAGCGGCGGCAGGGCCCCGAGGGCCACGTAGGCCGTGCGGCCGCCCAGGCTGCGGATGCCGGTCCCAGGTGCCACGAGGCGCAGTCGGGCGCGGGGGGCGTAGTGCCGCTCGGCCATGCCCGGCGCGGCCTGGGTGGTGCCGGGCGCCACCGCCCCCCGCCACCGGTCCACGGGACCCAGCAGGGCCTCCAGCTCCGCGGGCGGGATGGGGCCAGGGCGCAGGATGCGGGACCGGGCGCCTGGCACGCTCAGGTCGAGGATGGTGGACTCCAGGCCCGCGGCCGTGGGCCCGGCGTCGAGGATCAGGTCCACGGACTCGCCCAGGCTGGAGGCCACGTGCGCGGCGCAGGTGGGGGAGAGGTGCTGGCTGCGGTTGGCGCTGGGCGCCGCCAGGGGCCTGCCCACGGCCCGGATCAGGGCCAGCGCGACCGGATGGGCCGGGCAGCGCAGGGCCACGGAGGGACCCCCGGCGCGGACGCTGGCGGGCACTCCGTCGGTTGCGGGCAGCACCAGCGTCAGCGGGCCCGGCCAGAAGCGGTCCGCGAGCAGCTGGGCCTCGGCGGGCCAGCGAGTCACGAGGGCCTGGGCCTGGGGCACATCCGCCACGTGGAGGATCAGGGGGTTCGTGGCGGGCCGGCCCTTCGCCGCGTAGATCCGCGCCACCGCCTCGGGGTTCAGGCCGTCGGCGCCCAGGCCGTAGACCGTCTCCGTGGGGAAGGCCACCAGGCCGCCGGAACGCAGCAGCGCCGCCGCCTCCTGGAGGGCGGGGGAATCGGGATGGGGAGCGGGGAGGATGCGGGGCATGGGCTCGAGAAGTGAGTCAGTTGGCAGGATCGCCGGGGAAGACAGCTCTGCATTAGGGTGGATCAGGGCAACGTCAGGGCACCCCAGGCAGGCCCAGGGCGAGCCGTGCCTGGCGGCGGAAGCCGCGGCAGAGCTGGAGGGCCTCCTTCGCCTGCGCCCGGTCTGCGGACTCGCCTGGATAACGGAACTCAACCGCATACGCGCTGAGGATGGCAAGGTCCCGGCGAAATGGTTCCCAGAGCGGCCCCACGGGGAGCAGCGCATCGAGCAAGGCCGGGAGGCTGTGGGTGCGGGCAAGAGGAACCCCGGCCTCGAGGAGCAGTGCCTTCAGATACTTCTCCGCGCACTGCTGGGCGTGGAAGCAGGCCGCGTCGAAGTTTGGGCTCTTTCGCGCCCGGAGCTCCCGCTGGGCCGTCGCGAAGTCCCCTTCGGCCTTCTGCGCCCACTCGGCGCTAAGAGGCGTCATAGAGAACCCTGCCCCGCTCCATGACCTCGCGCATGAAGGGGTCGCCTAGGGCAAGGCGGCCCTGCACTGTTTGCGAATTGCGAACCAGGATGTCCACGGGGAAGTCCGGTCGGATGCGGGTCATCATCTCCGCGGCGACCCTTGGCGCCTTGCCCTCGAAGGGCATGATGACCAGCAGGTCCACGTCTGAGCCTTCGTCCGGCTCCCCATAGGCATAGGACCCGAAGAGCACCACCTTCTCCGGGTGGAACCCCTCGACAATCCCATCACATAGGGCCTGAATGGCTTCCTGGCGGACCATGCAATTCCTTCCGATTCCATGATGAAACCCGCCCAGGGGAAGGGCAAGGCAATCCCTCGCCGCAGGCTATTCCACCCCCTGCCCCGAGGTCGCCCCACCCCTCAGTACGGCTTCCACGGCGGCGCGGTCGCTGTAGGGGTGCTTCACGCCGTGGACCTCCTGGTAGGGCTCGTGGCCCTTGCCCGCCAGCAGGAGCAGGTCGCCGGGGTGGCAGTCCGCCAGGGCCGCGGCCACAGCGAGGGCGCGGTCGGTGATGCGATGGTAGCGGGCGGCGTCCAGCCGGAGGACCTCGGGAATCCCCGCTGCGCCGTCGTCCAGGATGCGCTCCGGGTCCTCGGTGCGGGTGTTGTCGCTGGTGTGCCAGAGCACGTCCGCGCCCGCGGCCACCGCCGCGGCCATGAGCGGCCGCTTGGCGCGGTCCCGGTCCCCGCCGCAGCCGAAGAGCACGTGCAGGCGGCCGCCGGGCGGCAGCAGGCGGCGGCCCTCGGCCAGCAGCTTCTCCAGGGCGTCCGGCGTGTGGGCGTAGTCCACCATGACGCCGAAGGGCTGGCCGCGGTCCACGCGCTCCAGGCGGCCCGGCGCGCCGGTCACCCGCGGCACCGCGGGGACCAGCTGGTTGAGGTCGAAGCCCGCCTCGGCGCAGGCCGCCAGGGCCGCCAGCAGGTTGTAGGCGTTGAAGCGCCCCAGCAGCGGGCTCTCCACCTCCCAGACGTTGAGCGGCGTCTCCAGGAGGAAGCGGGTGCCCGTGGGGCCCAGCTCCAGGTCCGCGGCGCGGTAGTCCGCGGGGTGGTCCAGGGCGTAGCTCCGGCAGCCCGGCGCGCCCAGGAGCCGCCGCCCGTAGGCATCGTCCGCGTTGGTCAGGAAGCGGTCGCTCTGGATCCGGAGCCGGTCCTTGGCCGCGAAGTAGGCCTCCAGGGTGCCGTGGTAGTCCAGGTGGTCCTGGGTGAGGTTCGTGAACAGACCCACCTGGAAGCGGGCGCCGTGCACCCGGCCCAGGCAGAGGGCGTGGCTGCTGACCTCCACCGCCGAGGCCACGTCGCCGGCCGCGACGCCGCGCGCCAGCCAGCGGTAGAAGGCGGTGCTCTCGGGGGTGGTGCGGACCGCCTCCTCCTCCACGTTCCCCGCGGCGTTGAGCACCGTGCCGACGAGGCCGCAGCCCAGGCCCGCGCCCCGCAGCAGCTGGCGGATCAGGGTGGTGGTGGTGGTCTTGCCGTTGGTGCCCGTCACGCCGATGAGGGCCAGGCGGCGGTCCGGTTCCTGGTGGAGCCGCCGGGCCAGGAGGGCCATCTGCAGGCGGGGCTCGCCGCTCAGCCGACAGCCGGCGATGCCTTCGGGAACGGGCAGCGCGGCCTCGGCAAGCACCGCCACGGCGCCCCGGGCCAGGGCCTGGGGCACGAAGGCGGCGCCGTCGGCCTGCTCGCCCCGCAGGGCCACGAAGGCCCAGCCGGGCCGGACCTCGCGGCTGTCGCTGGTGAGGTCCAGCACCTCGACGTCGGGGCCTGTGCCCCGCTCGGCGAGACCTGCGATGAGCGCGTCCAGCATCATGGGATCCCCGCCTTGATCTTCACCACCGCCCCCGCCTCGAGGGCCGTGCCCGGCTCCGGGCTCTGGCTAAGCACCCGGGTGGCCGTCTGGCCGGGCGCCGCCTCGATCCTGGGGACCCCGCCCACCAGCACGACGCGGTGGATGGCGGCCTTGAGACTGAGGCCCTTGAGGTCCGGCACGCGGCCCCGCTCCACGTGCACCGCGGCCTCGTCCGTCTCGCTCACGGGCCAGTCCCGCAGGGACAGCTTCAGGTCCGCCTCGCGGTCCAGGTCCGGCGTGGTCTGCCGGAACCGCTGGATGCCGTCGCCGATGCGCTTGAAGAGCGGCGCCGCCACGTCGCCGCCGGTGGTGTCGCCGCCGGGATCGTCCAGCATGACCAGGACGCCGTACTGGGGCTTGTCCGCCGGGAAGAAGCCCATGAAGGAGGCGAAGTGGCGCTTGGGGTCGTAGCGGCCGTCGATGAGCTTGCGGCTGGTGCCGGTCTTGCCGAAGGCCTCGACGCCGTTGTCGAGCCTGGCCTTCTTGCCGGTGCCCTGGGTGATGACGCCCTTGAGGGCCTCGCGCATGAGGCCCGAGGTCTCCTCGCTGAGGACCTGGGTCTTGACCGTGGGCTTGAACTCCTTGAGCAGGAGGCCCTTGTCGTTGTAGATCCGCTGCACCAGGATCGGCTGCATCAGCTTGCCGCCGTTGGCCAGGGCGCAGCCGGCCATGAGGATCTGCAGCGGCGTGGTGCTTAGGCCGTAGCCGTAGGAGAAGGTGTACTGGGTGGGGGTGCTCCACCGGTCCGGCGCGATCATGCGGCCGGGGCTCTCACCGGGGAAGTTCAGGCCCGTGGCCTCGCCGAAGCCGAACTTGCGCAGGTACTGGTAGTGCACGGCGGGGTCGAGGCGGATGCCCAGCTTGGCTGCGCCGATGTTGGAGCTTTGCCAGAGGATCTCCTCGAAGGTGAGCACGCCGTGGCGGTGGGTGTCCGTGATCGGCGGCACCTTGGGGCTGTACTGCCAGCGCCCCGCCAGGCAGTCGATGCGCTCGCCGAGGTGCACCTTGCGCTCCTCCAGTGCGATGGCGGCGGTGAAGATCTTCATGGTGGAGCCGGGCTCGTAGACGTCCTCCAGCGGATGGACCTTGCGGGCCGCCTTCTGCCGCTCCAGCTCGCGGCGCAGGTCTTCCCGCTCGCCCGCGGAGAGGTCGCTCTCGCTGCGGTTGTGGTACTTCTTGGGCAGGATGTGGTTGGGATCGAAGGTGGGCGTGCCGGCCATGGCCAGGATCTCCCCGGTCAGGGGATCCACCACCACGGCGTAGGCCGTGTGCGGCTTCGAGAGGCGCATGCCCTCCTCCAGCGCGTCCTCCACGATGTGCTGGATGGACGCGTCCAGGCTCAGCTGCAGGGAGGCCCCGTTCACCGGCACCTGGCTGTAGTTCTCCTGGAGGATGAGCAGCTTGCCGTGGGCGTCCCGGGGCGCGATGAGCTCGCCCTTCACGCCCGCGAGCTGCTTGTCGAAGGTCTGCTCGATGCCCAGCTGGCCCAGGCCGTCGATGTTGGTGAAGCCCAGGATCTGCGCGGCCAGGGTGCCCCGGGGGTAGAAGCGCCGGCTCTCGGGCTGGAACTCGATGCCGTCCAGGTCCAGGTTCCGGATGGCGGCCACCTTGCCCGGCGGCAGGTGCCGCTCGAGGTAGACGAAGGTCTTCTTGCGGAGCAGCTTGTCGAGCACCTGGGCCTTGGTCTGCTCGAGGATCGGCGCCAGCTTCTCGGCCAGCTCTGCGGCGGCCTTGCGGTTGGGGCTCCCCCACTGGCGCTCCTCGCCCCGGCCCGGCTTGTAGTCCGGGTAGAAGGCGCGGGGATCCACGAAGAGGCTCTCGACCTTGATGGAGATGGCCAGCGGCTCACCGTGGCGGTCCCGGAGCTCGCCCCGGATAGGCGGGATGGGCACCACGGTGGTGTGCTGCTGCTCGGCCTTGGTGTGGAACTTCCGGTGCTCCACCACCTGCAGCCAGAGGAGCCGGAGCAGGATCAGCAGCGCCCAGAAGGCCATGCCGCCCAGGATCCACGGCAGGCGGCCGCCCAGCAGGTCCTGGGGCTCCGGCCGGCCCAGCAGGCGGCGGGAGGAGCGGGGTTCAGTTGCAAAGCGGAGGAACACGGTTGGGCCAGAGCTGGAGGGGGCGTGGACGAAGGACGACTCCTACAGCCTACCGCCCTCGGCCCGGGGCTACAGCCCCTCGGAGGAGACGGGGCGCAGCTTGGCGATGCGCTGGTCCTCGGGCGTGAAGGCCCGCTGGATGAGATGGCCCTGCCTGCGGGGGGCCAGGCCCGACTTCTCGGCGTAGACCTGGACTTCCTCGTCCCGCTGGTAGCGGCTGCGCTCCAGCATGAGCTTCCGCTGGAGCTCCTCCTCCTTGTGGATGCGGTCCTTGATGTCGCCCATGGCGTAGCTGAGCCGGGTGCTCTGGATCTTCAGGTAGGCCATGGTCGCCAGGGGCATGGCCATGGCCAGCACCAGGAGGAGCATGCGCAGGATGCCTTCGCTCTCGACGGTGCGGGCCGGGGCGGAAGAGCTGGGCAGCGTGCCGATGACCATGGGGACCTCGCTCAGAGCAGGCGCTCCGCCACGCGGAGGCGGGCGGAACGGGAGGGGGGATTGGCGGCGGCCTCGGCCTCGCTGGGCGCGACGCCGCCGGGATGGATGAGCTTGACGACCTTGGGGAGGACCACGGGCGAGGTGCGGCCGGGTCCGTCGTAGATGCCCGCGAGGCGCCGCAGGGTCTGCTTGACGATGCGGTCCTCCAGGCTGTGGAAGCTGATGACCGCCAGGCGGCCCCCGGGGCGCAGGTGGGCCACGGCGGCCTCCAGGGCGGCGGCGAGGCGGTCCAGCTCGCCGTTCACGGCGATGCGGATGGCCTGGAAGGTGCGGGTGGCGGGATCGCTCTGGCCCTTGCGCTTGGCCGGCTCGCGGGGGATCACGGTGTAGACGGCCCGGGCCAGGTCGCGGGTGGTCTCGAGGCGGCCCTCGCGTAGCGCCCGCAGGATGGCCCTGGCGATGGGCCGGCTGGCCCGCTCCTCGCCGTACTGGTAGATGGCGTCCGCCAGGCTCTCGTCGGTCTGCTCGGCGATCCAGGCCCAGGCGGGCAGGCCGTGGTCGGGGTCCATGCGCATGTCGAGGGGGCCCTCGTCACGGAAGCTGAAGCCCCGCTCGGGGGTGCGCAGCTGCAGGGTGGACACGCCCAGGTCCGCCAGGATGGCGTCGAAGCCCTCCGGAGCCTGGGCGGTCTGCCAGGCCAGGAACTGGGGCTCGTCCCAGAGGTCCTCGTAGGCGCCGGCCAGGATGCTGAGACGGGCGTCGCTGCCCAGGCGCTGGCGCGCGATGGCCCGGGCCTCGGGATCCCGGTCCACGCCCAGGTAGCGGGCCTCGGCGTCGGCCTTGGCCAGCAGGGCCTTGGCATGGCCGCCCAGGCCCAGGGTGAGGTCCAGGATGCGCGCGGCGGGGGGCAGCTCCAGGTGGTCCAGGACCTCCTGGAGCAGCACCGGGACATGGATGGGGGTGTCGAGGGCCATCATCAGATTCCCAGGTCCGCGAGCTGGGCCAGGTCCTCGGCGCCCAGGGGCTCGGCCGCGAGGCGGCGCTGGAAGCCGGCCTTGTTCCACAGGGCCAGGTGGTCCATCTGCCCCAGCACGGCCACCTCGCCCGTGAGCTGGGCCGCCTCGCGCAGGATGGGCGGGATGACGAAGCGGCCCTGGGCGTCCGGCTCCACTTCGCTCCCGAAGTAGGCGGTGGTCTCCAGGAACTTGCGCTTGGCGGGGCTGGTGGAGGGCAGGCCTGCGAGCCGGGCCTCGATGGCCTCCCAGATGGGCATGGGATAGAGCCGCGCCGAGCGGCCGTCCAGGGAGGTCAGGTAGTGCCGGAGCGGGCCTCCACCCTCGCCCTGGGCGAAGGTCTCAAGCTCGGCCTTGAAGGAGGAGGGGAGCTTCAGTCGGCCCTTCTCATCCACCGTGGCCGGTGTGTTCCCGCGAAGTCGCAGCACCGGTGTGACCTTTCAAGCAGCAACCCAGGAGAGGCCGTAGAATCGAACTGGGACCACTTATTCCCACTTCAATCCACTTTGTTCCACTGAGAACCACTTCAAAGTCTAGAAACATAAGTGCAGTCAACAAGGGGGAATAAAAGCGAAAATGACAAATGGGTCAGCTCTGTCCCCCCGGCCTGGACAGAAGCGCCGGGGGCACAGGCACGGGGACCCTTGCACGGGCCATGGCGACGCCGACCCCATCCGGGGCCGACGCCGGGTTCCGGTGCTGCGGGGAGGCTAGCCTTCGAGACTCCGGAGCTGCTCCCAGATGCTCTTGAGCAGCGAGGTGGCGATCCGCCCCCGGCCCGAGGCC
>Ga0208507_1001770_pt1 | contig 11669 bp, 13 predicted proteins | sample CryBogCBH12Aug01_FD_184626 | JGI IMG/M metagenome (GOLD analysis project Ga0208507, IMG submission 184626) | Freshwater microbial communities from Crystal Bog, Wisconsin, USA - CBH12Aug09.1 (SPAdes) (version 2) | ecosystem: Environmental > Aquatic > Freshwater > Lake | place: Crystal Bog... | reverse complement strand
AGCGAGCGGACGCGCTCGAAGAATCTTTCAAACGCGTTGTAAAGCCCGCCGTGCTTCTCTTCGCGCACCGAATGCACAAACCGGCTGCACATCATCGGCGTCAGCGAAAGCGACACAAATCCAGAAATCAGCACCGCGCAGATGATCGTCACGGCAAACTCGTGCAACAGCCGCCCCAGCAAGCCGCTCATGAACAGCACCGGAATAAAAACCGCCGAGAGCGACAGCGTCATCGAGATGATGGTGAAGCCGATTTCCTTTGCGCCGCGCAACGCCGCTTGCATCGGCGGCTCACCGTTTTCCATGTGCCGGACAATGTTTTCCAGCATCACGATGGCATCGTCGACCACGAAACCGACGGACAGCGTGAGCGCCATCAGGGAAAGGTTGTCGAGACTGTAGCCGGCAATTTTCATCGCCGCGAACGTGCCGACAATGGACAGCGGCAGCGCGAGGCTGGGAATGACCGTCGCGGAAATGTTCCGCAGAAAAACGAAAATCACCATCACCACCAGGCACACCGTGAGCATCAAGGTCCGTTCCACGTCGGTCACGGACCGGCGGATGCCCTGGGAACGGTCAAACAGCTCATCGATGCTGACCGCCGCCGGAATTTGCGACCGCAGCATCGGGAGCTGCCGCTTGATCGCGTCCACGACGGCCACGGTATTCACGCCAGGCTGACGCTGCACGGCCAGGATGACGCCGCGCGTGCCCTTGAACCACGCGGCGACCTTGTCGTTCTGCACGCTATCAATGACCCGGGCGACTTCCTGCAGGCGCACGGGATTGCCGTTGCGATACGCAACGATGAGCGGACGATAGGCGGCGGCATTTTTCAACTGGCCGTTCGCCTGAATGGTAAACGCCTGGTGCGCGCCGTAGAGCGTGCCGAGCGGCTGGTTCACGTTGGCGGCCGCCACAGCCTGCGCCACGGTGTCAATGCCAAGCCGGTAGGCGGCGAGCTTGTTCGGATCCACCTGCACATGGACGGCGAACTGCTGCGGACCGAAAATGCCGACCTGCGCGACGCCTTCCACCATGGAGATGCGCTGCGCGAAAAGATTTTCCGCATAATCGTCCACCGCCGAAAGCGGCAGCGTGGCCGACGACATCGCCAGGAACAATACCGGGAAGTCGGCGGGGTTGACCTTCTGATACGTCGGGGGCGTCGGCAAATTCGGCGGCAACTGCTTGGCCGCCCGGGTGATCGCCGCCTGCACGTCCTGCGCCGCGCCGTCAATGTTGCGGTCGAGGGCAAATTGAATCGTGATCTGCGAAACGCCGAGGGCGCTGATGGACGTCATCGAATCCACGCCGGCGATGGTGGAGAATTGTTTTTCCAGCGGCGTCGCCACGGAAGAAGCCATCGTGGACGGGCTCGCGCCGGGCAGACTGGCGGTGACCTGAATCGTCGGAAAATCCACGCTCGGCAAATCACTGACCGGCAGCAGGCGAAAACCGAATACGCCGAACAGCAAAATCGCCGCCATGACCAGCGTGGTCATCACGGGCCGCCGGATGAAAATTTCCGAGACGCTCATGGCACGTTGGTCACGGACGAGCTTTGGTCATGGACCGCAACCCCGGGCGCAAGGCGAAGCTGTCCGTCCGTCACCACGGTTTCACCGGCGCTCAGGCCGGAGGCGACGACGGTTTCGCCATTCACCGTCACGGACGTTTTCACCACGCGCTGCTCGACGGTTTTATCCGCCTTCACAACGAAAATGAACTGTCCGTTCTGCCCGGCCTGCACCGCCTGCGAGGGCACGACAATGGCGTTGGTCAGCTCGTCCAGCTGGAGCGCCAACTGGACAAATTGCCCCGGCCATAATTTCCCATTCGTGTTCGGAAACGTGGCCTTGAGCAAAATCGTCCCCGTCATCGCGTCCACGGCATTGTCCACGAACGTCAGTTCGCCCGACGGCGGCTCGCCCTCGAGATTTTCATAGCTGGCCGCCACGGTGAGCGTGCGGCCGCGCAGCTGCTTCTGGATTTCCGGCAAATACCGTTCCGCCACGGCGAACGCCGCATAGATGGGATGAATCTGGTTGATGGTCAGCAACACGTCATCCGGCGACTTGACCACATTGCCCGCGTGGAACTGCAAGCCGCCGGTGCGGCCATCAATCGGCGCGCGGATTTCACAGTATTGCAGGTTCAGTTCCGCATTCGTCACCGCCGCACCATCGGCAGCCACCGTGCCCGTCAACGCATCGAAGCCGGCCCGGCTGGTGTCAAATTCATCCTGCGAAATCAATTTTTGTCCGAACAACTTCTGCTCGCGGAGGAACTGAATCCGAGAATTTTCCAACTGCGCCACGTCGCGCTGCAAATTCCCCCGGGCGAGCGTCAACGCCGCCTGCGCAGGGCGCGGGTCAATGGTGAACAAGAGGTCGCCGGTTTTGACTTCCTGCCCCTCCTGAAAATTCACCGTGGCGATGGTGCCGCCGATCTGCGGACGGATGGTCACGGTGAGAACGGGCATGACGTGCCCGACCGGCGGTGGACTGATGATCACCGGCATGGTTTTGGCGACGGCCGGCGCCACCAGCACCGGCACGGCGGGCGTGGTTTTGGCGGGGTTGCCACGGGAGCAACCGGCCGCCAGCAGCAGAAGAAAAAACGCGGCGCAAGGATGAATTATTTTTTTCACAGACACTTTGATTTTTTAAGTTTCGCCGCCGACCTGACCGGACGGAATCCAGGCGCAATGGTTTCAAGTAATTTCGCATATTCCCGCTGGAATTCCGGATCGCGCGGCGAGCAGCCGGTGATGATCCGGGCCAGCTGCGGCAGGGCCAGCGGGAACATCGCCAGCGAAGTCATGGCAAGTTGAAGATACTCCGGCTTGACCCCGGACTGCAACTGGCCGGCCGCCTGCTGCCGGCGGATCAACTCGCGGAGCCCGGCGGCCAACCGGCGGCGCTCCGGCTCGTTGTGCACGCGGCCGCCAACGGACTGGAGGGATTCCCACGCCAGCAACCGGATCCATTCATGATCCCGACAATTCTGGGCGAAGCGCATCTGCACCCCCCCCACAAAGTCGGACGAGCTGGAATGGAAAAGCGCCATGCGATCGCTGATTTTCCAGTGAAGCACCGCGCGGAACAACCCCGCCTTGTCCTTGAAGTAGTGGTAGAGCATCCGCTTGTTGCTACCGGCGCGGCGGGCGATGGCATCCACCCGCGCGCCGGCGAAGCCCTGGGCGGCAAATTCGGTGAAGGCCGCCGCAAGGATACGGGCGCGCGTGCGCTCCGGGGCGCGCACTGATTCCGGGTTCCGAGACATGGCGACCATTAAGTAACTGAAAAGTTACTTGACGGCAAGCCCGAAGCGTCAGGCGGCGGGCGGCGAGCCGGGACGGTTCATCTCCTCGATTTCGCGCATCATTTTGTCCGCCGCATCCTGCGAGAGACTGTGCGAAACGGAGATGCCAAACTGCTGCTTGAGATATTCATCCAGCCGGAGCCAGCGGCCCTGAAATTTGACCCGCCCAGTCCACGCGCAAATGGTGACAAATTCCTGCAGCTTCTCCAGCCGCAGCAATATGACCAACACCATGGCCAACGCCAGGGACACGGCAACAATCAACACCACCGACATGATCTGGGTGTAAAAGACATCCGCCTCGGCCCGCTCCTGCTGCCGGCCCAGGGCCTGCTCCTGCTCCTCGTGAGCCGCGAACAACACCCGCCGCATTTGATCCAGCTTGGCCTTCCCGCGCTGGGTCAGAAGCACCACCGAATTGCTGGCCGGGTTCGAGCCGGAAAAAACGACGCTGGCCGGGTCAAAGACCAGCTCATCACCCACCATTTTTTCGAGCGCGAAAACATTGGCCTGCTGCGCCGGGTCGCGGCGCGTAAATTTTTTCAATTCCGCGAGGTTGTCGCGGATGTTCTGCATCGCCGCGCGATACGGGTCCAGATATTCAGCGTGCCCGGTCAGCAGATAACCGCGCTGGTTGGCCTCGGCGTCCACGATGTGCAACTGCGTCTGCTCAAACAAATCCAACACCTTGTAGTTCCGCATGACCCAGTTGTAGGAATCACTGAACTGCCCGCTGGATTGATGCACCAGCCAAGTCATCGCCAGGAGCGCCAGCATGGGCAGCGACAACCCCAGCCAGAACAGGATTTTTTTATGTTTCGAGGTCGGCATCATGCGCAAGGCAAATTAACCGATAATGGTTCAAATTGCAGCTTTTTCTTTATGCCACGGTGTCGCCTGCTCGTAGGCGTGCGCGATTTTCAATAGCGATTCCTCGCCAAACGGCCGGCCCAGCAGCTGCAAACCGACAGGCAGCCTCGGGTTTTTCGTGAAGCCGCACGGCACGCTGATGCCGGGGATGCCGGCAAGGTTGCACGAAATCGTGAAGATATCGCTCAAATACATTTGCAGCGGGTCAGCCGATTTCTCGCCGATCTTGAACGCCGCCGTCGGCGTGGTGGGGGTCACGATGGCGTCGCATTGTTCAAACGCCTGCAGAAAATCGTGGCGGATGAGCGTGCGGACTTTTTGCGCGTGCAAATAATACGCGTCGTGGTAACCGCTGCTCAAAACATAGGTGCCTAGGATGATACGCCGCTTCACCTCCGGTCCAAAACCCGCGCCGCGCGTTTTAGAATAAAGCTCGATCGGATCCGCGCCGTCCACGCGGGCACCATAGCGAATGCCATCGAACCGCGCCAAGTTCGCCGATGCTTCGGCGGTGGCGATGATATAATACGTCGCCACGGCGTAATCCGTGTGCGGCAGCGAAATCTCCACAATCTCCGCGCCCAGCCCGGTGAATTTTTTCACAGCGGCGTCCACGGCGGCCTTCACCTCCGCGTCGAGGCCGCCAATCATGTATTCCTTCGGCAGGCCAAGCTTCAGACCCTTGATGTCGCCGGTCAACGCAGCAGCATAATCCGGCACCGGCTGCGGCACACTGGTGGAATCGCGCGGGTCCACACCACTCATCACGCCGAGCAGCGTCGCCGCGTCACGCACGTCCTTGGTGAACGGCCCGATTTGATCCAGCGAACTCGCAAACGCCACCAGGCCGTAGCGCGAGATGCGTCCGTAAGTCGGCTTTAGTCCGACACAGCCGCACAAGGCCGCCGGCTGGCGGATGGAGCCACCGGTGTCGGAGCCGAGCGACGCGATGCACTCGTCCGCCGCCACCGCCGCCGCCGAACCGCCGGACGAGCCGCCGGGGATGCGCGTGAGGTCCCACGGGTTTTTCGTGGTGCCGAACGCGGAGTTTTCCGTGGAACTGCCCATCGCGAACTCGTCCATGTTCAGGCGGCCAAAGACAATCGCGCCCGCCGCCTTGAGTTTTTCAATCACCGTCGCGTCGTAAGGCGAAATGAAATTGCCGAGAATTTTTGACGCGCAGTTCAGCGGCTGGTTTTTAACACAGAGCACGTCCTTCACCGCAACCGGCACGCCGAGCAGGCACCTAGCGGTGCGGCCACCTTGAGCCAACTCCCGGTCGGCAACATCAGCCTGCGCCAGCGCGTCGGTGGCGTCGTAGCTAATGAAAGCGTGGATTTTGCCGTCCACGCGGGCGATCTGATCAAGGCACGCCTGCATCGCCGCGCGAGCGGAGACTTCGCGGTTCGCGAGTTTGGCGGTAAGTTCGGAAAGGGTGAGCTGATTCAGCATGAAAATTTATTAACCACGAAACACACGAACTACACGAAAAAAATGATCCCGTGGGTTTTGGGTATTTCGTGGTTTCTCATTTACGGGAATTCATTCGACGATTTTGGGCACCACAAAAAGGCCGCCGCCTTGTTTGGGCGCGTTGCGAAGCGCATCCGCGTGCGAGAGCGACGAACGGATTTCATCGGCACGGGTCACATTAACCAGCGGCACGGCGTGGGCGGTCGGCTCAACGCGGGAGACATCCAGTTCACGCAATTTTTCGATGTAGCCGAGGATGTTGCCGAGCTGCGCGCCGAGCTGCTTTTCCTCTGCGGGCGTAAGCGCGAGCCGCGCGAGATGCGCGACATATTTCACATCAATTTCAGCAGAAGCCATGCGCAAAAGTTAAAGTCCCCAGCCCGAAGTTGAAAGCCCAAAGTCAGGGCGGCCGGCATCATTCCTCATCAAACTTGCGCTGGACGAGCGCTTCCAGCTCGACCAAGGCGGCGGCGGCGTCGACGCCCTTGACGTGGAGCGTCACTTTGCTGCCAGGGCCGGCGGCCAGCATCATCAGTCCCATGATGCTCTTGCCGTTGATTTTTTCGCCGTCTTTTTCCACGAAGATGTCGCTGCCGAAACGGTTAGCAATCTTGACAAACATGGCCGCCGGCCGGGCGTGGATGCCCGACTTATTGATAATGGTGAGTTCCTTGGTGAGAAACCCGGCGTCATCGGCTTTTTTGGCGCTCATGCTTTGCTTCCTTCAAGTTTAATCCGGGCAAGGGCTTTCGCCAACCGTAATTTTCTTTTCCGGCGCCGGCGGCAGGACGGGGGCTGATTCGGCCATCTGCGCGAGCAGCCGCCGGTTCAGCGCTTCAGCGGCGTTGTAGCCGGATTTGCGGAGCTTGGTCTGGAACGCGGCGACTTCGATAAGCCGCGCAATGTCGCGGCCGGGCCGCACGGGAATCGTGACGTGAGGAATGTCCACGCCCAGCACCTTGACAAATTCCTGCTCCATGCCGAGCCGGTCCACGTCGGCCAGCTCGCTCCAGGTCTTGAGCGTGACGATGAGGTCGAGCTTCTTTTTTTTGCGGATGGCTTTGACCCCGAACATCTGCGCCACATTGATGATGCCAATACCGCGCACTTCCATGTGGTCGCGCGTCAGCTCCGCGCTCGTGCACAATACGTCGCGCCCGTCCATCAGGGATACTTTGACGACATCATCCGCCACCAGGCTGTAGCCGCGTTCGACAAGCGCCAGAACGGCCTCGCTTTTGCCGATGCCGCTTTCGCCCCGGATGATGGCGCCGATGCCAAGGATGTCCACCATGCTGCCCAGCTCCGAGCCGCGCGGGGCAAACATCGATTCCAGAGCGAGCGTGGCAAGATTGATGAATTTCATCGTCACCAGCGGCGTCTGAAAAATCGGCACGCCCGACTGTTCCGCCGCCGCGAAAAATTCCTTGTCCGGCTTGAGCGCGCGGCTGAAGACCACGCACGGAATCTTGTAGGCGAACAGGTACGCATAACGCGCCACGCGCTCCTCGCGCCGCAGCGACCGCAGGTAATAAACCTCCGCATGACCCATCACCTGGATGCGCTTGTAGGCGAAGTAGCGAGTAAACCCACTCAACGCCAGACCGGGCCGGTTTACCGTGGGTTCACGGATGATGCGCGCCAGCTTCGCCGCGCCGCCGATCACTTTCATCTGCAACGGCAGGGCGTGTTCTTTAAAGAACTGTTCGACCGTGACAGTTTGGTGTTCCATAAAGCTCAAAGGTTGAATTCCGGCCCCAGATAAAGCTCGCGCGCCTTGGGGTCGTTCGCCAGAAATTCCGCGCTGCCCGCCACCAGCACCTGCCCCTTGTGGATGATGTAGCCGCGGTCAATGAGCTTCAAGGTTTCACGCACGTTGTGGTCGGTGATCAAAATCCCGAGGCCGCGATCCTTGAGCCGGCGGACGATTTTCTGCACCTCGTAAACCGCAATCGGATCAATGCCACTGAACGGCTCGTCGAGCAGCAGCAGTTTCGGGCTCGTCACCAGCGCGCGGGTGATCTCCAACCGCCGCTTTTCGCCGCCGCTCAACTGATACGCCTTGCTCTTGCGGATGGGCGTCAAATCCAGTTCCTCCAGCAAATATTTAAGCCGCACCGCGCGTTCAGCGCGTGAAAATTTGCAGGTCTCCAAAATCGCCAGAATGTTTTCCTCCACCGTCAACTTGCGAAACACCGACGGTTCCTGCGTGAGATAACCGATGCCAAGCCGCGCCCGCAGGTGCATCGGCAGGCCGGTGATGTCGTGCTGCTGAAAGCTGACGCGGCCTTCGTCCGGTTTCACCACGCCGACCACCATGTTGAACGTCGTCGTCTTGCCCGCGCCGTTCGGACCGAGCAGCCCGACAATCTCGCCCGCGCCGACGCTGACCGACACGCCGTTGACCACGCGGCGTCCGCGATATTCCTTAGCCAGGTGTTCCGTGGCGAGCAGCAATCCGTTTTCTATCGCGACCGTTTCCATTTCAAAATAGTTTCAGCGGCGCCGCGTTCGTGGCGCCCTCAAAGTTTTGTTTGGATTTCATGTGCGGGTTCGTGGCGGTCAGGCGGCCGTTGGCGCGGTCCCAATTGATCTGGTCGCCGGTCAGCGTGCCTTGCACGTTCTCCACCTGCGGATTGCCCGTCAGCGTCACCGTCTCATTCGTCGCCCCGCTCTGCACCAGAAAACGATAAACCGCCAGGTCGGCGATCGCATGCGTCGTCTGCCCATGGCTGTCGGCAAAATCAATCACCACGTTCGTCTGCGCCTCGATGTGGTTCAGCCGCTCGCCGGAGGGCGGAATATAGACCACCAGTTTGTCGCACCGCAATTTCATCTGCGGATCCACCACCACCACGTGGCCGCGATACACCGCCAGCCGCGCGTTCAAGTCAAAGTCCGCCGTGTCGGAATCGATTTCCGTCGGCGCGGGCGGCGCTTTTTTCACCACGTTCGTCTGCGCCTGCGCCGCGCCGCACAGCGCGAGGGATATAAGTAAAATTAGCGTTTTCATAAACCAAAATTCATCTTGGCGACTCGATCACCGTCCGCACCCGGTTGGAAATGGTGAGCGACGACTCGTTCTGCCGCCACAAAAAACCGTCGCCTTCCACCCGGAACTTACCATCGCCCGAACGCAATTCCAGATGGCCCGCCGAGCTGGCCACGCCGTCCAAGGGCGCATAAGTGCATTGCGGCGCGCGCACCACCAGTTCCGTCCGGCCGGCAGTGTTAAACGTCTCCACCTTCAGCTTTTTCACATCCAGCAGTCCGCCCGGCAACGGCGACGCTTCCGCGCCCGACAGCCGGACCTTGACCTGCTGCTCGTGCGGCGGCTCAAAATAGGAATCCGACGTGAAATCCGTGGCGCGCCCCGCCGGCAGCGGCTGCACCTGACCCGGCGCGGCGGCGATGAATAAAAACACCATGCCCGCCACCAGATGATTTTTTGCGGCACGCCGGTTCATGCGGAATAAAATTTCAGGAACGGCTTCCATTTTTCCTGCGCCCGCAAAATCAGCTCAATCGCCTCACGCACTGCGCCCCGGCCGCCGACCGCCTTCGTCACGAAATGCGCCGCCGCCTTCGCTTCCGGCATCGCGTCGCCCACCGCCACCGCCAGACCGGCGCGCGTCAGCGGCCCGAGGTCAATGATGTCGTCTCCGACAAAGCAAGCGTCGCTCCAGTTCAATTTTTCCTGCGCGAGCAGATTCTCGATGGTGGCGGTTTTGCTCAAGTTGTCGCCCTGCTGGACGAGAAAATCAATCTTCAATTCCTCCGCCCGCAGCTTCGTCGCCAGCGAGGGCCGCGCCGAAACCCAGCCGACTTTCAGCCCCGCGCGCCGTGCCAGCACGATGCCAAGGCCGTCGCGGATGTTGAACCGTTTGAACTCGCGTTCGCCGCCGACAAAAATCGAGCCATCCGTCAGCACGCCGTCCACGTCGCACAAAAATAATTTGACGCGCTTCAGTTTCGCCTTCAGCGAGGATGAAATCGGTTTGGCCATTTCAGCGGACGGCTTTGAAGATTTTCAGAAGCTGCTTCAGCGTCGCGCTCATCTGCGCGAGCGGAATCATGTTCGGCCCGTCGCTCAGGGCTTCGTCCGGCTTGGGATGCGTCTCAATGAACAAGCCATTCGCGCCGACGGCGAGCGCCGCGCTCGCCAGCACCGGCGCGAATTCGCGCTGGCCGGCGGACTTGTCGCCGCCACCACCGGGCAACTGCACGGAATGCGTCGCGTCGAACACCACCGGAAAACCGAACGATTTCATGATCGGGATCGAGCGCATGTCGGCCACGAGATTGTTGTAGCCGAACGTCGTGCCGCGCTCGGTGAGGAGAATTTTTTTCGCGCCCGCCAGCCGCGCCTTTTCCGCAACGCGCCCCATTTCCTGCGGCGAAAGGAACTGGCCTTTCTTCAGGTTCACGATTTTGCCGGTGGCCACGGCGGCCTCGATCAAATCCGTCTGGCGGCAAAGAAACGCCGGGATCTGCAAAATATCCACCACTTCGCCCGCGAGCCTGGCCTGTTCTTCCGTGTGGACATCCGTCAGCACCGGCACGCCAAACTCCTCGCGGATGGCGGCGAGCGTTTTCAATCCCGCTTCGATGCCCGGCCCGCGAAACGACTTGCCGGACGTGCGATTAGCCTTATCGAAGCTGGCTTTGAAGACGTAGAAAATCCCCAACTGCTTGCAGATTTTCGTCAGCGACGCGGCGACGGTGCGGCAGAGCTTTTCATTTTCAATCACGCACGGTCCGGCGATGAGGAAGAGCCGGTTCGGCGCATTGAGATTTTTCCAAATGGCGGCGGAATTGAGCACGCGGAAGTTTTAGCAGCGAACCGGCGGAAAGTAAATGATGCAAGAAAAAGGCCGCGATCCGAAGATTCGCCGGTTGCCGCCCAGCTTGGAAAGCCGAATGCGCCAAATGACATTAACGCATGCGACCGGTCAGGCATCCGAGTCATAACCAGATTGTGATAATATCAAAAGGGACTTGAAAAGCCGTTGGTGTTGGGGATGCGCACGGATTCCACATGGCCGTCAAAGAAAACATAGCTGCGGCGATTGAGGTGAGGCGGCGCGGGGGCCAATTGAAAGCTGCCGTTCCACGCATCACCGCCCGTCTGCTTGTCAAAATCGGTCAACATCCAAGGCATTTTGCCTCCCCAAATCATTGGCGTGACCAAGGCCAGTTTATGGTTGGGGTAGCCGAATGGTGTCCACGGCATTATTCCACCGGCGGAGTTGGTGGCCCCATTTTGAATGTCCGTATAGCCCAATACACTGGTGGCTATAAAAGTGGGATTGGCCGCCATCATGGCCGGACAAAGAAAAGCCCCGCAAACCTGAGGCTGGCCGGTTGCAGGTTTTCCTCCCAGATAGGGATAGACGTAGTAAATCAACCAGGCCTGGCTGCTGGTAGTATAATAGCAAGGCTGGCCATACGTGAAATTATTGGTCACCCCCTGCCCCGGCGGCAGATAATCATTGTTTTCGCCGGCAAACAAATGCACCGCCAGACCGATTTGTCTTAGATTGCTCGTGCAGGTGATGATGTAAGCCTTTTGCTTGGCTTTGGCCAGGGCGGGCAACAACAGTGCGGCCAGAATCGCGATGATGGCGATGACCACCAAAAGTTCGATGAGGGTAAATCCCTTCTTGGCCTGGAATTTTCCTTTCATGCGGCCTTCAATGCCAGGCTATTGGGCTGGCTTGAGCCGGATGGATTCAATGGCCACGTTGACGCCATTAAGGCTGCCGGGATCAAACCGCAGTCCCGTGATCAGGCCGTGCCAGCGCGGATGATCGGCCAGCGGCACGGTGATTTCGTGAAACAGGCCGTCGCCGCGAACGGCAAAATGTTTGCTGCTGGCTTCACTCACCGGCGCGGTCTTGGTGACCCAGAATAACTGCCCGTCAATGTCGCGGCTGGCTTTGAGGCGGATCACCAAGCCGGGATATTGCGCGGAGCGGAGCGTGAGCGGCGGGCTT
>Ga0208507_1001768_pt1 | contig 11674 bp, 7 predicted proteins | sample CryBogCBH12Aug01_FD_184626 | JGI IMG/M metagenome (GOLD analysis project Ga0208507, IMG submission 184626) | Freshwater microbial communities from Crystal Bog, Wisconsin, USA - CBH12Aug09.1 (SPAdes) (version 2) | ecosystem: Environmental > Aquatic > Freshwater > Lake | place: Crystal Bog... | reverse complement strand
CCCAGGCCGGTGGCCACATAGGTTTCAATCAAATCCACGGAGCTGGCCTCGATGGTGGGATACCATTCCACCCCCAGTTTCACGAGCTGCGCCTGAAAGTTTTTGGAGATCTGTTCATGACTGGGCAGGCAGATGAGCGATTCCGCAATGCGGTCGCGCCGCCAGAGGTCGTCGGCGGATTTCACCGGGCTGTCCTTGGGCACGAGCAGCACCATGGGCAGTTCCAGCAGCACCAGCGTATGGCAGCCTTTGATGGCCTTCGGTTCCACCAGGGTGATGACCAGATCCACTTCGTCGCGCGCGAGCAATTCCACCAATTGGGCCGGGTAGCCTTCGCGCAGGGCGATTTTCAGGCCGGGAAACCGGGCGCGCACGCCCTGCAACAGGCGCGGCAGATGGTCGCGCAGCACAATGGTGGAGGCACCAATGCGGAAATGCCGCGCCTGACCGCCCTGAAATTCGGCGGCGAGGCGGTCAAGGTTGGCGAAAAAGGGCTGGATGAATTCGTAAAGTTTCTCGCCGGCCGGCGTCAGCGCGAAGGGTCGGCGCTGGAAGAGGGTCACGCCCAGGTATTCCTCGAGCTGCGCCACCTGCGCGCTTACGGCGGGCTGCTGGATGCCGTAGGGGATGTTGCGCACCGCCGGCATGATGCCGCCATGCCGGGCGACGTAGTAGAACAATTCGAGGTGATGGACGTTCATGCGTCAGGTAATCCGGGGAAAGTCTTATCCATTCATCCCGCGTTGGCAAGTGGTGATGGAATCCGGGGAAAAGGAGGCAAGCTGAAACTGTGTTTACGGCCAGCAGGGGTAGCGCAGATTGGCAATCTGCCGTATCGCCGATTGTTAATCGGCTGCGGGTGGCAAAGCCCACGGCTGCGACATCTGCCACGCCTGGCGGATTGCCAATCCGCGATACAGCCGACTGCCAGTCGGCGCTACTGCGAGCACAATTTCAAGTTGCGTGCTTGGAAGGGAGGCGGCCAAACCTTAGCGGGCCGGCAGCCCGCCGCCCCGGGAAACCGGGCTTTTCCCAAATTTTGTTGGCACCGGGCGGCGGGTTGGGCGATGATGAGGGCAGAAACGCAACCACAGAATTATTTATGGCCCAGGCGATCATGGATCCGGAAAAGGTGCGGCGGTTCGCCGAGGAACTGCAGCGCTTCAACAGCGACCTCGAGAACCGCATGATCATGCTCCAGGCGCGGTTTGCCGCCCTGGGCGACAGTTGGCAGGATCAGGAGCACGAGAAATTCACCGAAGAATTCCAGCAGGCGCTCAAGGCCCTGAAGAAATTCAGCGAGATTTCCCGCCAGCATTCCCCCTACCTCCTGCGCAAAGCCCAGCGCATCGAGGAATACCTGCACCAACGCTGACCCTCGCCCGCCGCCATGTCCACCGCCCAAGTCAACTCCGTCGCCGCCATCGAGGCGTTTCGCTCGGACTTGGTGCTGTTCCTCTCGAATGCCCGGGCGGCACTGGACGAGGCGAATGCCGACCTGCTGCGGATGCGGGTCTGGCTGGAGCACGACCAGCGGCGCGTGTGGGAGGGCGAATTGCGCCGGCGGCAGTTCGCGCTGGAGCGCGCGCAGTCAGAGCTGTTCGGTGCGCGGCTCTCGCAGTTTCAGGAGACTTTGGTGGAAAAACAACTGGCCCTGCGCCGCGCGCAGGCCGCCGTGGTGGAGGCCGAGGAGAAGCTGAAGCGGCTCCAGCGCTGGACCCGCAGTTTGGAGCATGATGCCGACCCGCTGCTCAAGCAGGTGGAGCACATGCAGAATTATTTGAGCGGCGACCTGGCCCGTGGCGTGGTGCAACTGGACGAGTTAATCAAGAGTCTGCAGGCGTATGCGGGCATCACTGCGCCCGCAGCCGCACCGCCAACCCCGGAGGCCCCTCCCGCATGAGCCTGAGCGGCAGCAAAGGCCGGCTGAACGGCATCACCCGCGAGCTGACGCTCAAGTGGGAGGACACCAAAGTTTCCTGGCGCGACCTCAAGGCGCAGGAATTCGAGCAACATTACCTGCGGGAAATGCTCATTGAAATGGGCAAGACCATGGCCGCCCTCGAAAAACTCGACGAACTGCTCCGCAAAATCAGGAACGACTGTGAGTGAACTGACCCCCATCCCCGGCCTGCTGGAACAACTGGACGCGCTCCGCGCCGCCATGCAGGATTTTGCCGCCCGCGAGGACAAGCTGAACCGCGAACATGCGGCCCGCACCGCCACCGCCCGGCAGCAGCTCGAAACCGCCCATAGCCGGCTGAATGACGACATCGGCGACAAGCTGGACCTGGTGCGTGGCGATTACGAGGCCCGGCGCGAGGCCAACTCCACCTGGTTCGCCGCCCGCAAACGCCGCATCAACCGCGCCCATGCCAATGTCCGCAAGCAGGTGCTCGACCACGTGGCCAACGAGGAGGGCCGCCAGAAGTTCGCCATCCAAAAGGGCACGCTGACCGCCGAGCGGACGCGGGAAACCGGTCTCGCCGAAGCCGTGGCGCAGCACGCGGAATATCAGCAGCAACTGGCCGGCCTCCGTGAAAATGGGGCGCAACTGGAAGCGGCCGCCCTCGCGGCCCTGGGCGGCTACGGGAAGTTTCGTCGCCTGCTGGCCCCGGAGCGGGCCTGGCCGGAACCCGACTTGGCCCCGGACGAAAGCCAGTTGTTTGAACGGCTCCAACAACTTCACGCGACCGCCACCGAAGACCTCGCGCGCTTCCGCAAAAATCCGCTCACCGCCATGTTCCGGTTCCTGCCCTTCTGGCTGCTGGTGCTGTTGGCGGTGGCAGGCGCGGGGGGGTTGGCCGGCCAGCATGCGGCTTGGGCGAAAGCGTTGCCGCCAGCGCTCGCGCCGGGCCTGCTTGCGGCGGCGGCGGTGCTGCTGGTGCTCCGCGAAGTCGGCGGCCGCCAGCAGGCAGCTCTCGCAGCGAAAATTGCCGCCGCGCTGGCGCAGGGCCGCCGGTTGGATGCGGCCTGCTTCGAGAAGTCCAACCTCCGCCTCACCCAGACCCAGGCGCAGGTGCAGGCGGATTATGTCAGCACGATTGACTCACTGAACCAGCGCTGGCGCTCCCTCACCAAGGACACCATCCAGGAACGCGGCTCGCGGCCGGTGGAAATTGACGCCCAGGCGCAGCAGCTTTACCAGAAATGCGAACAAATGCAGGTGCGGCACCGGCAAAAGCTGGAGCAGGATGAGAAAGAGGCCATCGAGTTGCTGCAGGTTTCCAAACGAACCCACCAAAGCCGGCTCGATACCGAGCACGCCGCGAATCTGGCCCGGCTGGAGCATGACTTTGCCCACAATTGGTCGGCGCTGGTGGTGGAGTGGAAAGCCCTCGTGCCGCCGCTGGTGGAAAAACTTCGCGCCCATGCAGCCGCCGCCGAAAAGATTTTCCCCGCGTGGGACCGGCCGGAATGGTCGCACTGGACGCCGCTGGACACGTTCCGCAATCTGGCGCAGTTCGGCCGCCTGGAGGTCAGCCTCGCGCAGCTCGCCGGCGCCCTGACCAAGGATGCGCGCCTGGCAGTGCCGGGCGGTCCGGCGCTGGCGGTGCCGCTGGCGCTGGATTTTCCTGCCCATGGCTCGCTCCTGTTCGAAACGCCCAAGGACGGCGGTGAGGAGGCGATTGACGCCATCAACAATCTGGTGTTCCGCATCCTCTCATCCGCGCCGCCCGGCAAGGTGAGCTTCACCATCATTGACCCCGTGGGCCTCGGCCAGAATTTCGCCGCGCTGATGCACCTGGCGGACTACGAGGAAGGCAGCATCAACAGTCGCATTTGGACCCAGCCCGCGCAAATCGAGGAACGCCTCGGCGAACTGAGCGACCACATGGAGAAGGTCATCCAGATGTATCTCCGCAACGATTACGCCACCATCACGGAATACAACCGGTCGGCGGGCAACCTAGCGGAAAAATACCATTTCCTCGTCGTTGCCTCGTTCCCGGCCAACTTCACGGACAACGCCACGCGCCGGCTCCGCAACCTCGCCGCCAGCGGCGCGCGCTGCGGCGTGTTCACGCTCATCCACTGGGATCAGCGCCTGGCCGTCACGCAGGATTTCGTCCCGGATGAACTGCGGCAAAACAGCGTGAACCTCGTGCGCGCGGACAAGGGGTATGAAATCGCCGGCTGGCGGCGGCCCGGGGTGAAGCTGGTGCTGGACACGCCGCCCGCGCCGGATGTCGCCACGCAATTTCTGCACCAGGTCGGGCGCAGCAGCAAAAATTCCACGCGCGTCGAGGTGCCGTTCCAGCAAATCACACCCAAGCCGGAGGAAATCTGGACGTGGGACACCGGCTCCGAGCTGCGCGTGCCCATCGGCCGTTCCGGCGCGACCAAGCTGCAATACCTCGAACTCGGCAAGGCCACGCGCCAGCATGCGTTGATCGCGGGCAAGACGGGCTCCGGCAAATCCACACTGTTCCACGTCATCATCACCAACCTCGCGCTGTTCAGCAGCCCGGATCAGGTGGAGTTTTATCTGGTGGACTTCAAGAAGGGCGTGGAATTCAAATGCTACGGCACCCGCAAGCTGCCCCATGCGAAGGTGGTGGCCATCGAGAGCGACCGCGAATTTGGCCTGAGCGTGTTGCAGCGCGTGGACGACGAATTGCGCCGGCGCGGCGATTTGTTCCGCCAGCTCGGCGTGCAGGACGTGCCCGGCTACCGGCGGGCGGGCGGCGGCCCCATGCCGCGCGCGCTGCTGATGATTGACGAGTTCCAGGAATTTTTCACCGAGGAAGACCGCATTTCGCAGGGCGCGGCCGTGCTGTTGGATCGTATTGTGCGCCAGGGCCGCGCGTTCGGCATCCATGTGATTCTCGGCTCGCAGACGCTCGGCGGTGCCTACACGCTGGCCCGCGCGACCATCGGCCAGATGGTGGTTCGCATCGCCCTCCAGTGCAACGAGGCCGACGCCTATCTCATCATGGATCAGGACAACCCCGCGCCCCGGCTGCTGTCGCGTCCGGGCGAAGGCATCTACAACGATGCCGCCGGCATGATCGAAGGCAACTCGCCGTTCCAGGCGGTGTGGCTGGCGGAGGAAGTGCGCGACAACTATCTCGCCCAAATCCGCGCGCGCGCGGATGCCAGCGGCAAAAACTATGCCGAGCCGTTCGTGTTCGAGGGCAACGCCCCGGCCGAGGTGCGCGAGAACCTTTTGCTGCGCGAACTGCTCGCCGGCACCGGCGGCAAACCCGCCTTCCCCGCACGCGTCTGGCTCGGAGCGCCCAATGCCATCAAGGGGCCGACCGAAGCGCTGTTCCCGCGCCAGAGCGGCAGCAACATCCTGCTGGTGGGCCAGGCCGAGGAACGCACGGCCACGATGTTTGCGCTGTCGCTGATTGCGCTGGCCGCGCAGTTCCCCAAGGATGGGGCCATCTTCTATGTGCTGGACAGCACCCCGCCCGGATTCCCACAGCGGGAATTGCTGGAAACGGTCATCGCCGGCCTGCCGCAAAAAGTCGTGACGCCCAAAGACACCAGCCTGGAAGAAATCATGGCCGGGCTGGCGGAAATCTTGAAACAGCGCGCCGACGGCCAGGCGGACGCGCCGGAGATTTTCCTCTTCATCCAGGGCCTGCAACAATTCAAGCGCCTGCGCGCGGAGGACGAATTCAGTTTCTCCAGCAGCACCGAGGCCACACCCGCCGCCACGTTCACCAGCCTCATCAGCGAAGGCCCGGCGCGCGGCCTGCATGTGATTGCCGCCTGCGACACCTACAACAACGTCACCCGGTTCATTGGGCGCAAGATTCTGGGCGAATTTGAAATGCGCGTGCTCTTCCAGGTGAGCGCGGCGGATTCGGCCGGCCTGATTGATGCGCCAGACGCCTCGACGCTCGGCCTGCACCGCGCCCTCTTCCACCACGACCGCGAGGGCTACAACGAGACCTTCCGCCCCTACGCCCGCCCGGCGGACGACTGGCTGCGGGACACGCTGAAGCGGTTGGCGACGGCCCCCAACGCATGAGTTTCGACGATACGGTTTAACCACGGATAGAACCAGATAACAACTGGGGCAGGGTGATTTAGGTCGCTGGGCTTGGGTTCCAGTTCGGAAATACTTTTCCATCAGCATCCCGCGTTTATCCCGCGTTTTTCTCATGGCGCGTTTTCCCACAAATCCGTAACCTCACCGCCATTCCGTCTATCTGCTTTTACATATGAAACGCCTACCGCAATGGTTTCTCCTCGTCAGCCTCGTGCTAGCCAGCGTCGCCCCAGCCCCAGCCGCCGTCACCACCGGCCAGCTCCGCTGCGAATATCTCACGAATCCCCTGGGCTTGGACACCCTCCAACCCCGCCTGAGCTGGGTCATGCTCTCGGATACCCGGGGCGAGCAGCAGACCGCCTACCAGATTTTGGTGGCCACCTCGCCGGCAGCGCTCGCCGTCAACCAGGGCGACCTCTGGGACAGCGGCAAAGTCGCGTCGGATGAAACCGCCCAAATTGCCTACGCCGGCAAACCGCTGGTCTCCCGCGAAACCTGTTTTTGGAAGGTGCGCGTGTGGGATCGCAAGGGTGCCGCCAGCGATTGGAGTGTACCGGCCCAGTGGCAGATGGGCCTGCTCCAACCCGCCGACTGGCAGGCCCAGTGGATTACCAGCCACCCGACCGAAGACCAGGTTAAATTCTCGTTGCGTCAGGCCACTTATGAAGCGGTGGATGGCAGCGCCGCCGTGGATGTCACCCCGCAAATCGCCAATGAATTCAAGGGCGGAAGCCTCGTCGTTCAAGTCCCGCCCAAGAGCTTCCAAACCGACCCCGCCCCCGGCAAGGCCAAACAGCTTCGCATCAGCTATTCCATGTATGGCACCCTGCATGAATCCGTGACACCCGTCGGCCATTTCCTGGCCCTGCCCGACACCACCGAGGAAGTGCGCTATCTGCGCAAGTCCTTCAACCTCGCGCAACCGGTCAAGTCCGCCGTCCTCTACGTGACCGCCCTGGGCCTGTATGAGACGCATCTGAACGGCCAGCGCGTGGGCGACCATGTGCTGGCACCGGACTGGACGGATTTCAACAAACGGGTGCGCTATCAGGCCTATGACGTCACCCGCTTGGTCCAAGCCGGGCCGAACGCCCTCGGTGCCTGGGTGGCGGACGGCTGGTATTGCGGCCACCTCGGCAACAAGGGTTATCAATATTTCGGCAAGGTGCCGGCGCTGCTCGCGCAATTGGAAATCACCTACGCGGACGGCACCACCGAGCGCATCTTGTCTGACGGCTCCTGGAAATCCCACGCCAGCCCCATCCGTTCCGCCGACTTCATGCTCGGGGAAAATTACGACGCCCGCCTCGAACTGCCCGGCTGGGACGCCCCGGGTCTGGCCGAAACGGACTGGACACCAGTAATCGTGCGCACCGAACCCGCCCGGCTCCTGCAGGCGCAGGTCATGGAACCCGTGCGTGAGACCCAGTTCCTCAAGTCCCGCCACCTTACCGAACCGCAGTCCGGCCACTGGGTCTATGACCTTGGCCAAAACATGGTCGGCGGCGTGCGCCTCAAAATCTCCGCACCCGCCGGCACGAAGGTGACCCTGCACCACGCGGAAATGCTGAACCCGGATGGCACCGTTTACCTCACCAACCTGCGCGGCGCCCCCGCCACGGACACCTACATTTGCAAGGGCGGCGGCGTGGAAGTCTGGCAGCCGCAGTTCACCTTCCACGGTTTCCGCTACGTCGAGCTCACCGGCCTGCCCAGCCGCCCGGCGGACGACGCCGTGACCGGTGTGGTCATCGGCTCGGATAATCCGCGCGTCGGCTCCTTCGCCTGTTCCGATGCCCGCATCAACCAGCTCCAGTCCAACATCCAGTGGGGCCAGCGCGGCAATTATGTCAGCGTGCCCACCGACTGCCCGCAGCGCGACGAGCGCCTGGGCTGGATGGGCGACGCGCAGGTGTTCGTGCGCACCGCCACCTATAACGCCGACGTGGCCGCCTTCTTCAACAAATGGCTGGTGGATGTGGACGATGCCCAGGCACCGGACGGCGCGTTCAGCAACGTCAGTCCCAACACCGGTACCGGCGGCGGCGTGCCCGCTTGGGGCGATGCCGGCGTAATCTGCCCCTGGACCATCTATGAAGTCTATGGCGACAAGCGCGAACTGGCCGCCCATCTGCCCGCCATGATCCGGTGGGTGGAATATTACCACCGCGAGTGCAAGGATTTGCTTTACACCAAGAACTACGGCTTCGGTGACTGGCTCTCCAGCTTGAAGAAAAACACGTCCAAGAATTTGATTGGCACCGCCTACTTTGCCTATTCCACCCACCTGCTCGCCAAGTCCTGCGCGGCCTTGGGCCGGACGGAGGAAGCGGCAAAATACGACCAGTTGTTCCAAGACATCAAGGCGGCCTTCAACCGCCGTTACGTCCAGCCCGATGGCCACATCGAGGGCGGAACCCAGTGTGCCTATTTGATGGCCCTCAAGTTTGAGCTGCTGCCGGAAAACCTCCGGTCCGCCGCCGCCCAATACCTGGTGGCCGATATCAAGGCCCGGGGCAATCATCTCTCCACCGGCTTTGTCGGCGTCAGCTATCTGCTGCCCGAACTGAACCTGATGGGCCAGGCCGACACCGCCGGTCGCCTGTTGCAGCAGGACACCTTCCCGTCCTGGCTCTTCTCCGTGAAACACGGGGCCACCACGATTTGGGAACGCTGGGATGGCTGGACGCCGGAGAAGGGATTCCAGAACCCGGGCATGAATTCATTCAACCATTACTCGCTCGGCTCGTGTGGTGAATACCTGTTTGGCTACGTCGGCGGCATCCGGCCGGCCAGCCCGGGTTATAAGCACATCCTCATCGCCCCCACGCCCGGCCACGGCCTCACCTGGGCCAAGACCAGCTATGATTCCATCCATGGCCGCATTGCGACGGATTGGCAGCTCGACGGTCACCGGTTGACGCTGGTCGTGGTCATTCCCGCCAACACGACTGCCACTATCCGCGTGCCGGCCCGCAACCGCGCCAGCCTGACCGAAGGCGGCCAACCGGTGGACCAAGTGGCGGATCTGCGCGTAACCGGCGAATCGCCCGGCATGGTGGAACTAGAAGCCGGTGCCGGCACGTATCGGTTTAACTCGGAAATTGGCCAGTAATAACTGTTGCAGTTTGAAGCCGCACTGTGCCCCCTAACCGGAGGGACTTGTCGCGCGTGAGCGGAGCGCGGCGTTTACGCCGCTCCCGCATCCAAAATGCAGGCGGTTTGAACCTCTCTGTCACTTGTCCAGCCGCAAATGCTCTCTCCTACCCTGAACCCTTTAATTGGCTGTCGGACCTTCCCCCTTCAGCCTTTAGTCAGCTCACCGCCCAGTTCAGCACGGCTTTTTGCACGTGCAGACGGTTTTCCGCCTGGGTGAAGATGGTGTCGGCGTGCGCCTCGAATGTGGCCGCGTCAATTTCCTTGCCGCGATACGCCGGCAGGCAGTGCATCACCAGTGCGCCGGGCTTGGCCCGCATCACCAGTTCGGCGTTAATCTGATAGCCGCCCAGCACGCGGATGCGCTCGGCCGCCTCGGCTTCCTTGCCCATGGAGACCCACACATCCGTGTAGAGCAAATCCGCGCCGGTGGCGGCCCCCGGCAAGTCTTCCGTGCAAATAACCTTTCCGCCCGCACGCCGCAAAATTTCCGCCGACGGCTGGAACGCCTTCGGCGCGGCGATGCGCAGTTCGAAGCCGAGTTTGGCCGCCGCAAAAATCCACGACGCCGGCACGTTGCACGCCCCGTCGCCCACGAACGTTACCACCTTGCCGGCGATGGGCCCGTGCGTTTCCTGAAAGGTGAAAATGTCCGTCAAAATCTGGCACGGATGCTCGTCATCCGTCAGCGCGTTGATGGTGGGAATCTTGGAATATTCCGCGAAAATTTCCACATCCGACTGCGCGAAAGTGCGGATGACCGCGCCGTGAATCATGCGGCCCAGCACGCGCGCAGTGTCTTGGATTGGCTCGCCGCGGCCCAACTGGATGTCGTTCGCGTTCAGAAACATCACGCCTGCGCCCAGTTCCCGCAGACCCGTCTCGAACGAGACCCGCGTGCGCGTGGAGGACTTGGAAAAAATCAGCGCCCAAGTTTGGCCCGCCAGCGGCTGCGCCGGATGTGCGCCGCGCTGGCGCTTGAAGTCCGTCGCGTCGGCCAGGATTTTTTCAAAATCCGCCGTCGGCAGCTTTTCCAATGACAACAAATGTTTCATGACTCAAAAGCAAATTCTGGGAATAAACGTCCAAAGATAATTGTATAACCGAAGTTTGGCCCGCCGTCACCTCTTTTCAAGCATCTGGCCGGAAATTTTTTCGGCCGAAGCCATGGCGGCGGCGCGGCGGCGAAATAATGTAGCTGCGACGCCCCGCGCCAGCAACCTCGGCCGCGGTTGCGGAATGACCCACCGATGGAGTTTCAATGGTGTCACTCCCGTGAACTGCTGGTATTTCTTCAACGGCGGGTATCTGGAGGCAAACTGGCGACGAGGCGTCGCCAACCACCCTCTGCGACGAGGCGTCGCAGCCACGGGGGATTATTTGCGGGCGGCGTCGGCAGCGCGCCAGAGATACCACGCCGCCGTGGTGGCATATGGCCGCCAGCGCCGGCCGTGCGCCAGCAGCGCCTTGGGCTTCGGCAGGGTGCGTTTCCCGTAGGCGAGCCGGAAGCCGTTGCGCACGCCAAAATCATCCGCCGGCAGCACATCCGGCCGGCCGAGTTGGAAAATGAGCAGCATCTCCACTGTCCACCGCCCCACCCCGCGCACCTCGGTGAGCCGCGCAATGATTTCCTCGTCGGATAGCTTCACAATTTCGCGACTGGACGGCACGACGCCCGCGAGCGTTTTCTCCGCGATGTCCCGGAGGGCGCGAATTTTGGCGAAGGAAAAGCCGCAGGCGCGGATCTGGTCATCCGTGACGGCGGCGAGATCCTCCGGTCGGGGAAATTTGCGGCCCGGAAACAGTCTTTTGAACCGGGTCAGGATGGTGTTGGCGGCGGTGCCGTTCAACTGCTGGTGGGCCACCGCCTGCACCAGTGATTGAAAGGGCGGCCGGCGCGTTTCGGGTTTCAAGACGCACGGCCCGATTTCCCGGATGAGCCGGGCCATCACCGGATCGGCGGCGGACAGATGTTTCAGCGCGGCGGCATTCATGGCGGCCCGTTATGGCGGATAATGCCGCCAGAGGCGAGGAGAAAATGCCTCGGGACTGGCCGATTTATAACACTTCCAGTTTGAGACGGCATTGGTCGGCAGCTACGGAGCGCGGGCTTCAGCCCGCTTCAATGATCAAATTGGCTAAGTGCCAGCAAAGTCCAGCTCACCTCCATTTTGGACGGTGAAGCGGCGTGAACGCCGCGCTCCGCTCGCGCCCAACTCGTGCCCGCCCTCCGCGTTCCTCTGCGCCACTCGGCGACTCCGCGTTGATGCCCCTTTCCACCCGCTCCGTCATTCGGCAACCATTTGCACCCGCGTGGAATAGGTCCCGCCACCACGCGCGCAAGGTGGTAAGCCGGTCATAGTCCAGCGCTCCGGGGCCGCCGCCTCAGTCGCTATGAAACCGCAAATTTCCTTTGAATCCGGCGTGTTTATAGGCCAAATTGCTGCCGCATGGCTTATTCTTGGAAGTTTTTTCGCGCCGGCGGCTTCGACCAGGTCAAACTGGAAACCGGTG
>Ga0208507_1001765_pt1 | contig 11684 bp, 10 predicted proteins | sample CryBogCBH12Aug01_FD_184626 | JGI IMG/M metagenome (GOLD analysis project Ga0208507, IMG submission 184626) | Freshwater microbial communities from Crystal Bog, Wisconsin, USA - CBH12Aug09.1 (SPAdes) (version 2) | ecosystem: Environmental > Aquatic > Freshwater > Lake | place: Crystal Bog... | reverse complement strand
CGCAACGACAACACCCGCGCCAAGCTGGTGAAGTTGATTGCCCAATGCGGCCCGCTCGACATGGACGACCCGCAGCCCGCCATCACCGTGATGATGCCGGACGAAGATTGACCACCCACAACGCCGCGCGTGACAGGCGCGGCTTTTTTCCATGAATCAAGACCTGATGTTTTTTGAAGCCGAAGCCATCGCCGCCGAAGCAGCGAAATGCGAAGCCCAACGCGCCGCCGAGCAGCACGAGCGCGACGCGAAGGCAGCAGCGAAAGTTTTATTGCAAGCCGCCCGCGATAAAATCAAAGCCGAGAAGCAGGCGAAAACCGAGGACTGGAGGCGCAAGACATCACAGGCCAGAACCTACCGCACACCCGACGAACACGCCATGTGCGGCATCCGTTGGTATTGCCGCAGCCAGAAAGACCGCGACACCGGATGTTACTGGCACAACTGCCACAAATGCGGCCAGCCGTTAATTTACACCAGCGACCCACACGCCAAGCCGCAGGTTTGCAAGGCGGACACCCCTTGATGGCCGAAAAATTTTTCGGGCTTCGCCTCGTGCCTCATCTCGCCGCGAAAAATTTATTTCCCCAGGAATCAGCCCCGCCTCAATCGCCGGCAGGCTGCGGCAAATAGTGTTCGCGTGCGCTCAATAGATACGAACGCGCCAACCCATTCACGGTTTCCATTGGCGAATGTCATGGGGCGCGTGCGCGTTGCCTGACGCTCACCATCGTCGCTTCGCTCCTCGGACGGGCCGCTTCACTGGTTCGCGAATGTCACTCACGCGGCCCTTTCGCTGCCCGCGCGCACGCGTAGTGCGTCGCAGGTTGGCGAAAGTTTTCCGCGCCATGCAACCATTCAGGTTGGCGGATGATTCAGGCGCGGGCCAGGCAGGGAAAAGTTAGTGGATTGATTCCCTGTCGCTATCGCTCCACCCAAAAAACCCGGCGTCAGCGAGCCGCCACTTGTGCGGCGTGCCTTGCACCAAGTATCGGCACGCTTCCGCCCGCGGCCTGGCCGGACTCGCCAGCTTTCCGCCCGCTCCACTTCACTGCCGCGACCGCCAACGATGGCGGAGCGCTATCGTTTCGTTCCGACGGTCGAAAACTGACGAGACCGGATGAAACCGGCCGCGTCCCGATGTAGGCCAGTCCGGCACGGACAGTTTACATATTCGTAATATATGGCATATAATCATTATAAAAAAACGGTTGCCATACGGTTGACTGTGTTCTCAATTTCCGATACAATGGGGCACAATGAAAACTCCGAAGGCTCGGTTCAAGATTCTTCCCTTTACCAATCCCCGAACGGGCACCCCCAGCTGGCGGGTCACCGGCACCCGCCGCAACGGGGATCGCATCCGCGAGAACTTCGCCCGCGCTGAGGAAGCGCAGTATCGGTTCACTGAATTGGAGGGAGAATTTCATGCCGCCAACGGCGTGGCGGCGCTGCGGGCGACAAGATTGACGGACAATCAGGTCGGCGTTGCCGAGGCTGCTTTCAAGCGGCTGGAGCGGGATGAGGATTTAATCACGGCGGTGGATCATTGGCTGCGCACGGGCAAGCCGGCGTCAGTCAAGGAGTCGCCCCGTTTGGACGAGGCGCTGAAAGTTTTCACCGACTGGCTGGCCACCACGCAGGAATTGCGTCCCATGACCAAGGATAATTTGCGCAACCGGGTAACCCGCTTTGTCAGCAGCCTGGGCAACCTGCGGGTGACCGACGTGCTGCCCGATCACATCGAGCATTTTCTGGCGAACCGAAATGTGTCAGTCATCACCAAGGACGCCGATCGCCGGGCTCTTTCCAGTTTCTTTTTGTGGTGCATGAAGGGGAAACGGCATTGGGCGGTGAACAATCCCTGCTATGCAGTCGAGATCGAGGGGTTTGCCACCGCCGATCATCATGAACCGGTGGTGCTGCCCGTGGACGAATGTCGGTCGCTGTTGCAGGCTGCGGAAAAAATCCAGAAGGGTCGGTCGGTGCCGTATGTGGCGCTCTGCATGTTCGGCGGACTGCGCCCCACTGAGGCGGCGCGGTTGACGTGGGATCAGGTCAACCTGAAGGATGGGGAGATTCGGTTGAAGGGCGTGCAGACCAAGACGGGCAAGGGCCGGATTGTGGTGATTGATAAAACGCTGAAAGCGTGGCTGAGCCAATATCAAAAGCGTGGCGAGATTTACCGTTCGGCTTATGAAAAGGATTTGCGCCAAGGTCGTATCAGCAGCGGGTATGGAACGCCGACCAAGGAACAGCCGCACTTGAAGCCGTGGGTATCGGACGTGTTGCGGCACACGGCGATTTCGCATTACTTCCGCCTGTCGGGCAGCTATGGCCGGACGGCGGAACAGTTCGGCAATTCCGAGGCCATCATCAAAAAACATTACCAGGGGCGGGTGACCAGCGCGGAGACGAAGCTGTTTTATGCGCTACGGCCGAAGGCGAAATAGTTTTTCACCTGGACAGCTTTTGTCCAACCTGATGGGGCAATATTTCCAGGCATGAAAACGAAAAAGAGTAAAAAGTCAAAAAGCAGCAAACCGATCAAGCCGGTGGGAGCGGAGTCGGGATTAATGCTCACGGCGCATGGCGATTATCGGGAAGAAGACTTTGATTGCTGGCCGCGACCGACGGAGCTGGAACTGGCGCAATTGGCAGCACGATTGGCGCGCACCGACAAACTGAATCCCCAGCAACTGGTCGAGGACGCTTGGGCGATCTACTGGGAGAGCTGCCGGAAAATCCAGGACGACCACCGGGCCGTGAAGGCCAATGGCGAGAAAGAAAGCCTAGCCGAAGCGGCTTTGGCCGACGAGGCCGCCCAACCCCGGCCGGCAGTGCCGGCGCCAAAGAAATATCCAGTCACTTTTCGCGAGCTGGAAATCTTGCTGCTGCCCAAACAGAAGGGACGCACGGCCAACCGGGCCAGCCTGATCCGCGAGTATTTGTTGTCCGAATGCCTGGGAACGTGCATGGTCCTTCGGCCCAAGCCCCATCCGCTGACGTATTGGGAACTGGATGAAAAAGCGCTCAACCACCTGCGGGAACTCTTTAGCGGACAAGTCGCAGCGAAATTTGGTCAGATGCGCGCCCGCCATTTTGACGAAGTTACCTACGTGCGTTTTGCGGAGGGGTTTCTGAAATGGCACCGGCAATACATCGCGGAAAAACGATCTGCCGCCGCGCGCAAGCGGTGGGACCAAGGTGAGGCAGAAGCAAACCCATCGGCAACTGATCCGGTCCCGATCAACCCGAAAAAATCCTGAAATTTTTTAAAAAAAGTTCTTGGTCGGAGATTGACTGGTAAAACTGGTAAAGTGCATTGGTTGGGTCCGTCCTTTGCATGGGGGGAAATTTTGAAAATGGGGCTTTGCATCCGCGATGGAGTAATCCATCGCGTTTTGCATTTTTACGGATCGTCTTTTGCATCCAGTCAACCGGGTTACGAGCAAAGAATCGCAATCGGGCGAATTGGTAAGGTTGGGCATGCAAAAGACAACCAATCCCTCGGCGCGGCTCGCCTCCCTGGACGGGCTGCTGGAAACCATCATTCCGGCGTATCTCACCCCGGTGCCATCCCGCGAGACCTTGCGTGACTGGTTTGATGCCGCGCGCATTCCGCGTTTCAAGGCCAACCCCGCCGCCAAGCGCGGCGGTGGTCCGGTCTTCTACTCGGTGGCCGCCGTGGAGAAGTTTCTCCAGACGCGGACACTGCCGTGCCGCCTGCCGGCGGCGACGCTGCCGGATCGCAATGCGGCCAATAACTAACCCATAAATACAATATGAATTCCAATTTTCAGCCAACCACAACAACTTCAGTAACGGCCCCCAGCAACCCCCGAGCAATTTTGCGGCCGCGCTATCATCTGAAAGCGCGGGAGGCGGCGAACTTGCTCCGCTTGGGCATGGTGTTATTTGATCAGGCGGACGTGGTTGCCGGACAACTGTGCCGGGAAACCATCTCGTGGCGGCTGCAGCGCCAGCACTGGATGGGAGTCCGGTGGGTGACGGTGACCGAGTATGCGCCGGGATTTATCCGGCTGCGCAATGATGTCATGGCGGATATTCCCAAAAACGTGTGGCCGTTCACCCGGCCGCAAATCCGCAACTTTGAACTCACCTTTCACTGGGAGGAAATCACCACGGATTTGGGCGAGATGGTTTTCCGGTTTTGCAATGCGGTGGCCGAAGAGCCGTTTCATTTTCCCTGGGCGCCATTTGAAGACATCAAAACCTATCCGCAATATGCGTGGAGCAAGCAAGCACAGGCGGCCTATGCCAGAAGGCACGAGCAGCGAGCCGCACAGACAGGAGGCAACTTTTGATGCGCCCGGGAATTTCCAATGAGACGCTCACGCTGGCAGGCGTTCGGCTGGTCACCGCCGACGAAGCCAAAGCGCTGTGCGGCTTGCCACAAGCTGGATTGTGGCTGCCCTATCGAAATCTGGACGGCAGCGCGGTGCGCGACGGCGACAAGGATTACGGCCGGCTGCGGCTGGATCAGCCGCGCGGCGACATGAAGTATTATCAGACCGGTGGCACCACCGTGCATGCTTATCTGCCGCCAACGGTTGCTGACGTCGCCACTGTTGGTGGCGACCTATGCGTCGTCGAGGGTGAATTCAAATCGCTGTCACTGACGGAAGCAGGATTTCCGGCGGTGGGGATTTCCGGTTTTTATGGATTCGCACCAAAAGATGGCAAGGAAATGGTGTCGGAGTTGGCCGCTGTCGTGGACAGGCTCAAACCCGCGCGCATTCTGTTCTGCGGTGATTCCGACACGGCCTTGAATTATGCCTTTTCGCACGCGGCGGTGCGCCTGGCCAAGCTGGTGGATCCATTGCCGGTGTTGCTGCCGCGCATTTCGCTGAATGCGCCGGGCAAAGGCGTGGATGATTGTCGCGCGACCATGAACGGGACGTTTTTGAACTGGTGGCAGGAACGCATGGCCGAGGCGATTTGGGTGAAGGCAGACGCGGAACCGGCACAATTGGCGGTGGAACTGTTTGAGTTGGAACTCGACGTCATCGCAGATCTGACCGGCGCAGCGCGGATGAAAGCCGAGAAGCGGCTGGTTCAGTTGGCGGCGGCTTTGAAAAACAGTCCCTTGCCACAAGAACGGTTGATGACCCTGGCGGTAAAGAACCTGGACATCTCCCGCCGCGGATTGAACAAGGCGGTGGCGGCGATGGAAAAAACTGTGCAGAACCACGCCGACCCGCAGCCTTTGGATGTGGTGTATGATCCGGCCCGCAAGTGCTACTGGATTCCCAACGACCGGGGCGAGATGATCGAGATCACCGAATCCGCTTTGACGCGGCATCTGAGCAGCGCCGGATTCATCAATGACCGGAAGAACGGCAACACGACGTTGGACGATGAATTGAACCGCATCCAATGCACGCGCGACGTGCAGTATGCCGGTCCGCTGGCCGGCCACGGCGTTGGTATGCAGGAGATGTGCGGCCAACGCATTCTGGTGACGCGTCCGCCGCGATTGCTTCAACCAGCACCCGGCGAATGTCCGACCCTCGAACAGTTCATCGTTGACCTGTTTGATGATCCCGACCACCCCGAGTTCGACCAGGTTCAATCCGTGTTAAGCTGGCTGAAGGTCAGCTACGAATCCTTGCGCAACAGCGAACTTCGTCCCGGTCAACTACTGGCCATCGCCGGACCACGGGATTGCGGCAAGTCGCTGTTTCAGGCGTTGATCACCGAAATCCTCGGCGGCCGTTCGGCCAAGCCCTACCGCTACATGAGCGGTGCGACCGATTTCAACGGCGATCTGTTCGCCGCCGAACACCTGATGATCGAGGACGAGGTGGCCTTCACGGATATTCGCGCCCGCCGGCATTTTGGGGCGCGCATCAAGGATTTCACGGTGAACGCGGTTCAGTCGTGTCATGCCAAAAACCGCCCGGCGTTGAGCTTAAAACCGTTTTGGCGGAATACGATCACCCTGAATGACGAGCCGGAGAATCTGCTGATCCTGCCGCCGATTGATGATTCGATCGAAGACAAAATCATTTTGCTCCGGGCGAAAAAGGCGCGGCTGCCCGCCGATATTGGCACGGCGGCAGGCCGGAAGAACTTTTGGGCAAAATTGATGAGCGAATTGCCGGCGTTTTTGGATTTGTTGGTTCACTACCAGATTCCGACCGCGTTACATTCCGGTCGTTTTGGGGTGAAACATTTTCATCACCCGGCTTTGATGTCGGCGTTGAGCGAGTTGTCGCCGGAAGAGCGTCTTTTCGCCTTGATTGACACCGCGCTGGAAGAAAAAGAGCATGTCGGCAAATGGAGTGGAACGGCGACGGATCTGGAGCGGATGCTAGCGGAGACGAAAGTTGCTTTTGAAGCTCGTCGCTTGTTGGACTGGAATAATGCCGCTGGCACCTACCTTGGTCGCCTGGCCAAGAAATATCCCAACCGCGTGCACGCCGAGCGCACCAACCACACTCGTCAGTGGAGCATCTACCCGGCTAACTGGTGCATGGTCGATGAAGCGGCGCCAGTCATTCCGCCGTCACCCGTCACCGATCCCGACCTCATTTGATGGTCGTCGCCGGATTTTGTGACACCCTCGCATCGCCGCGTGACACCCTCAAAACTCATCAAACCCCAACATCCACGCGGCCGGTGACGCCGTGACACCCTAAACCGGAAGTTTAACCCATGGAAACGAATATTTTTTATACGCATATAATAATCCGAAAATATATTTTTTCTTCGATTCTATTAAAGGAAAAGGGTGTCACGGTGTCACGAAGGCCATTTCAGCCAAATAAATCAATGGGTTTGAGGTGACACCCTCATCGTGGGATGGTGTCACAGGGTGTCACGATCCATCGGGCAGCCGGTAGTCCGAAAGTAGCCCAAGAGTATACCATTCTGGCCGGACCGGTTAGGCAAGAGTGGGGTAAGAGTTGGGTGTTTCTGGCAGGCGGGCTTTTTTCTGATGGTTATACAAAAGTGGCACAAAGGTGTGACGGTTAGGCTGATGGGGTGGGTGGAACTGGGGTAAAGATACGGTTTTACAGAAAACGCCGTTCGTGGGGTGAAATTGGCCAAGAGTTCCTCAAAAGTTCCCCAAGAGTTCATGTTTTATCCAGACCGGCACCTTTGAATTCGCCGCTGCCGGCGAAATGGCAGGTCTGGGTTGTTTTTCTAACGCCTGCCGGCAGGCGGTTTGGAGGCTTAAAATGACCCAGGACGCGTCGAAAGATTTCGACTGGATGAATCCACCCCCGACAGCGTCGGCTGTATAAAAACGATTTCAGCCGGACTTTTCCCCTGATGACGACGAGACAGTATCCACTCTAAAAGCTGCGGCGTGGCTACACGGTCGGTTGACGAAACATCTGGGGGCATTGCGAAAGCCAGTCCGGTGCCTGAGGACAATGGCCGCCGTGCGGCGAGCACAGAAGCGACGGAGGAGCGTGCCGTCCGAAGGACAAGAGCGGTGGCAGCGCCACCTGCCATCGCGTGCGGTGGCTGGCGTGAGACAGCCACAAAAGCGGCCGGTGGCCGCGTGAGTGTGGAACACAAGAGCGCGTCTTTCGCGCGTGCGTCTGAGCTGTCAGCGAAGACAAAAGCGGAGCGTGAAAGCCGGTCTGGCGACTGAGGACATAGCCCGCGGGCGCGGGCGTGGCCAAGTGCGAAGCGCGATCTGCGCGGCAGCGCCCCAGCGCGAAGCACAAAAGTCCTGGGCAGGACGTGCCGTGCGAGTCGGCGAGCACATAAGTGAAACGTGCCGTCCGTCTGTGGCGGACAAGAGCGAGCCGCTGGTGAGCGTGCCAGCGCAGTCCCCCCTTGGGGACGGAAGGGGGGACGAGCATCGGGGGGATGGGCGGGGGTGCGAGCCGCACGGGCGAGCCTTGGGGAAAGACGCCCCGACCAAACTTTTCAAAACAGCGGAGCGGCGGAGTTGGCGTGCAGGATGCCGGCCAGTTGGCGCCCCGATAGCAGCGCCACGGGCGGTGGCGCGACCGGCGGGGACGCCGGAGCTATCGGGGTGACAATGCAGCCGCCGGATTGAACACAAGACGCAGTTATATCTCAATGAACCGGGCCGTCGGCGCGAGGGGGACGCGGGAGACGGCGGGGACCCGTTTGCCGAGGGTCACGCGCCAGCGGGATACGGCAAAAAGGGGCGGCTTTGAATATAACTGCTCTTGTGTTTTGTCCGGGTAAGCAAGGCGAGGCCACAGGCGCGCAGCTTGCGAGCACCGTAGGCCGCAGCCGTTCCTGCATGACAACGGAGCCGCGAAGCTCTTTCCAATTTGTCGGGGCGTCTGGACTCGTTGCCTGGCATCGTCGCGCCAGCGCGATGACAAAACCACTGACTCTCCGGCAAATCAGCGTAACGGAATGACGGCCGCTCCCGTGGGAACATGGGGGGAGCCGAGACGGCAGGCCGTGAAGCGAATTGCCGGAGTGTCGGTCAAATATGGTCTTCGCAGTGAGTCCGGGCAGTTTTGGGAGTGCAGCGCTCTGGAACGGAGCTTGCGCAGTGGAAGATTAGCGGAGCGACCAAAAGCTGGACGGTCTCACGGTTAATGCTGGTTGCTTGCACCGGGCGCAGACTCGCGGTGCATATTGCTTTGCCTTCGGCGACAGGCAACGCCTCGCGCCGATATTGCCACGTCTTGCCCGTGCGAAGCATCGCGGGCTAATAATTTTCTGGCCGGACGTAGTCGCGCGGCCATCTTGCTTTTGTCGCACGCCCGAGCGCGATCAGCGAGAACCGGAAACGCAGTGACGGTTCGAGCCGCGCGAGGAGCGTAGCGACGAGGTCTTTGCAGACTTCCCACTTTGGGCGCGGCCGGTTTCATCCGGTCTCGTCAGATTTGACGACTTCGAAATGCAGTGGAATGGAGGCGGAATCTTTGCAGCCGCAATGGAGCGGAATGGAGAGGCGGCAAACTGGTGAGTCCGGCCAGGCCGCGGGCGGAACAGGGTCGGCACTTGAAGCGAGGCACGAGCTTAAGCGCTGACTCTGTGACGCCAGGGTTTTGGTGCAGCATGATTGGCAAGTCGAGCGCCAGTGGCGAGCGGCGAAGCATGAGCCGTTCGCCGGCGCGAGACGCGCCAGCGTCGAGGTCCTTCCGGACTGGCACTATCGCCAATCATCCGGGACCACACGGCCCGGATGCCTGGCGCCAATATCCCCAAGGCGAGCCGGTAGCATAGCGACGGTTCGCCGCCGCGAGGAACGAAGTGACGAGACATCAATCCACTAACTTTATGCCGCACAGCGCGCTGGTGCATGGCGAGCCTGAAGCGTGTCTTGGAACCAGTCGCATTCGCGAGCCGATCGCACCCATAACGCGCGCGCTGTGAGCGAGAGGCAGCCGGAGTGGGACACCCGTAAACCCGTGACGGCTGCCGGTGCTGGCCGCTTAGGCCAGCCACGAGCGCCGGCATACCGCGCGCGACCCGCATCAACCGCGAAGGGAAACCGTGGATGGGTTGCGCGCCGTCACTATTGAGCGCACGCGAACACTATTAGCCAAGCCTGCCGGCAATTGAGGCGGTTTAGCTTAAAGAATTATTAGGCCGCTGGTTTGTGATTTGGGACCTCTTCAACATACCTTGGAACACCAACCAACTCTAATCTGACGCCTCGGCCTGTTATCGTGACCTTGTGTTGGGAGTCACAAATCAGTCGCAATTCCGTGGGCTTTGAAACATCAAGCGGCACAGGAATCAGATTATCGTGTCGGTCGCCATCAAGAATAATCTCGCCATCCATTATGTCATATGGCCAGTCTGGAAATTGACCGCTGACTGACGCTTCGGAAAAAATTAGCCGCGCTTCCTGAACCCAGCCGGTGCCAGAATCATAGGCTGGGCGACCTTCGGACTTGTGAAGATATACCTCATTGAAATGCACAATCACCGTGCCGTCGTGCTCGCTTATCTCGGCAATTGTCGAGTCGTGGATTTCGATCATCGTGTTCATGCTTAGGTTTCGAAGTATCGGGGTGTAATTCTTATATGCGCACTCTACTCATTTTACCGGTGTCGAGTCCAGAGGTCGCTGACTTTTGGCGTTGGGGTTCGGGGATGCGAAATCCCCGATGAAAAAAATCGCGGCGAGCCATCAAGGCGAAGCCGCGAAAAATTTTTAGCCCGGCACCTTTCGGCACCGGGCTTGTGTGGGGCCAGCTACGCTGGCCGGTTGGCCGTGCGGAATGGCGCGGTGATTTCGTCGAACCACGGGTGGTTCTGGATTGCCTCCGCCAATTTCTTGATGCGGAAATAAACGGTGCTGCGGCCAATCTGGTGGCGGTCAGCGTAGGCATGAATCCGGTCTAACATGCCAGGCTGGCGGACGGCGAGCATGAGGCTGTAAAGCTCGCGCTCTTGCTCGGGAATCATCGCGGCAATGGCACGAAGGGCATCACGGCGGGCGGCGTATTCGTCTGGACGAATGTGTCCGGGGTCGGCCAAGTGACAAGCGCGGACGCCATCGGGGCTGGCGTCGTCGTGGTCTTCCTCGTGAATGGCCAAGTCGGTCATGTGTCGCTGCTGCTCCTTGCCGGCCATGAAGGACAGGACGGCGTGGGTGATTTGCTGCTGGTTGAACTGCGGCTTGCCGGTCTGGTTGAAATAACGGGCCGACTGGCCAAGCTCCTTGTTGATGAGGTAGTCAATCGCCTCGTCAACGGCGGCGGTGCTGGTGCCCAAACCAAAGCGGTCAAGGGCACGCGAAACACGGGCGCGCAAGGTGTCGTTCTGGTGAATGCCTGCCTCCCATGAAAGCCAAGCGTCTTGCTGGCGGGCGGTGATGATCTCGCCGTCATGCTTGCGGGGTGCCGGAGTGGTGGAAGAAATAGAAGTCATAAGAGAAGTGGGCGCGTTGTCACCGTGCCCGTGGTGGGTTAGTTGGTGCGGGTGTCGGCGGGGCTGTAGGTGGGATACTTCTCGTGGGGGTCGCCTGCGCTGCTCAAGCGGAACTGGCCGCACGGATGTTGCCACGCCTGCCGCGTGCGATTCCAGTGGAAGCCAAGCTGCGCGAGTGTCTGGCGGACGGTGGGCGCGGGCTGCTCACTGAACGAAACCCAAATCCACTTGCCGACAACCTCGGCCAACTCCCACAGGCGGCGGTCTTGCTGCTGGAGCAAGGTCAAAACCTTCTCGGTGGGCAAGGTGCGGTTAGCCTTCCGTGCCTCGGTATCAATCGGCAAACGCGTGTCAACGCGCTCTGGCTGCGGTGTCTCCGGTGTCTGCGCTTGCGGCACTACTAGCTTCGATTCTTGAGGGAGCCTGTTCGATTTTTTTTGTGATGTAGTTTTCATAGTCTTTTTTTTGGCACTGCTCGCCCCTCATCCGTCGGTCGCCTTGTTCGCGAAAAAGCCGAGCCCCCAGCCCTCCTCCGTGGAAGTGCTCTTCAGAAGGAGCCGCGAGAGGCGGGCTGGTGTCTTGGGTGAGGCCGTGACAAGGCGACTGATGGTTGAGGGGACTCGGTGAGCAGTGGAAAAAGGACTTGAAAACGAAGCGGCCTTCACAAAAAACCACCCCATTTATTTTTCGAGCAACGCGAGCAAACCATTCACGACCGTAGGGAGCCAATCATCTATTGCTTGTCCTCGACGATAGGCAACGCCTCGCGTCGTATTGCTGAACCCTGGCCGGACGAAGTCTCGCGGCCTTCGGTCACGCTGCCGGAAGTG
>Ga0208507_1001763_pt1 | contig 11692 bp, 5 predicted proteins | sample CryBogCBH12Aug01_FD_184626 | JGI IMG/M metagenome (GOLD analysis project Ga0208507, IMG submission 184626) | Freshwater microbial communities from Crystal Bog, Wisconsin, USA - CBH12Aug09.1 (SPAdes) (version 2) | ecosystem: Environmental > Aquatic > Freshwater > Lake | place: Crystal Bog... | reverse complement strand
GATGGATGTGCCGCGCAGCGAGCTGGTCAAACGCCGCGTCGCTCCCGGTGCGGGCGTAGTCGGCGAGGAGTTCGTGGTCGGTCGGCTCGGTCATCTACCCATATAATGTCCGCCGAACGCGAAAGCAGACAATTATTTTTGAAAAAGTTTTAGCCACAGATGCACACAGATGGAACACAGATGAAAATCAGAAAGAAATCCAGGTAGGGCGCGTCACTCCGTGCGCGCCGTCGGGGTGAACCTGAATGCCTACGTTGGCAAGCGGCGGCGGGCAGAGGACTGCCCGCCCTACCGGGGCGGCGGGGAATAACCGGTGGAAAAGAATTATTATCTTTGGCTTGAAGCCGTCCGTGCAAAAGCGATGATTCACACCCCATGATTGATTCCGTTTCTGAAACTGCCGGCGCGGGGCCGGATTTGAAGAAGACCCGCCGCCAAAAAGGCGACCGCCGGTCACCCAGCACCGCGACGCTTGACCGGCTGCCGCCACACTCCACGGAGGCGGAGATGGGCGTGCTGGGTTGCGCATTGCTGGAGCCAAATATGTGCATCGGCGAGTGCATCGAGAAACTCAAGGACGACGGCAAGTCGGCTTTTTACGATCTGCGGCACCAGACGATTTACGAGACGGTGGCGGAGATGTTCAACGCGCGGCACGCGATTGATTTGATCACGGTGCAGCAGAATTTGAAGGACCGGCAGCTTTTGGAACAGGTCGGCGGGATTGCGTATTTGAGCCAGTTGCAGGACGCGGTGCCGAGCGCGGCGAACTTGAGTTACTATCTCGACATCGTCCGCGAAAAATATCTGTTGCGGAAACTCATCGCAACTTGCTCCGGCGTGGTCGGAAAAGTTTACGATTACGAGGGCGAGGTGGAGGCGCTCCTGGACGAGGTGGAGAAGGAAATTCTCCGCGTCAACGAATCGCGCGTGCAGAGCGGCGTAGTGCCCATAAACAAACTGGTGCATGATGCGGTGGAAACGCTGGAAAAGCTTTTTAACCGGGAGGGACTCGGCGGGCTGGCGACCGGCTTCATTGATTTGGATCGGATGACGGACGGGTTGAAAGGCGGTGAAATGATCATCATCGCAGCGCGGCCCTCGATGGGCAAAACCTCGCTGGCGATGAACATCGCGGAGCACGTGGCGATGGAACTGAAGTTGCCGGTGGGCGTGTTCAGCCTGGAAATGAGCGCGGCGTCGCTGATCCTGCGCATGATGTGTTCGCTGGCGCGAGTCAGCCTGCACAAAATCAAAGATGGCTTCATGAGCGAGGCGGATTTTCCGAAATTGACCAACGCGGCGGGGCGGCTGTCGGCGGCAAAATTATTCATTGATGACACGGCGGGGTTGAGCATTTTGCAACTGCGGGCGCGGGCGCGGCGGCTGCATCAACAACATGGCATCAAGCTGTTTGTCATTGACTATTTGCAGCTTTGCAACTCTACTGCGCGGCGAGCGCAAGAAAACCGGCAGCAGGAAATCGCGGACATTTCTAGCGGCATCAAGGCGCTGGCAAAAGAGTTGAATGTGCCAATCATTGTGCTGTCACAGTTGAACCGCGAATTGGAAAAAGACAAGAGCCGGAAACCGCGCTTGAGTGATTTGCGCGAGTCGGGTTCCATCGAGCAGGACGCGGATCTGGTCGGACTGCTTTACAAGCCGAACGCGGGCGAGGACGACGACGGCGCGGTGCCGGATGAGGCCGATGGGGTGCCGGTGAATTTTCTGATTGCGAAGCAGCGCAACGGCCCGACGGGCGATGTGCATTTGACGTTCCTGAAACCATATACACGATTTGAAAGTGCAGCCAAATTTAGCGACGAAGATATGCCCGGCGGGCAATAACGCATGAAAGCTTTGCTCCGGCCCCTGGGCTTATCCCTGATGGTTTTAGCCAGCGCCAACCCGGCGGCATGGGCACAGACGGCGGCGAACACCATCAGCCGGGTGGACATAAAATTCATCGGGCCGGCCTCGGTCAGCGAGGCGCTCATCCGCGATAACCTCAAGCTCAAGGCCGGGGCCAGCTATCTTTCCGGCAGCACGCAGGATGATGTCCATGCACTTTACGCCACGGGCCAGTTTTACAACATCCGCGTCGCGGTGGATCAGGCGAACGACGGCGGCGTGGTGGTGACTTACCTCGTGCAAGTGCGGCCGCGCATCACGGACATCAAGCTGGAGGGCAATGACAAATTGAGCGACTCCAAGCTCAAGAAAAAAATCACCATCAAGGTGGGCGACGCGCTCGATGAGCAGAAGGCGTTCACCGACGTGCAGGAAATGAAAAAGCTGTATGAGAAATACGGCTACCCCGACACGAAAATTAAATACGTCCTGAACATTGACGAGACCACCGGCCACGGCACGGTCACTTACCAGATCAAGGAAAGCCCGAAGGTAAAAATCATGCGGGTGACTTTTCTGGGCGCGGAAGTTTTTTCGCAAAAGGAATTACGCGGCGAGGTCAACACGAAGCAACACTGGATGTGGTCGTGGCTTACGAGCCGGGGCTATTTCGTGCAGGATGATTTTGACGGGGACAGCGACCGGCTGGTGGCGTTTTACCACAGCCACGGCTATCTGGATTTTGAGGTGAAGGATGTGAAGCTGGAGTATCCGACCACCAACACGATGAACGTGAAGTTCTACGTTGCCGAAGGCCACCAATACAAGGTCGGCACCGTGAAGTTCAGCGGGGCCAAGATTTATAGCGACGCGGAAATCGTGCAAGGCATCAAAGGCATTGAGGGTTATCAAGGCGTCAAAGCCAAGCTGGGCACGAACGGCCTGCCGATGGATGTCAGCAACATTTTTACGCCAGACGGACTCGCCAAGGACACCGAGGCGGTGTCGGATTTTTACGGCAGCAAAGGCTACATCGAAATCGCCCAAGGCCAGGCGCTCCATGTGCAGACCGTGCCCAACATTCAGTTAGGCACGATGGATTTGGATTTTCAAATCGGGGAAGCAGCGCGCACCTATGTCCAGAAAATTGAAATCAAAGGCAACGTCAAGACCAAGGACAAAGTCATTCGCCGCGAACTGGCGATCAGCCCCGGCGACGTCTTCAATATGGTGCAGGTCAAGATGAGCAAGCAGCGGCTGCAAGGCTTGGAGTTTTTTGACAAAATTGATCCGCGCCCAGAGCCGACCGATCCGCCGATGGCGGGGCGCAAGGATCTCATCGTTAATGTCGAGGAAGGCAACACCGGCAAAATGGGCGTCGGTGCGGCATTCAGTTCCGTGGATGCGCTCACGGCGTTTGCGGAAGTGTCGCAGGGCAATTTTGATTTGTTCCACCCGCCTTACTTCACCGGCGGCGGGCAAAAAATCCGCTTGAAGGTCACGCTCGGCACGTTGCGCCAAGACTATGAGCTGTCATTCATCGAACCGTGGTTTTTGGATCGCAAGCTGACGCTGGGCGTGGATCTCTACGAGCACCAGTTGAATTTTGAAAGCCCGAATAATATTTATGAAAAGACTCTGACCGGCGGCAAAGTGAGCCTCACCCGTGCGCTGGGCAGCGATTTCTTGATTGGCAGCGTCAGCTATTCCCCCGAAGTCGTGCGGATCGCCTTGAACAACGGCTGGCACGGCTGGCAAACCAAGCCCACTCCGGTTCCAACCACCATCACCCCGAATGTGCCGGACGCCATTTTGTCCCAAGTTGGCGACAGTTTCTACCAGCGGTTCGGCGGCTCGCTCGCCTACGACACGCGCAACAACACCCGGTTGCCCAACCACGGCCAGCGCACGGAATTGACCGGCGAATTGAGCGCCGGCAAGTCGGATTACTACAAACTTGAACTTCACACCGCGTGGTATTTCCCTGGCATTTTCAAAGGCGATGTCATCGAAGCGGTCGGTCGCACCGGCGTGGCCGACAGCCTGTCCGGCGGCGATGTGCCGTTCTATGACCGCTATTATTTAGGCGGGCTTTATTCCCTGCGCGGATTCAGCTTCCGCAACATCGGCCCGCGCCAAGCCTACAATGCACAAACTCCCTATGTTTCCAATGAACCCATCGGTGGCGACGATTACTGGTTCGGCTCGCTGGAATACAGCATCCCACTGATGGAAAAAGAAAATGGCGTGAGTCTGCGCTTCGCCTTTTTCTATGACATCGGCGCCGTGAACGCGCAGGCGTATTCCTTTTCGACCGGCTACAGCGACGACTGGGGCATGGGTATCCGGCTGAACATCCCGATGCTTGGACCGCTGCGGTTGGACTACGGCATTCCCATCGCGCATGACAAATATAACGGCAGCGCCGGTAAATTCCAATTTGGCTTCGGCTACACCCGCGAGTTTTAAGATGAATCTTTTGTCCAATAAATTTCTCGCCACCAGCCTGACTTTGGGCTGGGCGGCATTGAACCTGTCCGCGCAAAACGCCGCCCAGTTCGGCAACCTCCCGCTGCGCTTTGAAGCCAGCCAGCCGGCGAAATTTATCGCCCACGCCAGCGGCGCGGAATTTGCCGTTTCGCCCGCCGGGGCGGAATTCACCCTCGCCAAAAACAATGGCGCGACGGCCAGCGGCCAAATGCAATTCGTCGGGGCCAATCCCGCCGCGCGCATCACTGGCAATCAACCGCTGGCTGGCACGGTCAATTATCTTCTCGGCAACCAGCCCGGCCAGTGGCGCGCCAGCGTCCCGACGTTTGCGCAGGTGCGCGTGGAAAATATTTATTCCGGCGTCAACGTGGTTTATTACGGCAACCGGCAGAAATTGGAATACGATTTCGACCTTGCCGCCGGCGTTAATCCCGCCGTCATCGCCTTGCATTTTGCGGGCGCGGAAAAAATTTCCGTGAATCCGCAGGGCGAACTGGTCATCCGCTTGAACGCCGGCGAAGTGGTTCAGCACGCGCCGGTCGCCTATCAAACCGTCCAAGGCGCGCGGCAGGAAATCGCCGCCAGCTATAAAATTTTGGATGACCACACGGCCACGTTTGACCTCGGCCAATACAACCACGCAGCGCCGCTGGTGATTGATCCGGTGTTGAGTTTTGCCACCTACTACGGCGGAAATTATGGCGAGACCGGCTGGGCCATCGCCGTCAATCCAACCGACGGTTCCATTTATGTGGCTGGCCAGACTTTTTCCCAAAGCGACACCAACAATGCCGCCGGCACGTTTTCCACCCCGGGCGCGTTCCAGACCAATAACCTTGGCGGCAAGCTCACCGGCGACGCGTTTGTTGCGCGCTTGGACGCTTCAGGAACGAATCTGATTTACGTCACCTACCTCGGCGGCACGAATGATGATGGCGCGCTGGGTTTGGCGGTGGATGCGGCTGGCAATGCTTTTGTGACCGGCTTCACCGACTCGCCGGATTTCCCGACAACCAATGCGCTCCGCAGCCAGATCAATGGTCAGCGCGATCCGCACACCAAATACTATCCCGTGGATGCTTTCGTCACCGAAATTAATCCCGCTGGCAATGCCCTGATTTATTCTACTTATCTGGGCGGTGATAGCATGGACGCCGCGTATGGCATCGCCTTGGACGAAGCCGACAATGCCTATGTCACCGGCTACACCTACTCCACAAATTTCCCCGTGACGCCCACTGCGTTTCAAAATCATCTGGCCTGCCCCGACACGTTTTACATCAACGCCAATGCCTTCGTCGCCGAAATCTCCGCCGGCGGCACGAACCTGAACTACGCCACCTATTTGGGCGGGACTAATTTTGACGAAGGCCACGCCATCGCCTACAACAACGGGCGCGTCATGGTGGCCGGGCAAACCAGCTCCACAAATTTTCCCACGATCAATGCGCTGCCCGGCTTGGATCATCTGGTTGGGGTTGATATTAAAACCCACCAGAAAAAGAATTTTAGTTTTCCGCCGGATGTTTTTGTCACGGCCTTCGCTACTTCGGTCACAAACTTGACTGTGCTTTATTCCACCTACCTCGGCGGTTCCAACTACGACTCGGCCACCGGCATCGCTGCTGATGCCAATGGTTCGGCGTATGTCTGCGGCTACACCAGCTCGCAGGATTTTCCCAACACGGCCACCAATCTGGTGGATTTGAGCAACGGCTATGCGCACACCAACAAAACCGAACCGGCGGTGAACACCAACGGTTTCCTTACCCGGATTGATTGGAATGAAACGAACGCCAGCATCGGCTATTCGGCCCTGTTCGGCGGCCACGGCACGCGCAAGGGCCGGGATATCGCCAACGGCATCGCCTTGGATCCGGCGGGCAACGCCTATGTGGTCGGCACCACTTCCAGCACCAACTTCCCGGTGACCACCAACAACCTTGCGGGATTATTGAACGCGACCAACGCTCCGGGCAAAGGCAAAAAACGGTTCAGCAATGCTTTTGTCATCGCCTTCAACACTAATTGTTCCGCCCTGCTCTATTCCGCCAATCTCGGCGGCGACGGCAATGATTTTGGCAACGCCATCGCCGTGGATCCACTCGGCAACGCGTATATCACCGGCCAAACCACTTCCACCAATTTCCCGGCGGTTGGCGCGCTGCAAAACCATCACACCGGCACGAACGATCTGTTCATCGCCAAAATTTCGCAGGTGGCTTCACCCGCCCCGTCATTGGTCATCGCGGCGGCGGATTTCAGCCCGGCCATTCAGAGCAAGCAGGCCCGCACCTTGCCGCCAAAAAATTCCGGCCTCACCTTGAAATGGCAGATGTTCCCCGCCAACTACGACGTGGAAAGCTCCGCCGACCTGACGCCCCGCAGTTGGCGCACCGTGCCCGCCAATCCCGCTTACAGCAACGGCTGGTATCACGTCACCCTGCCGACGACCAACGGCGTGCAGTTCTTCCGACTGCACCAGCGTTGAGTCATTTTGTGCTGGCTAAAGTGTAGGCTGCAAAATTCTTCGCAAGAAAGAGCTTGGCAATTTCCTCCAACCGGCGTAAAACCATGTCCGTTAGTTTTGTTAAATGAAACACACTTAAAAATTACATAATAATTTGCGGCTTCGGCTGCTGTCACAACGAAACTGGTAATTTCAAATAAACGACAGCGTTTGAAGCACGCCCCAACTGGGCGTGCCGAAAGCGTTCGTTTAAGGCATACCAGTGCCTGTTGTGAGCGTGAGTAATCACGCCCTCTGCGTTGAGGAAGCGGATGGAACGCAAGCGAAAGATAAAAATGAACAACATTAAACAGGTAGTGTTAATTGGGGCGGGTCTGTTCGTAGCGCTGAATCTTCACGCCGCACCTTTGCGGTCAGCCGTCTCCACCGATTTGACGGCCATGATGGCGATGGTTTCACAAACCGAACCTATCCCCGCCGAGGAAGTGCCACCGGTCGGCACGTTTTATTCCGCGCAAAATCCCGGCAGCGCGCCTTTCCCTTTCAACTTCCAAGCGCTCCCCGCTTGGAACCTTGGCAATGGGATGTGGCTGTTGGATGATTTAGATGCTGACAGGGTTGCCCAACGGTCAACCATGAGCCGGGCAATGAATATGGGGGTGCCGATGCCGGGCGATGGTGGCGGGGACAGCGGTGGCGGTGATTACACCAATAACTATGTTTCCTACACTTGGGACACCAACCAGCTTTGGCTCGAAATCACGAATGTTTCAAATGGCTGGTCGCATTTGAACCTGCACAACGCAACGAACCAAGTGTATGCCATCTGGTCAACGACGAATCTTTTGACCCCGATGGCGGGTTGGCAGGTGGAAAACGAGTTGTGGCCGGTTGGAGATCAAACCAACGTGCTGCCTTTCGCGGTGCAGAATTTAGACCGGCAAGATTTGTTTCTCCGCGCTGAAGATTGGACGGGGATTGACAGCGACGGCGACGGCATCCCGGATTGGTGGATTTGGAAATACTTTGGCGAACTTTCGGAAACGGCGACGAATCTCGACAGCGGCGGAGTCAACACGCTGGGTGATGATTATACCAACGGCGTTGATCCGAATGTCATCAGTTTCACCGTGCGCTTGGGTAATCAGAATTTTAATTCCACTGTTGCCAGCGGCAGTTATCTGGTGTTGGGCGGGGTGCCGAGTTACGAGGCGGTGCTGGTAAATGACACCAATCTCAACGATGCCGTCTGGCTGCCGTATGATGGCAACCTCACGCTGAATCTTGGGGCCACGGATGGCGTGTATCAGGTAACGATGGGTTTGAAAGGTCGGGCGGCGGATTCGGAAGCTACTTGGCTGGGAACAAAGGTGACTTTGACACGCGCCACGCCGCAAATCACCCTGACCAGTCCGGCCAGCGGCGTGGTCGCGCAGCCCTATTTACAATTACAGGGCTATGCCGCGTTGCCATTGGCAAAGTTGACTTATGATTTGAACGGACAATCCAACCAGCTTGGCTCTATTATCAAAAGCGCACTGGACACCAATACCTCCAGTTACACGACGGATTATTTTCAATGCTACGATTTATTGCTGAATGAAGGCACGAACAACCTCAGCTTGCACGCCACCGACCCGGCGGGGAATGTTTACACCACCAACTTGGCAGTGGTTTTAGATTACAACACAGCCACCAATCCGGTGATCCAACTGACTTGGCCGCAGAATGACATGAAGCTGTGCGGGGACAGCTTTACCTTGCGCGGCTGGACGGATGACGCGGCGGCGCAGGTAACGGTGCAAATCAACGGCACCAACTCCGCCAATGGCGTGGTGTCACGCGACGGCAAACTGTGGGTGGAAAACATTCCGTTGAGTGCCGGGACAAACTTCGTGATTCTGACAGTGACCAACACGGCAGGATTATCAAGCGCAACGAACTTTACGGTGATCAAAAGCGATATGACCTTGGCCCTCACTTCCATTGATGGCGACTTGTGGCTCCCTACGGTGAATGTGAATGGCGTCATTTCCGATTCAACCGCGCCGGTGTGGGTGAATGGGATTCAAGGCACGAACAATGGCGATGGCACCTGGCACGCGGACAATGTGCCGGTGACCGAAGGCGGCGTGGCGAGCTTTGACATGAGCACGCTTCCGCCGGGCGCGCCCGACCCGGCCACCAGCACGAACATATTCAAGGACGATAAACTGGTGATGGATTCGGCCATCTGGCAGCAAAAGGCTTACATGGTGTCGGGGGCGGTCTTGGCCGAAGGCTTGCGCCATGAGGTGACGGGCAGCTTTATTTGGGGACACGGCGGCAGCATTCATGAAGTCACTGAATCACTGGACACCAATCAGGCCGTTGTTTCCACCATCACGACGGACTCGGTTTTGTCCTCCAATGGCACGAGCATCATCTCCATCCATCAGACGGGCAGTTGGGGCTTGGATTTCACCAATACCGAGGTGATACCTTATTTAATTGCCGAGGAAATCGGGGCGATGAGTTACATCAGCCCACGGCAGGGCTGGAGCAAGGATTCACAGGTGAAGATGGTATTCCACACCGGCGGCATGGGCTTGCCGGGCAGCAAGGTGCTGGTCGAGGCGACCGGCAGCGCGGGGGAAGAATGGCCGCTTGCCACCAATGTTCCCCTGTCTGAAATCACGGCGGATCAGGTCGGGCAGCTGGATGCCAGCGGCAAGGCTTATGGCGTATTTGTCGAGGGAACGCCCGTGGCAGTCACTTCTCTTACGGATCGGCCACTTTACACCACCGAGCCGGGCGCGGGAGGTTATAGGTTACGGATTAATTTTAATGGGGCAGACATTACTGACAGCAATGTGACCGTTATTGTCGGACAAAAGATAAATCCAATCTGCGGCTGGTTGGGTGGTGGTGGCCCGGTCATCACGAATTATTCGTGGTCGGTGCCGGGCATCACGTTCTCGGATTATGTGGCGACGGCGGAATCAGGCAAGCTCTACACGGACTTCCCCATAACCAACAGCGGGGTAAATTTTTATTGGGTGAATGGCGGCAGTAAGCAGGTCTCTTGCATCGTTCAAGCCTCCGGCCAAACCTTGTCGGCACAAACCACGTTTGATGTATTAAGGCCAACGGCACATATACCAACCATTACAGGAAATGTTGCACTTGATAGTGATTATGATTATTTTGCATTACATGATGGAAATCCTTCAACAAGTCCTGGAATAACATTCTATCAGACGGTAAATACTCCAATCGGATTTTCGGGTGAAACGGAATGGATTCAGAAAATTACCTCTACATTAAGAAGAAGAGAGTTAGTTAATACGAATACTTGGTATAGATTGCAAGCATCTGACGTGTTGGATACATGTTATCCATATCCTAGCTACACTAATTCAACCATTTCAGCAGATTCACCTGGTCAAGGTGTGAGTTCGCTATGGCAAGCCGTATCAGTTTCCGATAATTTTGAAAGATGGCTTATGTTTAAACCAACCGGAGGCCAATGGGTGCCGTTAAGAAAAATAGGATGGCAATGGAGTGGTATCGGAAATTGGGATGGAACAAATTGGAGCTTGACGAATCCAAGCAACCCAGTCGGTTTAGATGAAGATTCCACTGATCATCCCCAATGGAGTGACAATATTGTGAATCACAACTTTCAACAAGAATAATACCAAGGTAAATTTATGTTTAAAAAATTATATGGCGTAGTGTTTTTACTAACTCTGTGGAACAACCCTTGCGAGGCTCAATCAAGTAATGGCTCACAAGAGGCTGCAATTTGGGGTGTATCCAGTTGTGATGTATATCTGTCTATCTCTATTAGCAATAACATCATTCATCTAGGTTCGCCGACTTCTATTCACTGTTCCATTAAAAACTCTTCCACCAATGTCGTTGCTGTGAGCGATACAGGCATACCAATATACGACTCCGATGTTTCAATGATTGACGGTTCTGGGAAAAATTTCGATTTAACACCGGCGGACAAATTATTTAGGGCTGTCTACATGAACATTGCCGTTAAAATTAATCCAAAACAAACTTACGTGTGGGATATTCCGCTTAATTACGGAAAAAATATTGAGCCAGGGAGTTTTAAGCTCAAAGTCAGCCGACAATTTTATATTCAAGATAGAAAATACAATGTCACATCAAATTTGTTGGTAGTGCAGGTTAAATGACGTTCCCTTGCCTCGATTGTGTGGAATCGAACCCGCCACACCAAGCGTGGGTGACGAGGCAAGGCCAACACTAAAAGTCGAGTTTTTTGCCGCTTTTTTGGGATTCTGCCACAACTGAAACTTCAAATGCTTCATCTGAAGTTTTGTTTGTCGCATCTGACATTTCAAATGCTGCAACTGAAGCTTCGTTTGCGCCATCTGAAACTCCGTTCGTGGCAGCGGAAGTTTCCTTTGCCCCACTTAAAGTTTCAAATGCTCCATCTGGCATTTTCTTTGGTTCATCCCAAGTTTTGTTCGTGGCATCGGAAATTCCGTTTGCCGCGCCTGAAACTTTGTCCTTGATATTTCACTTGACAGATTTCGTTTTGGCAGCAAATTTTCAAGTGAACAACGAACCCCACCGACGCGGCCGGATGACTACGCCAGCGGTTCAACCTTCAACAAAAGGACATTAAATGAAAAATCGGGTGTTGCGGGATTATGCCGGAAAAACCGACGGACAGTTGGGCGACTTCGGGTTGCACATTGCCACATCGTTGACTGGCAATCCCAATTTCACCACGCCGCCGGTAACGCCAGCGGCGTTGACCACACAGGCCACCGGCTTCAATGCCGCTGTCTCGGCCTGTGTCAACGGAACACCAGCGCAAACGCTGGATAAAAATACCAAGCGCGATGCGTTGATTACCAT